>Ga0183095_10458_pt1 | contig 126611 bp, 123 predicted proteins | sample BioMet4_FD_130346 | JGI IMG/M metagenome (GOLD analysis project Ga0183095, IMG submission 130346) | Microbial communities from bioreactor (seeded with sewage sludge) at LBNL, California, USA - Biofuel metagenome 4 (v2) (version 3) | ecosystem: Engineered > Bioreactor > Anaerobic > Unclassified ...
GTTCAGCCACTGGCTGGAAGAGATATTCTGTTCTTATGCACCAAAGGGAGCAGTAACATGGGTCCAGCGAGCAGGACTTGCGGCAGACCCGCCCCGGGGACGTGTTCCGACCGTTGCTGGAGCCTCACGGCATTGCGGTGAAAGAAGTCAGCGGTGTGCCGGTCCGAAAAAGTATCGGACCGGTAGAAAACAGTTTACTCGTCTTCGGTGAGGTTATGGCCGATGATATGCTTCGGCGTGACGATCTTCTCCTGACCGCCCATGTAAGGCCGCAGGACCTCCGGGATGGTGACCGAGCCGTCGGCATTCTGGTAGTTCTCTAAGATGGCGACCATCGTACGCGGCAGTGCGAGACCGGAACCGTTCAGAGTGTGTACGTACTCGCTCTTCAGGTGCGGGGCCGGACGGTACTTAATCTTCGCGCGACGGGCCTGGAAGTCCAGGAAGTTGGAGCACGAAGAGGCCTCAAGCCATTTCTGGTGAGCTGGCGCCCACAGTTCAAGGTCGAAGCATTTGCTGCACGAGAAACTCATGTCGCCAGTGCACAGCAGAAGCACATGGTAGGGTAGCTTAAGTCCCTGAATGAGTTCTTCGGCGTCATGCCGGAGTTCTTCCAGCGCCTGATAGGAGGTGGATGGCTCGACGAAACGAACCATCTCGACCTTATTGAACTCATGAACCCGGATGATGCCGTTCGTGTCAGCATGCTTACCTACTTCGCGCCGGAAAGATGGCAGATAGGCGGTCAGTTTGATCGGAAGATCCTCTTTTGTGAGAATCTCACCATTCAGCAGATTTGTGACCGGGACCTCGGCAGTGGGGTTCAGCCACATGTCGTCCTTTTCAAGGTAGTACATGTCGTCCTTCAGGTTGGGGTACTGGCCGGTGCCGATGACTGCATTGCGGTTGACGACGACTGGCGGGAAGACCTCCTTGTAACCCTGTTTGGCGTGCATATCAAGGAAGTAGTTGACCAGTGCGCGCTCTAGACGGGCGCCGTCTCCTTTCAGGCAGTAGAATCCGGAGCCGGCGACCTTCACTGCACGGTCGAAGTCGATAATGTCCAAGTCCTGCACGAGCTGGGAGTGGTCCTTAGGCGTGAAGTCGAACTGGCGTTTGATGCCCCATTCGTACTGCACAACGTTTTCGGTGTCGTCTTTGCCCAGCGGGACGGACTTGTCTGGGATGTTCGGAATGTTGAGCAGACATTCGGTGCGGATGACATCGAGTTCCTGCATGCGCTTGTCATTAGCGGTAATCCTGTCGCCGACTATGCGCATATCCGCAATTTTCTGATCCTTTTCGGCGCCCTTGGGAAGTTTTGCGATACCCAGCGAGACCTCGTTCCGGGTCTTCCGGAGCTGGTTGTTCTCGCTGATCAGCTGCCGCCACTCGTTGTCGGCAGCCATCAGCCGATCAAGGATGGCGGGGTCTTTGTTCCGGTGGATCAGCATCTGCCTGATCATCGCTGGATCGGCCCTAATCGTATCAATGTCTAGCATTTGGAATCACCTTCAGAACTTCTTCTGGCAGAGCGAATCCCACGTCCGTTTGTCCGTGAGAACGATAACTCCGCCGCGTACATCGACTGCGACGGATTCTGTAGCGGCGGCAATCTTCTCCGCGACTGCGTTCACGTCGTCTTCGGCATTGCCGAGCACCTTGATCTTGATCAGCCGCTTCTTCTTTAGCTGCAGCCGAACCTCGTCCATGAGTTTGTCATCCAATCCGTCCTTGCCCACGCGGATGGTTGCGTCGATATCCACGGCGCGCCGCATCAGTTCTTTCTTGGCTTCTCTGTCCGTCATTGTCTTTGCTCCTTGAGGTAGGGCCGCCGCCACACCGCTCTGCAATCCTGGCACCTGCATACGATTTTGTGGCCGGTTAGGCGCACGTTGCAGTTGATTCCAGGGATGAGCGGTAGCAGACACTCCCGGCAGTAGCGGAATTCAGATGGCAGGGCGGTCTGAGCCTTCATGCTCACAGTCTGTGCGAGCCCGACGTACCGCCGTGCCCGCTCCTCGCGCCCGCTCCGTACTGCTTTATCCGCGAGTGTTAGTAGTATGGCGATGCGCTCGTCGCCGATATCTTTGACCGCTCCGCGGGGGAGGTGCCTCTTGGCCATATCGTTCGGCCACATCAAGTGCGGATTGATATAAAGGTATTCGTAATAAGAAAGGGTACGGATACGTTACTTCGTCTGGACAATTTGGCGGGAATGGGAACAGTTATATCCTACCTGACTATCGGGAAGAATCAGCGAAATCGAGGGCTTGCAACAGACTTTATATAGAAATTGAAGTCTGTCGCCCTCTATTAACAATCACAGGTGGCAATTATGGTAAGAAAGCCAGCATCGATGTACAGAAGGATCACGGGCCAGGCCTACACTCGCCGCGAGTATATGGGCGGTGTCCCGGCAGTCAGGATCAGCCAGTTCGACATGGGTAATGTTCAGAAGGACGAGGAGTTCCCCATTATCCTGACACTCCGCGTGAAGGACCGCGTTCAGGTTCGTCACACCGCCATCGAGGCGGGTCGTGTCGCAGCCAACCGGGTTCTGACCGGTGTCGGATCCGCTTCATATCACCTTAAGGTTCGTGCTTACCCGCATGTCGTCCTCCGCGAGAACAAGCTCGCGACTGGCGCTGGTGCGGACCGTGTGTCAAGCGGTATGCGCCGGGCCTTCGGTAAGGCGGTCGGAACCGCCGCCCGGCTTGAATGCAACCAGGCCATCTACACCGTCTACATTGATGCAGACAAGGTCAACCAGGCCAAGGATGCTCTCTGGAGAGCATCCATGAAGCTGCCGTCTCCCTGCTATATCGACGTCGAAAAGGGCCAGGAACTCATTCACTGATTCCGATGCAGTTCGATCTCGGGATCGATGACATCGAAAGCTGGATTCGCGACCGGGGCTTCACCTCGGTTGCTCTCCAACTTCCTGAGGGTCTGAAGCTCCGCGCCACAGAGCTGGCAGACCGTATTTACAAGGATACCCGGACGAGGGCAGTCATCATTGGCTACCCTTGTTACGGGGCCTGTGATCTTTTTGTCGGTTACAAGCGTTTCGCTCAGGGTCTTGTTCACTTTGGTCATTCTCCCATTCCGAATCTTCCGCAGGACCCGGATGTACTGTACATTGAGGTGCGGGCACTGGTCAGCATCGATGGTCCGCTGAAGGCGGCGCTGTCCCGGTTGCCAGCCCGCGTCGGTCTACTGGCTTCTGTTCAGTACATCGGTCTGCTTCCGCAAGCCAGAGAGCTTCTCGAGCATGCTGGGTACACCGCGCTGATCGGCCGCGGCGATGCTCGGCTCTGCTATCCCGGTCAGGTGCTGGGATGCGATTGCTCGGCTGCTACGGCGTTGGCACCGCAGGTCGATGGCTTCCTTTTCTTGGGCGAAGGTGACTTTCATCCTCTCGCGGCGGCTTTGGGAGTCGCTAAGCCGATGCAGGTGCTCAATCCGGTCACCGGCGAATTGCGGGACGTGGACGATGTCCGCGACCGCATTCTGCGTCGTCGTTTCGCTGCCATCGAAACGGCCAAAGGCGCGCACCGTTTCCTTGTCATCGTTTGTAGCAAGGTAGGACAGTATCGGCCGGAAGCCGCTGATCGGCTTGAGATGCTGCTCCAGGCCGCCGGGAAGGAGGTCACCCGCTTGGTGACTGACGAAGTCTCGCCGCAGGCTCTGCTGCCGTATCGTGTCGATGCCTATGTTAGCACCGCCTGTCCTCGGATCGCGCTCGACGATGCGGCTCGTTATTCGCATCCGATGCTCACAGTGCCGGAGACGGAGATAGTCCTAGGTCTGAGGAGTTGGGACAACTATATCTTCGACATGATTTCCTGAACAGTTGCTTCTGACGTACGCAGCCGGTTGACCAGCGCCATTAAGTAGCCTACCGACAGCGACGTCCTGATAATTGTGTGCATGACCGCCGAGAACATCATCGCACTGGCACTGGTCTATCTGATCATCGTGGTCTCATTGGGTGTCAGTTTAACATGTAAGAAAAAAGGTGTCAAGGTCGATTACCGCAAGATCGTTCACATCGGCGTTGGCAACTTCGTTTTCGTCTGGTGGGTGTTCTCGGCCTCCTGGATTATGCTGGTGTTTTTCGTCATTCCGTTCGCAGTTGTGCTCGCCTTCGCGATGATGAAGAATAACCTGATTGCTAAGTCGGAGGTTGGCGAGTTGTCTCACGCTGGTCACACGGAGGGGCTGTTCCTTTATGTGGTGAGCATCGGCATTCTGGTCTTCTTCCTCTTCACCGATCACTGGACTGCGGCCACCATCGGTGTCGTCGCCATGACCTACGGTGACGGATTCGGCGGCATCATCGGCAAGCGGTTCGGAAAGCACCGTCTGCTCGGAGGGAAGTCGCTTGAGGGTTCGCTCGGTGTCTTCGCAGTGACTGCAATCGTTTCAGCTGTTGTGCTTTTGTTCTATGGCTGGCTCATCACGAACGGTTACTTCCCGCGGGGTGACGTCACCGGGATCATCCCGTGGTGGGGGCTTGCGCTAACCGCTGGTGCGACCTGCACGGTGCTGGAAGCAGTTACACCAGGACGGGTAGATAATCTCGTCAACTCTGTTGGCACCGCAGTCGTGATGATCCTGATGGGGCTGTAAGCCGTGACATGGTATCTTGTAGATGGGATGGACGGCGCCGGCAAGAGCACTGTGGCATACTGTCTGAAGGCGATGCTAGAAGCGCAGGGCAGGCAAGTGCTGATTCTCAGCAATCCCAATCTTCACAGCATATGGGGACGTGCAGAGACTGCCTATCTCAAAGTATCAGGCAAACCTGCCAAAATCCTTTCGACCATCTTTTTCATCGCCGATGCTGTCCATTCTATTGGCTACAAGAATCGCCGGCTTCAGCAATATGACGATTGTATCTTTGTACGCTATATTCTCGCGGTTGCCTATCTGTCGGGGAGCAAGGCCAGAAAGGCATATCGGATCTGCAACCGGGTTTTTCCGATGCCCGATGTGATGATATATGTCGACCTTCCGCCAGAGCAGTCGATGGCACGTATCAAAGCGCGGGGCGGAGAGCTCGAAGCCTTCGAGAACACTGCCACACTGACCGAAGTGCGGAGTCGGATGCGGATGCTCACGGACGGGTGGCATAGAGTTGACAACTCGGGTACCATGGAACAGACCCTGACACAGGTCAGGTCAATCATCGCAGGGGTGCGCGTATGACGGTCTTGTTGGATCCTGCGGTTCTCTCGCCGAGTCGCCGTCGGCTTGCCGAGCGTGTCTCGCTGGTCGCCCAGCCGCCTTTCGCAGCGATACCGACGCTCTTTGCGATCTGCCTGATCCTTCCAGCGGACTGGGTTATGAAGATCGTCCTATTCCATCTGTCTGGCGGCGGTGACTGGCGTGCCGTTGGCGGTCACCATTGTTTGGGCCAAGCGGACGGGGGCCCGCGACCTCGATGTGCCGCGGCGGGAAGACCGGCTGGTTCCGATGCTTTTCAGTCTTGCTGGCTATGCTCTCGCCATGTTTGTGGTCTGGGCGTTGTCAGCGCCCTTCGCGCTTTTTGCACTGATGGCTGCTTACACAATCTGCGCAATCGTTACGACTCTCATTACCTTGCGCTGGAAGATAAGTCTGCATGCGTCCGGTTTCATGGGTCCAGTCTTTGCACTTGGCTGGACCTTCAGCCCGTGGCTCTACATACTCTATGTGTTCCTCCCACTCATTGCATGGTCCCGTCTGGTCCTGGGCAAGCACACGCCGGCTCAGCTGGTCGCCGGTGCGGCTCTCGGTCTGCTGATAGTGGGCCTCTGCTTCTGGCTCCTCGACTGAGCGGGGACTAAAAATAGTTAAATAAAGAGATGGGATGGGAACCTTCATATGTTCACGTCCGAGACCCTTCTGAGCGACAAGCTCCCCGATGTCAAGGTGGGCATCGGCTGCGCTCCCGACTCCAAGTTCGTCGAGACCAGCGTCCGTGCCATGAACAACCCCAACGTCATCATTTACCATGATCCCGCGCAGCTCGCCGAGGATCTGGCAGATGGAAGCATCAATGCTGCTGTTCGGGGCGACCTGTCGTCTTCGAAGTTGCTACCGCTGATCCGCAAGGCGCTCGGTCTTTCCGTCCTCGAGCGGGCGGTCATCTTGCAGATCCGCGAACGGATGGTCTTCGTTGCGCCAGTCGGTATAGACGAAGGCTGGACGGTCGACCAGCGGATCGACATGGCTGTCCGCACGACGGCACTGATGAAAAAACTCGGCTACGAGCATATACGCATCGCAGTCATGTCAGGCGGTCGCAGTGAGGACGGTGGTCGCAACCCCGTCGTCGACCAGACCCTTGCCGATGCAAAAGCCATCATCTCCCGGCTGACTGCACAGGGATACGACGCTTACGACGCACAGATTCTTCTGGAGGATGCTGTCGAAGAGGCGGACCTGATCATCGCACCGGATGGCATTGCCGGCAATTTGATCTTCCGCTGCCTGCACTTCGTCGGCGGGATTCCGGCTATGGGCGCTCCGGTCATCAACTCGTCCAAGGTCTTCGTGGACACCTCGCGGGTCAAGACCGATTACACCGATTCCATCGCGCTCGCGATGCGCCTTACCGAGGTCAAACCATGACTGTCATACTAGAGATTGACGGTGCTCATTCGGGCATCCGGTTCTCGGCCTGCCACTTCATTCCGCAGCATGAGAAATGCTCCCGTCTCCACGGGCACGGTTACATCGTCCACCTCCGGCTGGAGGGCGAGATCGGACCCAACGGAATGGTGATGGATTTCGTTGCGCTGAAGAAAAAGCTCAAGGATCTGACTGAAGGGATGGATCACATGGTCCTGCTGCCAGCTCAGTCCACCCTCGTCAGGTTCTCCGAGGACGCCGACTCGGTGTATGTTGACTCTTGCGGCAAGAAGTACATGTTCCCGAAGATGGACGTACGCATGCTGCCTATACCGACTACCACTGCCGAGGAGATGGCCAAGATGATGGCAGAACGCATGGTCTCCGAGACGGAGATCCCGGCCAACGTGAAGAGTCTGGCCGTCGGGCTGGACGAGGAACGCGGTCAGACAGCCTGGTACACGGTGATCCTATGACCGCCGCGCATCCCAAGGCAGTCGTACTGCTCTCCGGCGGACTGGATTCCACCACGACGCTGGCTCAGGCACTGGCTGACGGCTGTGAGGTCACTGCCATCAGCTTCCGCTACGGCCAGCGCCACGTCAAAGAGCTGATTTCAGCTGAGAATGTCTGTAAGCACTACGGCGTGGCCCATGTAGTCATCGACCTCAACCTGAGTTCGTTCCGTTCGGCGCTTACACGGCCGGACATCGATGTTCCTTTGGACCGCCCCGGCAAGCTGGACAGCGAGATTCCGATTACCTATGTTCCGGCCAGGAACATTGTGTTCCTGAGCATAGCTGTCGGACTCTGCGAGTCCGTCGATGCTGACCGCATCTACATCGGCGCCAATGTGGTCGACTACTCCGGCTATCCGGACTGCCGGCCGGACTTCTTCGAGGCGTACGAGAAGATGTTGGCCAAGGGCACGAAATCCGGTGTCGAGGGCCATCCGATTAGGATCATGACTCCGATTCTGCACAGCTCCAAAGCCGATATCGTGCGCCTGGGCAAAAAACTCGGTGCACCGCTAGAGCTTACCTGGTCGTGCTACAACGGCGGTGAGAAGGCTTGCGGCCACTGCGACTCCTGTCGTCTGCGGCTGCAGGGCTTCCACGAGGCAGGTTACCGCGATGAGATCCAGTACGAGGACGGTGTCCAGCAATGAAGATCGTAGAGTATTTTGCATCCCTTCAGGGTGAGGGCATGATGATCGGTTTGCAGACCTATTTCATACGGACGGCGGGTTGCAATCTGCATTGTTCTTGGTGCGACACAAAGTATGCTCAGAAACTCAGTGACGGCCGTGATATGACGGTCGACCAGGTGATGGAGTTGGTCGGTGATGAGCGCAGCGTCTGCGTCACCGGTGGCGAACCGTTGGAACAGCCAGACATTCCGGAGCTCCTGCAGCGGCTGGTCGACGCGGGCAAGACAGTGGTCCTGGAGACCAACGGTTCGAAGGACCTCTCTTTCGTGCCTGATAGCGACCAGATCATAATCAGCATGGACATCAAGTGTCCTTCGTCGGATATGCAGGACAGTGTGTACCTGTCGAACCTGGCGGTGCTGACTATGAAGGACCAGCTGAAGTTCATAATCGCGGACCACCGTGACCTCAATTATGCCGAGCGGTTCCTGGCGGAGCACCCGGTACACACCAACATCATATTCAGCCCGGTCGGCGGCGTTGACCTGAAGATGCTGGCCGACGAGGTCGTTTCCAAACGGATGGACGTCAGGGTCCTGCCGCAGCTTCACAAGATCATTTGGGGCGAGAAGAAAGGTGTCTGACCGGGTCAGCCCTGTCAGGTTCAAACTGCTTCCTTGTTTTTCAACAGTCTTGTCAGCACCAGTGCCCAGCACAGGATAATGGCCGTGCCGACGGTGAGCGAGAAGAGCAGAACGCCGGTGTTGTCCGTTGTCGCAGTGCCGACGGAGAGCACCGGATAACTTCCGGCTGTCTGAGTCCAGGCACCGTCGTAACTGTTTAGCGTGTCCGCCAGGGTGGTGGACTGCATCATGGCGGTGCTCAAGCCGAAGGCGTCGATGTAATCGGTCTCTTCGGCGGCTACCTTGCCGGCGAACAGGCCTAGATCATAGCGGCAGGAGTCAAGAAGCAGCGGATTGCCTGCGTCGTTTTCACAGCAGCCGTAGATGCCTCCTGCATTCCTACATTTTATTGTGCCGGCATAGTAGGCGCTGACAATCTCTGAGGAGGCGAGGGATTGGATGCGGAAGCTGCCGACTAGGCCCCCGACGTCGGTGACAGTCGGCGCTGAGGCCTGCAGTACGCCGGTCGTGTAGCAGTCAGCGATGGTTACATGGTTGCCAGAGTCTGCGATGCCGATTCCGATCAGTCCTCCAACGCCGCCTACGCCGGTGCCGGCGGTAGCGGTCACGGCACCGGTCGCCCAGCTAACTGACAGATGGAGATCGCCGCTGTCGGCCCGGCATTCAAAGGCGCCGAACAGGCCACCGGTATATTGGGAGAGCGTCGCGGCATAGACGTTCACAGCTGCGCTACTGGAACAGTGGGTTGCAGTCGTGTCGTGTAGCAACGTATAATACCAGCCGACCAGTCCTCCAACGCAGAAAGATGCGGTGCCGGTTGAATTCACGCTGCCGCCCACAGCGTGCACGTTGTTAATGGATGTATTTTTGGCCGTTCCGATGAGGAGACCCAGGTCGCTACGGCCGCTCACAGTGCAATTCTGCAGGGTGAGGTCCAGAATGCTAGCGTCGACGGCGGTGCCGAATAGGCCGCCACCGCAGTCAGCATAGGCGGTGCCGAGATCGATATCAAAGTTTGAGATGGTATGCCCACAGCCGTTGAAGGTCCCTCTGAAGACGGGGTCTCCGGCGACCACGTCGTCGATTTCGAATGCATATCTGGCCAGGCCGATCGGCAGTACGTCGCAGCCGATCATGTCTAAGTCTGCTGTCAGGATCACGGTGCGGCCGGCAAGACTATCACCACCGTTTACCAGCTTCGTAAGAGCGATGAGATCTGCCGGTGAACTGACGGTTATTTCGCTGTCATCTGCGTCAGAGACTGGCAGAGCGGGCACGGCTAGAAGTGCTGCTAGCACGATCGCGAAGAGCATCGGAGACAGGGCCTTCACTGTTTTCCCTCGAACCTGTGCTCGAGGGCCAGCCGGTCTCTGAACTGCCGTAGGCACTCCTCAGCAGTGCCGTCCTCGTCAAAAGCGACCCTGATCCCGGCGTCGTTGAGAATCTTCATCCCGTGCATGCCGATGCCGCCGCAAAGGACGGCGTCAACCTTCAGGTCCGTGATGGCCTTGGCCACCTTGAAGCCGGCTCCCTCAGTCTCCGCGAACTCATTCTTCACCACAGTATAGTCCAGGGTGTCGAGGTCGACGAGGAGGAAGTAGGGAGCGTGCCCGAAGTCGTCCGCGATATACGATTGGAGGGTGTCTCCGTCGGCAATAACGCCGACCTTCATTGCCCATCCTTCTTCTCGGTCAGCCGTGCCGCAGTATCATTCTCGACGGTCTTGACGACCTTCTGGGCGATTGCTTCGAAAGCCTCGGCCGACTTGGACTTGGGGTTCGCGATGACGATCGGCATGCCGGCGTCGCCAGACTCGACGACCGCCGGCTCGAGCGGGACGCGACCTAGGAACTGGATGTTGAGATCCTTTGCAGCGGCTTCGCCACCGCCTGACTTGAAAATCTGAGTGATCTTGCCGCAATGCGGACAGACGAAGCCGCTCATATTCTCGATGAGGCCGATTACAGGTATGTGGACCTCGGCTGCGAAGGTGACTGACTTGCGGGAGTCCAGCAGCGCGACGTCCTGCGGGGTGGTCACGATGACTGCACCGTCCGCTTTCGGAATCAGCTGTGCGATGGACAGCGCCTCATCGCCAGTGCCGGGGGGCATGTCTATGACCAGATAGTCGAGTTCGCCCCAGTTGACATCTTCGATGAACTGTTTCACAGCGCCCATCTTGACGGGGCCACGCCAAAGGACAGCGGAGTCCTTGTCGGGCAGCAGGAAGGCCATTGACATCAGTTTCAGGGACGGCGGGACCATCACGGGTATAAGCTTGTTGTTCTCGACGGTGAGCTTCTCGTCCTCGACGTGGAACATCTTGGGAATGTTGGGGCCGGTGATGTCCAGATCCATGATGCCGGTTTGGTAGCCATCCATGGCCAGAGTCTCGGCCAAGTTAGAGGCGACGGTGCTCTTGCCTACGCCGCCTTTGCCGCTGAGCACGATGACGACGTGCTTGATTTTAGCGAGGCTGTTCTGCAGTTTCGTGTCCTCTTCAATTTGTTCCGCGCTGAGCATCGGTTTTGTCATCTGCGTTTCTCCTGATGACAGGAGGATGGTGTGCACGTGATAAAGGGTTATCGGCATGGACCCAGAAGTTAACATCACATAGGTGTTAAGTACAGGGGGTAACTCGCGGTGTCGATATGCACTGCAGACGCCAGCGGTTCGTTCGATGGTAGCGGCAAAACGCTTCTCTCCTTGTAGTTGTAACGATTTCGTCATTGCGGTCCTCGCGTTTTTGACGTACTGCATTCTCGTACTGAAGAAGAAGCCGTGAGGATGCAAGCGATTTCAAGAGGAGTCGCATCGGCAGACTCTGCCCAAAGACTCATTACTGACCGCGCCATCGTATCCGTTATGCCGATCGGTGACCCACACGGGACAAATAATTTCGAATACACGACTGAGGGACTGCCAGAGACCATTTTCCTGGCTAGCGTTCCAATTTCCGATTTGGGGCAAGCAATCCGCTTCTACAGAGACATCCTGCACATGGAGGTCGTCTGCCAGCTGGCCGAGGAGGCCTACGTCCGGCGGGAAACTGCCGTGCTGCGGCTGTATCGCTGCCCAGATGTCGGGATTAATACCGGGGTCTACCTGGGCGTGCACGATCCCTATGAGTTTCATCGCCGTATGATCGACGAGGGCGTTCGCTTCCGCAAGGATCCGTACCGGACACCGTTGGGCATGTGTACTTCTTTCTTAGATTCCGACGGCAATACGCTGTTCGCCATTGAACGGGGAGGGGTCTCTAGCATAGACGTTAAAACATCTGCGGGAGATGACCGTGCATGAAGGTCATTGCGCTCAACGGCAGCCCCAGGCTGGTCGGCAACACCAGCAACATTCTCGCCGAGTTCTTAGACCGCCTCAACCGGGACGGCATCGAGACGGAGCAGATTCAACTGTACTCGTATGATTTCGAGCCATGCAACGACTGTCGGTCATGCGAGATGCGTGGCGACGGCCGCTGCATTAACGAAGAGGATGGCATGAATGAAATTCTCAGTCGGCTCCGGCAAGCTGACGGCATAATTCTTGCCTCGCCGGCTTACATGGGTGCCTCCACCGGCGTCATGCGGCTGTTCCTCGAGCGGGCCGGTCTGGTGCTAGCCATGGGCGATAAAGGCCTGCGTGGCAAGGTCGGCGCTGCCATCACTGTCTGCACGCACGACGGCGGTGACACTGCCTACAGCGAACTGGTGCAGTGGATGCTTCATAACCAACTGACGGTAGTCGGCGCGGCGCCAGCCCCAGTATTCCGGGCGCAGAATTCACCGCAATACCAGGACGACAAGGCAGCCATGGAAGGTTTAGAGAATCTTGCACAGAATCTGTCATGGGCACTCCGGCACCTCGCCGGTCAGAAGGACTGGTAAGGTTCCCGGTCTTTCTGATCGGAAGATGTTTTTCAGAAGAAATAGAAACTGCAGCCTTCACTGACGGAGATATTGGCGACGGCTTCCATACGGTCTAACGGGCCGGAGTAGCGGCGGACGGCCATTTTGCTGTCTGCGACCAGTGCGGGCCGCAGGAGGGCAATCTCTCTCAGCAGTTCGGCTGCATCCTGCGGGGTCAAGTGCTGGGCGGTCTTGGCTAGTTCGGGAACTTTCGTCACGAGTGGGCAGTCGCTCTTCGCGGCGATCTGTGGCAGGGCGCTGTCGTCTGGGCCGAAGGAGCCAAGGCAGCCGCGGCCCTTATCCCACGAAAGCGGGCACTTGCTGCACATCTCATTCATTTCGTCGAATTCGACTTGATCCCAGACGGTGACCCGATCATCTTTGTCGGAGACCGCGAGGGCCTTTTGCTGGAGTTGGAAGGATAGTTTGTCCAAGCTCACCCAGCCGGTGGGTGTCTTCTTAGCGTACGGTTGCAGAAGGGCGCGGTCGTCATCCTTCTTGACTTTTTCCATATAGACTGCATCGGTCTCGGCGTTGATCCGGTTCCGCTTGAGAAGTGCTTCCAGGTTCCCGGATGCCTTGGCAGCGTCTTCGAGGGTGACTTTGTCGTCGACATCTTCGTAAGCGGCGAACTCACCATCAGCCGGTACACGGACACGCAGCACCTTGAGCTTCAGCTCGCGGCACGGTGCATGCTGGCATTCGGTCTCGCAGATCCCGATGTTGATTCCCATAGAGAAGAGCATTATGCTATCGTACATATTAGGCTGACGCTGCCGGCGGACTGTGTTTACAGAGGCTAAACTATGAATGGGGGTATGCTTATGAGGATTCAATGGCAGACATCAGGATCCGCAAGAGGAAGAGACTCCGGAACAAAGAGGTCAAGGCGATGGCCGATGAGCTCAGCGCGGAGCTGGGTGTGCCGGTTTTCGGCGGTGACGAGCCGGTCGACCAGGCGGAGAGCACGGATTTCGATCTGCTATTCGTGGACAACGAAATTCTCGGTATGGTCATGGAAGGAAAGCCCTTTCTGACTATCCGTGGTGTCCTGAAATATCAGCCGACCAAGCGGTATGTGACAGTGGACATGGGAGCAGTTTCCTATCTAACTAATGGGGCAGATTGCATGGGCCCAGGCATAGTCGATGCCGACGAGGGTATCGCTGTTGGTGACTTCGTTTGGGTGCGCGACGTGAAGAACCTAAAACCGCTGGCTATAGGTATTGCTCAGCGTTCAGGCACCGACTTGAAAGCTAAGCAGCCGGGGAAGGCCATCAAGGCCATCCACAATGTGGGTGACAAGTTGTGGAAGGCCGGCGAATGAGTTATGTCTGATGCAGTCAAGACTGTGCATGATCCGCTGCATGGTGGGATCCGGGTAGACAGCTTTTTTCTAAGCTTGTTGGACCGCCATGAGATGCAACGGCTCCGCGGCGTGAAGCAGCTGGGTGCGGCGAACCTGGTGTTCCCCGGTGCCAACCATACCCGCTTCGAACACTGTCTGGGCGCCTATGCGTTAGCTGGGCGGATGGCGGAAGCGATCGGTCTCGGAGCCGAGGATGCTCTCGCTGTGCGGACCGCCGGGCTATTGCACGACGTCTGTCATGCGCCGTTTTCGCACACGATGGAAGAGGTCATGGAGCAGCAGACCGGTCTGGACCACATGGATTTGGCTCGTCGGTTGATCAAAGGAGAGGTGCCGACATACCGTGCCCGGGACGCCGACCTTTTCGGCGGCTACGACTCGATGGCTGAAGTAATGGCTGCCCAAGGCATAGACCCGAACGAGGTCTGCGATCTCATCGCCTTCCCACAGACCACTCCGCAGGAACAGAGCCTGCTGACAATTGACGGTAGCACTTCGTACTTTCCTTCGCGGGACTATATCCATCAGATTATCCACGGGCCGGTTGATGCCGACCAAATGGACTACTTAGTGCGGGACGCTCATTATACTGGTGTGGCTATGGGAAATATCGACACTGAGCGTTTATTGGATACGATGCAGGTTATCAATGACCGTATCGTCATCGCACGGGGTGGTGCACCGGCGGCCGAAGGTCTGATGGTCTCGCGCGCGCTGATGTACTCATCTGTCTATTATCATCAAACGGTGCGCGTTATCAACCGTATGCTGACGAAGGCCGTTGAGGCCTCGGCGCTAGATCTGCATGATATCTATCTGTGGGATGACGCCGATCTCACGCAGGCTTTGCTGGCTGAAGGCGGTGTGCCTGCCTAGCTTATGCGGTGCGTGCAGAACCGGTTGCTCTACAAGAAAGCGGTTGCTGTGCTGAGTACTGAAGCCAGTGATGACCTGATCGAGACCCTGGCCGGCTATTCCTCGTATCAGAAGCGGCAGGAACTCGAACAAGCCATTGCCGAGCGTGCCAACGTACCGCTCTGGAAAGTCGCGGCGGAGATGCCGTCGGCTTCGACTCTGCTTTCTAAAATCAAAATCGGCAAGACCGACGTATCGATTCTGGACGCCGACGGGAAAGTCCGGCCACTTACGCGGTCATCTCCCATTGCCAAGGCACTTCAGTCGCGGGATGCCTTTGGTTGGTCGCTGGTTGTCTCTTGTCCGGCCGCGGACCGCGAAGCTGTGGCGACAGCAGCGAAGAGAGTACTCAGCCTTTGACGACGCCGACTGGTGTCAACTTGACAACCTTGGCCGTCAGACCGGCCCGGCAGACGACATCGATGATCTCATTGACGTCCTTGTAGGCGGCCGGCGCTTCCTCCAGCAGCCCCTCGTCGGAGCCATTGCGGAGGTAGATGCCCTCATCTGTCAGCTGTTTCTTCAGTGCAGCGAGGTTCTGCGACTCAATCGCGGTCTTACGGGACATCTGGCGGCCGGCGCCGTGGCAGGACGATCCGAAAGTCTGATCCATGGCGCCCTGACGGCCGGCGAGCACATAGGTGCCAGTCGACATATCGCCTGGTATGAGTACTGGCTGGCCGGCGTCACGATAGCGAAGAGTTATTTCGTTGCGACCAGGCGCGAAGGCGCGGGTGGCGCCCTTGCGGTGGACCAAAACATCGACGCCTTCGCCATTGAGCATATGGTGCTCGAGTTTGGCGATGTTGTGGGCGACGTCGTAGACAACGCGTATGCCCATTTCTTCGGCCGAGCGGCCGAGTGTTTGCTCGAAGGCCTCCCGTACCCAGTGTGTAATCATCTGACGGTTGGCCCAGGCGTAGTTCGCGCCGCAGCACATGGCGCCGTAATACTTTTCGCCCAGACGGGAGGACAGCGGAGCGCAGGCAAGCTGCCGGTCCGGCAGGTCCGCCGGGTAGTCCTTGAGGTGATGCTCCATCTCCTGAAGGTAATCGGTGGCTATTTGGTGGCCGCAGCCGCGGGAGCCGCAGTGGACGGTCACGGTGAGTGTGCCCTTCTTAAGGCCGTAAGTATGTGCTGTGCGCTCATCGAAGATATCATTGACGACATCCAGCTCCAGAAAGTGATTGCCGGAGCCCAGTGAGCCGAGTTCTGGGATGCCCCGCTTCCTGGGCCGGTCGCCTACGGCGTCAGGCTTTGCACCGGCCATCTGGCCGTTCTCCTCGGTAACCGTCAGGTCATCTTTGATGCCGAAACCGTTGCGCACGGCCCAGGCAGAGCCCTCGACTAGGACCTCTTCGAGATCCTGCTGCTTGAGACGCGTCAGGCCCTTCGAGCCTAGGCCGGATGGGACGTTCTTGTAGAGTGCGTCCATCAGTGGCTTCACGTCGCTGCCCAGATCCTCGAGTGTGAGATTCGTCCGGATTAGACGGACGCCGCAGTTGATGTCGAAGCCGATGCCGCCGGGGGAGATCGAGCCTGTGGCGGCATCCACGGCGGCTACGCCGCCGATAGGGAAGCCGTAGCCCCAGTGGATGTCAGGCATGGCCATTGACTGGCCGACGATTCCGGGAAGGCAGGCCACATTGGCCGCCTGCTGCGGAGAGTTGTCGGCGAGGACGGTCTTGATAAGCCGGTCGTTGGAATAGATGACTGCATCGGTGCGCATGCCGGGGAATTCGGTCTGTGGGATCATCCATCTGTTCTCATCGATTTTAGTCAACTTGCCGTTCCATGCCATGGTGATACCCTCGGAAGTGATCCTCAAAAAGAAGGGCCGGGGCCGGGATTTGAACCCGAGTTAGGGGATCCACAGTCCCCTGGGCTAAGCCAGGCTACCTCACCCCAGCCATCTCTGTGGTAACCAGACCATTCCCTCGCGCTTAATAAAGTTTTCTAGGATAAAAGTCTGAAAAATAGTCCCGCAGGCTGCTGGCCCGCGGTAAAGGGTTTAATCAGCGGACTCCGCCTGTTTACCGGTGGAAGCCCTTGACAGCAGCGACCATGGCTTCCATGTTCTCGTTGCTGGTGGCTGGCGCAATGCCGCAGCCCGACGAGATGATGTCGAAGCCGGCCTTGCAGGAGTTCAGGGTGCCTTCCTTAACTTCGGCCGGGGTGCCCTGGTACAGCGGCTTGACAGAGCCAACATTGCCGACGAGCACGGTCTTCTTTCCGACAGCCTCGACGGCTTTGAAGGGGTCGACTTTCTCTTCGATGGAGATGCCTTTTACACCAGTCCCGGCCATCATGTCGAGAATCTGATAGGTGTCGCCGCAGATGTGCAGGACGTTGCCCCAGCCGCCCTCGGTGGCAGCCAGGCTCTTGCTGACGGCTTCTCCAGCGGCCATCTCGAACATATCGGGGGCCAGCATATCACTGGACGCGGACGGCTCGGACATCTGGACGATGTCGGCGCCGGCGTCAACGAGTGCCTGAGCGTAGACTTTGCAGATCGGAGTCACAGCCTTAACCCACTTGCTGACTTCGTCAGGGGCCATCATCATGCCGAAGATGAGATTCTCAGTGCTGACCATGTGGCCAGCCAGGGTGAACGGTCCGGTGGTGCCGGCGACGATTGCCAGTTTCTCACCATGAGTCTTCTTCAGGATGCTGCAGGCATCTGCGACGACCTTGACGCGACCTTCCTTCATGAAGTCCTTGGGATCCATCAGGGAGGCGGGGTCATCGTACTCGCCGGACATGCAGTCGAATTTGAACGGGTGGCTCTTGATCATCGGAGCAGCATCACGCTTCTCGACGGCAACCTTGCATCCGAGGCGCTCAGCCTCAGCGGTCAGGCAGAACGAGGCGCGGGCGCACTCGAAGCCGAAGACATCAGCCTGGGCGGCAGCGAGGGTCGCCATGGTCTGAGCGTCTTTGTGGGCCATCGGCCAGGCAGCACCGGTCTTGTCCATCTGGCCGAGGGTGGCCGACTGGGTGAAGATCGCGACTGGTGGGCGGTCGAGGGTCTCTTTGTTCATAGCTGCCAATACTCTTTCTCTGGGAGTCATTGCCATGATAATTAGTCTCCTTGGCCCCCTTGAATAGCTTGAACATATAAAAAGAAGATAGAAGAATGATGATAGGCGACTGCTCCGGCCGGTCGGACCGGGCGATGCCATTTAAAGTGTGACGTCTGCGAGGTCGCGGAGCCGGCCAAGATCCATGAGCCCGACCTCGGTGACGCCATAGATCTCTGCTGCGCCGACGTTGCAGGTCTGCAGAGCAGGAGCTATTATGGCTTCGCCGTCGAGATTGAGATCGCTGCCGGTGGCGAAGGGGCTGAAAGGTGGGATGACAATTACGCCCTCCGTCCGGGCGTAGACGAAGCACTGCATCTTCATTCCGCCGCTGAGTTCGCCGGGAATACGCACCGAAGGATGCTCGTGGCCGATGATAACGGGGCGATGACCGGAATCCACATGGCCGTGCTCTAGCCGGTAGCCGCCGATGTCGATCCAGTCCAGAGCGGTTAACTGCTTGTCGGCGATGATGTTCTGAAGATAATTATCATGGTTGCCTTTGATGACGATGGTCTCGGCAGCGTCCGTGACGAGCCGGATGATTTCCCGTACCTCGTCACGGGCCTGAAAGCTTGAGCGGCGGAAGTCATGTTTAATGTCTCCGAGCAGGACCACCCTTGCCGGTTCGTACTCACCTAGCAGGCGGTCGAGGTCTTCCCGCACCGATTCGGTATTGATGCGCGGGATAAACATTCCCTCGTCTTCCAGTGCACTCTCGTACCCTAAATGCAGATCGCCTATGACGGCGGTAGGGCCGTCGTCTAGCAGTAAGCACCGGTCGTTGGTGATTGTAACTCCGTTCGCAATCCTGATGCGCTGTGCTCCCATGTTCCAGCAAAAGGTCCGAAAGCGATATTAACAGTTCGTTCGTACGCATAGTTTTTCAGCGGTCTGCGGCTATCCCAGCCTGCATATGAGCGATGTGAACGTGGGATGGAGTCCCGGACTCCTTCGGGAGGCGGAGCGGGCGGCGGCAGCATTGCGGCGGGCGAAGGAGGTGCTGATCGTCACACACATAGATGCGGATGGCATCACCGCCGGGGCCATCGCCGCTCAGGCTCTGAATCGGCTGGGCAAGCCCTGCACTCTCGACTTCGAGAAGAAGATTGCCACCGAAACTGTCCAGATGATAAACTGCAGTTCGGCCGACATGGTGTGGGTCTGCGATTTGGGCAGCGCCTACATATCGCAGTTCACTCGTACCGGCATCATCGTCACCGACCATCACGTCCCTGATCCCGGCTGGCGTCAGGGCCAGACATCGCTCGACGGTTTCTCTGCCAGCTTCCATCTGAATCCGCATCTGTGGGGCCGTTCTGGATCCACTGAGGCGAGTGGCGCCGGGATGACCTATCTGCTGGCGAAGACGATAGATCCAGCCAATGCCGACTTGGCCTACCTGGCTGTGATCGGGGCGGTTGGCGATTTCCAGGATACTGCCTCCTCGCAGTTGACAGGTTGGAACAGGCTCATTCTGCAGGATGCGGTTGCCCACGGCGATGTGGTATGCGAACAGGGGCTCCGCTATTTCGGTAGGGAGACCCGCCCCCTCATCCAATTCCTGCAGTATGGCAGCGAACCCCGGATCTCCGGGGTCACTGATGACCGGGACGGTTGCGTCGCGCTGCTGGCTGCATTCAGAATTCCCATCCGGATGGCTGACGGACGGCTCCGCACATGGAACGATCTGGGAGCGGACGAGCGGGCAGTGCTGGCAGATGATCTGCTGAGTCGGTTGCCGGCAGAGAAGGACCGGCAGACGCTCTTTGGCGAGGTCTATAAGTTGCCGCATTTTGCGGCAGGGACTGGTCTGCGGGATGCCAAAGAGTTCGCGACCATTCTGAACTCCTGCGGGCGTTACGACGATGCGTCCACCGGCGCCCGGCTCTGTTGCGGCGACCTTACAGCGTTGGCTGACGCTGAGCGTAACCGCGCCGAACACCGGCGGAACATCTCGGCGGCGCTATCGCTGGTCAAAGACGGCCACCTGATCAGAGAGCGTCGCTATCTTCAATGGTTCGATGTGGGCGCTGCCATCCAGGAAACCGTGGTCGGCAGCGTGGCGGGGATGCTGCTGAATGCCGATTGGGTGCGCAGCGACCTGCCGATCATCGCTTTTGCCCAGGCGGATGACGGTATCAAAGTATCGGCGCGGGCCTCGCGGGAACTTACAGATAAAGGTTTGAATCTCGCGGAAGTCATGAATAAGGCGGCAGCTACGGTCGGGGGGATGGGCGGCGGTCATCCAGTGGCTGCAGGCGCCACCATCCCCCCAGGCAAGGAAGAAGTTTTTCTGAACGTGGCCGAGGATGAGGTCGCCCAGCAGCTCAGTCGTCTTTGAGCAGAGTGTACAGAACGGCCTTCTGCGCGTGCAGACGATTCTCTGCCTGGTCGAAGACGACGCTGTGTGGCCCCTCGATTACGTCGTTGGTGATCTCCTGACCGCGGTGTGCAGGCAGGCAGTGCATGACGATGCAGTCTGGCTTTGCGATTGATAGTAGCTGGTCATTGATCTGATACATCTGGAATAGTTTAATGGCTTGTTCTACCGGAGTGTCATCGCCCATGGAGATCCAGGTGTCGGTGTACAGAACATCAGCGTCCTTGCAGGCTTCCTGCGGGTCGTGCGAAGCGATGATCTGGCTGCCGTTCTCGGCGGCGATCTTCGCAGCGTTCAGCATTATCTCTGCGTTCGGCATGCGGGTGGCGGGGCAGCAGGCGACCATGTCCAGACCCATGATGGCGCTAGCATAGAGCAGCGAGTTGCAGACGTTGTTTCCGTCGCCTAGAAACACGAGTTTCCGGCCGCGGAAGTTACCGAACTTCTCTTTGATCGTGACCATGTCCGCAAGGGCCTGGCAGGGATGCTCGAGATTGTCGAGGCCGCTTATGACCGGAACGGTGGACCATTCGCCGAGCTTGTCCATCATCTTGTAGTCGTAGGCACGGTACATGATACCGTGCACGAAACGGCTGAGTACCCGGGCGGTGTCTTCTACCGTCTCCCCGTGTCCCATCTGCATTTTGGTAACGTCAAGGTATAGCGCGTGGCCGCCGAGTTCGGTGATGGCGACATCGAACGAGGTGCGAGTCCGGGTGCTGGGCTTTTCGAACATCATGGCAAGAGTCTTGCCCTTTAGTGGGTCGCCGTGGTGGCCCCGCTCGGCCTTCAGGCGGATCGCCAGATCCACCAGAGCCGGCCACTCTTCCTTCATGTCGACAACCGAAATAAGATTCCGCTTTCCCATGTGCCTGATATCTGCGCCATCGCTTATAATGAATTCCTACTTGTAAGAGAAAAATCCATCAGAACGGTCTAGGACGGCGTCTGGCGTTTGGAATGGATACCCTTGTTAACATAGGTATTTTTATCGGTGCCGAGATATCCCATCTATGTCTGAGATTCTCGAGAAGAACAGGGCCTATGCTGAGAAACTCAAAACCGTGCTTAAGCTCCGGTACGAGCCAGTGGCCGTCCGGCTGATCCGCGAGGGTGAAGCCTTCCCCGCCTGTTGCACCCGGCCGACGGAGCAGATGAGCCATTGTCAGGCTGTCTTCAAAGCCAAGCAGGGCGCATGTATTGCGATGGCCGCTGAGGATGAGAACTGCCACGTGGGCTCCTCCGCTCTGGGCATGGTCGCTACGCCAGAAAAAGTCGCCAGCGGCGAATTCCACTTTGGCATCGGCATGCACGACTCTGTAGAGGCCGCAGCCGCGATGATCGCTGACCGTCGTGTCGTTCAGTTTAAGACCATCGGTGAAGTCGTTTGCCCGCTGAAGGACGCCGACTTCCTGCCAAACGTCGTGGAGATTATCGACGTGCCAGAGCGCATCTATTGGGTGGTTCCGTTGGAAACAGCCGCGGCCGGCGGTCGGGTCCAGTTCTCGACCTCGCCCTTCCAGTGTGCCTGCGAAGACATCACCGCGATGCCGATCTGCACCCGCCGTCCGAACATCTCGCTTGGCTGCTTCGGTTGCCGCCGGAAGACCGACATGAAGGCCGACGAAATGGCTGTAGGCATTCCCTACGACCGTATTCCGGTTTATGTGACGCACCTCGATAAATTCGCCGCCGGACCGATGGCGAAGGCGAAGCGTGACTGAGTCGGCTGTAAAAACCCTTTTTCGGCCTTTATGCTGTTGGGTGATATACCCGGCAGCGGCCATTCTTGCTATTCAAAGAAGTCTTAAATATTACCGCCGAGGCGCTACCCGGTGATGACTTGACAGCATGCTTTCGCCGGGAGTGCGGAAATTGTTGGTTTTTCCTCAAAAAATGCATTTTTCCAATGACTTTATATGGTGATGAACCATATCGGCCAATGCAAGGGGAACGCAGGAAAGTGACCTTTTCTGCGAGTTGTGAATAAAAAAGGAGGTATAAAATGCCAAAATACGAGGACGTAATAGACCTGTATGACGACTACGGCAAACGTATCGCCAAGGACGTGCCGCTGGAAGCCATCAGTCCGTTGCGCAACAAGGCGATTCAGAGGATCGCATCCCTCACCAAGAGGACAGTCGCCGTCAACCTGGCCGGTATCGAGAAGGCTCTCGCTACTGGTGCAATCGCCGGCAACATCATTCAGGGTAAGGAGATCGCCGCTTCTGTCGTTAAAGATGCCAGCAAGATTGCTGCCGATGTCAAATCCATGGTGCAGGTCACCGAGGGTGATGACACGGTCGTCGAGGTCAAAAACGACGGCAAGAGCATGGTCGTCATTATTCCGGAGACCCGGGCCAATGCCGGTGTCGAATACACGACCGGCTTCACAACTGTCGCGGCCGCTGTTACCGAGGCCATCATCGCTCGTTACAAGGTTCCGATGTACAAGGCCAACATGGTGAAGGCTTCTGTCTGGGGCGAATACCCGCAGACCATAACCTTTAAAGGCTCCAACCTGAAGTCCATTCTTGAGGTTCCGCAGAACAACGAGGGTGCTGGTTTCGCTCTGAGGAACATCATGTCCAACCACGTCGTTGCTCTCGTCAAGAGGAACGCCATGCAGGGCACTGCTCTGTCCTCTATTTTTGAGACATGTGCCGCCTTCGAGATGGGCGACGCGGTCGGCCCCTTCGAGCGGGGTCATCTGCTGACCCTGGCGTATCAGGGCCTGAATGCCAACAATATGCTGTATTCCATCGTCAAGAAGAACGGCAAGACTGGTACCGTCGGTACCGTCATTGAGTCCCTCATGGAGAGGGCTATTGATGATAAGGTCATCCGTGTGAAAGAGACCCTGCCTTCTGGATACAAGGTCTACACCACTGACGACCTCCCGATGTGGAACGCTTACGCGGCCGTCGGCGAAGTAGCGGCTGTCATGGTCAATGTCGGTGCGGCGCGTGCGGCCCAGGGTGTCCCTGCGACCGTTCTGTACTTCAACGACCTGCTGGAACACGAGTCTGCTCTGCCTGGTGTCGACTACGGACGGGCGGAAGGTGTCGGTGTCGGTATGTCCTTCTTCTCCCACTCGATCTATGGTGGCGGCGGCCCTGGTCTGTTCCATGGCAACCATGTCGTGACCAAGCATGCGAAAGGCACTCTCATTCCTGCAGTCACTGCAGCTAACTGCCTTGACGGCGGTACCCAGACCTTCTCTGCAGAGGCCACCTCTGGTCTCTTCAAGGATGTCTTCGGGAACATGCCTGAGTTCAACACTCCGATGCAGTTCGTCGGAGATGAGGCGAAGAAGATTAAGAACAAGCTCTGAGCGAAAAGAGGAATCTGTACATGCCGAAACCACCAGTGGATTACGCAAATGTGCCTCTGCCCGAGGTACGTGTGATGACCAATCGTCTGCTGAGCGCCGAGACGACCGAAAAGGTCCTCAACGCTTTCGACCCGATCGAGCATATTAGGCAGATCAACATGAGCGGCGAGAGTCTCCCGGCTACGATCAGTAGCGGTCCGGCCAAGGGACTCGCAAACAACCACTCGGAACGCCGCGTGATTCATGTCGGCAACGAGGAGGTGGAGCTTCACTGTCTCGTCGGGGCTTTCTACATCGAGTTAGAGGTCGATGATGAGGACATGCTTGAGACGGCCATGGAATCTATCAGAGTCGCCTGTGAGGGGACTATTCCTGACGGCTACAGTCTCGAGCTCGGGCGGTATTCGAAGTACAGAACTTCGCTCAATGATTACAGGAGTGCTTAATTATGGCTGAAAAATATAAGAGACAGTTCTATCCTGGAACCACGACCCCTGCTGTCAACCGGCGTCGGTACATGGATCCAAAGGTCAAGCTGAAAAAACTGCGCGACATCTCTATGGATGACGTCGTTAGGCTGATGGGTCACCGTCAGCCCGGCGAGGCGTACAAGAGCATCCACCCACCAATCGAGGAGGGCAAGGAGCCCGAGTGCCCCATCCGGAAGCTTGTCGAGCCGATCGAGGGTGCAAAGCACGGCGACCGTGTTCGGTACATTCAGTTCACCGATTCCGTCTACTTCGCTCCGATATCGCCCTACCAGCGGGCCTGGACGTACCTTTCTCGGTACAGAGGCCTCGACACTGGTACCCTGTCCGGCCGTCAGATCATCGAGATGCGCGAACGCAACCTCGAGCAGATGGCTAAAGAGTTCATCGACAATGAGACCTTCGACCCCGCCCTGACCGGCATCAGAGGCGCGACCGTTCACGGCCATGCCTGCCGTCTCGACGAGCACGGACTCATGTTCGATGCCTGGCAGAGATACATCTGGGACGACAAGAAGAAAGAAGTTGTGTACGTGAAAGATCAGGTCGCGCTGCCTCTCGACAGGAAAATCTATGTCGGGAAGCCCGCGTCCATGTCCGACCTCAAGAAGCGGACGACCATCTTCAGAGCAGACGGCGTCGACATGAGGGACGACAAAGAAGTGACGATGTACGGCATCAGGATCCACAAGCTCAGGACCCTTGGTGGCTACAGACCGTTCGATGTAAAGGGTGAGTGAAATGGCAGGCAAAGCTAAAGAGAAGCTCTTCATGGAAGCATGCCGGAAGAAGTTCAAAGAGGACCCTACCAGCATGGAGACTAAGTACTACTGCTACGGCGGCTGGCACCAGTCGAAGAGCAAGGTGGAGTTCCAGAAGGAAGCTCAGGAGATCGCTAAGAAGCGTGGCTTCCCGATGATGAACGAAGACATCGGTGTTCCGCTGGGACAGCGCTCATGGATGCCTTACCAGCTGTCGCACACCGACATCTTCGTCGAGCCGGATGACCTGCACTGCATCAACAACCCTGCTATCCAGCAGGCTTGGGATGACATCCGCAGGACTGTCCTCGTTGGCCTAGACTCTCCGCACCAGACTATCGAAAAGAGACTTGGCAAAGAGGTCACCCCCGAGACCATCAATGCCTACCTGGAGACCGTCAACCACACCATGCCGGGAGGCGCTGTGGTTCAGGAGCACATGGCGGAGTGCAACCCTGCACTCGTCTGGGACTCCTACGTGAAGGTCTTCTCGGGCGACGATGAGCTCATCGACGAGCTCGACCCCCGTTTCGTCATCGATATCAACAAGAACTTCCCTAAGGAGCAGGCCGAGAAGCTGAAGAAGGCTGTCGGCAAGACTCTGACCCAGGCGGTTCGTGTTCCGACCATGGTCGGCCGTGTCATGGATGGTGCGACGGTTTCCCGTCACGCAGCCATGCAGATCTCGATGGCTTTCATCAGCAGCTACAAACTGGCTGCCGGTGAAGCCGCGATCGCTGACTTCGCATACTCCGCGAAGCACCAGTCGATCGAGATGGGTGACATGATGCCGGCTCGCCGCGCCCGTGGACCCAACGAACCCGGAGGAATCACCTTCGGCTTCCTGGACGACATGGTGCAGTCCGACCGCGTCTACCCGGACGACCCCGCCCGGGCCGTTCTGGAGACCGTCGCTCTGGGCGCCATCATCTACGACCAGATTTACCTCGGCGGCTACATGTCCGGCGGTGTCGGCTTCACGCAGTACGCGACTGCCGCCTACACCGACAACATCCTCGAGGACTACGTCTATCACGCCTGCGATGTCATTAAGGACAAGTACGGCGGGTTCTGCGGCCTGAAGGCTGACAACTACGACGAGCAGATGAAGCTCGGCGACGAGATCAACGCCTACGCCCTTGAGATGTACGAGAGATACCCGGCCGTCATGGAAACCCACTTCGGTGGATCTCAGCGTGCGACCGTCACTGCAGCCTCCACTGGTATCGCCGGCGCGCTTGCCACCGGAGTTGCGGACTGCGGTCTGAACCTCTGGTATCTGTCCATGCTGCAGCACAAGGAGAGGGCCGGCCGTCTCGGCTTCTACGGGTTCGACCTGCAGGACCAGTGCGGTTCGGCCAACTCTTATGCGTACCGGTCGGACGAGGGTCTCCCGATGGAGTTCCGCGGCCCGAACTACCCGAACTACGCGATGAACGTCGGACACCTGTCCGGCTACGCGGGCATCCCGCAGGCGGCCCACGTCGCCCGCAAGGACGGCTTCGCGTGCAACCCGTTCGTCAAGGTGGCCTTCTCAGACAAGAACCTCGTCTTCGACTTCGCTAACATCACGAAGGAGATCGGACGCGGCGGCCTGAGAGAGTTCCAGCCGGCCGGCGAGCGGACTGTGGTCATCAAGGGATGATCGGATGAAGGAAGGGGACGTCGTCAAGTACATGCCGACCGCCACGGTCGGGAAGGTCACCGAAACAAAGGAAGAGAACGGCCGGGTCTGGGTCAAACTCGACAAGACTGGTCTCTTCTACGCCCAGGAGACCCTCCAGGCCTGCGACGCATCGGAGTACAAGACGTCCTCTTTCAAGGAGCGCGAAGGCTCCCGCAGCGGGTTCAAGATTGACAGCCAAGATGTCAGCGACCTCAACAAGATGGAAGAGGACGTCGATATAGGCAACATGAACGCGGGCGGAGCCGGATGAGCTTCGTTTAAACCTCTTTTCCGGATCCATCATGGGCGTTCCGGACGTCCGACAAACTTCTTACCGCCTGCTGGTGACATCAGGCGGATTTTTTTCCGTTCTTCGGTTATTCATCATCAGTGTTGACGGCTAATGGAATCGCTAACATCGGGACTATCACTGTTCATTAGGCATCGATTTCGACAGTGGTGGAATGCGCGGCCGTCATCACGTACGTCTATGGCTCCGGCGTTCACTAAACCGACATCACTGCTATTTTCACAGGCGGTACGTTTTCCTTCCAAGTCTGGGAAGAGACGACGGCGTGACCTTCTCCAGAGGACAGATTATCCGCTGCAACACCGGTTGCCTGCTATCTGGTCTGAACGATGACACAGTCGTCATTCTCATAGTCACCGAGCAAAACACATCGAGTAGCACCGATTTGTCGGATCAATCTAGCATTGGACGATTCTTGCAGAAAGAGGCGTGGATTAGGGACAAGCAGACGGCGCTGGCTGTTCTCATGATGGCGCTTGCGGCAGTTCCGTTCTGCACTGAGTCCTTCGACGACGCTGATGCGGCGATCACAGGTAATATGGCCTTCACCAACGCTGACGAAGATCTATATGACGGTGCGGTTTCCATAACAGTCGCTATGATGTACGCAGTACCTGTCAGCAGTTTGCTGGTTGGTGTGGTCTACCTGTTGAATAGGAGCAGGTGAAATTCTTTGCGGAAGGACTCATTCGCTTTTTCAGAACGGCAGCGGTGATTGGCCCATCCGATGCGGCGGCCACTGACCGATCAGCCGGTTGCCCATACGCTCCGGGTCCATGGTGCTGACCTCGAGCCCCGGTACGGTCATGCGGACGACTGGTACGCCGGTCTCCGGCCGGGTCAGGTCATTGCAGACGACCATGTCAAAGCCGGTATTCATAAGGTGGCCGAGTACGACTTCTATGTCGTCAAGAACGTAGTCGGTTGCAAGGTTCTTCAGGTCCTCCAGCCGAGAATTGGTCGCACAGTTGCGGAACCACAGCGGATTGGCCTCTTTGACTTTCTCGTAGCCCATGTCCTTGGTGACCTTCTGCAACTGGGCGTTGATCTTGGTACCGTCCTTGTGGGTTGCCCGGCTCTGAGCGACCTCGGTGATGGCGCGGACCGCGGCAATCTCCGGATCCAGGTGGCATCCGACGCCGATGGTCAGCATCTCCGGGTCCTTTGTCCGTGTGTCATCCGCGGCGGCGCCGATGACGCTGATGCCGATGTCGGTGGTAATCTCTTTGAGGTGAACCTCGACGCCGTTATCGGCGAATTTCTGCAGCAATTGGCCGGGAACGGAGGATGGGTCAGTAACGGTCAGGTCCCGGATTGCCCGGTCACGGTACTCGGCTATCGACCAGGCATCCCGTTCGATGTCTTCAAGCAGTGCGTGGAGGATGGCCTCCTCGATGGTGTTGCCGGCTGCTATGCCGTTAGTGTGCGAGCGGAACAGCTGCATGTCGCCGTCCGGCACGTACGGGTGATAGACTGCGCAGGCTGGCACCCAGCAGCGCTCGCCGCGGAACATCTCGTATCCTTCGCACCAGGCAATCTGCTGACCGGACCAGGCGTCCTGATAAGGCTGGGGCAGGATGAGGTCTTCGGGGCAGACAGTCAGGCCAATGTCGCAAGCCTGTTCGTAAGTACCGTAGACGAGTTCGTCATCTTCCCGCGGCTCCGCAGCGAAGCGCTCCATGGCCTCCATTATTCCTGATGTCTCCGCCTGCTCGGGTGTGGCGCCCTTGCCGTTGTAGAAGTGATTCTTATCGCCAGGCTTCGTGCCGGGGCGGTCGATGGCGTAGACTGGGATTCCGATGCGGTCCTTGCCGGTGATGTCCCTTGGTGTTTGCATGCCGGCAGTCTGCATCAGCGGAATGACCCGGGCGAGCGTCGCGGCCGGCGGGATGACCCGAATGCCGGTCGCTTTCGAACACTTGGGGCAGCGGTTGAGCGTGAGCATATGCGGGGGAGAATGGCGCTTAACGATATAAAAGGCGGCATTGCTGCAATATTTGTTAAAAAAAAGAGGGCCTGGTGGGGCAGGGCCCCCAGCCTGAAGTTCAAGCGTTGTTGAAGCCGACCAGCACGGAGGCCAGCTTGGGGTCGTCTTCCAGGCCGTAGTACTTACGCATCATGAGATCGCAGGTAGGTGCCGGACTGCAAGACATGACGTCCTTACAGCCGTTGCCATCATTGAGCTCCGGGAAGGAGACACACGGCATGACGAATATCTCGCCGCCTTCGCCTTTAACTGTCGGGAACATGACAAACGCATCCGAAAGCCAGACAACATCGCTGCGGCTCAGGTACTGCTGGGCGGTGAAGGGGAACACCTCGACACCCAGGACCTTTCCGTCTGCGGAGTGGAGCTCGACGGTCGGTTCTGGCGGCGGCCGGAAGCGAGGGTCCTTGACGATGGCGATGACATGTTCCCGGGTAAGCGCGGTGCTGAATCCGATGTTGTCGACAATGATGTCACCGACTGCGCGTACCTTTGCCTCCTCCTCCTTCATCTGTTTCAGGATGTTCTTATCGAGATAGAAGGCTTTGACGACGCCCTTCATCCCGCGGATAATCGCCAGAGGCTTCTCCGGCCCTTTCGTTTCTTCTACTGGCATATTACTTCGGTATCGTAGATGGTGATTAAACGTTTGACGGTCGTCTTGCTCAGGCGCAATTCTCTCTGTCCTCGTCGCTATGCAGACGGATTAGGTTGTTCACTCCGGCCATGGAGCGGATGTCCACCACGCCGATGGCAGCAACAACACGGTTATCCATCTCCAGCGGCGTGACGATCACCCGGATGCCTTTGTAGGGGCCTGAAGTCGCGACCTTCCTGATAGTAGTGCCGACGTTCAGCACTTCCTCGAGGACGGCACCGGTGTAAGCGTTGTCGATAACCTTACCAGACTCGATGCGTATGCCAAGATTGTCCCGACTTTTTGCACATACGGGAAGGCCGCCGACCAGATCGTGGACCATGAATGCCAACGCGATGAGCTCGTTGTCAGTGCTGCGAGGTGCGAACATACCGTCTGTCTCACGCTTCAGGCGGAGGCCGCCGAGCAGGTTGAGTCCGGCGGTGACAGCACCCTCCTCGGCGGTATCCGGTGTGTCGGCGGTGCCGACGATGATAGTGTCTTCGTTGGAAATGGTAAAGGCCAGCCGGATTGCCCGATCGGCGCGGGGGTCCAACGGATAATCGTTGCCGGGAAACATCAATACGTTGTTGGCGCAGATCAGGGTGGTTGCGCCGAGCGCACCGGCCTTGATGGCGGTGTCCCGTTCCTCGCAGCCGTACTTGACCCGGCCGGCAGAATGAGGGATTTGCACGGCGCAGTTTGCCGAGCCGATGGTTATGGCGGAGACCACGACCGGTGCGATGTTCATCGCGATGGCTGTCCAGGCTTTACGGCCTTCGGGGGTCAGCGTGACGCCGTTCTTCTTGACAGAGACGGAGCCGTTCTCCTGAAGGATGTTAAGCACCGTGCGGGTGCTACCCTCACCGACGCCTATGAGCGTGGCAAGTTTCTTGCGTCCTAGGGGGGACTCCTTGTTCAGGCAGTACAAAGCCTTCCAGATATGATAGTCGTTGAACTTGGGGATCGGTCCGCCCAGGCGGGGTCTGCCATCCGACATGGACATAGTAGTTGGATAGACTATTCATCCATTTAAACCATGGTGACTGCTTGGAATGGCCTATATCCGTTATCCAGCCTAACGATTGTTTGAACGCTGTACAAAAGAAAAGGTCTGGCTCCGACCCGTTCGCGTGACGAATATCATTAATAGGGTGGCGTCATACTCCTCACTATGGCAAAATCGGTCGAACTGATCACGATCGAAGGCGTGACGAAGAAGTTCAACGGCATCGTCGTGCTGAATAACTTCAGTGCTACGGCGAGTACGGGGGAGATCATAGGTCTCATCGGTAAGTGCGGTGCAGGCAAAAGCGTCCTGCTTCATATGTTGCGCGGCAGTCCGGAGTACCAGCCTGATGCAGGGCGGGTGCTCTATCACGTGAACCGTTGCACTAAGTGTGGTTTCATGGATCTGCCTATCGAAGGCCGTCCCTGTCCGCACTGCGGCGGCGACACCGAAGTCCAGACCATCGACTACTGGTCCCTCGGCGAGTTTGATCCTGTCCGGGAGGAGCTCAAAGGGCGCATCGCGATCATGCTCCAGCGTACCTTTGCCCTGTTTGGTGACAAGACGGTCATAGAGAATGTCATAGAGGCCATCGACGAGAATACACCTAAGCGTGTGGAGAAAGCGATTGAGCTCCTTCAGTTCGTCAACATGACTCACCGCACCATGCACATCGCCCGGGACCTCTCCGGTGGTGAGAAGCAGCGCGTCGTCATGGCCCGGCAGTTGGCCAAGAATCCCCTGTTCTTCCTGGCTGACGAGCCGACTGGAACCTTGGATCCGTACACTGCGGATATGGTTCACAAGAAGCTCGTCGAGTACGTGAAGAAGAATAACACCTGCATGATTTTCGCCTCTCATTGGCCGGAAGCGATCGAGAAGATGGCGGACCGGGCTTACTGGCTTGACGCCGGCAATACCGTCATGCAGGGCAGTCCGGCTGAGGTGACCAAGAAATTCATGGAAGGCTACCACTTCGAGAAGTGCGAGATCAGCAACATCGGTCAGCCCATCATCAAGCTGGACAAGGCCGAGAAACACTTCTTCTCTGTAGTTCGTGGTGTTGTCAAAGCCGTTGACGGCGTCACTTTCGAGGTGGACGAGCGCGAGGTCTTCGCGCTTGTTGGTCTCTCGGGCGCCGGCAAGACTACCACCTCGCGGATGATTGCCGGCATGTCGCCGGCCACCGCTGGCTCGGTTAAGGTCCGTATCGGCGACGACTGGGTCGATATGTCGCAGGAGGGCGTCGCCGGCAAGGGACGCGCCACACCTTACATCGGAGTGCTCCATCAGGAGTACACCCTATATCCGTTCGATACCGTGCTTCAGAACCTCTCGACCTGCATAGGCATCAACATGCCGGCCGAGCTGGCCAAGATGAAGGCAATCCAGGTGCTCCTGAGTGTCGGCTTCCCGAAGAAGGACGTCAACCGGATTCTGGATGCCTATCCAGATACATTGTCTGTAGGTGAATGCCAGCGCATCGCCTTCGCTCAGGTCCTCATCAAAGAGCCGAGGATTGTCATCCTTGACGAGCCGACCGGCACCATGGATCCGATCACGAAGGTTATCGTCGCCAAGTCCGTCCTCCGTGCACGGGAGGAACTGGGCGAGACCTTCATCGTAGTCAGCCACGATATGGACTTCGTCGTGAACTGCTGCGATCGCGCTGCGTTCATGAAGGGCGGCAAGGTCGTCACCATCGGCAAGCCCGAAGACATCGTCAAGCAGTTCGATCTTCAGGGCTCTGACGACGAGGACGTGGCCAACGAGGAGTCGCCGCAGGAGCAGTGATATGAAGCAGCAGATCGGCCGGCACCTGAGTTTCGTGGAATGCCGTGAGTCGCAGGGCCTTGGCATCGGCGGTGGGCTGGCTCAGCGTGCTACCATCTCCGAAAGCGGCAAGGACGTGTGCGTCATTGCTATGGGTCCTGGCCGTCGGCACATCACCAAGCCGGTGTGCGAGATAACATATGCGCTGCGGGAGGAGGGCATCAACACCTCCGTCCTCGTGGTCAACGCGGGCTCCGGGGTTCCTACCGACGCGCCCGATGTCTCGACCGGTACCAGGTTCGGCCTCGACCCCATCGAGGCGGACCGCATCCGGGAATACAAGGTGGCGCTGATCCATCTGGGGAACGTCAAGCAGCACATTATCTACAAGGCCCGGCTGATACTCCGCAACGTGGACATCCCAGCCATCATCGTCTCGCAGTGCCCGGTAGATTTCGAGGACTTCGCGGCCATCGGCATCAAGACGCGCGACGTCATGCCGGATCCGGCCGATATCGGCACGAAAGGCGAGATCAAGGAGATCGTTACAGGTGTCATCCGGGGTGTGACATGCCCGCAGGACAAGTTGGATGAGATCGTATCCAAGATTCAGAAGATATTGCCTGAGGGGGGAGCGGAGTGAAGGTCACGGTCAATGGCAAGGATCGGACGCTCAGAGACGGTGCTACGCTCAAGGAAGCCGTGGCCGGCGAGCACTATGTCGCCGGTGCGGCCATCGCGGTGCTGCTGTCCACCGACAAGGTGTCTAGCACCACCGGTGATTTCGCCCTCGGCACGCCGGCTGGCGAGATGGTCCTGCACCTGGACGACAGCGAGGATGCACGGCGGTTCCGCGACCATGTCAAGGAAATAGAAGGCGTCACTGCCCGCTGGATAACGCGGGACATCGCGGCCTTCGGCTCGTTTTCCACGGATATCAAGGCTGATCAGACGCCCGGCGATTACCGGCGTTACGACTGCTTCTTCTCGCTGGGCGGGAATGACAACCAGACGACCTATGTTATGGTGGCCCGCAGCCAGCACCGGCGGGCGTACGGGGCCGGTCCCGGCCGCATCGGCCGCATCACCGTCGGTCGGCATCTGCTAGATGTCCTCAAGGAGGGCCAGAAAATCGAGTCCATCCGGCCGGTCGTGTCGGAGACGGAACAGAAGAACGCACTGGTCACCGCCGATCTGACCACCCCTGTGCAGGATGGCTACAGCATAAGCACCCGCGCGGTAATCAAGCTCGACCGGGCCTCGCCGCTCTCGGCGGAACAGATCCTGGTCGTTGCCGCTAAGGGCTGGTTCGGCGTCACCGAGGATACAGGCACATTCATGGGATGCCGGGACGACATGGACGTAGACATGGAGCCCGAGGATACCGGCGTCCGCGACGAGGGTGCGGTCATGGTCCGCAATACCGGTGCCGGTAAGGGGCACATTTTGATCTACCGGGAACGGCGTCAGCTGTCACCCAACCTCAATCTGGCCGGTCACATAGTGAGCGGCATGGGCCTCGTCACACGGGCCAAGGCCGGCGACAGGGTCTCTATAGCCACCGACCCGCCGCGGGCGCTGGCCGTCGGACTCACACAGGTCGCGGGCGCGCAGTTCCTGGCCAAGTTCGGCCTGAAGCAGAAGCGCACCGGGGACACGAGCGACACCGCTGTAATAGTCGATCAGACCCCGGAAGCCACGATGGTGGCCCTGGACAAGGGCGAGGTCGAGACGCTGGGCGTCCAGAAGGATCGGATTCTGCGGGTGAGTCTGTCGGGTTACGACCCGATTACCACGCATTATTTCAAGAAGGTCACCGGCCTCAGTCACAAGCCCATCGGGCAGCTGAAGGTCCAGTTCGCGTTTCCTGGCATGGAGATGGTCTGTTTCTACGGTGATGATGCGCGCGCCCAGGACCTCTATCCTCAGGAGCCGTTCAAGAAATGCCGGAAGGGCGATATCGGCGTTACCAATCAGTCGCGTCCGCATCACGGCATGATCGGAATCCGGCTGAAAGACAGCAAGCAGTACGGTCCGACCGGCGAGGAAGGCTATGGAACCAACCTCGTCGGACGCTTCGAGGATGACCTGCTGAAACTGGACCAGTACGAGGACGAGCAGATCATCTACATCACGGAGGAGAAGCTATGAGCGAAGAGAGGGAGACCAGGCTGCTGATGATTTCGCCGGATTCGAAGCTCACTCCGGACCAGCTGGTCCGGAATGTGCACACCATGGGGCCTGACGTCGCCGTCAAGGAGACCTGCTACGGGTGCCTCGTCGAAGGCTCCGCGGCAGAGATGAAGAAGCTGATAGCACTGGTCCGCGCACGTTACAAAAACGAGGTATTCACCAAGCGGCGCGGGTTCCCGCTGGGCGATCCCCGCCGCTGCCGGGCCCAGCACGGCACCCGTCCAGGCTTTGCGCAGCTGGAAGCGGAGTGGGCGGAGCTGCCGCTTATACAGAGCGCTTTGGACAGCATCGACCGCGGGGACGTGGACACAAGGCCGCCGGTCGAGAGGAAACCCCTTCCGGTGAAGGGCATGAAAGAGATTTGTGAGGCATTCAGATGAAAGTTTTCATTGATCCGCCGAACAGCATGATACTGTTCGATCTGGTCGAGCGGTTTGGCCACGAGCCCCTGAGCGCGATGGCCGTCATTCAGGAGAAGGTTGACAACATCGAGGTGGACATGCCTCCGATGAACATCACCTTGGAAGACGTGATCAAGGGGCTGAAGTACGCCGGGGTCGAGGTGCCTTCGGGCATCAGAGGCCGTCTGTCCGTATGGGGTCCGATGATCGAGTCGGCAGACGCAGCCGTCGTCATCGACAACGCACCTTTCGCGTTCGGCTGCGTCGGCTGCGACCGCTCTAACGAGATGGTGAAGTATCTGATCAAGCGGCGTGGAATCCCATCGCTGACCGTCGGTTATCCGACCACGGCGGACGAGGCCAAGGTCATGGTCAGCCGCATCAAGGAGTTCCTGGGAGGTCTGAAACAATGACTATCAAGATCGCGCAGCTTTCTTGCGGCACCGAATACAGCGGTGTCCAGTTCGAGATCGAGTCTGCTGCCAGGGCGGTTGGAGCCAAGGTCGTCTATCCGGATGTGTCATATGATCAGGTGCAGGAAGCGCTACAGCGCTTTGGATTCCGGCCGAAGTCACAGCAGCTTCAGCTCATGATCGCGCGGGCCATCAGTCTCGCGGACGGCAAGTACGACGCGGACGCAGTGTTTATCACGACCTGCTTCCGGTGTGCGGAGGCCGCTCTGGTGCGGAACGAGCTCCGGCGGTTCATTCAGGAGAATACCAAGCTCCCGGTCGTCACCTATTCCTTCACAGAGCGGCTCAAGGCCTCACAGTTGCTGACCCGGATGGAAGCGCTGGTGACCATCGTCACCCGCAAGGAGCTCCTGGCCAGGGAGCGGCAGACAGGTATCACCTGCGGGCTGGATTCCGGCTCGTCGACAACCAAGGCCGTCATCATGCAGGACAATAAGATCATCGGCAAGGACTGGACGCCGTCAGGCGACGTAATCGCCTCGGCGACCCAGGTTCTCGAGAATGCCATGAAGCAGGCCGGCGTGGAGATGAAGGACATCGAGGCCATGGGCACCACAGGCTACGGCCGCTATACTCTTGGCAAGCACTTTAATGCCAAGCTGGTCCAGGAGGAGTTAACCGTGAACTCTAAGGGCGCCGTCTGGCTGGCCAACCGCCAGCGCGGCGAAGCCACCATTCTCGACATAGGTGGCATGGACAACAAGGCGATCACCGTCCGGGACGGAGTGCCGGACAACTTCACCATGGGAGGCATCTGCGCCGGCGCCTCCGGGCGGTTCCTGGAGATGACCAGCAAGCGGCTTAAGATCGAGATCGTCGACCTGGGTGCGCTGGCTGATAAAGGCGACTGGCGGAAGGCCAAGATGAATTCGTACTGTTCGATCTTCGGCATCCAGGACCTGGTGACGCAGCTCGGTGACGGAAAGGCGTTCGAGGATGTCGCCGCAGCCGCCTGCCACTCGGTTGCGGAGCAGGTCTATGAACAGCAGCTGCAGGAGATCGACGTCCGTCATCCTATCATCGAGGTTGGCGGCACGTCGCTCATCTCCGGGCTGGTGACTGCGGTCGGCGAGGTCCTGGGCGAGCGCCCGATAGTGCCGCCGGACTCTCAGTATATCGGGGCCGTGGGTGGAGCGCTGCTCAGCTCAGGATTCCTGTGAGGTCCGACGATGGCATCCGATACCGAGGTCACCGGCACCGACTCCGTCGGAGCCGAGTTGTACAGGCAGTTGTACGAGGAGATCATGTACGACGTGGGCAAGCTGGCCGCTGTGGAGAAGTCGTATCTCGTACTCAAGCCTGATGTCCCGCTCTTCATCTTCTCGGTGCGCATGAAGGCCCGGCCAGCGGCACGGACAGTCGGCGACGTCGCCTCCACCCGCGCGGAGCGCAATACCGTATATGTGAGCATCACCGACGAGATGTATGCCCCCGGCACCCTGGTCACCCTCTGGAACGCCTACGGGCGCGACCGGGTAAAGCAGGAAGATCGGCTCAACATCACCGTTGCCGGCGTGGAGACCTCCGCGGAGGTCGACGCGCTGCCGGTGGAATCCACCGAACAGCCGGTCCAGGAGGTCATCGGTGCGCTGTGGCGCGTCATGCCTGAGGGCATCCGCAATCGGCACATCATAACCGGCGGGAACGTCATCACAGTCGTGGCGACAGAAGAGCGGACCCAGCCGGCAATGTTGGTGGAGGCGCAGCAGGTGCACGACATGATGGTGAAAGGGGGGGCCTGAGATGTACGACGTGATAATGTATGACGGCGGCATCTACCGCTCCGACGAGCTCTATGAGCTTATCGAGGATGTGGGCGGCGTCGTTCTTGTGAAGAACCGGAGCTCTCAGATGCTTACGGTGACGATGTCGGTCCCGCACGAGGACCGGGCGGCGGTCGAGGCGCTGTGCAAGGATATAGGTGGGCAGGTCAAGTCCGTGCCGCTTGCCGGCACGGAGATCGCGGTGGTCGGACCCACCTTGGGCCGTCATCACATGCCGCATCCGATCTGTGATATCGCAGAGTATCTGCGGCGCTGCGGCGCCATTACGGTGGTCATGGGTCTGGCCCGCGGCCGTGGCAAGCTCACTTCGCAGATCAACCTCGAAGAGACTTCCATCATCAACGAGTACGATGCCTGCGTCTTCATGCTCGGCAATTTCAAGTCCTGCATCGAGGCGAAGGCCGCTATGATGCAGCAGATCGGCATCCCGACGGTGCTGGTCTGCGGGCCGAAGCCGGACGGTGTGGACGGCACCTGTGACGCAATCGTCTACGGCATCGGCCGCAAGGCTTCGCGGATGCGGGAGCCGGATGAGCGGGCCAAGCTTGAAGAGGTCGGCAACCGCATCGAAGATGTGCTGAAGGACAAGAAGGATGCTCTCGAAGAGGATCCGCTGTTCGTCCACCCAGCCGAAATCAAGGCTCTGCTGGAGAACTACGAGCCAATCGATCTCTGTCTGCGGCCGGCGCCGCTGGTCATGCACCTTAACGGATTGCGGGCGAAGATTCCGTATGCTGAGCATCATGAGACGATCGAGAACATGCAGGTCTACGGCCGCCGGCTTGGCGACGTTTGCACCATCACGCCGTCGAAGATCAATGACAGCAGCATGCTCATCCGCATCAAGACCCGTTCGCAGGTTGCCTACGAGGATGCGCAGCGGGTTGCCAAGCCATGACGGTCCGGCCAGGCACATATATCCTGGTGCTGACGCTGGCGCAGGGCCGGGAGGAGACGGTCGGGGCTCTGGGCCGGTTATACTTTCCGGCCGGTTGCTACTGCTATGTGGGCAGTGCACGGGCGGGGCTCGACCAGCGGATCGGAAGACATCTGCGGCGCACGAAGACATGCAAGTGGCACATCGATTATCTGACGACTGTCGCCGACCGTGTCGAGGCCTACGAGTCCTATCCGGAGGCCATACCCGAATGCGAGCTCGGACATCTGTGCTGTGAATGCGGAGGGGTGCCGGCCGCCGCACACTTCGGCTGTTCGGACTGTCATTGTGCAACGCACCTGTTCAGAGTGACGTCTGCGACGGTGACGGCGCTGGTCGCGCGCGCTGGACTAGTTCCGTTCCGCGGGCGACATTATTATAAGAGACGAAAGGCTACCCGTGGCCATAAAGTCACACTGCATCAAAAACAGTGGGGGACGATTGATATGGATTCCGAGAAATTATCCCGCGAGGTCACGCCTGAGATTATCAGCAAGCTGGTCGCCATCGTCGGCCAGGACAACGTCAATACGAGCGACATGGACCGCATGCTTTACAGCCACGATCTCGCGCCTCTCCCAAAGGAGGCCGGCATGGCCTTCAAGAACGTCCCGGACGTTGTCGTCCGCCCGACCAAGATCGAGGATGTCGCGGCCATAATGCGCCTGGCTTACCAGTGTGGCATTGCTGTCACTCCGCGCGGTAACTCAACCTGGGGCCTCGGCGGAAGCATGCCGATTGCGGCTGGCATCCTCTTGGACATGTCCTCGAAGATGAATCAGATTATCAGCGTCGACGTCGAGAATCAGGCCGTCAAGGTAATGGCCGGCGCGACCTGGAAAGCAACCCTCGACGCCTGTATGGCGAAAGGCTTCATCATCGGCTCCTACCCTTCGAGCTTCCCGGCAGCCACAGTCGGCGCCTGGCTCAATACGAACGGCATGGGCGTCGGCAGCTTCAAGTACGGCTCCGCCAAAGATAACGTCCTGAACATGCAGGTAGTCCTCCCCGACGGCACGCTAGTCGAGACTGGCTACGACAATATCGGCGCATACATGTCCGGCTACAACCTAAACCAGTTCTTTGCCGGCGCAGAGGGCACCCTCGGCGTCGTCTGCACCGTCACCTTCAAGATGTATCCGATGGGCGTCATCAAGCCCCTTGCCTACGAGTTCACCGAGAAGCTTAGCGATGCGGACCCGGCCATTCAGGCTATCATCCGGCATGCTAGCATCAAGCCGCTTCACATCTCCTGGTCTGACTTCAACCACTTTGCCAACCAGCGCAAGGCCGGTTGCGAGGCCCCGGATGTCAATAACGTCGTGCTGATCACCCTGCAGGAAGATCAGAAGGTCCTCGACTGCGAGATCCCCATGGTTGACGAGATCATGGCTGCAGCGGGCGGCAAGCGTCTCTCCGACGAGATCGGCGAGCACGAGTGGTCCGAGCGTTGCTACGAATTCCGTGCCAGGAAAGCCGGAGTCGGCGAGATTCCGGCAGAGGTCATTACCCCGGCCAACTGCTGGGGCAAGTTCATTGACGTCTGCTACGAGTCCTTCCCCGTCATGAAGATGGAAGTCGGTGGCGTCATCGGTCAGATCGTCGACCGCCAGACTGCGCTGTATATGCCGTACTACTTCAAGGATGACGAGTCCCTCATCGGCATGACTGCTTTTGCGTTCAACTTCTATCTGGGCGACCGGGCCGCTGAGTTCGGGGGCCGGAGCACCGGTCTCGGTGTCTTCTTCGCCTGGAACCTAGACAATATGCATGACGCTGCGACTGTCGGCTTTATGCGGGACCTCAAGACCTTCGTGGACCCCCACGACGTCATGAACCCCGGTCACGTCGTCTGCGGCATGACTCGGTTCGGTATCAACATGAGCCACGGTCTGATGACGTTCGGCAGCAACCTGATGCAGATGATGAAGAAGATTCTGCCCGAGAACACTACCTTCGCCGACAACATCGAGCGGTTCAGATACAACCAGCTCGAAGAGGAGAAGGAAGCCGACCGGAAGCACGTCCTCGGCTACGGTGCGCTCTGATCGGTTCAAACTCATTCCGGGCTGCCGAAGCGGCCCGGTATCTCTCACTCTTTTGTCGTTTTGTGATACACTATCGTGACAGTTTTATCGTCCGACGGCGATGTGCTATCCATGTCCTCTACTGTAATCGTGCATATGCGCACCTGCGGTCGCACTGCGCGGATTACCGCCACAAAAAAGTCCGATGGTTCCATCAGTCTGGAGATTGATTCCGACTGCGCCAATGTGGCAAGTTACGCCATGCTTCTAGGCGATATGCTTACTGAGGCGGATGTCATCGACCGTGCTGCGAGTCGCGTCACCGCACCTGCGACCGTAAGGCCGCTTACTGCGCCCTGTCTGGTTCCGAACGGTGTCCTTTATGCAGCTTCATTAGAGCTTGGTTTCCTTTCTAAGCGCTATGTCCAGCAACTAGGTGCTGAGGATGGTGTCGAGTTCGTTCGTGATTGACATGCTGAAGATGTAATTACGATACCGATCGATTGGCTTAGTTATTTATGGTCTTCAATCCATATATTAGACCATGTACGGAGCCCTGCTGATCAGTCGTGACGCGGCCTTCCTGATGCACGCGGCGAAATACGTGCACAATATAAACAAGGACATAAGTATTGTAAGTGCTGCCAGCACCGAATTGGCGGTCGCTCTCCTAGACGGACCCGAGCAGATCGATGTCATTGTCTGTGACCATACTCCGCCGGAATTGGATGCTGTTGCGTTTTTCAACGAACGGTCCCGGGTGAATGATTTTCGTCCCTTCATCCTCGTCTCGCCGCAACTGGATGGAGATCTTGCCATTCGGGCCTTCGAGCTCCGGGTTGATTACTATGTCTCCCGTGCCGGTTCGGTCATGAATTTCTACATGGATCTGGCCCGTAAAATCGTGCTCTGTGCAGAGCGGCGGCACTCGGAAATCACCAGAGAGCTCAATGAACGGCGCCTGCGGGCCTTGGTCGCGCTGGCGGACATGCACAGCCGGCCGCTCACAGAGATCATAAACTATGCGCTTGAGGCGAGTGTCTCGCTTACCGACAGCCAGATCGGCTATGTTGCCATCTATGATCAAAAAAAACGGCAGCTGAAAATGGTCGCCTGGTCCAAAAATGCAATGAACGCATGCCGCACCCAGATACGGCCGATCTTCTACGACCTAGACAGCACTGGTGTCTGGGGTGAGCCGGTGCGGACCCGCCAAACGGTCATCATCAACGACTATGCCACAGACACCGTTTATGAGAAAAAGGGCACGCCGACAGGGCACGTCACTCTGAGTCGGTTGCTCATGATTCCGATAATTCACAACGGAGTCGTTGTGGCCACAGCGGGGGTCGGTAACAAGGTCAAGGAATATACCGCCGATGATGAGAATCAACTACGGCTGCTTATGGATGGACTGGTATCGAACTACGAGGAGCGGATGCTGCAGGAAGAGAACCAGCGGACTGAGCAGACCCTCCGGAGTATTCTCAGCACTGCACCAGTGGGTATCATGCTCACCGACCTCGACCTGCATTTCATCGAATGCAACACCTATGCACAGGAAGTGCTCGGCATCAGTGATACCGAGCGGCTGACGCTTGGGCTCGACAAGTGTTCCGGCGCCGGGGCGATCAAGATCGCGGACGCGATGCAGGCCGCCAAGCTAGACGATAAGGCGCGCGACACCTATCTGAAGATTCTCAGCGAAGGCCGTGAGATCGAGGTCTATGCCAGCATCTCCCCTGTATTGGATGTCGATCACAAGGCGATCGGCTACTTGGCCGTACTTACCGACGTGACAAAATACGCCCAGAAGGGTGCTAGCATGCGGGATGTCATGGGCCGGCTGCGGGCATTCGGTGCGATGATCAACGCCGAGCTGAAGGATGTTACTGAGGTAATGCAGCAGCGGGCCGCCGCGACCGTCGATTCAGTTTGCATTAAGAATGCTGAGGAGACCGCTGAACATCTAGGGTTGGTCGAGCAATTTATCGACAGCTACAGCCGGGTGGGTCAGCAGAGCCCTGAGTGGCAGCGGCTGGCCGATGTGGTCGGTACCCTTTCTGCAGAACTGGCGCCAACAGTGCATGTGAGCGGCATCCGTATTCTGGCAGACCATACATTCAATGAAATCTTCCGGCTGCTCGGGCAATATTCGCTGGGTGCTGGTGCTACTGCCGTTCAAGTGAGTGCCCGCATCGACGGTGGCCGTTTAACAGTCTCTTATTCCGATAACGGATGCGGTGTGCCGCAGGAGAGCAAGGATATTATGTTTACGGGTATGCTGACCACGGTCGGGCCGTGGGCGCTGATGATCGGGGACATTGTTCGGGTCTCCGGTTTCTCCATCCGCGAAATCGGAGTGCCTGGACGTGGCATGGAAGTCGAGATCTCGGTGCCTTCATCCTGCTATTCGGTCGACATCGGCTGAGATGCGGTCTGCCAACAGTATCGGCTTGCCGGTAGCCGTAACGGTCACCAGCACCTCGAGGAGTCCCTCGCTGCTATCGGTGGCGGAAGTGTAGGTCTTCTTCTCCACGTGAGAGCTGAGAACTATATCGTTGGCGCCGGCCTGCCGTGATATGGTGGTGACGTATTCACCTCCCTTGGCCTTTGCGAAGGCGATTCCAGCATCTACCGTCGGGAATGAGAACTTTCCGAACTTTGCGAAGAGCAGACACGGCGGATTGTTGCCGACTGCGCCAACCGTCGGACGGGTCAGGATGTGGACTGACTCTGCGACCGAGCCGGTAACGGCCCCGGCAGCATTGCCTACATCGCTGTCGCGTGGGATAATGAGCTGGGTGCCGAAGATCGATGCAACCGCCGGCAGCCAGGCGGCTACTGGCGCTCCGATGCCGATAATCGGCTTATTGAGCTTGATTCTCACTCCGAAATCAAGTCCGTCACGGCCGCTGATTGCTTTGCCCAGCAGGTCCTGAGCGACTGGGTCGAGCTTATCGTAGCCGCTGTCCTCCAGAATCAGATCAGCCATCAGACAGCGGCAGAGTTTCACGGTGATGAGCCGTTTCGCCTCGGCGATTAGCTCGTTCGTCGGCAGACGGGCTTTCCTTGCGAGATAACCGATGGCGAGTTCCGCAGCATGCCGATTATATTCGACGTATGAGCCTTCGGCGTGTAGAAGATCGGTCGGTGTGACGCCGATGCGCTGTACCAATCCAAGTTCCTCAAGCCGGGCGGCATTGAAGTTGAACGGGTGGATATTCAGCACGGCGCCAGCCTCGCTAAGCGAATATGGTTCGTGCTGAATAAGATTAAGCAGTGCACGGTCGGCAGGCTGCAGGATCTCGGTGCCCAAAGGACGGGACGCGATAAAAAATTCCGTTTCCTGTACCAGGTCGGAGATGCGGAACGACTCGGCCGCGTGACTTGGATCGGTCTGTGCCAGACGTTCCAAAGAGACTCCGATGTGCGGCCATATGGTGGCTGCGATACAAATGGGGATCACCCGTACTGGCGTCAGGAGCAGATCTGTGCCGTTGACGACCAGACGGCTGTCGCCGCCCAGACCGTATGTGCTCACGGCGGCGGCGAGCACACGGGTCCGGTGACCGCCAATGAGCGCACCTTCTGCCTCGAGACGGGGGAAGCCGCCGCGGAGGACGCCGATATCTGTGGTTGTGCCGCCGATGTCCATCATAATTGCGTCGCTGACGCCGGTCAGGGCCATGGCGCCGGTAAGACTTGAGGCGGGACCGGAGAGGATGGTCTCCACCGGCCGTTCGATGGCCATTGTCTCGCCCATAATGGTACCGTCGCCTTTGACTATCATCAGCGGGGCTTGGATGGAGAATTCGTTGAGAACCTGTTTTACCGAACGAATCAGATCGGTGATGACGGGGATGAGCCGTGCATTCATCACGGCGGTGGTTGTCCGTTCGTTGAAGCCGAGTCCGGAAGACAGTTCGTGTCCGCAAACCACCGGAACCTGCAGAATTTCATGTGCCAGCGCGGCAACCTGTAATTCGTGTTCCGGATTGCGGATGCTAAGGAAACCCGTGATGGCGACGCTGTCGACCATTCCCTGCATGCCACGGAGTGCGGTTGCTGTCCGTTCGCGGTCTAGTGCCTGGGTCTCCTTGCCGTCGAGGTCGTGACGGCCAGGCAGACAGGCATAGGAATCTACTTCGACCGAGCGGTCGTAATCAAGACCCAGGCAGATGAGACCAACGCGGCAGCCTTTGCCTTCGACAATCGAGTTGGTTGCCAATGTAGAGGAAAGAGAAACTATGGAAGTACGGGCCAACAGTTTCTGATCTAGCCGGGCGATGGCCCCCCTGATGCCCAGAACCAAATCCTGGCGGGTTGTGAGGTCTTTCGACTTGTGCAGGATGCGACCGGTCTCCATCTCAAGCAAGACAGCATCGGTGTAAGTTCCGCCGGTGTCGATGCCCATCCCGATGGTCATGGTTTGGCCTCAGCGATTATAGCTCTCGACACCTATGCTGTCGAGGCGGGTGTTCACTATATTGCAGATGTGGTTGGCGAGGGTCCGCTGCTGGACATCGTCAAGCACATCGGGCGTGCGATCCAGGAGGAATTCGTAGTCACATTTGTTGCACCGTACTTTCGGACAGCTGCGGACAGATTCCGAGCAGCCCTGGCATGCGATTGCCCGGGCGTATACGAGCGAAAATTCGAACCCGCACCTGGGGCATTTGAACTTCCGGACAGAGGCAGTCGTGCTGTAGGAGAAGCCCACTGCCTTCATGGCCTCGAAGTAGCCGTTCATTATGATGACCTCTTGTGAATGTAAATTGGGTCGCCGGGTGGATCTGGAGGAGTGGGGAAATGAAGCCCGCTGAGTGATCCCGGCCGGCGACCGGCGGTAGCGCCGTTATTCGCTACCGCGAAAAGGTTTGATTGCTGTGAGGGAATAGTTTGGGGTGTTGTTGAAGCAATGAGAGAGTCGTTTCTTTTCTTAGTACTGCATCTGGCCGTACTTGGCGGTAGCGTCGACGACTGCTTTGATATTCTCCATCTTGCATTCGAGGGACGGCGGCACCTCGCAGCCGGACGCGATGCAGTAGCTTGATTTCAGACCGCGCTTACAGAGGGCGGTTTTGACTTCCTGGCACAGGTCCCTGGTGATATTGGTGACCTGTTCCACGGTGGAACGCATGAAGACCTGAGGGTCTATTTGGCCGGCGACCAGGCAGTGGTCGGCGTATCCGCCCTCGATGGTTTTTGTTGCAGAGGGGGAGCCTTCAATCTGCGGATAGTAGGCCATGGAATAGATGGACGGCTTGAACTTCTTGATCTGGGTATTCAGATGGGGAAGGTCCGCACAGTTGTGGACTGCCATTGCCATGCCGTTCTCCAGGACTTCCTTGTTGAGCTGCGGGGCATATTTGTCGCCCTCAAATTCACCGTACTCGGCATCACCGAGACAGGCATAGTTTCCCCAGAGATAGTCCCAGCAGATTGCGTTGATTCCGGTCTTGCCCATGGCCTTGATGATCTCGCTATCGTAAGCGGTCATGACCTTCAGAGCCCGATGAATGGGAGCGGGGTCGCTGAACATGTCCATGAACAGACGTTCCGCACCGGCGGACTGGGACAGAGCCAGTAGAGGGCCTTCTACGAAGGCCGAGGTGACGACCTTGCCGTTCAGGTTCTTGGCGATCTTCTCGGTGCCTTTGATTAGGACATTCGTCCGGCCCTTGGTAATGTCTGGAACAGTGAACTTGTCGTAGTCTTCCATGCTGTTGACGATGTGTCCATCGACGAACGGTGTGTTCTGGTCGTCCATCCGCACATGGGCGCCGAGGTCACCAGCCATGACAGAGAGGTCCATTAGGCCGATGGCAAAATCGAATCCGAAGTGCTTCTGGCCGGCGATGAAGGCACTTGCGAATTTCTCTGGGTCGTTGGCCCAGTCGCGATAGGTCATCTTGCCGTCCCCGACGAGCTTCCGGCAGACGCCGCAGGCAATCGGGTATGAGGTGAGATGATCTACCTTCTCATTGGCGAGCGCCGCCTGCGCCCGCTCGAAGTTTGTCATTGTCATCTTCATGCGCCTTCTTTAAGCCATCTGACACAATCCTGAGCGTTTAGGTCACGGTGGTCAGCGCCGATTTCTTTGGCGAAAGTTGGAGAGGTTGGTGGGCCGCCGATGGTAATTGTGCAGTTGCCGCGGGCACCGCATTCCTTGAGTTGATCGACAGTCTTTTTCATGTTGTCCATAGTCGGAGTCATGAGCGTGCTCATGGCGAGGATGCCGATTTTGTTCTTTTGAATCGTGTCGGCGATAGTTTCCGGCGCAACATCTTTGCCCAGATCGGTAACGACGAAGCCGCCCGCCGTGAGCATGGTCTTAACGATATTCTTACCGATGTCATGGACATCACCTTCGACGACAACAGTCGCCGCGGTCTTGGCGTCTTTGAGTTCGGCCTTCGGGATCATCGGCAGCAGGATGTCGAGCGCGCCGTACATTGCACTGGCGGCGGTCAGGACCTGCGGAAGATAAATCTGATGTGCGGCATACTTGTCACCAACGACTGACATGCCCTTTACAAGACCCTCGTTGATCGATTCGACAGGGTCGATTTTCATGGACAGCGATTCCTGAGCTGTCGTGATTGCATCGGTGCGCTTGTAAGTGGTCACCGAGTTGGCGAGTCTCTCAAAAATCTCTTGTTTCGTAGCCATTATTGCTTCCTCCCTCCTGTGCCCCGGAATCTTTGCATTCTGCCAGATTCCCGGTCTTTCACAGGCTGAATATGATATTTCCGTGCTTGGTATTTAATGAAATTCATGGATGGATGTATAATTCATCAATAACATTGCCAAATAACCTAAAAAATAGTTGATTAATATATAAATAAAACTAAAAATGATAGAAAATATCCAATAATTAGGTTGAAAATAAGGTATTTTGTTAAAACCAAATTGAATTACAAAAATCACTATATAATAAAATTTCTCTTAAAACGACCAACCTTCTATAACGATTAATAGGAAGGATGCTATGTTGGGTATAGTGAGATCATGAGTAACACAGTCGTCGTCAACATGAGAACCTGTAGCAAAACTACTCGCGTGACTGCCGAGCTCCAACCCGACGGGGACACGATTAAGATACACATCGCCTCTGATTGCGCACACGTGCGCGAATATGCAGAGAAGCTGGGTGACACAATCAGTGTCTCAGATGTCATCGACATCTGTGGCAGCCGGGTCGTGGACCCGAGAATCCGTCAGCCGCTGTCAGTTCCCTGCCTTCTTCCCAACGCAATCTTCGATGCGGCCTGGATGGAGGTCGGCATGCTCTCCAAGCATCTCGCCCAAGACATGGCAAAAGTCAATGATCTAACCTTCGTGAAGGACGGCGAGTGAATTTTGGTGCGGGGCTGCCAGATTATATTTTTAAGTCAACGAATGATAAGAGGATAACATGTACTGTGCGTTGCTGGTAAGCAAGGATGAAGGATTTCTTCGCCGTGCCGCGCGCTACATTCCGAACATCAACAAGTATATCGAAATCATCACGGCCGGGTCCGTCGAAGGTGCGGCCGACACTCTTGCCGGACCGGATCAGATTGACGTAATCATCGGCGATCATGCCCCGCCGGTCATGGATGCTATAGCACTTTACAACGATCGTTGCCGTCAGAACGACACCCGGCCATACATTATCATCTCAGCCAAGGTGGACGGAAGTCTCGCGATTCGGGCCTTCGAACTGCGGATGGATTATTATCTGTCTCGTGAGGACACCTCGATGCAGTTTTATGAGGATCTGGCAGCAAAGATCGTCATCTGCGCTGAGCGTCGGCGGTCTGAATTTACCCATGAGCTCAACGAGCGCCGCCTTCAGGCTCTTGTAACACTGGCAGATATGCGTAGCCGTCCCTTAGCAGATATTATGAAGTATTCGCTGGAAGCCAGCGTTTCGCTCACCGGGAGTCAGTTCGCTTACGTGGCCCTATATGACGGTAGCAAGCGGAAGCTGACACTCATCGCCGCCACTCCGGACAAGTCTGTCCCCCTGTCGCTGGATACCGAGTCGTCGGTGTTCGATATTGACCATGCCGGTCTTTGGGGCGAACCAGTGCGTACCGGGCAGACTACTATTGTCAACAACTATCCGCACGACGTCGTGAACCAGAAGAAGCCGTTGCCCATCTTCCGGGAGGACCTGCGCCGCCTGCTTATGGTCCCGATTATCCACAGCGGCGTGGTGGTGGCTACGGCCGGGGTCGGCAACAAGGTGCGGGAGTATACCGGAGATGACGAGAATCAGCTCCGGTTACTGATGGACAGCGTCGTCTCGATCTATCAGGAGCGGATGCTCCGCGCCGAGAACGAAAAGGCAGACCGTGACATCCAGACCATTTTGGACTCGGCCTATGCCGGCCTGATGGTGCTGGACCGGGGTCTTTGTCTTGCGCGCTGCAATCCATATGCTCGGGAAGTCCTCGGTCTTGCCAGTGACGAGCTTCACGGCGTGCCGCTGGACCGCTGCCGCAATGATGCTGCCCGGCAGGTTGCGGCAGCCGCCTCGGCCACCCTGTTGGATGATAAGCCGCGGGATACCTACGTGAGTGGGCGCGTAAACGGTGCTATGGTTCAAGGCTATGCGACAGTCTCGCCGGTTTTGGATGAGGATCGCAAGACTACTGGCTTTCTAGTCGTCATCACAGATATGACCAAGCTCTCCCAGCGGGGTTCTTCCACCGACGAGGTTATGGATCGGTTGGGTGCGATTAGCGGCATAGTCAGTAGCGAGCTTCGTCGTATTTCTGCTGAGATGCGGCAACGGGCTGCGGACTCGGGTGATCTTGAGCGGCTCAAGAGCGCTGTCGAAGTCGTAGCCGAGGCTGAGACCCTAGCTCGTTTCATCGATGGTTATAGCCACATCGGTCAGCATCGGCCAATTTGGCAGCGGTTGGAGGATGACGTGCAGACGATTCCGGCGGGGTTGTTGACCACTGTCCATGTGAGCGGTATCCGTATTATGGCGGATCCTTCGTTCAATGAGGTCTTCCGGTTATTGGGCGAGCACTCGCTCAAGAATAAGGCGCACTGTGTGCTGGTTGGCGCCCGCATTGAGGGCGGGCAGTTGACAATAAACTATGAGGATGACGGTCTTGGTCCGGCAGCCGCTGGAAACCCCAGTAAGGGTGAGGTCGCAGATGAGGGGATCTGGTCGGACATGGCCAAGGATCTTATCGTCTCATCAGGTTTTACTCTGCGGACGATGTCCGGGGTAAAGACCGGCTCAGGACTGGAGATCGTCATACCGTCATCCAGTTTTGCGCTGGACTTTAACTGAGTTCAGTCTTTTTGATAAAGCAACGCCGGTTTGCCGGTGCCGGTGAAATGCAGCACTGCATTGACGAAGACCCGACCGCTTTTGGTGGACACGATACGGCGATTCACATCGCAATTGACGATGGCTTCCGATGCACCAGCGCGCCGTGTTTGGATTTCAATGTAGCGGGTTCCTTCAGTACGTGCAAAGGCGACGGCCGCAGTAGCAGTGTCGAAGTCCTTCTGTGCGAAAGGAGCGAACAAGTGGCAGGGCGGGTCCAAGCCTGCCTCGCCCTTGATCGGTTCGATCTCGGCAACCATTGTTTCGATGACCGAGCCAGTGACTGCGCCTACTGCATTACCGACCTCGGCGTTCTCCGGAATAATCAGTTCGGTACCGAAAATTGCGGCGACAGCCGGCAGCCAGGCGCCGACAGGGGCACCGATGCCGATAATCGGTTTGGTTAGCTCGATATGAATCCGGTAATCGGGAGCAGCCTCGCCGGTCACTGCCCGACGGATCAGGTCATCGCCGAGAAGGTCTGCGGTTTTCGGCCGTTCCTCTTCTAACAGCAAACTGGCCATGATGTCATGGGCCAGCTTCTCGGTAACCATCTGCTTGCCGCGGGCTATGAACTCGTTGGGCTCTATCCCTGTCAGATTTGCTAGATAATCTACGGCCAGTTCCGAGGCGCGGCGGTCGAAGTGACGGTATGAGCCTTCTGCGCAGAGCAGGTCTGTGGGTGTGACGCCGATACGCTGGATAAGACCGAGCTCAACTAGACGCGCATCACTGAACATATATGGGTGGATACCAAGCGCCAGGCCGGCCTCTGACAGGGTGTGCGGTTCCTTAGTGACGAAGGCCAGCAACTGCCGGTCCTCCTCATCCAGCACTTCTGTGCTGACGGGCCGGCTAGCGATGAAGAACTCGGTCTCCTGTACTACGCGGTCGGGAGGGAAGGGCTGGGAGGTCCGCAATGGCGGGGGCAGTTTACGTAGGATTTGACGAATCCGCGGCCAGCGCTCGGCTGCAACACAGAGCGGCAAGACACGTACGGGAGTCAGGCTCAATTCACCGCCGTTCACAATGAAGCGGCTATCTCCGCCTAGGCCGAAGGTGCTGATTGCGGCGGCCATAACCCGCGTACGGCGACCGTCTATGATTGCACCTTCGGCTTCCAGCCGAGGATAGCCGTTCCGTAGAACGCCGATGTCCGAGGTGGTGCCACCGACATCCACTACCACGGCATCAGCGCGTCCGGTGAGAACTTTGGCTCCGATAAGACTGGCTGCTGGACCAGAAAGGGTCGTTTCTACCGGCCGTTCCGCGGCCAGTTCATCGCTCATGAGGGTGCCATCGCCCTTGACGATCATCAGTGGAGCGTGGATATGCTCGTCGGCAAGGACTTTGTGCACTGCAGCCAGCAACTCGGTGATGACTGGAATGAGCCGGGCGTTCATGATAGCGGTGATGGTCCGCTCCTTGAATCCGAGTGCCGAGGAGAGCTCATGTCCGCGGACAACAGGGATGCCTAGAATTTGGTGGGCCAATTCTGCGACGCGGTCTTCGTGTTTCGGATTGCGGATACTCATAAAGCTAGTGATGGCGAGGGAGTCGATGCGGTCCCGCATACGCATGAGTGCCCGCTCTACAGCTGGTTCGTCTAGCGGCCGAAGCTCCTCGCCATCCATACCATGCCCGCCTGAAACTTCGGCGTACTCGTCTACCATTCCCTGGTCTTCGAAGGCCATGCCAATGCAGATTATGCCGACACGGCAGCCCTTGCCCTCGACGACGGAATTGGTGGCAAGGGTGGTGGAGAGCGAGACGAGCTGTGTATGCGCCAGAAGGCTCTGACTGAGGCCATCGAGCGCATCGGCGATGCCGATGACGAGGTCCTCATGAGTGGTTAGGGCCTTAGTTTTGTTTAACACACGGCCGTTGCCCAGATCCACTAGGACGGCGTCGGTGTATGTGCCACCGGTATCGATACCTAGGCCGACGGCGGTCACGGGCTGGTTGACGAGATGCTGTTCTGTGATGATGTTTCCTCCTCGTTGGACTAAGCCGAATAACTCCGAAATGCGTCTGGGGTATTCTTTTCTTGCGTTGTTAACATATCTAGTCCAGATAATCTATATCACATTCTAGGCCTATATCAAGAAACATGAACGGGACGGTGATTCGGGCTGCCCGGCCGGCTGACTGGGTTACGGCACATGCTTTGTGGATGGCCTCGGGCGGCATCGGAGTCACCAGCAAAGATGATTCCATGGCTGCTTTCACTCGGTTCTTGGAACGTAATCCGACGACCTGCTTTGTGGCAGAAGCGGACCAGCAGCTGGTCGGCATCATTCTTTGCGGGAACGACGGCCGCGCTGGTCACATTTATCATCTGATTGTTGCGTCGGCCTGGCGGAACCAAGGTCTCGGCCGGACTCTGGTGAATCGGGTGCTGTCGGCATTGCGTGTCGATGGCATCTGCGGTGCAGACGCAGTGATATTTGCGGAGAATCCGGCTAATGAATTCTGGGAGGAGTGTGGCTTCCGCGCTCGGTCCGATCTGACCTATCGGAATATTCCGCTCGACCCGGATAATGTCTGGCAGAATCGGAGTCAACGCCCCGGCAACTATCCTGAGTTACACTAAGTTTTCTTCAGCAGAAGTCGTCAAGTCGGCCGTTGCGGATCAGCGGCAGGAGGTCGGCGATGTGCGGCAAGGTGCGTACCTGCCGGTCGGTCCGCGTCTGCCAGTCGGCAACGGTGTATCCGCCGGAGAGTACGCCGATGAACGGGGCGCCGACGGCTCTGGCGGTCAGCCAGTCAACTTTGCTGTCACCGAGATAGAGGATATCTTGCGCCCGTACGCCCAGCCGTTCGCCCAGATGCTGAAGGGCTTTCGGCGATGGTTTGGCTTCGTCTTCCGGGAAATCATCCCGGGCAACCACGGCATCGAACTCACGCAGTACGCCGGCGTCATCCAGCACGGTCTCGGCGTAATGTCTGCTGCCCCGTGTCAGGATACCTACCGGGTAGCCGTGCGCTTGAAGCTCCCGCAGTGTCTCAATCGAGCCGGGGAAAGGCTCCGCCTCGTCGGCATGCTCCATCTCTACAGCAGTGGCCCGGTCGCCAACCCGCTGCCGGATGCCATCTACCAGGTGACCGCGGCCGTGCTCAATCAGCCAGCGGATGCCACTCTCCATCTCGAGTTTAGAGCCTCCGTTGTAGTCGATGCAGTTCGGCGGGACGCCAAGGCCGGTCAGTTCATCGTCGACCACCCGTGCGAGCTTTGCGTAGTCGACATGCGTGTGCATGAACGTGCCGTCCATGTCGAAGCCGACGGCCTTGATTTGGGGGTCGAGTATCATGATATAACAAAGGAGACCGCGATAGATAAGGTTCGTGTCTTAACTGTAGCAGAACCGACGAATATGTCGAGGTTAATTATTAGAGAGTCATATGTATTAACACATCTATTTGCCTGAAAGTTGTTTTTAATTGGTTAACAATTCTGAGTGCGATATGTGTTTATTTAGAAAATAATCCTCAGTCAGGAATCATCGTTGGGATATAGATTGGGAACAATGTCGGCTTCGTCTCCACCGTCTACATCCCAAAAGGTGGTAAGTGTTATGATGCAGTCGTGATCATACTGCATCTTAACAAACGAATGGACTAGAACAACTGTAGAAGATACTTCTGGCACATCAGTTATCCTTTCAGTCATCGGTATTCATTTTGAATATCACAATAAAACGTTAAAGGCAGGCACTTCTCCTGCAATTTTTGGAATTTTCTCATTTTAAACCTTAATAGTCTTTCATTCTGTTCATGTTACAGACGACGGCAATAAATTTTTTTTATGTCAGACTATTAAAAAATATAATGTGTGCCACAGGTTTACTTTATTATTACTGATATCTATTTCGCAACATGTATCCACTGTTGACATCAGATTATGCAGCAACAGATCTTCGTAGGATCTATTGAACATTTCAAAGATTTAACTGCCTGTGGCTGAATTTTTCTTTGTAAAATAAAAAAGAGCCCATAGGGCCCGTTTATTCAAGGTTCATGATTTTTTAGATTTTCTGTACATATGTACGGCTGTCACCCCTATTACAAACAGTGCTATTATGAGGAAATCAAATGCCCAGATGTTTCCACCGGGGCTTGTACTTTGAGAGAACGTCACCGATATGGTGTGGTCTGAGGTAACGTCCGAAAACACATAGTACGTCACTGCTCCCACAGAATTTCCATCGACCAGGACATCTGAAACCTTATAGCCTTCGTCAGGAACCACGGCATATGTCAAGCAATTGCCATAGCTCACAAAGGTGGATCCTGCGGGAGATATGCAGCCGTTATCGCCGGATGATGCTGTTATCATGTACCCAGTCTGTGAGAAGTTCACTGTTATGACGTGATCAGAGGTTACATCTGAGAACGTGTATTTTGAGTCGGTCAATGACACCCTGTATCCATCGACGAGTGTCTCGTTCACCGCGTATCCAATGTCAGGGGTGACTGTGAAGGTATGAGATGAATTGTAGTCTACAACAACAGAGCCGGACGGCGATATCGAGCCGTTGCTTCCAGCATATGCCACTATGACGCACGCAGTCTTTGTGAAAGTCGCCGATATTGTGTGATCTGAGGTCACGTTCGAGAATACATAGCAGGTTACCGCCCCCACGGAGCATCCGTCCACTAACACCCTGTTTACTACATACCCAGCATCGGTACTGATCATGAAAGTCTGAAAACCGCCATAGTCAACCTTTGCAGAGATCGGAGTTATTGTTCCTCCCGTGTCAGAAGATGCGGTTATTATGTATTCGATCTTGGAGAATGCAACATATACAGTGTGATCGGAGATTACACCGGAGAAAGTGTAAGATGTCACTGCGCCTACAGAGCTTCCGTCCACAAAGACTCCATTCACTTCATACCCGGTATCTGGAGTGATGGTGAAGGTCTTGGAATCGCCATAATCAACTGTCACTATGCCGGAAGGATCTATCGATCCGTTGTTTTCTGCATATGCGATTATGATGTGCGATGTCTGAGAGAACGTCACAAATATGGTGTGGTCCGAAGTCACACTGGAGAAAGTGTAAGATGTCACTGCGCCTACAGAGCTTCCGTCCACAAAGACTCCATTCACTTCATACCCGATATCTGGAGTGACAGTGAAGGTCTTGGAGGCGTTGTAACTAACCACCACTAAGCCGGACGGGTCTATAGAGCCGTTATTTCCGGCATATGCGAGTATCGTACACATGGTCTTGGAAAAAGAAACAGACATCGTATGATCAACGACCACATTTGTGAACGTGTACTCGAAATCGGTCAGTGTGACTTCACTTCCGTCTACAGGCACCTTTGTCACTTCATACCCGGTATCCGGAGTGATGGTGAATGTCTGGGAACCGCCGTAACTAACCGTTACTATGCCAGACGGCGATATTGAGCCGTTGTTTCCGGCATATGAGATTATGAAATACGACGTCTGGGAAAATGTGACAGATATGACATGATTGGATGTTACATTGGAGAAAGTATACCTGTAATCAGTCAACGAGACCGGGGCGCCATCCACTAGCACTTTGTTCACCGCATATCCGTCATCCGGAGTCACCGTGAAGGTCTGGGAACCGCCGTAATTCACCGCTACTATACCAGACGGCGATATAGAGCCGTTGCTTCCGGCATATGAGATTATGCTGTATGCGATATGAATGAACGTCACAGATATGCTGTGATCCGAGGTCACGTTGGAGAACGTATACTTAGAATCTGTCAGCGAGACGGTTTTCCCGTCCACCAGAACGGCATTCACTTCATATCCTGTATTTGGAGTAATCGTGAATGTCTGGGAACCACCGTAATTCACTCTTGCAGAGACCGGGGATATGGAACCTCCGGTTCCTGAAGAGGCGGTTATCGTGTAAATGTAGGTCCAAACAGATGTACTCGATTCAATGCCGCCGTAATCATAGGTTCCTACGGTGGAAGATGGATTGAAAATGACTTTGGATGAGCCGTTGTCAATGGAATTGACAGACGATGTGGCTATTTTAGCTCCCTCGGCACCTGTCAGTTCGGAGCCAGGATCCAGCTTGATCTTCGAGAGAGTCGTCACGATAAGAGATCCTCCGTTGTTCAAGGTCCCTCCCTCCCCTACTTCGGTTACAGTGTTATTCGTTACTGATGCCGATGTGGATACTTCTCCGTTAACAGATGTGACTCTATCGGAGGTCAGAGAATAGGACAGATGTGGGATGGAAAACAGAAAAGAAAAAAGAAGAGAACATGAATGAAAACAATGAAAAGAACAAGGTATTTAAATACAGAATTTGGAAAAAGTTTAAATTAGATAAGAATCGGGTTGAACAGGCATCCAGAACAATCTGGACACAGGTGTCAATTGAGAGTAGTAGCCCCCCTTCTGTTTCAGACGGCATTCAACTAACGCGCTCTACCCGCCGGTCGCAGGCATCTCATCCCGGCTGTATGAGTTTGCTCCGATGAGGAGTCGCCGTTTCACCAGATCTCCGGGAACGTCGCCGTCAGGCGGGTCATCCTTGTTACCGGAACTGTGTCGTTTCTGGGCCCTTGCCACGGCTCTCGCCGTGCCGGATTTCCCGGCTCATCTTTGCCCGTGGAGGAGGGAACTTCCTCAGCCAGGCCCTCGCCGGGCCCTACCGTCGGCCGTCCTCTCTCTATTGACAGAAAGGCTACCGCTGCGCTCACTAATAAGCTTTCGCTGGGTGCTATTCGGCTGATAACAAAGCTTATTAAGGGCGGGTTTATCGGGTGAGTTACTGCAAAGGTAGTCAAGCATGGCCAACGACGCAAGGTTGAGGGCCTTGTCCCTAGCGGTCCGCGCGTTCAAATCGCGTCCTTTGCACCATTAACATTCACCAGGCGAGCCGAAAGGCTCAGGCTTTTGTTCGTTTTTACCTTTCGGTCGTTCTGTTCAAGGTGCGGACGTCTGACCTATCATGCCGGGCAGACGGCTGATCTTCCTCATCGTGTGCATTGCCCAGACAAAGGAGAAGAGCGCGCCTGCAATCTCGGTCGCGCAGACGCCCCAGAATACCGCGTCCAAACCGCCGCCCAGTACGACCTGCAGGTAGCAGAACGGGACCTGAAGCAGATTCGTCACCAGGGTGACGATAAGTGAGCGCAGGCCGAGGCCGAACGCCTGGAAAAGGCTTGACGAGACGAAGAAGAGCGCCGAGAACGGCAGGAAGAGCGCAGCGATGCGCATGAACTCGACGATGCCCGGTTCGAGGCGGGCGGTGTCCGGTGTCATCGTGAACAGCCAGGCGATCTGCGCGGTAAAGATTGCCTCAATGGCGGCCAGGACAATCGTCAGCCCTACAGCCAGCTCGGCAGCATACCAGTAGGCGGAAGAAGCCTTCTCCATTCTCCGCATGCCGTAGGCGGCTGCAGCTACTGGGACAAGCGCTGAGCCGATGCCCATCATCGGAATCTGGATCATCTGCAAGAGACGCCAAGAGGTGCTGTAGATGGCGACGCCGTCCTCGCCATCGGCCGCAATCAGGATGACGTTCATCAGCATGACTGAGATGGAGACGACAATCAGCTCGATGGCGGCCGGCAGACCGACTTTCAGAATCAACCGGATCTCCGGCCAGCTGAAGCGGAAGCCATGCAGCACGAGGTTGAGGTAGGTGTCCTTCTTCCGGAAATACCAGTAGAAGGAGACCAGCATGCCTGCAGTCATGGCACAGACGGTAGCCAGCGCGGAGCCGGCGATGCCGAAGCCGCAGGCGAAGATGAAAATCGGATTGAGTACGACGTTCAGGCCGGCGCCGATCAGCTGGATGGTCATCGAGCGTTTCGCGGCGCCTTCAGAGCGGAGCAGGGCCGACATTACGCTGACATGTACTACGACGAAGGTACAGATGAACAGTGGGTAGCTGTACTGCAGGCTGAGCCGCAGTACTTCGCCACTGCCGAAAAGTGCCATCACGTAAGGCAGGCTGCCGACCAGAACAATGGTCAGCGCTGCGGAGACGACTATCGAGAGCATGAAGGCCTGGGCGGCGGCGCGATTGGCCCCAAGCCGGTCGCCGGCACCGATGCGCCTGGAGATTAACGAGGAGGCGCCGATACCGATGCCGTTGCCGAATCCGATGAGGATGAAGAAAAGCGGGAAGACCAGGCCGACCGCGGCAAGGCCGTCGGCACTGATGAGACCGACCCAGACCGCGTCAACCAAATTGTTAATGCTCTGAGCGATCATTGCGATAGCAATCGGGATGGCCATGGCTAGGATGGCCTTGTGCGGCCGGCCGAGCATGACATCTACATCCTTCGTATTGCCTTCATGCGCCATTGTAACAAGTGCCATCGGCTTCGCCTATATATGATATGCGGCGGTTACCGATTTATACGGACAATGCGATATCAATTGCATATGATGATGCCGAAGAAGAAACTGCAGTTCTATGCCAGGCAGCACGGACTCAAGGATCCGGAGGCGGTCGTGCTCAGTGATGCGGACTGTGTCCGGGTCTGTCAGGCCATCGGTGTCAGGACTTACACGACGAAGGACTGCGCCGCCCAGCTCTCTGGGCTGGTCGACTGCGTTTATTACGACGAAGGATTTCGGCAGCAGCACGCCAACCCGAACATCGACCAGGATTTCTTAGCCACACGTTTCCTGGACTATGCGGCGGATGCGGTCATGAAGGCTTACATGCAGGGCCGCGCCAAGGTCTGATTTTCCAAGCCAAGATACGTATATCCAAAGCGTATTCACGCCCCTAAGTGGATGTGAATCTGCATGGATGTACGTGAGACGTTGTTGGCGCTTGAGGACGGGAAGAAGCCGGATGTCGCGGATGTCGAGACCCTGCTGACTGCCTGCGGCAGCGACGAAGAAGCTCTCTTCGCGGCTGCCCGCGAGAAACGCGATCACCAGTTCGGCAACAAGCTCTATGCCTACGGGTTCGTGTACTTCTCGACCTACTGCCACAACAACTGCACTTTCTGCTACTACCGTCACACGAACGACATTGAGCGGTACCGGAAGACCCCCGAGGAGGTCTATGAGTTGGCGGCGGATCTGAAGGACGCCGGCATCGACTTGGTCGATCTTACCATGGGCGAGGACGACCAGATGTACGCAAATGAATACGCGGAGCTGCTTGATATCATTGCCCGGGTCCATTCGCTGGGCATCAATATCATGGTCTCTCCCGGCGCGGTCCGGAAGGAAGTCTTCCCCCGTATAAAAGCAGCTGGCGGCAACTTTTTTGCCGTCTACCAGGAAACGCACAACCGTCAGCTCTATGAAACCCGGCGGCTGGGCCAGGACTACGACTATCGCGCCAATCAGCGCAAATGGGCACACGAGGCAGGGCTGTTGGCCGAAGACGGTATGATGTGCGGCATCGGTGAGACTATCCGTGATCGTGCCGAGACTATTCTGGCAATGGGTGCCGAAGGTTGCGAGCAGATCCGCGCCATGGCCTTCGTGCCCCAGCCGGGGACTCCGATGGCCGGCAGCGCGCTGGGTAACTCCGAGGATGAAATCCGCTGCATCGCGATCATGCGGCTGCTGTTTCCGGACCGCTTCATCCCTGCCACGCTAGACGTCGAAGGCATCGAGGGCATGAAGAAGCGCCTGAACGCTGGCGCCAACGTCATCACATCGATCGTCGTGCCGCACAGGCACCTGGCTGGTGTCGCTCAGCCGGAGAAGGACATCGACAACGGTGCCCGTTCGGTTCAGCACGTCTTCGATCTGGTCAGCCAGATGGGCAAGAAGATTGCGACCCAGCCAGAGTTCGCTGCCACAGTTGCCAAGATGCAGGCCAAGCGGCCGGCGCAGTTCTGAGCGACCCTTCCGTTTCCATAGTAGCCGATGGAAACGGCGGGGGCTCGCCAATTTTTTCTCCTTTATTTTTTAGATGCATGACAGAAGATATGAATGCCTGGCGATAAATGGCGCGAAAATGTTGGTCGTCAGCGATGAATATTGTATGATGCCTCTGCTGATGCATGATGGCTACAGAAGAGGGTCGGTCGATGATGCAGTCACGATCATCTTCAGGCATTATGATCGGTGTACGTCTGCGGACCGAAATATTGCAAAAAAGGCTGAGCATACAGGATCGCGTAGAAAGTGAGATTTCTCCTCGTTCATTCGACATTGCGAATAATATTGAGGTTTACTGAAGCATTCCGGCCCTAGCGCTGGAGGGGAAAGCTCATACCACTAGTGAATGGCAGGAGTTCCGGCGGTTTGGAAAGCGGTGAGACAGGGGATGGGCAATCATCTAAGAAGGGCCAGCGCACATCAGGTGGTTCATCAGTGATTGCCGTCGACAGAGTCATGCACAACAGCGTCGGATGTATCGGAGATATGAATATGCGTGTCATGTCACCGTCCGAATCAGGAGATTCTGTCGGATGTGTGTCGCTGGTCAAATGTTCGCTACTGGCTTCATAGATGCGAATCTGCCGCCGAAGCGGTTTTTATCTGCCTGTCCCATGATGATAGTGCTGTTGTCAGTGAAAAGACGCTCATAAGGGACTCGAACGGCAACGACGGATAAACGATCATTTTGTTAGCAACTGTCAGGCCAGTGGTTATCTGAGTCGGCTGTTTCTGACGGTCGATCAGCCGGCTTTCAGCTGCGCGTTGCTCTTCAATACGGGTGGAGAATGCAGCGAAAAGGCATCTGGCCAATCACTCACTGGCGGCTACTGCTCTTGAGAACGCACCGAAGAAGCTGATAGAAGACCTGAAAACCTCCAGATTCATGTTCGAAGTGTCATGAGAAAGAGGTCCGGATACTTATGCGGCCGTGAACGTCGGCAGACTGTTCCGAAATCGTGATGAGAACAGCGGAAAGATCGATGCCGTGGTGGAAATGTTGACGGCAGACGGAGTGTCTTCGATATAATGTGAACGTGGATGAGATTGACTAATCCGCGAAGAAACCACAGGAGATCGCTGATAGGTTCGAACGAAAATACGTTGTCGTGTGTGTCATCAGTTGGTTGGCGGCAGTTACTTGGCAGACGACGTGGTGTTCGCAGCCCTGATCATCATGCAATGGGACTGAAAGCAATAGGTGGAATGTCGGGCAGTTCCTATGACGGGCCGTGGCTTTTTCTACCGTCATCTCGTTAACTGCGGCTATGCATGCTGTCGATTATCAGACCTGGGGCCGCCGGCCTTACTATGAGATGTTCGAAGGCTTCCACCAGCCGTACTATTCCGTTACCGTTGAATGCGACGTGACTGCGCTGGTGCAGAAGACGCGCACTCTGAGGCAGTCGTTCTATGCGGCCTGTGCCTGGCTGTGCACTAGGGCTTTCAATGGAATCGAGGCCTTCTGCTACCGGAAGATGGGAGCGGAGATCGTCGTGATTGACGGGATGGATACCCTGCTGGCAGTCATGGCGCCAGGCGATCCGGCATTTCGCCAGATCCGGGTGCCGATGATGCCCTCCTTCACAGAGTACGAATAGCTCTATCGGGCGCAGGCCGCGGATACCGCTTCTATGCCTATCCTCCCGTTGCGGACGGACGGTGGCTGTGACGCAATGTTTTCGTCGCTTCCGTGGTTTTCCTTCACCGGGGTCGAGGCGGCGAAGCCCGATACGCCGGATGTCAATGACCCGCTGGTCACCTTCGGCCGCTATCGGGAGCGGGACGGCCGGCTGTTCATGCCGCTGGCCCTGCAACTGAACCATCGTTTCGTCCAGGGCAACGATGTTGCCGCTTTCCTGACGGCCCTGGATTGTGAGATTGCGGCCTTCTCTGATCAGCGCGGTTGCCAGTAATCGTGCCCCGCCCTGCCCATGGCCATGACGTTGGCGTCTGGCGAGGCGATCGGGGTCTCGCAGCCTGGAGCGAGGATATACCCGCCGTCTTGGCCGGCGATGTCGATCAGCCGGTAGCACTCCTGCGTGATGGCGTCTGGCTTCCCCATGAGCATGTACTTCACGGGGTCGATATTGCCCATCAGCGCGATCTTCCGTCCGGCGGCCACTTTGGCCTTGCGGATATCGACTGCGTGGTCGAAGCTGAGACAGTCGGCGCCGGTGGCGGCGATCTCGGAGATGACATCAGTGGTCTTGCCGCAGATGTGCAGGAAGGCCGGTATTTCCCGATGCTGCTTTTTCACGGCGGCGATGACGGTTCTGATATGCTCTGAGGAGTAGGGCGTGAACATGTCCGGCGAGATTATGTCCTCTGAGGAGGTCGGGTCCGCCATCCACATGACCGTGGCTCCCGCGTCGATCATGGCGTTCTGCTGGGCGGTAATAAATCCGGCGCACTTAGCTATCAGTTTCTTCACCAGGTCGCCCTGGTCGAAGGAGGCCATGAGCATATCCTCTACGCCCATAAGATAGCCGGCGGTGGTGATCGGTCCCCATGAGAGACCGCATACGTGCAGATCCTCGGGAAGTGTTGCGGCGGTCTGCCGGACGCCTTCGATCAGACACTGCGTGAAGAGCGGGCATTCCTTGGCCTGCGTGGGGTCGAAGAAGGCCAGTTTGTCTACGTCCTCCGGTTCCCGTACCAGTTTGGTGCGTACAGAGCCGTAGTCGTCGGCCGGAAAGCGGACTTCCATGCCCAGGTCCGCGAAGGGCACCTGCGAGTCAAGCACTGGTTTGACGAAATCCGACTCGGTCTTCAGCGCATAATCGATGGCGACCTTTGCAGAGATCGCCGGCGTATAACGGGCATCCTTGACCAATACGCCTGCCGAGCGCGCAGCGGTGACCAGTGCGAAGTTGTTGACTGGTGTCCGCTCGCCCCGCTCAAAATGTAGTGCGGTCTCCACGGCCGCCCGGTGTCCGCAGTCCTTCATGTTGTCCCTTCCAGATGGATAGGTAGCGGTTGCGGCAATAAGTAACTAATGCTTTCACTGGTAAGAACGGACCAGGTCTGCTACGCCGTGGGCGAAAGCGGCAGTCGACAGGTTGCCGCCCCGATCCGGGGTGACACGGCCGACACGGTACATTTCCCGCACGGCTTTCTTAATGTCCTCATATGCGCTGTCCATGCCTAAGTTCAGCAGCATCAGCGCGCCGGCCAGGATGGCCGATGTCGGATTGGGAATACTGCGGTCGGCGACCGTGGGCATGGTTGGCATGAAGAGACCGCCCCGGCGGCCTACGTAGCCGACCGGCATCAGTCCATCGCCGCCGATCATGCCTGCCGCCTGACCGGCAAAGGCCGGCGCGCAGATCAGTCCGCTGACCACCAGTTCCAGGGAACTTGGATCCGCGGCCAGGCGACAGGCGGCCTGTGCGGAGTTCGCATCATCCATCAGGAACTCGGTAGCAGCGAAGTGACGGTGGAAGAGGTCTACGAAAAGCTTCTCGGAGGCCGGGAAGAGACCAGTGCCGCTGAGGCAGGTGACCCGTTTCCGGCGGCGCATCTCGCCAATGGCCAGCGCCAGATCGAAGAGCTCGCCTGAAGCATCAACTCCAGTGAAATGGTCAGTGCTGATACCGTCCAAGCTGTCGACTTCAGTGACTGAGAGCGCAGTGTCGGAGCAGAAACTGACGAAGACGAGGTCGACATCGCGGTTTCCGAGATAGCTGCAAAGGGGGTAGAATTCGCGGACTTCTGCCAGCAGGTTCAGTTGCTTCCGCAGCGTTGCGAGGGGGTTCCGAAGGTTGCCCATGGAAAGGGGATTCCCGACCGGGCCGGAGAGCACAGCATCCGCAGCGGCGGCCAGGTCAGCCGTCTCCGCAGGAAGGGCTTGGGATGTGTGTCCGTAAGCTGCAGCTCCGATCTCGCCGTGGATCAGATCGACCCCGGAGGTGGCTGCTTCCAGAACGTCCTCGGCTGCCGCTACCAAGACGGGGCCGTCACCATCGCCGGGAAGGACGAGAACCTTCTTGGAACTCATGGGTCTTCACAGAATCCGGTTTGCTACGCCGGCATAGATAAGCGGAAGGGTGATTGTCGCATCACCCTCGACAGTCATCTTCTTGGCTGTGCTCTTCACCTTGCCCCATGAAACAGCTTCGCGGATGCGGGCGCCCGACAGGGAGCCGTCATATTCCTCTGCTGTGGTCAGATAGATGCAGTAATCTAAGCCGCCGCGGAACTGGTTCCACCAGATGACATGATGCTTTGAGATGCCGCCGCCGATGATGATAGCACCCGTGTACTTCGCCTCGTTGGTCATCTCGCTCAGCATCTGTTCGTCAGCGAACAGGTCGATGCGCAGCTTGCGGTGGGTCTGATAGTACATCCAGAGCTGGCAGCCGAAGGAGCCGTCAGTGATACCGGGAACGACGATTGGGATATGGTTCACGTGGGCGTTCCAGAGGAGACTGTCCTCGTGACCCTTGACCTTCTCCAGCTTCTCGCCGACCTTGTCGATGATCTCATGAGTGGACAGAGACTGGGTCTCGGCGAAAATCTCGTCAAACATCGGCAGGACCTTGTCCTCCAGTACTAGACCGTAGCACTCGTCAGGAACCAGGACGTTGCCCAGACGACTGACCTCGTTGTCACGGAGCATCTTGTCGTCCATCAGGAATTCGCCCTTGTAGTATGCAGCGTACAACCGGGAGAGGTCGTGGTCCAGGCAGCCGCATGTCGTGATGATGAGGTCGACCATGTGGTTTTTCACCATGTCTACGAGGACACCGCGGGTACCGGTGGCCATGAGGCAGGCCGGGAAGGACAGGATGCGCAGGCAGCCCTGCTTCGTGATCATCTTCTCAGCGATGTCAGTTGCGTCAGCGAGCTTCTGGGACGTGAAACCGCCGGAGCGGCCCATGGCCTGGAGCATTTCGTCAACGGTCATACCTTTTGTGACCTTGATATCCTTGACCGGGATTTTCTCAAGCTGTTTCTTGACCTTCTGCTTGTCTTCGGCGGCCGGCGCAACGGTCTCCACCACACTCTTCTTAGCGACCATTTCAGTCAACTCTGAATGCTCACACATCTATCTTTGTTAAATATATTGTGGAAAGGTACGAAAAGATGTACTGAAAGCTAGTTGGATTGATCATGGAATTTCCTGACTGTCCGTCTATAGTCACATTTAATCAGTAGATGTCGGGACTGGATGGATTTAATTAGACATTTGTTTGTCGATAATATTAAAATAGTAATAGACATTTGTCTAAAAAATGTAAAAAGCCAAGTTCGGATTAAGGGGAGGTCCTAACATTGAAGTACATTTGGTCATTGTCAGCGGTATTGCTCGTGTTACTGGTTACTGCGGTGCTCTTTGCGCCCGGGGTGGTAGCCGACAGTGCCGTCGCTGAGGCCGGGACGGCCGGCCTGAATACGACGGACATGCTGTGGGTCGCCGTGGCAAGCTGTCTGGTTTTTGCGATGGCGCCGGCGATTGCGTTGTTTTACGGCGGCATGCTCCGTAAACAGAGTATGACATCAATCATCGCGCAGTGTACGGTCGCCATAGCTCTTGTCGGCTTCATCTGGATGGCAGTGGGCTATTCCCTGGCTTTCAGCGGTTCCGGCGATTTCGTCGGTAATCTCAATGCGGTGTTGCTTAATGGCGTTCCTGCCGATGCCAGCACACTGGGATATACAATTCCGGACATGGAATTCATGCTCTTTCAGGGTATGTTTGCACTGGTTACGGCCTGTATCGTTCTTGGTGCCGCAGCGGAGCGGGTGCGCTTTCCGGCGATCATGATCTTCCTGACGCTGTGGAGCCTGCTGGTCTATGTGCCGATGGCGCATATGGTGTGGGGCGGCGGTCTGCTATCCACGGTCGGCGGCTACATCACGACACTCGACTATGCGGGCGGTACAGTTGTCCACATCTGCTCGGGCATTTCCGGTGTCGCAGTTGCGGTCGTCGTCGGCCGTCGCCACAGCAGCACTGCGAAGTATCGCTCGCACAACGTGCCGGCGGTCTACCTTGGAGCAGCGCTGCTGTGGATCGGCTGGATAGGATTCAACGGCGGATCCGGTCTGGCCGTAAACGCCCAGCTGATCAACGTTATCACGGTGACGGTGCTCAGCTCATTCGTTTCGACACTGGTCTGGTGTCTCATCCAATATATCTATGCGGCCCGTATCAGTGTAACCAGTATCTGTGCGGGTATGCTCGCAGGCTTGGTGGGGATCACGCCGGCCTGTGGCTATGTAACCGCGCCGGCGGCGATCATCATCGGAGCCGTCGCAGCTGTGGTTTGCTACGTCGGGGTGCTGTTCATGCGGAAGCGCTCGGGAGTTGACGATGCTCTCGATGTGTTCGGCATCCACGGCTTGGGCGGTATATGGGGCGCAATCGCCACCGGTATCTTCGCGAGTCAGTACACAGACACTGGCGGATTGATGACCGGTTCGACTGCGCTGTTCTGCGGACAACTGATTGCGGTCGCGTTTACGCTGATCTACTGCTTTGCGGTCTCGTATGTGATCATGAAGGTCATTTCCAAGATTATGCGCGTACGCCTTACCGAAGAAGAGGAGCAGGTGGGAGCAGACATCATTGAGCACGGCGAGTCTGCCTATGACTGAGGTGAGAAGATGAAGATGATTATGGCTGTGTTCCGGCCAGAGAAGCTGCAGGATGCGAAGGACGCCCTTGTCGCGGTCGGGGTGAACGGACTTACGATTACCAGGGTCACCGGTCACGGCGAAGAGGGCGGCATGGTCTTCACTACGCGGGTAGGCGCTTTTCGGGTAGACGAGCTGGAAAAGGTGAAGATTGAAACAGTGGTCTACGATGCACTCGTACCGGCAGCCATCGCGGCAATCCAAAAGAGCGTCTGCACCGGGCGGATGGGCGACGGACGGATCTTCGTCCTTCCGGTCGAGGCTTCGTACCGCATTCGCACCGGGACGCTGGAACCCGAGCGGCCAGCGGCACCGGTTCAGACGGCGGAGCCGGCTGCCGATCGGCCGGCGGACGACGGTGTGGGACAATAAATATAAAAAAAGATAGACACGATATGACTTCATCTAAGGCGTCAAGGGTCAGCCCTTGTGCTTGCGGACAGCGGATGTGAGGTGAGTCAGACGGATGAAGAGACAAAAGTAATGAGCGAGTTGCGGAGATCGATTACAGAGATGAATCCGAAGCTTGCCCAGGATGCGGTCCAGCAGGCACTTGTCCTCGGCATTTCCCCCAATTGCATAATCGACGACGGTCTCGGCAAAGGGATGGCAAAGATCGGACAGGAGTTCAATGACGGCAAGCTCTTCCTGCCTCAGATTCTCGCTGCCTCCAAGGCGATGGATGCCGCCATCAACCTGCTTACGCCGGTGATCGAGCGCGACCGCAGCAGCGGCTACCGCGGCACGATTGTCATGGGTTCGGTTCAGGGGGACATCCACGAAATCGGCAAGAACGTGTGCTGTGCGATGCTCCGCGGGGCCGGCTATAAAGTCATCGACCTCGGCTCGGACGTCAGCCCGGACAAGTTCATTCAGGTCGCACGCAAGAACCACGCGGACATCATCGGTGCCTCGGCCCTGATGACCACAACCCTCGTGGCCCAGAAGGATCTGATCCGGCATATCCGCGAGGAGAACGAGGATTTCGAGACTGCTATCGGCGGCGCGCCCTGCAGCCAGAGCTGGTGCGACGAGATCGGGGCCAGCGGATATTCAGCATCAGCCGGCGAGATTGTCAAATTGGTCGAGCGCCTGCAGAAACGTGAGCGCAAGAAACGGGACCAGCCCGAGTCGGACGAAGATGGAACCTGCTGAGGTCCGCCGTGCCTGGCAGTGTCCGGTCTGCGATTCCGTAGCCGTCGCGGAGATGTGGGACCAGATGGCCGAGGGCTTCGCCCGCGCACCGGTTCCCGGCGATGATGATTCTTTCATCCGGCTGGTTCGGGCCCATCATGCCATCGGTCCGACGACGTCCCTGCTGGACATTGGCTGCGGCAGCGGCGGGTATACAATCGCTCTGGCTCGCGGCGCCGGCCGGGCAGTGGGAGTGGACATCTCGCCGGCTATGGTCCGGGATGCAGAGGATCTGGCAGCGGTTCGCGGCGCCGGCAATGTGCGGTTCGCGGTGGCCGACTGGAATGCGCTGTCGCCTGATGGGCCACTCCTGCAGGAAGGCTTCGATATCGTCTATGCCCGTCTGGCCCCGGCCATCCGCTCGGCGGCGGCTTTCGAGAAGATGCTCGGCTGCTGCCACGGCCTCGGTTTGCTTACCAAGCCGGCGCTCCGGCACGATCTGGTCCGTACGGCGGTCTTCGCCGCTGCGGGGCTGACCGACCGCAGCGATGACGATGATGCCCTTCGTTACGCCGCAGTGCTTCTAAGGGCCCGGGGGTTGCGGCCCCGTTACCTCCGCGAGCCGGATGTCTGGGAACTCGACCGGCCGGTCCACGAGGTTCTCCGCTACCATCTGGCGCAAGTCCGTTCGCTCACACCGCTCACGCCGGCGCTGGAGCAAAAGGTGGCCGCTGCAGTCTGGGCACTGGCCGATGGCGGGGTCGTTCATGAGCACATCACGTCCATGCGCACAACCATTTATTGGGAGATGTAATCTCTCAAATATGCGGGCGGCCATCGTCTTTTCATGCTCATGATGGCCCGGGACCGGGATTATCGGGCGCTCCTAACATCTGTCTGCAACCGGCATGTGCTTGTCTGGACCTGTAATACATGCGTCCGTCTCTGTGGTGGCCTCGGTGGCCGGGAAGCTGCCGAGCGGCTCGCCGCACAGCTTCGCGTGGATGGCGTGGACGTCGTTGGCGTCAGTGCGGTCTCCGCCTCCTGTCTGGCCGGCAAGGTCCGAGATAGTCTGGTGCCGGAGCAGGCAGCTGCCTGCGACCTTATTCTCGCACTCACCTGCAATGTCGGCGCGCTCACCGTCGGTCTGGTTGCCGGTCGTCCGACCCTCAATCCGCTGATCACTTTCGGCACTGGCTATCTCCTGGAAGATGGGACGCCTGTGCTATGTGTTCCGACGGAGGACGGGAAATTCACAGAACAGCCAGTCAGTGAGTTTGCTGCATCGCGGGATTTGTCTCTGGGACCGTTTGTCTGAAGCGTTTTCCCTCACGAAAATCGCAGCTTCCTTCAACAATTATATAGAAAGATAGCTTACGCGATTCCCAGCAATTAGGGGTTAATGACACAATGATTGCAATCAATGCTGACAATCTGCTGTTCATGGTCCCGATCGCTGCAGTCATCGCACTGGTCTTTGCTTTCTACTTCTACAGAAGTATCTGGAAGATCGACAAAGGGACCCCTGCGATGCAGAAGATTTCCGACGCTATCGAGACAGGCGCAATGGCTTATCTCCGCCGGCAGTACCGCACGATCGCTATCATCAGCGTAATTATCGCTATCATTCTCCTGCTCGCGGGCTTCATCCCCGGGTATGAGAAATACATGGGCTACAAGGTCGCCATCGCCTTCTTGATCGGCGCAGGATTCTCTATCCTGTCCGGTTACATTGGCATGAGGATCTCTGTCAACACTAACGTCCGCACCGCATCAGCCGGCAAGAAATCGCTGAATGATGCTTTTGTGTGCGCCTTCCGCGGCGGTGCCATCTCGGGCATCGCCGTATCCACCCTCAGCCTCGCCGGTCTGTTCTGCGTCGTCCTCGCATACAACGCGCTGATCGGCGGTGACGATCTTACCAACACCATGCATGCCGTCGTCGGCTACGCTTTCGGCGCATCCATGGCTGCTCTCTTCGCCCAGCTCGGCGGCGGCATTTACACCAAGGCTGCCGACGTCGGCGCAGACCTGGTCGGCAAGGTCGAGCAGGGCATCCCCGAGGATGATCCCCGCAATCCGGCCGTCATCGCGGATCTCGTCGGCGACAATGTCGGCGACTGTGCCGGCCGTGGCGCCGATATCTTTGAGTCCACTGCGGCTGAAATCATCGGTGCGATGGTCATCGGTGTGGCGGTCTACAAGATCAGCCCCCTCATGGCCAACAACAACTGGGTTCTCCTGCCCCTTGTCATCATGGCATTCGGTCTCATCGCCTCCCTCGTCGGCATCCTCACCGTGAAGATGCGCAGCGAGGACGCAGATGTCATCAAGACCCTCAACGGCGGCTACTACGTCACCCTTGCCCTGGTTCTCATCACCATGGCATTTGCGGTCTACTGGCTGCTGAAGGACCTCTGCAACAATTGGTGGTACTTCGTCCTGGCCGGCGTGTTCGGCATGCTGCTCGGACTGGCCATCGTCTACATCACCCAGTACTACACCGGCGATCACAAGCCGGTCCACGACATCGCCGAGGCCTCCAAGACCGGCGCGGCGACCAATGTCATCCAGGGTCTCGCGAACGGCATGGAGTCCACTGTGCTCCCGGCCGTCTGCATAGTATTCGCCATCATCATCACCTACGAGCTGGGCTACTACGCGTTCCCCGACTTCTCCGCTGGCAACCAGATGGTCATGGGCCTGTACGGCACCGCGATCGCGACCGTCACCATGCTCGCCTCCTCCGCGTTCATCCTCGCCGAAGACACCTTCGGCCCCATTACGGACAACGCGGGCGGCATCGCGGAGATGGCGAACGAGCCTGAGGAGGTCCGCACTCGGACCGACAAGCTCGACTCCGTCGGCAACACCACCAAGGCTCTGACCAAGGGTTACGCGATGGCTTCTGCCGCGCTCGCTGCTTTCCTGCTCTTCGCCGCCTTCTTCGAGATCGTTGCGGAGATCAAGGGCAAGACTTTGAGTCAGGTGTTCAACGTCAACATCGGCAACCCGCTCATCTTCGTTGGCGGTCTCATCGGCGCCACCCTGGTGTTCTACTTCGCTTCCTTGGCTATCCGCGCTGTCGGCAAGACCGCCGGCGAGATGGTTGAGGAGGTCCGCCGGCAGTTCCACGCCGACGCGGGCATTATGGCCGGCACCAGCCAGCCTGACTACGCGAAGTGCGTCGATATCGCGACCAAGGGTGCGCTGAAAGCCATGGTTGTCCCGGCCCTGCTGCCGATCCTGGTTCCGACAGTGTTCGGTATCGCCTATCGCATCGCCTTCCCGGATGTCTCGTACATGGCGGTCGGCGCCCTCATCATGGTCGCCACCATTGTCGGTATCCTGATGGCCAACTTCCTCAACAACGGAGGCGGCGCCTGGGACAATGCGAAGAAGACTGTCGAGGCGGCCGGCATGAAACACACGCCGGTTCACGCCGCGGCCGTCGTTGGAGACACGATCGGAGATCCGTTCAAGGACACCGCCGGCCCGTCCATCCACGTGCTGGTGAAGCTCCTGTCCACCATCTGCCTGGTCATGGCAGTGGTGTTCGTCGCCTGAAACTGCTTCGGGGACGGGGCGACCCGTTCCCGGTCTGCCGGCCGATCTGAACCGGCCGGCAGGCGCTTTTCTCCGCCCTACTATAAAGACAGGGCGGAATTATTTTTATATAAGAGCGCTCTAGCCTCGTCCCAGAGGATCCGCCATGTACATGATAACAGAGGCCCAGAGGATCGTCCGCATCCCGCCGGCCAAACTCGGCGAGAACATTGCCGACGTCATCGGCGCTCTCTCCTGCGACACGTTCGAGGGGAAGCTCGAGGAGGACAAGTCCATCGCAGTACTGGTTCGTAACGTCCAGCCCTTCGGGCCGGGGCGTATCGTCCACGGCGACGGTGCCGTCTACCAGACGGTCAAGTTCGAGCAGCTCGTATTCGTTCCGCGGGATAACGAGGTAATCGAGGGTGTCGTGGTCGAGGTCCTTAACTTCGGCGCCTTCGTGCGCTTCGGGCCGCTCGACGGTCTGCTGCACATTAGCCAGATCATGGATGACCGCGTCGATATCGATGAGGTCAACCAGCGTCTGGTCGGGAAGGACACCGGCCGTTTCCTGGCAGTCGGCGACGTCGTGCGGGCACGGATCGTCAGCATCGACCTGAACGAGAAGAACCCCCAGGACAGCAAGATCGGCCTGACAATGCGCCAGCCCGGTCTCGGCAAGCTGGAGTGGATCGAGCAGGATGAGACGAAGCAGGCCAGCAAGGGCGACGCGGCAGACGCTGAAAACACCGAGCCGGCAGCTGACAAGTCTGATAAGAAGGTCAAGAAGGCCCCGAAGAAGAATGAAGGTGAGTCCTGATGGTAGTCCGCGTCGTCATGCGGGCCTGCAAGAGCTGCAACTTCATAACGGAGGCCGACACGTGCCCCCGCTGCGGAGGTCAGACGAGCAAGGACTGGCAGGGCATGGTCGCCATCTCTGACTTCGAACGGTCGGAGATCGCGAAGAAGATGGGCATCACGGCCAACGGGACGTATGCCCTGAAGGTGCGCTGAGCGCATGGCCGGCGACCGGAGGCTCCCGCCCGCTCGGCGGGGGGAGTTCCAGCAGCCGGTGGGACGGGATCTGGCGGAGAGCGAGCTCGCCGCCGTCGCTGCCAATCACATCAAGGTCATCACTGTGGGCGACGTGGTGTCGCTCCGGGTGAGGGAGCACGGCCTGACGCCGGTGCTGTCCGTCTATGACGGTCGCACCGAGCGCCGCACGGAGACCGCGTTCGCCGCCCTCGTCGAACGCGAGGGCTGGGCGGAGACGGTCGTAGTGAACCCGGCGGGGATGGTGACATCCGCGCTGACGGAGGCCGTGGAAAACGCTTTGGTCGGGAAAGCCCCGGAGATCATCCGTGTCAAGGGCGAAGAGGATCTGGCACTGCTGCCATGCATCCTCAGCGCTCCAGACGGTGCGATGGTCATCTACGGGTGGCCCGGGAGAGGGATGAAGGCTGTCGAAGTCGACGGCGCTTCAAGACACAATGCCGAGCGTCTGCTCGGCTTGATGGAGGAGCTAAAATGAAAATGGAGATTACGAGCAAGAAAGAAAACCCCCTGCAGGGCAGGACCGAGGTCCGCTTCACCGTGGATCACGCGCGGGAAAGCACTCCCGGCCGCAATGCGGTTGCGGAAGAGGTCGCCAAGCAGATGAAGACCAAGCGCGAGTGCGTCGTCATCGATGAACTCTACACCGAGTACGGCATCGGCAGGAGCAACGGCTACGCTAAGGTCTACGAGAACAAGAAGGCCGCCCTCGAGTACGAGAACCCCCACCTCCTGAAGAGGAACGGCATCATGTCCGACGAGGAAGCTGCCAAGGCCGCCGCAAAGGCTGCCGAGCCCAAGGAGTGATCAAAATGGCTGACAAGAAGAAGGAAGTCAAGAAGAAGGCCGAGTCCTCGAAGCGGGACGCGTACAAGGTCGAGGGCGGCAAGCTAGTTCGGACCAAGCCCGTCTGTCCCAAGTGCGGCGCCGGTGTCTTCATGGCCGTGCACAAGGGCCGCACCTCCTGCGGTAAGTGCGGCTACACTGAGTTCGCGAAGAAAGAGTGAAGAAATCTCCAAATACTAAGGCTCCATCCCTCTCAAGAAGGGGCCGAATGCCGGGGCTGGCCCCCCGACGAAACCTGTACTTCCGGACAATCATCAGTGGGCTCGTAGTGTAGCTTGGATATCACTGAGGCCTCCGGAGCCTCAGACCCGGGTTCGAATCCCGGCGAGCCCGCCAAATCGCACATCTGGCGCTTATCATCGCCGTCCTTGTTTCAGTAGATCTGTAATTCCATGACTGCGGCGGAATCGTGTTTCGCTGATCATCTGCCTGTGCTCTGTTTTATCAAATCTGATATCTGCGTCTCGGCGATGAATTTGTATTACCAGTTGGGAACATATAGGGACGTATCGTTTTCTAAGGTGAGGAGCAAATGCTTCTCTATCTCCAAAGTTAATATTCGCACTAATCGATATAAGCCAGTCTGCAGTCGACCGATGTTATCTTCTCCCTTGACTTCGGGATCAGCGTAAAACGGTAATGTCTTTGAGCCTGCGTATCTTCTCACGATCATTGCGGATATGATTCTTTCGATCTCATTCGGAGAACCGTTCTGACGGTCGTTCTGAATGTTGTGTTATCTGGTTGGGCTGACATTCATACGAGTGGGAATTGATGTTTATCCTCGTAGTTCCGGGGCAGTGTGACGGGTCATCTACATTTTGGCAGGAGAAGTGAAAGTGTACTATGGTCCAGATGACCGTCTGGGAATCTACTGTGAAAATCAACTCGATGCCGAAGGCATTGTTCGTAGCAGCAGTAATCCGCGGTGTCCCTATCCAAACATAAAACAACAACTGAAGAGTATTAAGAGTTCTGTTGTTATCATGAAAATGAAGGCAACAAATAACTATTAAATGCAGGCTCTGTGAACGAACCTGGTTCTCACGCTCTCAATTAGAATGGAATCCCTCCCATATAAAACATAAGTCTTTATCATTTACTCTCTGTATAACATAATTAGTTATTATCTGATAAAAATATTTAGGATTCAATTCGTCATTGTGTAACAGATGTTCATAATATGGCGGCAGTGTCTAATAATGTGACATTCTTTTATGCTGGCCATCATCGGTTTAACAACGTAACGGTTCATAATTGACGTTGGTGTTAAATATCGGTTCAGCCGATATTTGAATGCCTGTTTGGCAGGTGATATCCAATGGATGGAAAAGCAATCGGAAAATCAGTTCTCGTCGCAGTACTCATGCTGATCCTGTATGTGATCTTCGCTATCGTCTACTTCGTCATACTTGGCTTTGTCATCAAGGCCAGCGTTGGTGTTGTAGGTGCGGCCGGTGATCTCTCCAAGGATGCTCTGGCAGTTGCCACCGCGGTTCTGACTGCCGGCACTATGATTGCTGGCAACAAGATCTCCGTTGATCTCCAGTGATCGACTGGACTGCGGGCTGGGCTTTTTGCCCGGCCCTAAACTTTTTCATTTTTCAGTCTTTATTTCCAGCGGAAACTCATATATCGCTGACGTGTTTGTGTCCGTATGTACCTAACTAGGGACGAGCAGGCGGTGCTCGACGGCGAGCAAGGCACCGGTGCCCAGAAGGCCATGGAACTGGTGACTGCGCTCGGCAAGATTTACGGTGCGGACGGGCTGGTCGACATCACCTCGGCGCACCTCTCGGGTGCGTCCTACAAGACTATCGGCGACGGAGGCCTGAAGTACCTTGAGGATCTCGCCGCCGGCGGGGCTCAGGTTGCCGTTTCTGCGACGCTCAATCCGGTCGGTATGGACCGGGAGCGCTGGCGGGAGATGCACATCACGCCAGAGTTTGCGGCGAAGCAGTTACGCATCATCGATCTCTACTCCCAGATGGGCGTGCGCCCGACCTGTTCCTGCACGCCGTACCTAGGCGATAACGTCCCGGCCATGGGAGACCATGTGGCCTGGGCCGAATCCTCGGCGTTATCCTTCGTAAACTCATACATCGGCGCCCGCACCAACCGTGAAGGCGGCCCCGGTGCACTGGCCGCGGCCATCCTCGGCAAGACCGCGAACTACGGTCTTCACCTCGACCAGAACCGTCAGCCGACCGTCGTGATCGAGGCGGAAGGCATGGGTGACTCGGTGTTCGACTACTCGCTGCTCGGACAGGCCGTGGGCACAGTCGTCGGTGGCGGGGTGCCGTACTTCCGCGGGATAAATCCCACGGTAGAAGATGCCAAGACGCTATCGGCAGCCATGGCGGCCGCCGGCTCGGTGGCTCTTTGGCATGCGGAGGGATGCACGCCAGAGGCTGGCACCTGCCGGACCGCGGGCCTCGAGACGGTCCGCATCGGCCCGGCAGAGCGGCAGAAGGCCAAGGAGCAGCTGAACACGACCGACGACCCGCAGCTCATCGCCATCGGCTGCCCGCACCTCTCGCCAAAGGAGATGCGGGACATCGCCGCGCTGCTGAAAGGCAAGCAGAAGAAGCGGCGGGACGTCGAGGTCTGGTTCTGTACCTCCGCCGCCGTGCGGGCGGCGTGCCCGGACGAGGTGCGGGAGATGGAGCGCTTCGGGCCGGTGCTGGCGGACACCTGCATGGTGGTCGCGCCGATCGAGGGCACCTTCCAGCGGGCGGCGACGAACTCGGCTAAGGCCGGAAACTACCTGCCCACGCTCTGCTCCCAGAAGGTCCTGTTCGGCGACGTTGCCGACCTCCTGAAGGTGATAGAATGATCATGCGTGGCAGAGCGATTGCACCCGGCTATGCGGAGGGCGAGGCCCTCGTGCTGAACGAGTCGTTCAGTTTCCTCGGCGGCATTGAGGGTGCCACCGGGAAACTGCACGTGCGCGATGGTAGCGTCGCGGGGAAGGTCTTCCTGTTCCCGAAGGGCAAGGGTTCCACCGTCGGCTCGTTCGTGATGTACGACCTGATGGTCCACGGGAAGGCCCCGGCGGCGGTCGTGAACCGCACCGCCGAGACCATCGTGACCACCGGCGCTGTCATCGCGTCGATCCCGCTGGTGGACGGCCTCGACGTCTCGCTGGTGCGGGACGGCGATCGTGTCTCGGTCGACGGCACCCGCGGCTATGTCGAGCTGAAGGGTGTGCAGTACATCGAGACGGTCTCGGCAGCCATCCTGGTGGACGGAAAGGTCCTGATGCTCCATCGGCCGGCGGGTGCACACTCGTTCCCGGACTGCTGGTCGCTGGTCTCCGGCAAGCTTGAGCGGGGCGAAACACCGGAGGAGGCCGCCCGGCGGGAGGTCCGGGAGGAGACGCAGCTGGAGGTCGGCCTACCGGACGCCGCCGGCACGCCGCTCCTGATCCGGGAGCAGCAGACCGTGTGGAAGGTCTGGCCGCTGCTGTATCGGCTGAAGGCTGCCCAGCCTGTGCTGAATCATGAAAATACGCAGTTCGCGTGGGTCGACCCGGCTGCGGTCGGGAACCGGTGCACTGTCGACGGGCTCGCCGCGGTGCTGAAGGGTCTGCTCGGCTAACTGCAGTGCTAGGCCTTGACAAGCATGGCCCGGCATCGGCCGGGCATGCCCGAGGCACAGACGGTCGAGTACAAGGAATCCTGGCGGGAGGAGTACCTGCGGGTGCTGGCGGCCTTTGCCAACACCGACGGCGGTCAGCTGCTCATCGGTGTCGATGACCGCGGCCGGGCGGTTGGGGCGGAGAATGCCGTCAAGCTGATGGACGAGATCCCGAACCATGCGATCGGCAAGCTCGGCCTGCATCCCTATGTCGAGTACTGGCTGTGCGGGCAGCAGACCTGCCTGAAGGTCACCGTAGAGTGGCAGAAGGAGCCGGTCTATTTGGAGAGGCGGCTTTTATCTGCTCAGGCAGTTCTGTCTTCGCATTGCAGGGCAGGGATTTGACCCAGAAGCTGATGGAGATGAATGGTGGCGGCTGGCTGGACCGGGAGGCTGATGAGGGCGATTGCGACAGTCTCGATGCAGAGGCGCTGAACTACTTCGTCCGGAAAGGTATCGCCTGCCATCGCATAACCGCGTCCTATGCCGAGGCAGGGCGGACCGAGCTCCTCGGGTCATGCGACCTGATGGGAACCAACCACCGGCCGTTGCTGGTCGGGGCAATCCTTTTCCACCCCAAGCCGATGCATTTCTGTACGGGTGCTTACGTCAACATCGGGATGTTAAACGATGACGAGCGTCTGCTCAGAGATGAGCAGGTCACCGGGCCGGTCATCTGTCAGGCTGAACGCGCTTTACAGGTGCTGTACGATAAGTTCAGCCCCGGCACGCTGGCCTATGACGGGACCTTCAGCATCCTGACCTTCCGCTATCCGCGGGAGGCGTTGCTGAATGCCATCGTGCACCGCGATTATTTCAGCAACGCCGCCGCAGCGGTCAGGGTCTATCCGAACAAGATCACGATCATGAACTCCGGCGGATTGCTGCAGGGCTGGAATATCAACACCCTGACCAGGTCGCACGTCTCGTTCCCCAACAATCCGCGGCTGGCGCAGGCCTTCTTTCAAGTCGGGCTGATCGACAAATGGGGACAGGGCGTGCCGGTGATCCAGAGAAAATACCTGGAGGCCAAGAACCCGCTGCCGCAGTGGCGGCTGATCCCTGGTCTGGTCAACTCACCATCCTGCCGAATCAGGTGCTGATCCCAGCCGTACCCGATGTCCGTCCGCTTGGCGTCGAGCTGACTTCCGACGAACTGAAGGTCTTCCAGCAGATTATAAAGTTCGGGCAGCAGTCGTCCGTCGACATTACGAATGCCTTGGACTTGCCGGTCTACACTGTCAGACGCCTGATTGTTGTGTTGAAAAAGAAGGAAGGAATTGTGCGTAACGGTTCAAATAAAGACGGTCATTGGCAGATCATCAATGATGGCATTCCGGAGTGAATGTGAAAATTTAATCTCGATTTTGTATTGTTGACGATTGTTTTTGAGGGGGGGGGAGGGGACAATAGTGTTTTTTTGGACTCCTCCACGCATTCATTTGTGGCTGACGTTAGATAAAGTGTGAGATATTTTACGAGGTAAATGCGAGGTAAGATATGATGATCAGATGCTGATTATTTCATTGCCGGCTCATTAAAGGTTTTAATCGAAGAAGGTCTCTCGAGCAATGAACGCGCGAAGTAAACTGTGAGATAAAGTGTGAGTTAAAAACGAGAGGTCGGGCATCCTGCCTGCCGTCACGCCTCTTCTTTTCGGCAGCGGTTCAGGACCGGCCCGCGCGACCGATGGAAAAAAGTGGGGGCGGGGCGACCAGCCCCCGAAACGATTTACTGGTTGGACTTGGCGATGCCGATCGTCACGTTCTTTCCGGTGATGTCCCACTCCTTGACGGAGTCCCCGGCGGGGCTGTCGGTGAACGTCAGCTCCTTGGCGCGGACCTCGCTGCAGATGTGATCCTGCCAGGTGCCGAAGAGGTCAACCAGGTGCAGCTCGGCCTTGACTTCGCAGCGGATGAAGTCCTCAACGTTCAGTTTCATGTCCTTCCGCATCTGCTGGATCCGGCGGATCAGCTCGCGGGCGTAGCCCTCGGCCTCGATCTCGGGGGTTACCTCGAAGTCGATGAACAGCTCGCCCTCGCTGAAGGCGACCGGCTCGACATCGCCGCGGCCGACGACCTCGCCACCGCTCGGCAGGTATTGCAGGTCCTTGATATTGCCCTGTTGCGCCAACACGGCTTCGAAGACCTTCACGGCGGCGTTGATCTTCTCGTCCTTGCCGCGGATGAAGACCGCCTTCAGCGGCCAGCGGAGCTTGCTACCCATCTTGGCACGCTCGGCGGCCACGATCTCGATTATGTTCTGGATCAGGGCCATGCTATGCTCGAGGCCGTCGTTGTAGAGCGACTTGTCGGCCTGCGGCCAGTCCTCCATGTGGACGGACAGCTTCTGGCCGCCCATGCTCTGGTAGACGGCCTCGGCGATGTGCGGGCAGAACGGGGCCAGCATCAGCGCGGTGCTCATGGTCGAGTAGTGCAGCACGTAGTAGGAGGCGTTTTTGTCGTTCAGCCGATCCTGGTCCTCGGTCCAGCTCCGGTCGCGCACGAGGTGGACGTACCAGCGGGAGAGGTCCTCGAGGATGTAGTTGTCGAGCGCCCGGACGGCGAGGTGCAGCTCCCGGGACTCGAGGGACGCCCGAACGGTCTCCTTCATCTTCTCGGTGCGGGAGAGCATCCACAGGTCCTCGTTCCTCAGGTAGGGGCGCACGCTGGCCAGCGTGTGCTGTTCCGGCTCGTAGCCGTCGAGGTTCATATAGGTGGAAGCGAAGTTGACGACATTCCAGTAGGTGTTCAGGATTTTCCTGGCATCCGTGGGGCCGCTGCGCTTCTCCTCGCTCCGCTTCATGTGCTTCTCCTCGATCTGCTTGTCCGTCATCCCCTGGAAGGGGGTGTCGAGCCATGGGGCGCTGGCGCCCAGCAGGTAGAGCCGCAGCGGGTCGGCGCCGACCTCGCGGATGATCGGCATGGGACTGACGGTGTTGCCAAGCGACTTGGACATCTTGCGTCCGTCGCCGGCCAGCACCCAGCCGTGCATCATGATCTCGTCGTACGGGGCGCGGCCGAAGGAGACGATGCCCGCCGCGAGTTGGGAATAGAACCAGCCGCGGGTCTGGTCGTGGGCCTCGACGATGAACTTCGGGGGCCACCACCGCTTGAACTCGTCCTCCCGGTGGGGGTAGTCGAGGTCCGCCCACGAGGCGACGCCGGAGTCGAACCAGACATCGAGGATGTCCCGGACCCGGTGCATCGTGCCGCCGCACTGGCAGTCGAAGGTGACGCCGTCGATCCAGGGGACGTGGGTGTCCATGCCCGGGGTGTAGCCGTGGCCGGCCTTGAGCTGGTCGTAGCTGCCGACGACCTTGCGGGCGCCGCACTGGTCGCACTGCCAGACCGGCATGGGAATGCCCCAGTACCGCTGCCGCGAGACGCACCAGTCCTTGGCGCTGCGGACCCAGTCCTTCTCCCGCTCCTCGCCGGCCCACTCGGGGTCCCAGCGGACGCGGTCGACCTCGGCCAGCATCTGGTCCTTGATGGCCGTGACCTTGACGAACCACTGGTTCGTGTCGCGGTAGATGATGGGGGTCTTGCACCGCCAGCAGTGGCCGTAGCTGTGCTTGATCTTGTCGGCGCAGTAGAGCCGGCCGTGCTCCTTGAGGTAGGCGATGATGTCGTCGTTGACGGCACGGGTCTTCTTGCCGGCCAACATCGGGAAGGCGTCGGTGAAGCGGCCGCCCTCGTTGACGGGGCAGAACGGCTCCATGCCGTACCGCTTGCCGGTATCGTAGTCGTCCGGGCCGAAGCCGGGTGCCGTGTGCACGAGGCCGGTGTTGTCGTCCTCGACGTAGGGCGCGGTGACGACCTTGTACACCCACTCGTTCCGCTTCAGGCACTGCGGGTCGATGTCGAACGGCGGGAGGTAGGCTAGGCCTTCCAGCTCCTTGCCGGTCTTCTTTGCGAGGACCTTGAACGAGTCGTAGCCGCCCTTCTTGGCGACCTTCTCGGCCTGGTGTTCGGCTACGATGAACTTCCGGCTTCCGCTCGGGCCGGTGAACTCCGCTTCGACGTATGTGAGCTCGGGGTTGACGGCGACCGCCATGTTGGACGGGAGGGTCCAGGGAGTGGTCGTCCAGATGAGCAGCGACACGTCGCTGTCCTTGAGGGGGAAGATGACGGTGACCGACGGGTCGGTCTCGTCGGAGTACTCGATCTCCGCGGCCGCCAGCGCGGTCTCGCAGCGGGGGCACCAGGTCTGCACCCGGTCGGCCGAGTACAGCAGGCCCTGGTCATAGGCCCGGGCGAGGGTCCACCAGGCGGACTCGATGTAGCCGAGCTTCAGCGTCTGGTACGGGTGGTTCCAGTCCATCCACACGCCGAGCGACTTGAACTCCTCAGTCATGCTCTTGTGGAGGCCCATGGCGTAGCTCTGGCATTCGCTGATGAACTTGTCGACGCCCATCGCCTCGATGTCCTGCTTGGTGTACTGGGGCTTCTTCTTGCCCGATTCCAGGTCGGCGATCTCCTTGGCCTTGTCGGACTTGTCGGAGGCGTTGACCGCCGCGATGGCCCGCTCCAGGGCGAGCTTCTTCTCGACCTGCACCTCGATGGGCAGCCCGTGCATGTCGAAGCCCGGCTGGTCGCGGACGTTGTAGCCGTTCATGCGCCAGTAGCGGATGAGCACGTCCTTGATCGTCTTGTTCATCGCCGTGCCGAGGTGGATGAACCCCGTGGTGTACGGCGGGCCGTCCACAAAGGAGAAGTCCGGCCCGGACGATCTGTACTCTTTCGTCTTTTCGTAAGCCTTGTTAGCGGTCCAGTAGGACTGGATCTCGCTCTCGATCTTAGGCGCATTATAATCGGCGCTGACCTGTTTAATCATCGAGTCACCTTATGCCAGGGTTATCTTACCTGACATTGGACTTGGCTATCCCTACGTCACTTAAATAGGTATACTCTCGCGCGCAAAACTATTCAGAACCAGGAATCGAGCGACTTCTGACGCTGTTTGGTCTCGTTGGCCTGCCGCGCCTTCTCGATGCGGTCGAGGGCGGCATTCACCCTGTCGGCGGAGAAGTCGTAGGATACCAGCATATCCACCGCTTTATCGCGTTGCAATGGCTGGGGCTGGGTTGTGTAGTCGTCCGAGCCGTCGTCGGCCAGGAAGATCCGCCGCACCTCCTCGTACTCGGGGACCTCGGCATTCAGTTTGGCCAGGGCGTGCTCGAGGTCGCCGCAGTCCCTTATCAGTTTGAGGGCCTTCTTGGGACCGACGCCCTTGATTCCGACGTTGAAGTCGGTGCCCATCAGGATGCACAGGTCGACGAGCTGTGGCCGGGTGAGGCCGAGTGCCACGAGGAACTGTGGGCCGTCGACCACCTCGGTCTTCACTTCCTTGTAGATGTCCTTGCCTGGTACCTTGCGCCTGCCGGTGATGGTGAGGTTCCGGACCAGTATAGGCGCGCCGAAGAGCAGCGAGTCGTAGTCCTGGGAGGCGGCGGCCCAGACGGATTTCTTCCGGCACATGTAGGCGGCTTCAGCCTCACCGTCGGCCGGGGCATCGACCAGCGGGAAACCCAAGTAGGTCAGGAGTTCGCGGGCGGAGCTGCGGACCTCTGACGTCATGCGGGAGGTCTGCTGTGCCTTCGTGAAGGCGGCTTTCAGGTCGCCCTTCTCCCGGGCCTCGTTCCACTCCTCGACGGCCTTCTCCCGCCGTTCGTCGCGGCCGGCAAGGGTAGCGGCCTTAAGCGGATGCGGCTTTCCGTCGAAGACGAAGGTGGGTTCGATACCAGCCTCGATAAGATTTGCCGTACGGTAAAGCAGACCGGAGAGGTGGGAAGTCGTCCGCCCCTGCTTGTCACAGAGCGGGAACCCATCCGGCTGGCGGATGACGGACATGAACTGGTAGATGGTGTTGTAGGCATCGATGGCGACGGTCTTCCCGCGCAGGTCCTCGAGTTCAACGTTCCGCGGCTCGATCAGGTCCGACAGGTTAACTCCCATCGGTCTTCACTCCGCGTTCGGCCCGAAGGTCTTCCAGAGGGCTATTTCGGGTGCCATGTCCGGCAGCCGGAACAGTGAGCTCCCGGCAGCCAGCACTGTTGCGCCGGCGGCAACGCACTGCCTTCCGGTATCGCGGTTGATGCCGCCGTCCACTGAGATCTCTAGGTGTGTGTTATGTGCCTCAGCCCATTTCTTAACGTAGGCGATCTTCTGGAGGCACTCGGGGTGGAAGGCCTGGCCGCCGAAGCCTGCCTGGACGGTCATGATCAGCACGAGATCGACCTTATCAATGTACTTGTCTAGCGCCTCGACGCCGGTCGGAGGGTTGATGGTGATGCCGGTCCGCAGGCCGTGGTCCTTGATGGACCGGACCGCGGCCATCACATCGCCCCTGGCCTCAGCGTGCACGGTGATGAGATCGGCACCGTTCTTTGCAAAGGTGTCAATATAACGGACGGGGTCTTCGATCATAAGGTGAACGTCGAAGGGGATTTTCGACAGTTTCCTAACGGAGCCGATGACAGAAGGGCCGATGGTGATGTTCGGCACGAACATGCCGTCCATCACGTCCAGGTGCGCCCAGTCCGCGCCGGCACGGTTCACGCGCTGCAGCTCTTCGCCGAATCTAGCGAAGTCGCACGACAGCATCGAAGGGGCCACCTTGGTCATGGCTGAGCGCATAGCCCTTTTGCGATTTATACTTTGAAGTTTGTACTCAGAATCATATCAAAAAGCAAGCAATCACAATATACTCGATACTTCATAAAATGGCAATTCTGCTAAAATCATTGCAATAATCTTTGCAATTTTTCTAATTATTGTCTAAGCCTTTTAGTTTTTGTCTGGGTGATATTTCTTCATTCAGATATGGTTGATTTAAACATATGATTTGTGACGGCAAGGTGTTGTTTCCAAAAAAGTACCCATGCTGTGTTGCTAACAGACACTTTTGAATTACCTTGTTACAAAGCTATGATTCTCGTAAGTGTTAATATATCAACTCTAGAAATAATCGCAATAGTTTCGCTACTGCTGCTCCAGATTATTTGTTTTTCATATGGCATGGTGGTCACATCACGTCCAATCTCCCAATGTTATTAAAAAATAGCCGTTGAGTCAGTAATACATTTTTCCGTGGAAAGTATTTATCGCGCCTGGCTGTTACTATATATCATGTCTGGAACTGCGGGCCATGGGGCCAAAGTGGAGACGTGCGACGTCGACGGCTGCAACAAAGAGGCCGAGCGCTCGATCAACATGAAGCAGGTCGCCAACAGCGGCCTGAAGCTCAAGCCGGGCGAGCACCACAGCGTGCACCTGTGCAAGGAGCACTACAAGGAGTACAAGAAAGCAACCAAGACCGAGCGCTCTATCGACTCGATCTACTGAGCCAGCGGCGGGCCCGATGCTTGACATCCTGATTCTAGGGACCGGTGCGAGCGTGCCTTCCCGGGACCGGGCCCTGCCCTGTGCCGCCGTCCGGCGCGGGCCGGACGTCTTCCTTTTTGACTGCGGAGAAGGGTCGCAGCGGCAGATCATGGTTTCCCCGTTCTCGTTCATGCACCTGCGGGCGGTCTTCATCACTCATCTGCACGGCGACCATTTCTACGGGCTTCCCGGGTTGCTACAGACCATGGGCCTCATGGGTCGCACAGCGCCGCTTACAATCGCTGGTCCGGAGGGGCTGTCGGCGGCGGTGCTCGGCTGTCTTGCGGCCTGTCCCGCCGAGATCGGCTATGACATCGCGACCGAAGAGATGGATCCAGGAGACGATCTGCGTTTCGGTGATGTGACGGTCACTGCATTCGCCACCGATCACGGTGTACCCTCGCTCGGCTTCGTCTTACGCGAGGATGACCCGCGGCCCTCCTTCGATGCGGCCAAGGCCAAAACGCTCGGTATCTCTGGACCCGATTTCACCGCCCTTGAGGATGGGGAAGCGGTTAGGGGTGTGCGTCTGGCCGATGTCGCGGCGCCGGTCCGCCACGGTCAGGCTGTTGCCTATACCGGAGACACGATCCCGGCTGCAGCTGTCGTGACGGCGGTGAAAGGTGTCGACGTGCTAATTCACGAGGCGACGTTTATGGACGCCGACCGGGACCATGCTGTCGAGCATCATCACAGCACGGCGAAGCAGGCGGCCGAGGAGGCCCGTTCGGCGGGCTGCGGCGCCCTCATTCTCGTACATATCAGCAACCGCTATAAGGACTCGGCGCCGCTGCTGGCCGAGGCGCAAGCAGTCTTCCCAGACACCTGGTTGCCGGTTGATCTGACGCTCTACCATCTGACGCGGCACGGGCTCAGATCAGTTTAAGAATGTCCGCTTTAGTGATTACGCCGACGATTTTGCCCTTGCGAGCGACCAGCACGGCGCTTGCATCGGACATCATCGTGGTCACGGTGGAAACGGGGGTACTCTCGGCGACTACCGGAAACGACTCATCCATGACGCTGGCCACCGGCGTGTCCTTCAGCTCGTCCATGTTGGCGCCGTTGCGAACACGATCGAAGATGCCCCGCTCGGATATGCTACCGACGGCGGCATCTCCTTTCAGTACCGGCAACTGTGAGAATCCTGCCGTCCGCATGAGCTCGGTCGCTACGCGGATCTTGTCGGTACTTTGCACGGTGACGACGTCCCTGGAGGCGACCTCGGCCGCAGTCAAGTCCCGCCGCGGTCCGTGCGCTGCGAGATCGTCGAGCGCCGTGAAGAGCTTCACGACGGTCTCGTAGCTGGCTGAGATGCGGCCGCGCTCAATCTTGGCGATGGTGCTCTGACTGACGCCCGACTGCGCCGCGAGGGCGGTCTGGGTCACATCCAGCGACTTACGGATGCGGCGGATGTCCGAAGTTGGCGGGAATTTCATGAGCTCTACAGATATAATTATTCCTATATAGCATATTTCTATCAGGACTCTTTATTAAGTGCAAACTAATTTCATCTGTTAATGCGGACGTCTGTGATGTCCGAAGGAAGTATTTTCATGGCTAAGTCGAAGAATATCTACGTCAGCGGCGTCGACCTGACCCCGCTCCCTCAGCAGAAATATGAGATTGTCGAGCGCAAAGGCGTAGGCCACCCCGACTCTGTTGCAGATGGCCTTGCCGAGATCGTCAGCGAAGCGCTCTGCAAAATGTACATCAAGGAGTTCGGCCACGTTCTGCATCACAACACCGACCAGACCGAGATAGTCGCCGGCATGGCGGCTCCGAAGTTCAAGGGCGGGCACATTATCAACCCATCCTACGTCCTATTATCTGGCCGTGCGACCACCAACGTCACCGTTGAGAAGAGGCTTCTCGAGCTTCCATGCAAGCCGACCGCTCTTAAGGCCGCCCGGGAATACCTGCGGAAGACCTTCCCGAACCTGAATGTCGAGTCCGATGTCATCGTCGACTGCATGATGGGTATGGGCTCCGACGATCTGACCGGCGTCTACAAGGCATCCAAGCACCTGTCTAACGACACTTCGTTCGGTGTCGGCTATGCGCCCTTCTCCGTCACCGACCAGCTCACCCTTCAGACCGAGCGCTACATCAATGGCGACCTGAAGAAGACTATGAAAGAGACCGGCCAGGACGTCAAGGTCATGTGCTCGCGTGTTGACAAGAAGATTACCATGACCGTTGCCTGCGCCATGATCGACAAGTACCTCGATGACGGCGCTGCCTACCAGGCCTCCGTCGCCCAGCTGAAGGATAAGGTCACCGAATACGGTCTCGGCCTGATCGAGAAGTACGGCAACGGCGAAAAGCTGGTGGTCGATGTCAACACCGGCGACGACTACAAGAAAGGCATTTACTACCTGACCTGCACCGGCATGTCTCAAGAGATGGGCGACGACGGCTCCGTCGGCCGCGGCAACCGTGCCAACGGTCTGATCACCCCTTACCGCCCGATGTCCATGGAGGCCACCTCCGGCAAGAATCCGATCACCCATGTCGGCAAGATTTACAACATCCTCTCGACGCAGATCGCCGAACAGGTCGTCAAGGAGGTCGCGCACGACTGTGAGGTCCATGTCCGCCTGCTCTCGCAGATCGGTCACCCGATCTACGACCCGCTGAACGCGAACATCGAGATCATCATGCCCAAGGCCGCCGAGGATCCCAAGCTGAGCAAGTGGAAGGCCGATGCCTACGAGATTGCAGCCGAAAAGCTGGATAATATTGATAAGGTAACCGACCTTATCATCTCTGGTAAGGTCAGGACGTTCTGATTTCGCCGGCGCCTTCGGGCGCCGGCTCCGAATGGTTCTGAGTGAGGAGAGCGGCAATGAAGATCATGGACATCCCGGCCTTCGGGCCAATGTTTAGATTCAGCGATGCGAACGTTTACTATGCCTTGTACAACCTGGCAGACGGCAAGCGGGTCGGCCGGAAGCGGCTGGCCGAGTTGGCCGGCGTCGGCGAAGGCAGCATGCGGCGCATCCTCGACAAGCTCCGCGAATGGAACTTCGTGACAATCAAGCAGACCGGCATCTCGATCACTAAGCCGGGACTGGTTTTTCTCGACCAGATTCCGCTGCGTATGGTGGACATCGACCTGCCAGGCTCGGTCGTCGGCGACTTTTCCCAGGGTGTCATCGTCCAGGGAGTCGCCTCGAAGATCATGAATGGCATGGAGCAGCGCGACGCGGGCATCAAGGCAGGTGCCGAAGGATGCACCACCATCGTCATCCGTGACGGCCGTATGATGATCCCGCCTGACTGGGACATGGACAAGGAATCTCCCGATCTGGCGGCGAAGATTCGGCAGGTAACGAGCATGTCGCCGGACGACGTCATAATCGTCGGTAGCGGCAGCACGAAGATCCTCGCCGTCGAAGCGGCGCTCAATGCGGCCTTCGAGCTCATCTGATGCGGCATCTTTTCAGCTCCTCGGTATTCGAGGAGTACACCGATATGCCCGGTGCGGGAGATGCCGCCGCCCGTCTCGCTGCGCACAGGCTCGACGGCTTCGAGCTCTTCACCCTCTTCGATCCCGTTCCCGCGAAGTACGCCGTGAAGGAGACGGTGGGGGTACATCTGCCTTATGCGCTCGACTGGTACAGTGCCTGGGAAGGCCGTTCTTATCCAGGTGCGGAAGACCAGGACATACGCTATCTAGCTTACGGTTGTAACCGCGACGGGATGGCGACGAACCTACGCCAGGCTTTCCTGTATGCATCCCGTCTTTTCCCGGCCTACGGCGTACTCCACGCTGGCAACACCGATCTGCGTACGATGATGGAACGGCGCCCGCCGGTTGTTGAGCCGATTATCCGGGACTTCGCGGAGTTGCTTAACCGGACGGTGGCAGGCTTCGCCGGCGGCGAGCCCCCGTTGAGGCTGGTCTTCGAGAACCTGTGGTGGGACGGGCTGCGGCTGCGCTCTCCAGCCGAGTGGCGGATCTTGGAGGAGAAGCTCGAATTTCAAAATTGGGGTCTCTGCCTCGACACCGGCCACCTGATGAACACCTGCGACGAGGCTTACGACGAGGAGAGTGCCATTGACTCGGTGCTCCGCATCATCGACGGCTACCCGACAGACATGCTCTTCAGGCTGCGCAACATGCATTTGCAGCTGAGCACCAGCGCTGCGTATCGTCGGTCGTTTGTGTCCGCACCTCGGGCTGCGGACGAGTCCTTCGGGGACTATATGACCCGGGCCTACGCCCATGCCGGGCACATCGACCAGCATCGGCCTTTCACGTCGCTGCGGGCCAAGGAGATCGTGGATGCGGTCCGGCCCGACTACCTGATACATGAGCTGATGGGCGGACTCTCCGGTGACCGCTACGCCGATCTTGACCGGCAGCGCGCACTGTTCTTCTGACGGCTGCGCTCAGAACGGTCGGTGGCGGGGAATGCTTTTATAATACTTGCTTGTTGGACTGCTCAGAGGAAATAGAGATGGCTCGTTTCAAAGAAGCGGAGCACAGGCTCCTTGACAAGTCCGTCTGCATGAACTGCTATGCGACGAACCCCCTCAAGGCGACCAAGTGCCGCAAATGCGGGTACCACAACCTGAGGCCTAAGGCCAGAGAGAGCAGGAAGCAGTGATTCTTCCTGCGGCTGCTGCTTCGGTAGCTGCCGCTGGGGCTGTCCGTCATCGGGCGGCCCCGGTCTTTCGATCTTCTTCGGACAGTGATGTCTTACTTTGAGTTCTGCCGGCTCCTGCCGACTGCTGGCTCTTTTTCAGTCATATTACGTCCACATGTCTGTCTAACTCGCGCGCGTTGGCTCGAAATGTTTTATACTCAGAAGGGCGTCGGGAACAACAGTATTCAGAGGAATCTTTCATGATGAAAGCGGTGGTCGTCGAGGACAGCGAGGTCATGCAGAACATGCTGCGGGAGACCTTGGAGGGACTCGGCATAGCCACCATTCTAGTCCAGACGCCCGAAGAAGGAGCAGCTGCGATCGCCAAGGAGCACCCGAACCTGGTCGTTCTCGACGTGGCGGTCGCCGGCGGCACAGGGATGACCCTGCTCGACCGGCTCCAGCCGGAGGGCGGCGAGCATGCGAGCGCGCTGTTCCGCCGGCTGCAGCGCGATGAAGGCCCAGGTGTCGTCGTGCTCCGCGAGAACGCCGACCGTACGCCGGACGGCAGCCTGCTTGTCCGGGCGGACCTTGTAAAGCCGTTTACCAAGCAGGCGCTACTGGCCGCCTTGGAGGCCGCGGTGCCGCACGACAAGGAGGTCCGGCAGGCGATTCGGACGGACGGCGCGGCCACCCTTACTGCGGCCAACCCCGAAGTCGAGCTCGAACGCCGCGGGCTGTCCTTCGGTGAGTCCTACGTCTTCTTCCAGGAGAAGTCGAAGGCCGTCCATGCGGCGGTCCTCGCCTATTCCCGTGCCGGCTACGGCATCATGCTTGTGACGGCCGGGCGGGCGAAGGTCGCCCGGGAGCGCTTCGGGCTGGATAAGGATGCCGTGGTCTTCTCGCTCTCTGCGTCGATGCAGCGTGGGTCAAGCTATCCGCTCGGGACGCTGATTGACCAGGCCTGGAAATTCATTGCCGATGTCGACCACCCGGTGGTGGCCATCGACGATCTCGACAACATCATAGAGCACTGTGGTCTCGACCGCACGTTTGAAGCGCTTCACGAGATCCTCGCGCAGCGTCGGGAAGAGCGGTTCACCCTGCTTGTCTCGGTGGACGGCGAGTCCCTGACCCGTAAGGACCAGGACCTGCTCACCGAGATGATGACCCTTTACACGGAGGAATGATCCATTTGGCAACGATTGACAAGGTATGGGCTAGAGAAGTGCTGGACTCCAGGGGCAACCCGACGGTAGAGGCGGTGCTGACTGTCGGCGGTCGCGAGATCTCCGCGATCGCTCCTTCGGGAGCCTCGACGGGGACATGGGAGGCCCATGAGCTGCGGGACGGCGGCAACCGTTACGGCGGCAAAGGCGTGCTGAAAGCGGTTGAGAACGTCCGCGGGCCGATCGCCAAGGCGATCGTCGGAATGGATCCCACCGACCAGGCCGGCATCGATGCCGCGATGCGGGCTGTCGACGGGACCGAGAATCTGACTGCGATGGGTGGCAACGCGACCACTGCAGTCTCCTTTGCGGCGGCCCATGCAGGCGCCGCAGTGTCCGGCCGGGAGCTCTACGAGTACATCGGCCTCGACCATGTGACTCTACCGGTCCCGATGTTCAACATAATCAACGGCGGCAAGCACGCCGGCGGCGACCTGAGGATCCAGGAATGCATGATCATACCGGCTGGAGCCCCGACCTTCTCTGAGGGCCTGCGCATGGCCGCGGAGACTTACACTTCGCTTAAGAGCATCCTGAAGAAGAAGTACGGCGTGAATGCCATCAACGTGGGAGACGAGGGCGGTTTCGCGCCGCCGGTGAATACCGTCGCAGAAGCGTTAAGCGCCATCACTGCGGCCATCGCGGACGCCGGCTACGTGCCCGGAAAGGACATCTATCTGGGCATCGACGCCGCTTCCTCCGAGTTCTACGACAAGGGAGAGTACCGTGTCGACGGGCTGAAGCTAAGCCCGGGGGAGCTCGCCGACCACTACCGGGAGATTGTCAACCAGTTCCCGCTGGTCAGCATCGAGGATCCTTTTCAGGAGGACGATTTCGTGACCACCGCCGAGTTCACCAAAGCCGTCGGCCCTCACGTTCAGGTCGTCGGGGACGACCTTTTTGTCACAAACGTCAAGCGGCTCGCCAGAGGCATCGAAGCCGGTGCCGCCAACGCATTGCTCCTGAAGGTAAACCAGATCGGTACCCTGACCGCCGCGCAGGACGCGCAGCGGCTGAGTGCCGTCCACGGCTACAGCGTGGTGGTCTCCCACCGCTCCGGCGAGTCTGAGGACACCACCATCGCCGACCTATCGGTCGGTTGGGGTACCGGGCAGATCAAGACCGGCGCGCCTTGCCGCGGCGAACGCACGGCCAAGTACAACCGGCTGCTACGCATCGAGGACCGGCTCGGAAGCAAGGCCGTCTACCCCGGCCGCAAGGCGCTGAGGGTGTGAGCAATGACCGAGAATCTCTTCATCGCTGACGAGCGGGCCATCCGCTCAGGCGCAACCATGGACATCTACTTCGAGCGGACCAAGCGCATTCTCGAGGCCAAGGGCTTCGCCGGCGTGCCGGTCGTGGCCGAGATCACTGCGGGGACGCTGCCCCGCAACTGGCCGTGGGGGGTCTTCTGCGGCCTAGAAGAGGTCGTGCGCCTGCTCGAAGGTCAGCCCATAGACCTTTATGCCATCCCGGAAGGCACCATCTTCAAGCCCCGGGACGAGGCGAGCGTTCGCGTCCCGCTGATGAACATCGCCGGCGCCTACACGGACTTCGGCATCTATGAGACTGCCCTGCTCGGCATGATGTGCCAGCCGTCCGGCGTCGCTACGGCGGCGGCGCGTGTGAAGGTCGCGGCCAAGGGCAAGCCGCTGCTCGCCTTTGGCGACCGGCGGATGCACCCAGGCCTCGCCGGTGTGCTCGACCGCTCCTGCTACATCGGCGGTTGCGACGGCGTTGCCTCACCCTTCGGTGCGGCCCTCTGCGGCACCGAGGCCGTTGGTACCGTCCCGCACGCGCTCATGCTTGTGATGGGCAGCAACGAGGCTGCATTCAAGGCATTCGACGAGGTCATCGAGCCGTCGGTGCCCCGCATCATGCTTATCGACACCTTTGAGGATGAACGGGCGGCCGCGCTCGCGGCCTGTCGTACCATCAAAGACCTCAAAGGGGTCCGTCTAGATACTCCGGCCTCCCGCCGTGGCAACTTCAAGGAGCTCATCAACGAGGTTCGCTGGGAGCTTGACGTGCACGGCTTCAAGAATGTGCAAATAGTTGCTTCCGGCGGTCTCGATGAGAACACCGTCGCGGCCATTGTCGACTCGGCGGTCTCGACCTTCGCGGTCGGAACCTCCATCGTAAGCGCACCAACGGTCGACCTGGCAATGGACCTCTGTGAGAAGCAGGGACAGCCAATCTCCAAGCGTGGCAAGTTCTCCGGGCGTAAGTACGCCTACCGCTGCCCGCACTGCTTCACAATGGGGGTATCGTTGCAACCGGATGACACCGTCAAGTGCCCGGAATGCGGCGGAGTCATGGAGATGATTGAGCAGCCTATTCTGAAGAACGGAAAGCGTGTCGCATCGGCCCGCACCGCCACTGCGATCCGCGCGTCGGTGCTGGCTCAGCTCAAGCAGCTCGGTGAACTCTGAGCGGTAATTCCCCGGACCGGCGGGTCCGGGGTTATTCTTGAATCACATATTTAATACATTTCTGTAGAATGGATGCAAACTATCGACATCCAATTGGTACTTTAAATATCATTTTGAAAATCCATAACACAACCCTTATATGCCACCGACTGGATGATGTAATTACTTCGCAGAGGACGCCGCGGATGGGGTTAGGACGTCTTCGGCACGAAATAAAATTTAGGAGGAAGCATATTGTTGGATATCACAGCGCTGGACCCATTCACGCCGCTAGACCGGGTGCAGAACAGCAGACTCTACGATGCTGGCCCCAACAGTTTCAAGAAAATCTATTGTCATTGCGGCCGGATTGTCGATATCGACCGTGGTGAGTTCGAGATTAAAATTCGTCTGCACAAGACAATCGAGTGTGCCTATTGCCGTAACATCCGTATCGCTCGGGAGAGGGATGAGCTAGACGAGCATTACAATGCCATCCCGACCGAATCGGCGAACTGATGTTTTTACCATCCAATATTCTTCTAAACAGATTGGATGTATTATTATCTTGTTATATCATCGTGTTACCAATGTTCCGTGTGCATATGTGCCATGCGGAGATATCTGTCTGAAAAAGACCCGACCGAAGGCGGGGCCGTCAGGCCCCTTGTTACAGCAGTTTTATAGATGCATGATCCCACGATAGATCTGATGCACGCGGTCAAGCAACTGTGTGCAGTCAATCTGTCCGGCGCTGCTGACGACAGCGGCGATGGATGCACCGCCGCAGCCTACGCCTTCTTTGATGTAGCCCCACTCGTAGGCCTGCAGACCCTCGTATGGACTAGTTGAGTAGTCCATGTTGATGTAGACGATCGGGATGCGCGGCGATATTGCCTCGACGAGCTTCGGCATGCTTGCATTGGGGTCGGCGAGGAGCCACCGAGTGGTGCCCTGCATCATGTTTCCGACGACGGACGGGTCAAGCTTCACGGCGGCGGCCATGACCGGGGCCATCTGCGTACCGCCGCCCACGATCACCGGCACGTGCTTAGCCGCGCCGAGGATGATGCCGACATTCACAGGCATCATCGGGTCGCCCACACACTCTATGGCCCGCAGCGGGTCGTCGGCGAGGTCGCCGACGCCGATTCCAGCGGCCTTGAGACCGGCCATGACCGTATCGGTCTTGAGCTGCTTGGGATTGTGCGGCGAGCTGCTGCTGACCAGGTTCTCGTGCACGGTGCCCATGGCCAGCAGGACGGCGAGGGCGGTGGTGGTTCCGCCTGCAACGCTCTCGCTGATGACGACATAGTCGTAGCTGCGGGCGAGTTGCTCGCCGAGGATCTTGCCGTATTCAAAGGACTGCTTAACGTTGCTCACGGCATGGCCTGTGGTGACCTTCTGTCCGCAGGATCCGCCCACTTCGATGCATGGGATGTTCGGGCGGACCTGGCAGCCGCCGTTGACGATGAGCAGCGGAAGCCTGGAAAGTTCAAGGGCGGCCTTGGTGAGGGTTGCGGGGGTCGGGATGCCGCCGGGGTTGATCGGGATGCCCTTCATGCAGGTGACGCGCCCCATGACCAGAAGCTCGGCGTCAGCCGCCGGGGTGAACAGCGTAAGCTCGGGAGTATCGCCAGCCTCGGATATGCCGGGGATGGTCGAGGTGAGGGTGTTGGCCACCGTGCAGGTGAACACTCCCCGCTTGCCCCATATGCGGCCGAGGATGTCCTCGGCTACGGCGCGGTCGCCCTTGATGCTGAGCGAAGGCGGCAGCTCGAAGGTCATCAGTGCACCCCCAAGATGCCAGGCACGATCTGCGGGAGCGCCACGTGCTCTCCATCTTCGAAGACCGGCTCGCTGGTCCAGAAGGGCACATCGACGACGAGGTGTTCACCGGTGACGCAGGATGTTCCGTGGTCTGCGAAATAGACAATGCTCGTAACGTCGTCAAAGTACTCAGCCATCAGCTCGTCGATGTGCTCGAGCACGGCGATTTTCTTAGGCGTGTCCTTCTCGTGGGAGTACTCGTCGACCTCGTCCATGTGCAGGAAGACAGGGCCGTCGCGTAGCGCCCGGCGGGCGAGTGGGAAGCGGTCGTCAAGTTTGTCGACCAGATGAATCTTCATGCCAAGGGTGGTGGCCACGCCCAGGGCGGTGGGGCTGTCCGAGATGGCAGTGAAGCCGTGCACGCAGGGAAACGGCGGCCAGATCTTGCCGAGGCGGCCGCAGCCCCACGGGTAGACGGTGAGGCCGTTCATGTCCTCTGCCACCTTCATTATAAGGTCGCCCAATGCGCCTGCTATTGGGACGTACGGGCCGTCCTTCGGCGGGGCGGAGGTGACGGGCGGGTCGCCGGCGGCGTCCATGGTGATGACCGAGCGGCCGTGCACGAAGAATTTGATCTGCGGGCTGTGGTCGTCGAGGAGGTATAGGTTGCTACGTATGCACTCTCCGAGGTCTGCGGCCTGGTCATCTACGCCATAGGCCCAGTGGACCGTCTTCCCGTTGATGAAGGCGGGGCTAAGCCGGTAGGCCATGCGGTCACGGCTCATATCCAGGCCCAGTGCCTGGGCCTCGAGCGCTGCGCGCGGGGTCTCCGGCGGGTGGCCCGTGAAGAACTCATTCAGGAACAGCTGCGTATAGCCACGGCCGGTGGTCCACATCTGATGCGGGGCCTTCCGTTTCAGGAAGGGCATCTGCGCGACTTCATAGGGTTTCTTGCCGCCGAGTGCCGGGTTGGGATCGTCCTCCAAACCGTCCAGCAGCACGAAGAGAGTGTTCTGCATGCTGATTTCTCCGAGGAAAGCGGAGCGTCGGAAACCGCGCTCCGCCGATTGGATGTACGTATAATCCGCCCGATAGATAAACCGTGGCATGTACGCGACGGGCAGCCTCACAGGCGGTGCAGCGCGATCGCCGCCTGACCGGTGGCTATGCCACCGTCTCCGTTGGGGACACGGCGGTGCCAGACGAGGTCCATCCCCTGCTTCCGGGCATGCTCCTGCGCCATGCGAACTATCGGCACGTCATACGAGACGCCGCCGGTGATTCCGATGCGTTTATCTCCCTGCGCTATGGCGTCGGCGCAGGCTGCACCGACCAGCTGACCAATAATGCTGTAGACGGCAGAGTAGGCGGCATCTGCCTTATTCAGGGCCTTCTCGATCCCGGCGAACAGGTGTGCGGTACGGATGACGCCGTGCTCGGTCGTCGTCTCGAAGCCCGGCACCAGATGTCCGCGGGCTAACAGCGGTTCGAGTTTCATCGCCGGCTCGCCGTCGTAGGTGCGCACGGAGCAGACGCCGAGCGAGTAGGCTAGCGCGTCGAGGACGCGGCCGAGCGACGAGGTGCGGATGCTCTGGTCCATCAGTTTGTGGAGGACTGCGGATTCCTTATCGGTGAAGCCCGCAGGCTCTTCGCCGTTCAGCTCGTCGATGGCGAACCGTAGCCGGCGCAGGTCGTAGAGCGCCTTATCGGAGCCAAGCAACGGGAGGTACTCGAGATGTGCCACCCGCCGGTAGCCGGTGTAATCGCAGGAGAGCACTTCGCCGCCCCAGGCGCAGCCGTCATCGCCGTGGCCGGTGCCGTCTACGGTCAGCGCCGTGAGCCGGCTAAGGCCGCGGTCCGTCATGAGCGCCGCGGCATGCGCCCAGTGGTGCTGGACGTCGATCAGGTCGGCGCCGCACTCCTCGGCGAGCCGGTGCGCGAACTTGCGGTTCGCGTAGCCGGGGTGGAGATCCTCGGCGACGGCCTGCGGGTGGCAGCCGACAAGCTGCAGCTGGAACCGGACGGCTTCCTCCAGGTACTCGGGCACGCCGATGCCGTTCCCGTCGCCGATGTGCTGCGTGGGCCAGATCCGGCCGGCCACCGCGACGGCACCCGCCAGGTTCTCCTGGGCGCCTACGCCGACGGCCTCGCCGGGGACGGTCTCCAGGTACGACGGGATGCTGCCGCGGGACTTGCGGATGAAGAAGGTGTCGTCGCCGTAGAGGCGGACGACGCTGTCGTCCGCCCGGTTGACGATGAGCTGGTTGTGCAGCAGGTAGACGTCTGCGCCCAGCCCGAGGACGTCGGAGTCGTTCAGCACCATCGGCTGCCCGGGGACGTTGGCGGAGGTCATGACCAGCGCGTCGTCCCAGAGGGCGTCGAAGAGCAGGTACTGCATTGCGCTGTACGGCAGGAAGACGCCGATCGTGTCGAGCCCGGGCGAGAGGAGCTCGGTTACAGGGGACGGCCGCTTCCGCATCAGGACGATAGGCCTGTGGGGTGACTGCACGGCAGCCAGCTCGGCTGGGGTCGGGTCGGCGTACTTCTGCAGGGCTGCGAGGTCCTTCACCATGACGGCGAAGGGCTTCTAGGCCCGACCGTACCATTCGCGCAGGTGCTTCATCTGGCTGAGGATGCAGCAGATGTGCATTCCGCCCCAGCTCTTGGCGATGCCGATCCGCCCGTTCTCCAGCGCCTGCGCGAAGGCCGGGATGGGGTCGCCCGGCAGGGCGTTCCCCTTGGCGTCGACGAGGCGGTACCGCGGCCCGCAGGTCCGGCAGCAGACCGTCTGGTGGTGGAAGTGGCGGTCGCCGGGCGCCGCGTACTCGGCGGCGCAAGCGGCGCAAGGCGGGAAGTCCGACATGGCGGTGCGGGCCCGGTCGTACGGCAGCGCCCGCAGGAGCGTGAAGCGCGGGCCACAGTTCACGCAGGAGGTGAACGGGTAGCCCTTCCGCCGGCCGCTCCGCAGGTCCGCCAGGCAGTTCGGGCAGAGCGCTGTGTCGGTGGGGATGGAGACGCTCCGGCCCGGCCGCTCGTCCGAGGGCAGGATAGTGAAGCCCTGCACGTCGGCGGGGACGTCGTAAGGTTCTTTCTCGACCGTATCGACGGTTGCCAGTGGCGGCAGGTGTGACAGGAACTCCGCCAGGAACGTTTCGCCGTCGTCGATATCGACTGTGACGCCCTGCCCGTCGTTGCGGACAGTTCCGCGGAGACTGTGGGCTGTTGCCGCGCGGTAGACAGCCGGGCGGAAGCCCACGCCCTGGACGGTGCCCCGAAAGACAATCCTCATGATGGGTGATAGGGGGGGGGCAGGATATAGCGGTATCCGCATGCGTTTCACTGTGTACGGGCGATCTTGGTCTCGGTCAGATCCCAGGCATCGACAGTAATTGTTCTCCTTGAATCTGGAGATACAGGGCAGTAGTTGCTTGGGGTGTGATGAAGCTCTTGTATAGCGCAACCATTTGGGAATTATCGATCAGTCAGTGGTGGGCCTGTTAGAAGTCGTTGATACGGTTGTTGGTCTTAACCAGCAGTGGAAAGGTATCGGTTCAGCCAGAGGCAATCGTCACTGGGATGATTGTTTTCTGCTGGGCCTTTTTTCACATAGATGCGATTGATATTAGCTAACTTTAGTTCGCCGTGTGCCAATGATTTCAGGATTTTTGGAAGGTGAGGACCTGTTTTTTGTAGAAGTACAGCTCGGTGACGTCATAGTTCGAATTCATATTGCTGGACTTCTTCTCCAAGAGACTACCTTGCCGTTCGCATCGATATCGGCAATGCCGAAGGTTCGGATGTCAAGTACCTTGTAGCAGAACATGATGGGCTCCTATCGTGGAGACCTGTTCGATGGTCGTCATGAGTCCTTGTTGCAGAACAGGTTGTCACCTGGAGCGAGGGCGGTATTGTCCTGACGAGGTAGTTCTCGGCAATAAGGGAGGTGTTAACGATACCCATCTGCTTCTTCTATATTGTATAGTGAATGCGCGCCAAACTGGAATCTGTAGTTCAGCAAGTTCCGGAAGTGTTTCTCGTAGTTGACGTTTGTAATGATGAGGATGTCAGGGATGTCCTTGCCCATTGGCACGGACATCCGGTAGTAGACCATGGACTTGTCGTAGATCGGCAGCACAATTATAGAGATGTATGATGGACCGGATATGGTCTGATCCATTTACCGATTGCAGGGGTGATACCGTTCATTGGCGGATAAAAACACTCAGAGGCCACTAGTGGTTGCTACGGCGATACCGACATAGGTTCATTATTGTTGATGACCGAGCTTCATTAGCTCCCTAGCCTTGTTCTTCTGGAGGTGACGATAGTTGCGGTGACAGGACCGACGGCCCATCTCATCTCGGCCAGTGGCCGGCTGGCCCACACCTCCATCTGGGCGAGAAGACGGACCAGGCATTAATCTCCAGACGCGGCATGGCATCCCCGAACATCTGCTTAGTATACGAGTGTATCTCTAATTGCTGGTCAGTGAGGGACCGAACGCCGCTATACAGGTCTGTTTGCCAGCAAGTATATCATCAGGTACCGGGGGTTACCCAATTCATCGATGTCATCGACCGGCGGTTCGTGGTTACTCAGGAAGAACTCGGAGAGATTTACGTACATTCAGTTGAATAAGCCGCCGGTGCGGCTTCGATCACTGACACGGTTCTCGCCGGCGCACGTTCTATCTTCCGAGCTCTTTTACCATGGAGCGGTCGGCTATACTTTCACTGGCTGGAACACGATCGCTGACGCGAATTTGGCATGACCTGTGCAGCTAGCAGCAATCTGGTTAACGTTTCGGCTGTGCTCTATATAATATGGAGCACCAACCAGTACAACGTCACAGTCACCATGATCGGCAGCGGCGTCATGGCTAAACTGATCGCAATGTTACGGTCTCCGTCGGAAAGGTCGTTAAGAGTATCCTGTCCGTTGACCAGCAGGACAAGGTCAGCAATCGCATAGTCACCTCTTCTACATCATGTAGGACGGCACTGCTGTCCACAACCTGTACGGTAGCGTAATCGTCACCGTTAGTATGCTATGTAGAGCGGCGAATCGGTCTAGTATGTGGGTCATGACCACCTTACGAAATGCGCTGCGAGCTACATACGGTCGATGGATTGGTCTCCTTTATGAGTGTTTACTTATCATACTACATCATCGTTTTCACCGATTTGTCCAACGATAAAAGCGATGGCATTAGATTGTGGACCTGCTTCGATCATCATTGCAATCATTATCGTGGCCGCGGTTCTATACTCTTGTTACCCAACGAAAGCTTGGAGTATTTTCACTAGTTCAAAAAAAGTATAATGATGATAATGAGTAGTAGTCTATCATCAAAGCTTACGTTACAATCGCAAGAAAGATTATTGTAGCTGGATATGAATAAATTTAACATTCATCTAGCTGTTGACAAAGACTTTAATTCTTTATTGGCCCACCCGACGTTCTTGGCAGCGGCCTTCCGCATCCAGTCGGCCGCCAGATTCAGATCCTGCGGGACGCCTTTGCCGTCCCGGTAGGCGCGGCCGAGACGGCCCATGGCGAAGCCGTCCCCGGAATCCGCGAAGCTCTGAGCGACCGAGACCATCTCCCCGTACGCTTCTGGCGTCCCGATCTTCCAGAGGATGTCGAAGAGCTCGTTCTTCGCCCACCCGACGTTCTTGGCAGCGGCCTTCCGCATCCAGTCGGCCGCCAGATTCAGATCCTGCGGGACGCCTTTGCCGTCCCGGTACTTTCTTGCTATTGTAATAAATGCATCTGTTTTTTCGTCCTTTATTTTTGTATTAACATCGGCTGTAATTGTGTTTACAACAGTTATCTGCATTATTGTTCCGCACCGATACATTTTTTTAGAAATATCTATTGTTTCTGCTTTTTTTATTATATTTAAATTATTACTAACCAACAAAATATTAGTTTTGCGTAAGTAACCAATTATTTCTTCTTTGTAGTTATTGTCTGGGATTTCTTCACAACAATACAGTACCGAGTTTTTTTCAATTGATGAATCATTTGAAGGATTAATAACTAGTAATAAATCACCATCCTTTAATTGATTATACAGTGAATCGATATGTTCTTTCGATTGTTTGCGGCCATCAGCGATAATAGTTAGTGTTTTTTGAATACTTTTTTGTTTTTTTGTCAATAGCATTTTATCTATCAAAGCGCGATATTGCCGATTAAGATGGCAATCGTCGATTACAATCACTTCATTATTCAATACTTGTGATATTTTTATACATCCAACTATTTGATCAATATAGTCACTGTGTCCAAAAAACGATTCGGGAAGAATCAAGGAGTCGCCTTTAATAAATTTCGAAGAAGAACCACCAATTGACACATATTTTATAGCATTTGTCTGTTTAAGTAGGTATTCAAACGGGTAATATCCTGGGATGTATATTGAATTTGGAAATGAGCTGATTGCTTCTTTGTTCAACTCATAATTTGGGTGAGCTTTAAGAAATACTCTGCAATCATCGTTTATAAAGTAATCCAATAAACGCCTATACGGTTGCAATAATCTTTGACATTGATTTTGTTTTTCAGAATATTTTTGACCAGAATATTTTACACTAGAATAGGATCTTAGTGGAATCATATATCCGTCGTTTATCTTTTCAAAAGTTGCATGATATGCACTGTTTATGATATCAAATTCGGTTGCGCTCATTTCCATTATTTTTTCTTCATACTCAAAAGGTATGCATTTCGGATAGTTTTTTGGATATTCGCCAATGCACATCACATCTTCCACATAGTTTGAATATGCAGAAACAGCTCTAAATTTTTTTAATATGTTTAAATAGTGTACTGCGGAATCAACATACTTTACACGTGTATTGTCGTAATGAATTTGTTCTAAATCTTCATTGAATGCACAACCGTTAACTGATATTACATGATATCTTTTTTTCTTCAAAGAACAATATACTCCAAATCCATTTAATCCATCAAAAGCTGAATATACGTCATCAAAATCATTAATTGGCGTTCCGATTTGTTTGAATATTTCATCAAAATTGTCAATGATGTTTGTAGAAACATCTTTTTCATCAGTGCAATTCCAAAATTTGCTGTCGTTGTAGATGAGCATTTTACCTATTGATTCATTGTTTTTATTCCAATTTTTTAAGAATTTTTTTGTTTCTGGAGACGCAAACGTACAGTCGGCTAAAAAAATACACCGATCATTTTTATGATTATATAACCAATAAACCAGATATTTAGCTAAAAATCCAGGGTGTCCAAGATGAAATATTATATTTTTTTTAAGTATTTTTTCAGTCATTCTTGGTTGCCTCTTTTGAAAGTTATTTCTGTTGTTAAGGAATGTTTAATGATTAATTGCAGTTTCGAATTACTCAGTTACTTCTATACGGACGATACGACATTTTTCAGAAAAGTTTATTTTATTGAAAATATCGATTGCATAAACCATTATGGTATTGTTCAATAGGGAGAAATCGGCAGAAATTGCATATGGATTCGCTCCATCATAAATACATGATCCTAAAATGAACCTGCCATATGACTGAATGATGCCGCTTATGCATGTCGATTCACAGTTGAATAAGCTGACATAAACTTTGCAGCGTTTGCCGGGCAATAGAATTGCCGACAGATTCACCTGTATTCTATTGTTCTGTCCGATAATTCCTTCTTTGCAATTCCAATTCATCGATTGATCATGAGACGTGGAATCGTAAACTGTATTCCATCTTTCGATGTCATAGTGGGCTTCATGCTCGAAGATCCATTTAGTAGTAGCAATCAATCTGTCGCATGTTTCTGGTGTGGGATCAGGATTGTAAATCGAGTTGCGAAGTACAGATGTATCTGAGCCACTGTTGCGTTCAAAGAATACGTATGCTGCTCTGAAAAGGCGCATTTTCATAGTATATGTTTTCTTCGAGTCAATGATTTCATATTTTTTTATTTTCAATGCGTCTATATCTTTCTGACCACTTAAATTCCATTTTGTTACAAATAAACTTCCTTTTTTTAGTACTTTCTTACGATCATTCTGTGGAACATTAAGATAAGCAAACCAAAAGCAATTCAAAAACATTGCATTGTTGCGTTGTTCATGATCTTCCATTTGTGTTTTATCCTTAAAATCTGTGAATATGTTGTCCAGAACATCCAGATGTTCCATCGCACGAGCAGATCCGTTGAAGGTTTGTGCCATGGTTGAACCTTCATGTCTGAGGTAACGATAGTACTTGTTCTGATCAAAAAAAGCCGTTTTGCATATTGCGATATATTTCCAGAAGAAGCAGTAGTCCTCATAAAGCTTTCCTTCGGGGAACTGAATTTCATTAGTTTTTATTATGTCGATCCGGTATAATTTGTTCCAAGCTGATACATCAATATTCTCTCTTATTTCGTCTGTCAGCTCAATTCTTCCGGAATACTTGATACGGTAATACTGATGATCAGAATTGCGCTTTTCAAGTAAGTAATTTCCAATTATTTCTGTTCCATAGATTACAATGTCGGTATTATCGATGTGTTCAAGTGCCCTCTCATAAGTTTCCGGTATTACCCAATCATCTGAATCGACAAAACCGATATATTCTGCCGTAGCATTCTGAATTCCTACATTTCTTGCTGACGATTGACCTCCATTTTTCTTATCTATAATCTTTATCCTTTTATCTTTGTCAGCATATTCGGTCAATATTTTTCTGGAATTGTCAGTTGATCCGTCATTGACGCAGATTATTTCGATTTTATTCAAGGTTTGATTAATCAGCGAATCCAGGCAAGTCCTTAGATATTGCTCAGAATTGTATACTGGAACAATTATGGAAATCGCCGGCTTGTCTTTCTTGATTGCCCCATCGTTCAGGAGCTCTTTAATTTCAAATGCATCTTGAGACCTGAAATTATCGAGGTTCAAATCCCCTGCTGTTATGGCCTGTTTGAATTCTTTTTGCCACCTGGAAGAGAATTGCTCATCGAAAGGACTGATTAATCTGAAGTAATTCCAACGATACGCGTTAAATTTTAAATGATAGAATAAATCTTTCTGTTTTTGGAACCGTTCTGTAGTTTTTAAGAATCTTTCGATTTCATCATATTCATCGCAGACGCAATAGATTTTCGAATTGCCAACAAATGAAGATGATCCTGCATTTGTTCTGTAGTGTAAAAATGCGTCATCAATCATTTCGAATCTTTTTGCCACGGAATAGACTTTGAAGGTAAATGAAGTGTCCTGATAGCTGGCACCAGGTGTTTTTAAAAAATTGATGTTGTTTTCATTCAGAAACTGATGCCGATATATGTTGGCCCAGATGGATGGCTGTTGATAAAACACAGACAGTTCTGTTGAAGGACAAATGACTGTGTTGTGCGGAACGTATTTTGTGTTCGATTTTGTATCTACACCTGTGTTATTGTCATGGTAGTAGAATTCAGATCTTGCTACATCTAATTTGTCTTTTTCAGCTAATTTGTAAAGCTGTTCAAACATTAGCGGTTCAGCATAGTCATCAGATTCAACGATTCCAATGTACTTTCCTTTGGCTGCTTCCAGTCCTTTGTCCATTGAGTCGCCGTAACCTGAATTTTTTTTGGTGATGATTTTAATACGGTGGTCTCTGGCAGCATATTCCTTTATTATTTTCGGGGATGAATCGGTAGAACCATCATCAATGCAGATTATTTCGATATTTTTTAAAGTCTGACCAACAACGCTGTCTAAACACTGACTCAGGTACTTTTCTACATTGTAAATAGGCACCAATACTGATACTGCTGGTAAGTTGTTGACGTCTGCCATGTTGTTGTCCGACCTTTTTTTGTAATTATCTTCTTCTCATTGAAATGATGGTTTGGTTCATTACATCATATTCATTCGTGTTCAAACTTATTATGTAAACACCATTTTTGCCCATTCTGCCTCTGACCAATGCGACCGATGCAATTGTAAACCATTTTAATAACTTGTTTTTTATTATGTTATTTCATTTTTTTAGAATTATGGAGATAAAATGGCGATATATTTCGAGTTTTACACTTATATGAAATAATGAATTGACTTTCGATGATAATTGTTCTCTTTGCATGTTCGGTCCGTGTTATAACTTAGTGTTAGGAACCGTCTGTCGTGGTCTGTCTGGGTGCCTTCGATACTGGAACAGATCGTCCCCTGTATCAAATACGTCAATGATATGTCAGAAGTTGCTGAAATATATCTTTTCTGCCCCCAGTCGACGACAAATATTGTAAGTTAGAACGCGGGCAATTTCTCGAATATCGATTCCGCCTTCTTACCTCCGAACTCGGGATAAAGAAACGGGCCATCGACATGCAGGAAAATGTGAGTAATGAGATCAGTGTGCGCCCCCTTATGACATCTTCCAAAGTGCATCTGACAGGCCTCTGATCCATCTGTGCTTCAGGTCACTGAACATCGTCTCGATATTATTCCTCGATCCATACAACTCAAGGATATTGGAAGCTGTCAACTGACGGTTCGAGATGAGCACGAACAATTTCTCACGCCCCATCATCATCATTCACAACCCTTCTCATTGCCTCTTCTCTTTCATGTCCATTTAACTGGAACAGGTATGACAGTCTTGTGTCCACGAAACGGTTCAGATCCTGGTATTTCTTGCGTGGTCTTTCCATTGGTTCTATGTTCTTATGTATCGTCTGCATTCCCTCCCAGTCGAATTTCGCCTTGCTCCGATAACATACCGTCCGAACCATTGGCTTTCCGTTGATATCCATGAGGGCATTTTCTGATAGACGTTTCGAGTTGTCATTGAAAGCATAATACCTACTACTCCCATGCAAGGGTCTCCTCCATGATGGCAGACCCGTATCGGGGATTCATCACAGGAGTGTTTGCTCCTTCCCGTTGGTTGTAGTCTTCTGATAAGAGGGCGGCATCTCGTACATTCTTCTGGCGAATTCGTAATCATAAATATCATCGATATCTACAGCTTCTCTCTTTCCGACTTCCATCAAATAAGAACGTTCGCCTATTCTATCTCCCCATTCAATGTACTTGTCGTGTGGAGTCAGTTGTATTCCATTGGTGAATAGGTATAACCTAGGCAGCTTCTGAGAGTTCGGATGCAGCCTTCCCCTCTGAAAATTGAACGGACCGTTATCGTTCATCAGATAGTGCTGAAACTTGGAGACGGTAATCAAAGAATCATACCCTTCATCCAGCTTCTTCAGATAGGTGTCGATGGCCTCGGAGTACATATGGTCGTCCACAAGTGGCGATGTGGCACACGCCCACATGAAGTGGTCGCATTGTATGTTCTCGCCTAACCAGGTGATGAACTCCGAGATTGGTAGACTCTCGTTCGCATATTGGATGGGTCTGGGCATCGCGATGACGCCTTCCTCTTCCGCCATCCTAAGCATTTCTTCGGAATCGGACGAGACCACGATCTCAGTGACTGCTTCCACCTGTTTTAGTTGCCTTATTTTGTGCACCAGAAGGTTGCTGTCTCCGAACGGCAGGATGTTCTTATTCGGAAGACGCGTACTATTCTTCTTGACCGGGATGATGGCTGTTATAGATACCATGCTTAACGCCTTGAGTATATGATGATTGGCAGCTTATTATTGTATCGAACTTGAAAGACAATTATTTATCCATATGAAGAGGATTGAATGTGCGATGTTCTCTGCAGCAGTCTTCGATCTTGATGGCACCCTGTTCGACACCTGCCAGAAGGTGTACGGAGCTCTGAGAATCACTTTATCCGACGCGGGACTGGATGCGATCTCTGAAGAGTCCTTCCGTCCGTATATGGCAGTGACCCTGGATATGTTCTTCCAGGAACACTACGGCATGAAGAGAGAAGACGCACTGGCGATGGTACCTAGGTTCCGGAAGGAATACGCTGAAATATGTGTGGAATCGGAGCCGTTCCCAGGCATAAGGGATATGCTGAATGGGCTCGGATCTGTTGGGATAAAGATAGGTGTAGCCACGAACAAGGGAAACTCCCTGGCTAATTCGATGATCGATAGTTCTGTGTTGAAGGGATTATTCTCGGCTGTTATTGGAGCGGAGGACAACACGATAACACCGAAGGCTCTAACTATCAGGAAGTGTCTAAGGACAATGTTTTCTGAACCCGGCTCTACCGTCTACATCGGCGACTGCATCAGCGACTATAGGGCGGCGAGCACAGCTGGGCTGGCGTTCATAGGCGTCTCCTATGGATATGGGTTCAAAACAGCTGAAGAGCGTAAAGGTATTCGCATGTGCAACTGTCCGAATGATATATTCAGGGAGATTGTTGGTGACAACACTGCAGACGAGCAATATAACTAATAGGAGAAGTTCCTAGAAATAACGGTTGAGAATACAATGGACGTAAAATTCCTGGACTGCACCCTTCGTGATGGCGCCCATGTCAACTCGGGCGAGTTTGGGAAGGCCAACATAAGGGCCATCGTGGCCGGTCTCACGGAAGCCTCAGCCGACTTCGTGGAAATTGGATTCCTGAAGAACGTTGAATACGATTCTAACGTTACCTCCTATCCCGTCATCGAAGACGCGTACAAACTGATAGAGGATATACCAACGAACCCGGGCGTCACCTATACAGTCATGGCCAGGGCCGACCAGTATGACATATCCAAGCTGACCAAATGTACCGGCAGAATAAAGCTTATCCGCGTTGCGTTCTACTACGACTATCTAGAGAGAGCCATCGAGTATGCCATGCAAGTGCGTGCGAAAGGCTACGACTTCACACTCAACCTGATAAACACTCCAGGAAACAGTGTGGGAGATCTCGAGAAATTCATAAAATATGCCAATGAGGTTAAGCCCTTTGCCGTTACGATTGTCGATACATTCGGAGTGCTCGATGTCGAATCCATGCTGTATATCGCACGCATGTACGATTCAAAGCTCGATAAGGCTATCAAAGTGGGTTTTCACGTTCACGAGAACATGGCCCTGGCCTTCTCCCTCGCCAAGTCATTCATTGGCAATATCGGGGCGGAACGCGACATCATCGTGGACGGCTCTCTCATGGGAATAGGCAGGGCCCCAGGGAACCTGTGCACCGAACTGATAACTGACTACCTGAACACCAGTTATGGGAAAGATTACCACCTTCCTGACATTCTCAGCCTGATAAGCGATATCATTGTTCCGATCAAGGGGACGCACAAGTGGGGTTACTCGCCCGAATACTTCCTTTCCGCGAAGTATCGTGTGCATCGCTCCTATGCGGAATACATGTCTGACAGGGACGTGAACCTGGAGAAGATCGACCGCATACTCTCCAAGATAGATCGCGAACACGCTCTGAAATACGACGAGAAACTTCTGCTTCAGTTAATGAAAGAGGAAGGACTATGAAAGCACTAATACTGGCCAACATCGGATCTGGACATTACAACGACGGACAAATAGTCCCCTCTTGCTTCTTGCCACTATACAACAACATGACGATTATCGACAGGCAGATCAGCCTGCTTAACGTGAACGGCATCCCAAACGAGGATATATGTGTACTCCTGGGTTCCAACGGTATCTGGAAGACAGTTACCGTGAAGGGGAAGACAGACTGTCTCGCCACAAAGGTCATCCTTACTCAACACGGCAATGCTCTGGCAGAGGGAATCTTCGACAATCCGTTCTTCGACGATGACCTCATTATACTAGAAGGGAACCGCGTCCTTGACATAGCCATAATATCCAGGTTGAAAAGGTTCAGGCATAAGGATGTCCTTGTTGTTAGCGACATCCTTGATCCGGATAACGCGAAGCAGCTGATTTCGGTTGAGGATGACAGAGTCAAGGCCATAGTCAACTCCGACATCATCCGGTTCCCATGGGTCGCTTTCGCGGGCGTGATGAAGCTCTCCACGGAAACTGTCAAGAAGCTTGCTAGCAAGACAGAATGTGCGAGGCCCCTACTGGACGCTGTCGAGGACATACTTCCTGAGTGTAATCTCATGGCGATCAAGTATGAGGACCTCGTCTACGGTACCATCGATGGTAAGTTCTCGTCTGAGCTAACGGGAGGTTCGTATTCCCGCCTCAACTACCGCATGGTGGTCAAGAAGGAGAGCGACAACGAGGGTCGCGATAAGCTCATAAACGAGATCAAATGGCTGCTGTCAGTTCCTCCAGACCTAAAGCCCTACTTCTCAGAGGTCCTGGAGTACGATATCAAAAGTCCCAAGGTGTTCTATAACGTCCCTTATTACGGAAGCCGGAATCTGAGAGAGCACATATTTGACGGCCACCTGGATGCCAAGGCAGCCTGCGATTTCCTCGAGGGGTTGCTTGACTGGATGTTCAAGAACGTGTATTCCAGAAAGATGGGAGAGACTCCGAATGACTGGGTGATGAAGAAGCACGTCCGCCGCGTCCTGGACCGCCTGCCGGAGTGTAAGGAGAAGTGCCCCGAGCTCGGCAGAATCATCGATGCCGACAAGGTGGTCGTCAATGGAGTCGAATATAGAAACGTTAGGCGGTTGTATGAAGAGATTGCCAAAAACGAACCGCTTTTGAAGAGGCTCAAGCCGAAGGAGATGGACATGATACACGGCGACCTCCATTTCCAGAACATCCTACTTACCAACGACACCGACACTGGGTTTATCCTAGTAGATCCACGCGGTGAGAGCAGGGGTTCTGACATATACTACGACCTAGGCAAGCTGTGGCACTCGTTCCATGCGAAGTATGACTTTATTCACTCGGACCAGTTCAAACTTGACTTGAGGTGGGAGGGGGACACACCGACCGCAGACTTCCATATCACCAATCTGTTCGCGGAGAAGGTCTACAATGAGATCTACGAGGAGTTCCAGAAGGTCATTCTAAAATATGACTTTATCAGGAACGATCCGGACTGGGAGATGAAGGTCCTGTTCGCGGAGGCCTCGCACCTCTGCTCTGTGGCGATCTTCCACATAGGTAAGACGAAAACGCCGGACAGGCCCATTACACTCTACCTGATAGGCGTGAGGCTCATCAACGAGTTCTACAACAGATATCTCGGTGATAATAAAACATGATGCATTATTTAAAGACAGAAAAGACTGTCATTCTTTAAGTCCAAACTAAGTGCATCTGACATATTAATGTGGAGAGTTAAGGAATATTAGTCTCAAGGATATGTTCAGTCTAATTAGTGCAACTTCGCATATTTTCGAACCCATTTCTCGTCTATGTTCTGAAGAGTCTTGGTAAAAACACGGATTGTGTTCCCATATGATTCATCGCATATACCAGTTGGTGAGAAAAATAGAATCATAGCTTTTGCTCCATAGATGTCTAAATGACTTTGGATATTTTTCAATAAACTATCCCAATATTGTACAAAAATCTCTATCACCAGATTAGATGTATAGTGCTAAACGTTTAGAGTCTGCAGAGAGACTATATTCACGAAGAAGATAATCTGCAGATTCGGATGTTGTTTCCATAACATGAGTTTAACTGGACCTGATGCAAAAAACTGATAGCCACTCGATTACTGGACGTAAGATAGAAGCGTCCTGAGAAAATCTATTTTGTTGTGACACCAAACGATTTTCGGTTCAGGATGTTCGTCCTAGAGCCGAACGAGAATAGATCAGTAACGATTGATGCCATTGCCTGCGTAAAAGAGCATCTTGGAAAATCAGTATTGGGCCTTGTCTCCAACGATGTCAAAATCAGGGGGCAGCCTCCTTTCTGTTGGTGTGCGCCATCATTTTATACAGACTGACGGAGAACTTATCCGTAGAATGTTGCGGCCGTTGGATGGAGTCCTCGGATGTCAGGAACGATCTGGGGTTCCTAGGAGAGATAAGCCATCGGATGATCAATCGCGTGGTCGAATGCGCAAGCGGTATAATGCCGGAGTCCCTCGCGCATCTGAGGGGACGTTGTTCTAGATGTACAATCCATAGTGTACCGATGTGAATATAGATACCACTTCAGTCGAAGTGTATGCCAAGGGGATGAGATTGTACTACTTTGGCCATTTTGGGGACAAATGACGAGGTGGATGAACTTCAGCGCTGCCGAGCTCCGCAATAAGATAAACATCTCGATCGATCTTTCTGTAGACAGGGGGAACGTATTCGATCTAGTACAATTTATGAAAACAGTTGATGAGATCATCAGTGACCTCCATGATGATTTGCTGTTCGTATTCGATGCCGGAGGGGATGCCAAGCAGGTGCTGGATAATATCAATGGAGGGAACATAAGGTAAATTGCTGGGAAGCGCCTGAACGTTACTGGTGACGTATGGATGTCCCGTTCGACAAGAATAAGGATTATTGCGTGGACGAAAATGATAGAGTTCATTATTGGAGGAAGACATTTAAGTCATCCGGGGACGCTCTACTTACTCCATTTCGATAAATTGTACGGGGCAAGATGGTCGCGCATTGGACGGCCGTTTTTGGAGATGCGTGGAGGATGCCAGGGGTGTCATGCGCAGGAATGACGGCACGCTGCGCATATCCAGACGGTCATGAGACGCTTGAGGAATCAACTAATATTATTGAACATAGGCATCCCAGCAGACTATTGACGTATGATATGAACAGCTTCGAGTACATTCGTAGACGGATTTCCAATAGTCGCGAGGGTTACTTCAAGCTAGAATGAACAGGAATTTGACATTATCAAAGTTGTTCCTGGTCTACCGCAGGAGGGATGCTGTCGGGAAGCTCATTGACTCGCTGAAGAACCATGTGGCCTAAAGCCGATGTATGCATGGCCGGAAAACAGCGTGAAGGTACTCTTTTGTTGTGTTTTCTCGCCCAAGTGACCGTCTCTATGATGAGATATGATATGTTGGAGCTCAGGAAGCGTTCGACAAGATTCATCATAGATTCCCTGCAGAATTCGACAGTAACGTATATTTATGGTCGTAAGCAGGCGACCAGTCGCGTATATTCGAACTTCGAGGTTCCGAATTCACGTATTTTTAGGGATACGGTGGTCGTTTCGGGTGTTTCTGGGGCTGAAGGCTTCCTGGGAAGACCGATAACGACATGAAAAATATGACATAAAATATAGAGTAATTGGTAGAAAATCAAGTATCGAACTCAGGTAGTAAATACATTAATAAGATGGAATGATGAGAGATTAAACAATATGCTTGTTGTATTATTCAATAAAATGATATTTTTCTGAATTCGAACTCGATTTATGTTCGAGTTTGGATTCACATCATCGCATAATACGTTTATTCGTTTATATTATGTTGAATGTTCAGACTTTAATTTCTGCATGATTAATGAGACAACTGGTCAAATCATATATCATAGTTATTCTGATTAATTGGCATTGCTGCATTTATCCGGAATAGCACTGTTATTGATTATTGCAAATTGGAATACAGTGTCGGGAGGATAATTAATATCGGGTAGAAGAGATGCTGTCAAGATATGCGTAATGTTCTCGTAGTTGGGGCTGGTATTTCTGGGGCAACGGTCGCATCGCTTATGGCAGATGCGCCGAAAACTAATGTGACGGTTATCGACAAGTCGTCGGTGATTGCGGGTAACTGTTATGACTATCGTGATTGCAATGGGATCATGATACACAAGTACGGTTCCCACGTCATGCATACATCCGATCAAGAAGTTTGGTCATTCCTTGCAAGATTTACTAGTTTTAACACCTATATGCATCGGGTTGTGGCAGTTATCGAAGGAATCGAGACCACCATTCCATTCAATTTTGACACCATCCGCGCTGTATTTCCTCAGACATTGGCGGAACGGATCGAAACAAAACTGCTTTCTCGTTTTCCATACGGTTCCAAGATGCCAATCAAGGATTTTATGAACCAGGACGATCCAGATTTGAAATTCCTGGCCGAATACATCTACGAGAATGTATTCGTTCATTATACTGAAAAGCAGTGGGGTCCTTCGTCCAATGCCATCGACAGTGCCGTAACCGCACGTGTCCCCGTATGCCTTAGTCGGGACGGACGCTACTTCCATGACCGCTACCAGGGGATTCCGACGAACGGATATACCGAGATGATACGGAAAATGCTGGAACGCAGCAATATCAAACTGAATCTCAGTACCGATTTCAAGGAGATCCACGACCTGGACAGATATGACGATGTGTTTTTCACCGGGCCGATTGATGAATTAATGGGATATGCATATGGACAGTTGTCATATCGGAGTCTCCGTTTCGAATTGGAGACGCATGATTGCGAGCACTATCAATCCAATGCAGTCATCAATTATCCCAATAACTATGATTTCACTCGCATTCATGAATACAAGTACTATCTGAATGACAGATCTGATAAGACCGTCATTGCGAAGGAATATCCGGAAGATTTCAAACTTGGTTTCAATGACAGGTATTACCCGGTTCCTACTGCGGAGAACCAGAATCTTTATTCAGAATATCTGGACAAGGCGAAGAAGCGTTATCCCAATATGCATTTCCTCGGCAGGTTGGGAGATTACAAGTATTATGACATGGACAAAGCAGTCAAAAGAGCAATGCAGGTATGTCAGGAAGCTTCAGAATGAAAATACAAGTGACTGGAAGGAGCCTAGATACATTGAAGTCACTACGTCCTTGCTTTATTAAGCGCCGGTTATGAGGTCATAGCCTTCGGTGAATGTCGCACCGATCATGATATGACTTATCGGCTGTTGAAAAAGACCGATGCAAATGGTTATTTGATAGACTTTTGCAAAGGTGAACTGAACAATCACCGCAACATAGATTCAACCTTTGCACGGTGTGATATCGGAGCTGTTTTTCATTTAGCCGTGTTATCGGTGGCTAAATCAATGAAGGACTGAGAGGCCCATCAACGTAACAATGCGGGCGGCACAATCAATCTGTTAGATGCGATGAAAGCACGTGTTGTGGGAGTGGTGGTGTTATCATAGATGGCCGTGGCTACGGTGAACCGTTGTACGTTCCCGTCGACGAAAATCATTCGCAGATTTCAATCAATTTTTACAGTCGTTTAAAAATAATGATTAAATGTATCATGATGTGATCTGTGGCCTATAATCGTCCGTCTGATGTACTTTAACGTGGCCTGAGCCAATTTGTCATGCAGGGTCGACGAATGGTATGACTCGGAGATGCATCTGATACTAAACATCCTCAATTCGATCTTTGGGTACGGGCCAGCTTTCAAACTGTTCAGCGAAGATTATTCGTCCAGGAATGGCACCTGCCATTACTTCAATATGGAAGATCCAGCGGATGCGTACATACTGACGCTAATGGACGCCGACTGACTGGATACTGGACGATCGTAAGTTGTAACCAGTTAATCCGGCGAGCGGTGAATCTGTTCGAGCTGACGGTACTTGGCGTAACACCCGATGATGGGCGGATTCTCAGTCGTTAGTAAGGCCGAGCGGGAGTCAATAGTCTCACAATACATAGTTCCCTCGTGGCAGTTGGAAAGTTCAGGGCGAACAAACTGCTGCGCAGGTCGATTTGGTGACCTTTTATATTTTTACGTTCCTGAATGTCATCAAAAATGCTCATCACTCTCGAGACCTAGCACATAAATTGGGAATGGTCCGGCTGGGACAAAGCTCTGCCGGACCGTTGCCGGCCAAGAAGGTTCACTGCAGGTGCTCAAGCGAACCGCAGCCTTTGGCCGCATCAATGCAGTGGCAGTCCGTCTTGCCGATCTTCGGAAGGCCGAGCTCCAGCAGCCGGAGCACCTTGTCCAGGCACTCGTTCATCGTCTTGATGACGAGCTCGATGGTGACGTCCTCGTCCTTCCAGCAGTCATAGTCGGTGACGGTAGCTAGACTGCAGTAGCACATGCCGAGCTCCCGGCAGAGCTGGGCCTCCGGAACCATCGTCATGCCGACGATGTCGCCGAACTGGCGGAACATGCGGCTCTCGGCCCGGCTCGAGAAGCGGGGTCCCTCGATGCAGACGTAGGTGCCGCCGAGGTGGTGCGGGATCTTCATCTGCTTTGCAGTTTCTGCGAAGATTTTATTCAGGTATGGGCAGCAGGGATCCGGCATCGAGATGTGGACGGTCTCGTCCATGAAGTAGGTGTAGTCCCGCTTCTTGGTGAAGTCGATGAACTGGTCGGCGATGACGAGGTCGCCCGGCCGGTAGCTCTCGTTGAGCGAGCCGACGGCGCAGGCCGAGATGACGTACTTGCAACCGAGCTTCCACAGCGCGTACATGTTCGCCCGGTAGGGGACGGAGGACGGCGGGTGCTGGTGCTGCTTGCCGTGGCGGAAGAGGAAGGCGACCTCGACGCCGTTGATCCGCCCGATCATGATGGGGTCCGAGGGCTTGCCGTACGGGGTGTCCGGGAAGACCTCCTTGACGAGCTCGAAGTTGTCCGGGTTGTAGATCCCGGTGCCGCCGACGATGGCGATTTGTAGCATAGCCGGGGGCAACGTATCGGAGATTAAAACCGTGTCGGCAGGATTAGTCCGAAAAAGAGGGTAATCGTCCGTTGCATCATTCGCACTGTGCCAGCTGAAATATTTTAGTAATTATATATGTTAATAATGATAATTAATTATTATAATTAACACACATAATTATAAAGTGATTTATTATAGAACAGAGATGAGTCAGACATGACAGGCTTCGACCGCGACTATTCCCACTATACCGTCAGAGGGTATCCGGTCAAGCATCGGCAGAAGAATACTTTTCCGTCGCAGCCCATCAGGCTGCCGAGCGAATACCGGGAGATGATTAAGGCCATCAGGATGCTCGATCGGCAGCTGAACGAGATGATTCTGGGTTCTGACGATTATCTCGGCCTGGTCGAAGAGGCCTATGCATCCAACATCCATTGGTCTGTCCACTTGGAAGGCAACCCGCTGACCGAGGAGGAGGTGAAAGAGGCTACCCGCCGGTTCACCCGTCGGCTCAAGCAGGAGACCAGCAACGGTCCCACGCAGGAGGTCCTCAACCACCTCTACATGTTCTTCGATCGCAATGCTTTCGCCATGCCCTGGTCGCTGGATACCGTCCGCAGCGTCCATCGGCTGCTGATGAAAGGGGTGGACGAGGAGGTTGTCCCGGGGCAGTTGAGGAACGAGACCCGGGTCGAGGCGGCTACCTACGGTCCGGACGGCTTCGAGTATTTCGACGGCTGTCCCGCGGTTTGGGTGGAGAAGGAGACCCAGAGTCTGCTGGACTGGCTGACGGGAGCGCCGTATGACGAGCTAGTGACAGCCGTCCTCTTCTTCCATGAGTTCGAGAGCATCCACCCTTTCGCGGACGGGAACGGCCGTACCGGGCGGATCCTCTTTCAGTTGCTGATGCAGACGCTCGGGCTAAAGAACTGCGGGCTCTGCAAGTTCGAATGCGAGATGCTGCGCGACTGGGAACGGTACTACACTCTGCTGGCGTATACGGATGAGACCGCGGACTATGCGCCTTTCATCATGTACACAGTCGACGCTGTGCTACGGGCCTACCGTGCGGCCGTGATCGAGTTCAGCGCCAAGGACCGGATCAAGGATCTCGATGAGGCCTCCAAGGTGCTGGCGCGTCAGGCTAAGGTGGCAACCCCGTTCACCGTGACGGACGCGGCCGGCTGGGCCTCCGGCATCTCGGCCGAGTCGGTCCGGAAGAAACTGGAAATGCTGGTGGAGATGGGTATCCTGACCAAGGAAGGACGGACCAGGGCCTCCCGCTACCGCTTCAGGGATCCTTTTCGCGAGGTGCGGGACCGGGTCGCGCCGATCGCGGCCGAGCTGGGCGTCAGGCAGGAATCAGGAGGTCATGCCGATGGCGGAGCCTGAGAAGAAAGACGAAAAAGCGCTCACGAAGGAGGAGCTCTACGCGATACTCCTTAAGGACTGCGGCGTCGACTGGGAGGAGGGGCGGGGCCTCTACATGGATGAGATGATCGCCGAGATCCGCACCGAGCTCGGCGAGGACGCGCCCGTGTCGGAGAAGACGGACGGCAGGCGGAAGCCGGCCGGGAAGTCCTGAACGGCCCAGGCGGTCGTCAGCCTTTCCATTTTGATCTTTTCGATATCGGTGTCCGGCGGCAGGATGCCGCGCCGCGATTTCATCCGGTCATAGGCGTCCCAGGGGTGTCTTATTACGGCGATGACCTGACCGTCGCGGACGACATAGAGGTCTTCGGTCTGGCACAATGCCAGATAATCGTCGAAGTGCTCTTCCAGCTCGACGGTGGTAACGAACATAAATAGCTATGGTCAGGCGACTGATATAATGTTTTTTTACGTTTGAACCAAGGTGGTTCGGATTTGAACGATTGCAAAATGTCATTCGGGCCACCCCTGACGGGGCGGCCCCGGCCGCCCGCTCAGAGGTGCCGGATGGCCTCGTAGGGTGTCACATGGAGGGCCTTGTCGGCCTCTTCCTTAGTGAGCCCCGCGCCGAGGGCTACGGTGAACGCCGCCTTCTCGTCCATCAAGTTCTCCGGTGCGTGCGTGTCGGAGTCGATGACCATCTTGGCGCCGACGGCCCGCGCCATGTTGCAGACGTGCCCGTTGGTGATGTTGTGTCCCATGCGGCCGGTGATCTCGAGGATGACGCCGTTATCTTTTGCGATCTGTGCCTCCTCGAGGGTGATGAAGCCAGGATGTGCCAGGATGTCGATGTCCGGGTTCTCGACTGATGCCCGGTTGGTACCCGGCATGACCGGCTCGGTGACGGTCTCGCCGTGGACGACGACCCATTTGGCGCCGAAGTGCCGGGCCTGCTTGGCCACGGCGGCGATCTTCGCCGGCGGGACGTGCGTGATCTCGACGCCTGGGATGACCCGGATGTAGTCGTCCGAGAGCTCCGCCGCCTTGACGACGTTGGTCACGACGAATTCGACGTTCGACATGTCGACGTGGTCGGTGATGGCGATGGCGTCGTGCCCCAGGTACATCGCCCGGCGCACGAGCTCGGCGGGGACGAGCTCCCCGTCGCTGAAGATCGTGTGCGTGTGCAGATCGATTCTCATGCTTCACTGCCTCCGTTCGGACAGGACCCCGTACACGCGGTCCAGGGGGATGTTCTCCTTCACGACGCAGACCAGGATGTGGTAGACTAGGTCGGCGAGCTCGCTGGCCTCCTCCTTCTGGTCGTGGTCCTTGATAGCGAGGGCGACCTCGGCGGCCTCCTCCACGACCTTCTTGCACATCTTCGTCTCGTCGCTGAAGAGCTTGCAGGTGTAGCTCTCGTCGGACGGGTGCGCCCTGCGGTCTTCGATGACCCGCAGGAGGTCCGGGATGACCGCCGCGGTGACGTCCTCGCTTCCGTACACCGTGCGGAAGAAGCACGACGGGTGGCCGGTGTGGCAGGCCGCGCCGGCGGCCTCTACACGTACCAGCAGTGTGTCGCCGTCGCAGTCGGCCTGGATGCTCTTCACCTTTTGTACGTGGCCGGACTCCTCGCCCTTCTGCCAAAGCTTCTGGCGCTCGCGGGACCAGAACCAGGTGTAGCCGGTATCCAGCATCCGCTGGACGGCTTCGGCGTTGCTCCAGGCCATCATCAGGACCTCGTTCGTCCGGTAGTCCTGAACGATCACCGAGATGAGTCCCTTCTCATCGTATTTCAGCTGCAGTTCGCTTTCCTTCACCATGATTCATCTCACCTCGATGCCCCGCGCCCGCAGGCAGTCGTGCACCTGACTGACGGTGCACTGCCGATAATGGAAAATCGACGCCGCGAGGGCCGCGGCGCAGTCGGTCTGTGCGAACACCTGATAGATGTCCTCGATGCTTCCGCAGCCGCCGGAAGCGATCACCGGGATGCTAGCCGTCTCGACGACTGCCTTGGTGAGCGGAATGTCGTATCCCTGCTTCTGCCCGTCGGCGTCGATGGACGTGAGCAGGATCTCGCCGGCCCCGCGGTCCTCGGCCTCCGCCGCCCACTGCAGGGCGTCGATCCCCGCAGGCTGCGTGCCGCCTTTTGTATACACCTCCCATTTCCCGGGCGCAGTGCGCTTGGCGTCGATGGCGACGACCACGCACTGCCTGCCGAAGCGTTCGGCGCATTCGGAGATGAGGTCAGGACGGCAGACGGCCGCCGAGTTAACCGAGACCTTGTCGGCGCCCGCGAGGAGCGCCGCGTGCATGTCGTCGGCGGTGCGGATGCCGCCTCCGACGGTCAGCGGCACAAAGACCCGCTCTGCGGTCTCCCGCACGAGGTCGAAGACCGTCCGGCGGGACTCCTGCGTGGCGGTGATGTCCAGGAACGTGACCTCGTCGGCGCCTTCCTTGGAGTACTCCTCGGCGAGGTCGGGCGGGTAACCTACGTCCTTGAGATGGACGAAGCTCTGTCCCTTGACGACCTTCCCGTCCTTAACGTCGAGGCAGGGGATGACGCGCTTCGCGAGCAAGTCAGCTCACACCGTCCTGACGGCATCCTTGGTGCTCAGCAGCGTCGCCCGCGGGCGGGTGGCCTGACAGAGACACTTGCCGAGGGCCTTGAACTCTGCCTCGACGAGGTGGTGCTCGTCGAACCCCCGGAGCTTGGCGATGTGCAGGGTGAGTCCGGCGGACATGGCGAAGCTGCGGAAGAAGTGGTGGTAGAGCGGGTCGGGGCAGTCGATGTCCGCGTACGGGCGGTCTACCAGGTCAAGCGCCACAAGCACGAGGGCGTCATCCATCGGCAGGATGCAGGATGCAGTGCGTTCCACGGGGTCAGCGCCGAGCGCCTGCCGGAAGGCGGTCCCCAGGGCGATGGCGGTGTCCTCGATCACGTGGTGGTCGTTGTCGCCGTGCGCGCTGAGCGTCAGGTCGAAGGATGCGTAACGCGCGAGGGTCTCGGTCATGTGTTGCAGGAACTGGATATCGGTGTCGACGCGGAACTGCCCGGAACCGTCGAGGTCCAGGCCGACGGCGATCTTGGTCTCCCGCGTGCTGCGCTCGAGCTGCGCTTTACGGTCGGTCATAATAAAGAGAGTTTAGGCGGTTGGTATATTTCAAATATTGGCGGAGGGGACAGGGCCGGACATGGTGACGGTTCATAGAAAGGAGAATGGGAAACAGTGACAGGGGCGGAGGGCTTGAATAGCAGAACCGGGTATGGCGGTCGGCCGAGGAACGTCCGTAAGGGTGTTCTCCGGGGGAAGCACCAGCATCTTCGGTATCGGCGAATGACGTTATTTGATTACGTCTTCTGTCGTAGTATCGGCTCTTTTATATGCGGGCGGGCGCGCATGTGCGATCATTACGCGCGACTACAAATGGATTGGGGAATTTCTTATATAGTGGCACTTGATATCAAGCCCACGTGCATTAGACCGCGCTATCAAAGGCGAGGTGAGTGTGCAAAACAGGGGGAGCGTCCGCCGAGGGGCGCCCGGGGAGGATGGGACGGAGGGCCGGCCGGAAAGGTCGGTGCACACGCTCCGCGACCCGGGGGCCGCGAGACTCCGCACCGAGGTCGATGAGATCGCGGGACGGGGGAGGACGCCAGGAATCCTGTTAGAAAGATCGGAACGTCCCTGAGTCTGTCAAGGAGGGGGGGACGGGAGATTGATCACATATGGATACAATCACAAAAAGCACTAAGAAATCGCTCCTCGCGGCGACCGTAGTTGCTCTGCTCGCGCTTGTCGCGGTCGCAGGCGCTGTAACGTACAGCGCCGACGACAGCGACGCAAGCACGAACGTCAACTACACGTACGTCAGCGGAAGTGTCACTATAACCGACGCAACATCGTCGGTTAACTTCTTCATCTACGGTTCAGGGACCGTGACGGTTCCGGCCGATGTGACCTACACCGGCACGATCAGCTTCGGATATCACTCCGCTGTAGGTACCACTAATTACGATGTTGCCTATGAAACAGTCTCATTCACTGCACTCAGCGCGGCGACTATAGCATACACCGGTACTATTGACACTGAAACTGGTACTGTCACTGTAGAAAGTACCAACAGCTCTGCCATCGTTAATGCGGATGTTATTACTGGAACCGTGCAGTTCGGTAGCACTGGCTCTGTCATTAACGCCGACATAGTCGCTGCCGACGCAGGCATCACACTCGCAAATTCTGCGAAACTGAACGTCACAGTCCTGAACGGCAAGGCCTACCTGTCCGGCACCATCTCCGCCGGCACCGTCACCGTGTCCGGCACCGCCTACGAGTACGGCACTCTAACCGTCGACTCCGACACAGAGCTCGTCGTTGCCGAGGGTGCGACCCTGACAACTGTTGAAAATGTCACGGGTTTGACCTATGACTTTACCTACACTTCGGCTATCAGCAGCACCTCATCAAAAATGGGTGCCTCGACTAATGACGTCGCCCTGTACGCATATGTTGGAGGAGCATTGTCGTATGGAGCGACAGTAACCAACACCACCACTCTCTCGACTGCTTCCTTCACTGGCGTCACTGACGGGGTCTACAAATTAAAGGTCACCTACGATAATGTTGTCGGTCTTGTTAATACCATCTCTTACGATGCGGTCGTCTATCAGGGTGAACTCTACGTCTTCCCGACCTCAGCCGTTACGGATGTCACTAGTGGTACTGCGACCTATGTCGCAGCCTCGGCCTCTTCAACAATCATGACGGCTGCCCACTACGAACTGACGGTCGCTACCAGCGACTCCACTCTGTCTAACGTTACCATTAAAAACTATGATGGTTCATCTTGTTCAGTTTTTGCTGTGTCTTACAATAAAGGCACTGTAACCATTGCGATCAACGCTTCTGAGTTTACTAGCGCCACCGCTAAGACTTACTATGCTGTGATTACAACTTCCAACAGTAACGTTTACGTAGAGAAGATAGTCATTACTCCTACCTATGACAGCACCGCCACTCCGACCCTTTCCGACGGTACTTACACTGCTACCAAGACCGCCGCACCCACCGATTATACAACTGGAACCATGGGCAACGTCGTCGGCACTGCAAACTTCAGTGTGGCAGTCAGCGATACTGCAAGTGTCACCTATACCGCTGTACTCTACTCTACGTCTGGAACACAGGAATATAGTGGCACTCTTGCTTCCAATGTTGCTGCTACTTCCAACACTGTATCGTTCACTCGGGTTTTAGCAGGAACCTACTTCCTGAGCGTAACGGATAGCGCTAACCCCGCTTATTCCTCTCTGAGTCTTGTCACCGTCGCCAGATCATCCGGAACGGTTACGGTTACGGTGACACCCATCACCTTCACGGTAACGACCTTACATGATTCTAATTACATCTACACGGTAGAACCGTCTACCGCCGTTTTGGCTCTAACCGCGACATCTACTGCTATTTCAGCATACTTCTCGATAACCGCCTCATATAGTGACGGAGAGATAGTGTCGAATGTAAGTAATAATATAGCTACACTTACTTCTTCTTCCCTTTATACCCATGTACTGATAACATTCAATAATATGACGGTGTACTGTGCTTCCTTTACAGCTGCAACCGGGTCAACTGCTGCGAGTGTCACTCTTACAGACAATGTAACTATCGGCTCTGTCAGCTCGGCCTCCTTTGTTTACAACGGTGCAGGTGTAAATGCTGTGATTTCCAACGCTGGCACTATCACTGTCGACGGCACGCTTGACCTGGCATATGATGCCGTCAAAGCCAGCACTGCCGCCTCGAATTCAGGCTATGCACAGTTGAGCAACACCGGTGAAGTGGATGTCTCCGGTGAGATGATCATTGATTCCAACAGCAGCAGTGCCTATGTTACTGGTATCAACGCCGCATATTATGGTAACACTGCCGCTACTACGTCTGATCCGAGTTACACCTACCACTACACTACGCTTGCGGCCGCCAACGCCGTTAGCGATGCTACGACCATCACTGTAATCGGCACTGTAGGTATTTCGTCCGATCTCAACATTACTGCTGGAACATCCGCAGCCAAGCGTACGCTGGTCATTGCCGCCAACGCCACACTTACCATCGGAACCACCGACAATTCTGCCGTTATGACCGTCCCGGCTTCGACCACTAATACGCTGACCATCACGGGAAAGATCAATGTCGTCAACGGAGAGTTGAAGATTGTCGGCGAGACTGTTGACCGTGGCACTGCCGTCATCACTGCCGCAGTCTTTATGACCGATAACACCTACGGGATCTACACTGACTTGAGCACTGCTCTGGCTACTGCCACCAGCGGTACCGTCACTCTCAGGGGCGACGCTGTTGTCACTACCGACACCACCCTGGCCTCTGGCGTTACTCTAGTTATGGGAGCCCACAATATCGTGGTCGGCTCTTACACTACTGCCAGCGGTAAGACCTATGTCTCTGCGACCGCGACATTGACCATCAACGGCACTGTAACTGGTTCCGGGATGATTTACATCCTGGAAGGCTCTGAGGTCGATGCCAACACATCCGATGCCACTACCGACAGCTATCAGTATCAGCTCGGTTTGACTGCCAATACAACGCTTAGCGTGGTCAGCAGTACGGCCACCCTCAACTATCTGGACGGCGGCACTCTTGTTGTTGGGTCCGACGCTACCATCTCCCATGTTACTGCTATCGCCTACAGCGGAGCGATCACTGTCGATGGTACTGTCACTTCATCGATGACAGCCAACACCACTCTGTACGGTAACTATGTCCTGACCGTGAATGGCACCATGACCCTTGTCGGGAACAGTGTTGCCAGCGATGGCACGACTGCTCATGATTACACGATTATCGTCAGCGACGGTGCAACGCTCAAGACAAGCGGTACTTTCAATAACAACGGTACAGGCACTACAGCTGGTAGTGTAGGCACTGTGTTCACGCTGAACGTGAACGGTACCTTGACACCGGTCGCCAGCACGACATTCACAAGTGGAAATATGGCCACTTCGACCTATAACATCGTCGGCACCGCGGCCAAGACATCCTTGTACGGCCTGACCTTTACCGATGCCAATACCTCTTCCGATTGTGCCGTGACTATCAATGTAACCGGCACTCTTGCGGTAACTGAAATTACAAATGGCAGTTATCTGGATGTTGCTGTCATCGGCACTCTTACGTCTGCCGGTGCAGTGAATGCCAAGACTATGACCGTCACTGATGGTACCGTCACCTTTGGTGCCGCTTCAAGTGTCACTGATCTTATTGTCACCGGTGCAGCTATCGTCACCCCAGCATCAGGCTCTGTTTCCAGTGTCGTATTGACTGCTGCCACTGCCGTTATCGGCACTGCTTCGACTGAGATCGCTGACTCCATCAACGATGCAACTGTTATAGCAACTATTGGTACCTCAGCCATCGTCTACGGCACCGCCGCCAACGTCGATCTGCTACCGAGCACCATCGTGTCCACAGCACTGTATACTGTCGGCAGCGACGGAAACCACCTGTACGCAACTGAATATGCAACAGGTATAACTGCATTGAGTCTGTCAGTCCTGACTGTCACTGGTCAGAACTTCCTCGGATGGTACACTGCCGCTCAGGGCGGAAGTGTCCTTACCAGCAATGACAGTATTGGAGATTATTCCAGCATTTATGCACTCTTCAACGCCAAGACTTACACCGTGACCTTCAACTACCTCGCCGGCGCGGTCTACCTCGTGAACGGCGCCCAGGTCCAGTCCGGCCAGTACAGCTACGACTACGGCACCGAGCTGACCGTCTCCGTCATCGCCGCCAGCAACTACGACGCCTCGAAGGCAACCATCCAGCTGAACACCACCAGCCCGACCACCGAGGCAATCGACTACACAGTGACCGCCGACGCTACCTTCACGGCCGCCGGAGTCACCGAGAAGACGGTCAGCAGCAGCATGTCCATCACGGACATTCTGCTGATCGTCCTGGTCGTCATCACCGCGATCGTCGCGATCGCCGTGGTCCTGAAGCTCGCCCGGAGCTGAATCCGGACAGCCGACCGCTGAACGACACCCCAAACCTCTTAGACGGGGGCGGAAGCCCCCGCCAGCTCTCTCATTTTTGATTTCCATATCTGCTTCAGAAGAACTTGGATCATCAGCAGAGGTCACTTATCAGCGATTGTTTTGGTCTCCTGTACAGAACAACATCACTGCATGGTAAAAGTTCTATCAGAAGCCCGTAATGCTGAAAGATTAGGTGACCTCTGGTGTTCCGTACGGCTGGGTTAAAGAAACAGAGATGTAAGGAGCCTGAAAGTACCTCCAGGCCGTCATGGCCATGTGAACTCTTTGGGCAAGAAGATTGTCTTCGGCTTTATTGACAGCCATGAGGTATTGACATTGTCAAAACCCTGCTGGGAACCGGTCACCCCATTATGTAACCGCGAACGGGCCGAAAAAGAGACCTACCGTTTATTCTCTGTTGTCGCTTAGCGACATGAAACAGAACTCTGACCTATCTGAGAATCGCTCCGCAGGCAACGCTGCAGGAAGCCGTCGTCACTCTGAGCGCATCCAAGAGAACAGTCAAGAGCGATTTCGTTACTGAAAGAACGTAAATTGCTCATGCAGACCAGACCCAAACGCGCTGATGTTTGGCTCGTCTTCCATCGATACTTGATGCTCGAATAATATGAGTCTCTCATTAGCCTTTGGTGATCATCAGGTTAACTCTAAAGGACGCGCTGAATAGGCACATCGGAGACGATCGGTTGGTTGGCATTTTAGTCTATTTAATAAAAGCAACAATCCTTCGGCCGAATCCAATAAACTACATTCACCAAATAACTGTTGATTTCCACTAGTTAAGACATCATATACAGATTTTCATGGCTGCCGACATCACTGACCTAAAGGTGAATCGAGTAGAGCAGTGCTAGTGCGATTGTAAGGAATCTCGGTCTTCCATCAGGTCTATTTGTAAGATCGTCGTAACCGCGCTGAACCCATTACCTAAGTTTTGCGCGGTGGACCTTAGATTACGGACCATCGACTTAATCCAGGGGGTGTCGGCCGGGTACTGGAGAATACCGTTGCCTCGAGCTGCTCCAGTGTGGTTTCATAGTGCAGATCGAAAAGTACAGCGTGAAGGAGACAGGCTTCGTAATACATGGATCGCAAGGCGGCCGAGAGTACTGCCGGGTGCGTCTGTCTCCAATTGGCGAAGAGACCGTGGCACGAAGATTGAGTGTACTTCAAACAGTGCGGGACAGCTTTCCTAAGACCGTCATGACACTGACTTTGCAGTGGCGCACTTTACAGCGGATAATACCCATGTCATGTGCGTCAAGGAATTGCTTCTCGGCAATTGAGCGTCAACTGATTTCTAACTCTGCTCGAATTAGTATGTTAAGTGCAAAACGACCGTTGTTTTCGACAGTCGGTCATGATATTCTTAGAAAAGGAAGTATGGCGGGGGCTTCCGCCCCCGTCTAAGAGGTTTGGGGTGTCGTTCAGAGGTCGGCTGTCCGGATTCAGCTCCGGGCGAGCTTCAGGACCACGGCGATCGCGACGATCGCGGTGATGACGACCAGGATGATCAGCAGGATGTCCGTGATGGACATGCTGCTGCTGACAGTCTTCTCAGTGACACCGGCAGCCGTGAAGGTCGCATCAGCGTCCACAGTGTATGTGACCGCCGAGGTGCTCGGGCTGGTGGTGTTCAGCTGGATGGTAGCCTTCGAAGCATCATAGCCGCTGGCCGCGATGACGGAGACCGTCAGATCGGTGCCGTAGGCATAGGTGTACTGGCCGGAAGCGGTCTGAGAGCCGTTGACCAGATAGACCGCGCCGGCAAGGTAGTTGAAGGTGACGGTGTAGGTCTTGGCCGTAAAGGTGGCGTAGACGTTCGCATAGTCGCCGACTTTAGCACTGGTGCTGACAGTGTTGGTGCCGACCGCGGAGTCGAACCATCCGTCCATCTTATAACCGGTGATGTCGAGGGTGTCGAGGACCAGCTTAGCGGTAGTGCTCGTAACACCGTATTCTACGGCGTACAGGATGTTGGCTTCGGTGCCGACCAGGTAAAGATTCGTCGAGACACCGGCTGTGACCTTGACGTTGGCGGCGGTGCCGTAGACGATGCCGTAAGCAGCAGCGTTGGCGCTGTCCATGGTCACAGTGACGGTTGCCCCGTTGGTGCTGGCGGCGAGCTTCGAAGAAGCAGTGCCGACCGAAAGGGTCGTAACAGTGATGACGGGGACATCTGCAGCGGTTGTCGGGGCAACGCCGATGACGGTCGCAGTGCCGGTGACAGTCAACCCAGCTATCGTAGAGTCAGCCTTGACAGCGACAGCTGCCTTGTCCTCGACGGTCGCAGTGCCGGTAACGGTGAGTGCACCAGTCGAAGTGAAGGCCCCGGTACCGGAGACAGTCAGGGTCTTGATGGAGACGCCGCCAGCAGAAGTGAAGGTGCCGGAGACAGTCAGGACTGCGTTAGCAGCAGTGTCAGTGATGGATGCAACGCCGAGCGTGCCGGCAACAGTGATGTTGCAGACAGAGCCGGTGTTGATGATTGCAAAGGTGCTGACCGAATTGTACGCAAGAGCACCGGCAACTGACATAGTCAGTTTACCAACATTTTCAAAGGTAGTGGCAGCTGCAGGCACGACCTCACCGGCCGATTCGACCGTAATCGTCTCTATACCGTTGTTGGTGTAGACACCGCCAGCGAGGTTTAGCGTGCCGGTAACGTCTACAGTCAGCGTATCGATGGCGTCGACGGTGCCGGCTTTCAGAGTCATCTCGCCTGCGACATTCAAAACTGCAGTATATGCAGAGACTGCCACATCTTCTGTGTTAACGAAATCAGCCGTTGCATAGATGGCGTTGAATAACGAGACGTCGGAAGTGACCGTGCCGTTGACATTCAGGGTGCCCATTACGAGCGCGATACCTGAGGTGGTGCTGGTCATGGTAACATCCTTGCTGACAGTCATGGTAGCACCGAACAGGACGTAGCCTGCGAAGTACGAACCGACATCGGTGTCCGAAGTGTTCAGGATGACGGTCGAACCGGTGTAGGCAACGACGCCGCATTTGTCACTAACTGCGGCAACAGAACTGTTGATGGTGCCGGAGATCGTGAAGGTCGGAGTCGAAGCAGACTTGAGTGTCGCGTCGCCGACGTAGATGATGAATCCTTTTAAGTCCAGCGTGACGCCGGAGATGACAGTCGCATCCTTGACGATGGTCGCATTGGCACGCAGCGCGATAGTATTTCCGCTGACAGCCGAGGCAAGCGCGGTCGCAAGGTCGGCATAAACACCGTAGGTGACCGAGCTCTCAGTCTGCTTCATGAAGACTGCCGAGTAGATGCCCGAAGTGGCGGTATAGTTACGGTCGGTGGTTTCGCCGGCGATCTTGACCTCACCGTTGACGACCTTGACAAGACCGGTTGTGGTGAAGGTGTTGGTTGTGACGGCTGGGATACTCATAACAGCAGCTGATGCGGTAGTACCGACGTTAAGTACTGCGCCAGATGCAATGACAAA
>Ga0183095_10460_pt1 | contig 125811 bp, 105 predicted proteins | sample BioMet4_FD_130346 | JGI IMG/M metagenome (GOLD analysis project Ga0183095, IMG submission 130346) | Microbial communities from bioreactor (seeded with sewage sludge) at LBNL, California, USA - Biofuel metagenome 4 (v2) (version 3) | ecosystem: Engineered > Bioreactor > Anaerobic > Unclassified ...
TGTTGGTGATGTCGGTCATGATGACCAGCACCTGCATGCCCAGCTCAAAGGCCATGTACTCCGCGGTGGTGAGGCCCAGACGCGGAGTGACGATCCGCTCGACAGCGGGGTCGTCAGCCAGGTTCAGGAAGACGACGGCGTTCTTTAGAGCGCCGGTCCGCTCGAACTCGGACATGAACTTCTGCTTCTCTTCATTCGTAATACCCATCGCGATGAACACGACGGCGAACTCTTCGTTCTCGCCGCGCACCTTCGCCTGACGAGCGATCTGCAGCGCGATATCATTGTGCGGCAGACCGGACGCCGAGAAGATCGGGAGCTTCTGCCCCCGAACCAGGGTGTTCATGCCGTCGATGGTCGAAATGCCGGTCTCGATGAAGTCGGCCGGGCTGTCTCTGGCCCACGGGTTGATGGCCGCACCGGTGATATCGAGTTCTTTCTCCGGGACGATCCGCGCGCCGCCGTCCAGCGGCTCGCCGGCGCCCGAGAGGACACGGCCGAGCATCTCACGGGAGACAGGCATTTTCATGGTGTCGCCCAGGAACCGCACGGAGGCGGCCCGGTCGATGCCGGTGGTGCCTTCAAAGATCTGGACGACGACGGTGTCGTTGGAAGTGTCCAGGACCTGCCCTCTCTTCATGGTGCCGTCTGAGAGCCGAACGGAGACCATCTCCTGGTAGCCGACCGGCTCGGTGTTCTTCACGAAGACCAGCGGTCCGGCGATCTGGGAGATCGTCTTGTACTCTTTCGATACAGTTGCCATCTTCAGGCCTCCAGTTTGCTGAACTGCTCGTCCATGTCCTTATCGACCGCGACGAGCTCATCGTCGACCTTCTCTTCATACTTCGCCTGCTGGAAGCGCTGGCGGACCGGCAGGTACGCGATCTTGTCGACCGTGACGCCGGCCTTCAGGGCCTTGTCCGCGAGATCGCTGTACTTCTTGATGAGCCTCATCATCATATACTGACGGCTCAGCGGGCAGTAGCAGTCCACAGGGTGGTACGCATTCTGCTGCAGGTAGATCTCCCGGATCATCTTCGCGACCTCCAGAGTGATCTTCTGTTCGTCGGGGAGCGAGTCGGAGCCGACCATCTGGACGACCTCCTGAAGCTCGGACTCCTTCTGCAGGGTCTGCATGGCCCATGCCTTCAGGTCGGGCCAGTTCTCGGCGACGTTCTTCCGGTACCAGGGGGCCAGCTGTGCATCATACATAGAGTATGAGGTCAGCCAGTTGATGGTCGGGAAGTGGCGGCGCTCACGGAGTTTAGTGTCCAGCGCCCAGAAGACCCTGACGATACGCAGGGTGTTCTGCGTGACCGGCTCGGACAGGTCGCCGCCGGGCGGCGAAACAGCACCGATAACGGAGATCGAGCCATCGCAGCCACACAGCGACTTGCCGCGGCAGGCACGCTCGTAGAACTCGGAGAGACGGCCCGACAGGTATGCCGGGAAGCCTTCCTCGCCGGGCATCTCCTCAAGCCGGGAGGAGATCTCACGCATAGCTTCGGCCCACCTGGAGGTGGAGTCGGCCATGAGGGAAACGTTGTAGCCCATGTCACGGTAGTATTCCGCGATGGTCATGCCGGTGTAAACGGACGCTTCACGCGCCGCGACGGGCATGTTCGAGGTGTTGGCGATCAGGACGGTCCGCTTCATCAGGGACTCACCGGTTTTCGGGTCTTTCAGTTCTGGGAACTCGGTGAGTACCTCTGTCATCTCGTTGCCGCGCTCGCCGCAGCCGATGTAGACGACGATCTCAGCGTCCGAGTACTTGGCCAGGGACTGCTGTGTTACGGTCTTGCCAGTGCCGAAGGCACCCGGAATGGCCGCGGCGCCGCCCTTCGCGAGCGGGAACATGGTGTCCAGCACGCGGAGGCCGGTGACCAGCGGAACATCCGGCCGGTACTTCTCGGTGACCGGGCGGGGAGACCTGACCGGCCACTTCTGCATCATCGGATACTCGACACCGTCGACCTTCGCTATGGGCTGGTCGACTGTGAACGATCCCGACTTGATGTCCTGCAACTTCCCCTTCTTAACGTTCGGGGGCAGCATGATCTTGTGCAGCATCGGGCCTTCCATTACCTCGCCCAGGACGTCGCCGCCCTGAACCTCGTCGCCGACCTTGGCGGTGGCCTTGAAGTCCCATTTCTTCGCTCTGTCCAGTCCAGGTGCGGAGACCCCACGGAAGATGAAGTCGCCCATCTTCTCCCGGAGGACCGGCAGCGGCCGCTGGATACCGTCATAGACGGAAGTCAGCAGGCCGGGGCCCAGCTCCACGACCAGAGGAAGGCCAGTGTTGGTTACCGGCTCCCCGGGTTTGATGCCGGAGGTATCCTCATAAACCTGGATGATGGAGTAGTCACCGACGATCTTGATGACCTCGCCCATCAGATTCTCTTTGCCGACATGCACGACATCGTACATCCTCGGAGAGATTCCGGTGGCGGTCACGACCGGACCGGCGACCCTATAAATTACACCCTCAGTGCTCATTCATTCATCCTCTGTTTTGTACAAATCAACGCCAATAACCCTCTTGACCTTCTCACGGAGGTCGCTCTGATCTCCACCGACTGGCACGACGACAGGCTGAATCGAGTCCATGACCTTCGCCTTGTAGTTCTGGGGGAGATACTGCAGGTCGGTCGCATTGACTGCGAGGATACCGACATTGGCATCGGCCATCGCTTCCTGCATTTTTTCTTGGTAATTGTCCTTGTCCGCGACGAACACGCGGCGCACCCCGGCCAGTCTGAAGCCGAGGGCAAACTCATCACTGCCAATCACTGCGATTTCCATCAGATCACCAGCAGTCCTTTCATAGTGTCACGGTCAAGTCCGCTGTCAACGCCATGCGCGATCATGCGAATGTTGCCGACTTCGTGTTCCTTGTGAATCATATAGTCGACAACAGGAATCACCGACAGGGGGTACATATGTGCGACCTTATTCGCGTAGCCCATGTCATAGTTATTCATCGCATTGACCACTTCGAGAACGGTGGGGTTCTCAGGCAATGTCTCTTTGACTGTGCTGTAGAACTTCATTGACTGCAGGACATTTAGCGCCGATTTGTAGTCCGGCGCAGCAGAGAGCTGTGCCATGACCTTCTCATCGACTTCCATGCCACTAGGAATGAAGTACTTCATGACGACATCGCCTGTTATGCCTTCGACTTTGAACTTCAGAGCTGTGGTGGTATTGAGCGTATCGATCTGGTTCCGGATATAATCGCGGAAAATCCGGCGTGGACGATCCTTGTCACCGATGGCGGCGAGGAGAGTCCGGAAGTAAGTCTTCACGAGGTCGTCCTCAATCACTCCGAGCATCTGCGTGGTCTTGTAGGCGGACATGGCTTCGTCCGAGACGTGCATCCCGGTACGGGCCGTGAAGATGGCCAGCGCGTCCTCGACCGTCGCGGCAGTTAGGAGCTTTTCTAGATCCTCCGCCCGCAGAATACCGGCCTGGACCATATCCTGGCGTATCTCCTCAACGGGCAGACCGTATTTCTTACCGCGCAGTATGACTTTGAGATTCCAGAAGTCCCACTTGGTGAGGTAGGAGAGGACCATTTCGCGGAGGTCCCCGGTTGCTGCCTCGGCGATGCTACTGAAAGCGACGGACATATTGGTATAGGTAGCGTGCTCAACCAGGTCGAGTCCTGCGTACCTATTGCCCATATCGACCATCTCCTTCGCGTAGCCGGCATCGCTGATGTAGTTCGAGATCTCCGGAACGGACATCATCAGCAGCTTGTTGTAGTCCTCCTCCCGCATGAGTTTGGACTTCTTCGCTTTGACCCTGGCTGCCGTGTATGCGTAGTTGCCGGTCCCGCTGCGGTTGAACATGATGTCACCCGAACAGGATGCCGGACAGTTGCTTCAGGTTGCTGTCCCAGATGTTCTGGAGGAGCGTCTCGATCTGCATGTCGACCTCGATCTTCCCGTCCTCACTCTGGAGGATAAGCCCGGAACGGATCTTGGAATCCACTTCGACGGACTTGACACCTAACTGTTTCGCTGTGAACTTGTCGTTCGCGGACAGAAATGCCTTGGGCTCCGGGATAACGTCTTTGGCCGAGTTGACCATGGCCTGATACCAGGCCAATTTCTTGGCGGCCGGAGCGCCTTCCAGGGACTGGAGGGCGGCCTCGAAGGCCTCCGAGAGCATCTCCTTCTTCTTGGACAGCACCAGTTTCTTGCTCTCCAGATCAGCGCTGGAGCGCTCCTGGCGGGCGAGGGCTTCTTTAGCTTCGGCTACCCTCTTATCCTGCTTTTCCTTCATGTCGGAAATCTGGGAATCCGCCTGGGCCTTGATGGCCTTCACCTCATCGGCCTGCTCAGCCTTGAGCCGGGCGGCGGAGGCTTCAGCGGAAGCCTGGATCTCCTTCGTGACGCTGTCTAGTGCCATGGATGGGCCTCTGGCCTCACATGACGAAGATAGCCATGATGGAGATGACGAGTCCGAAGATGACGATGGTCTCAGGCAGAACCATGAAAATCATGGCTTTACCGAAGAGGGTTTGGTCCTCGGTGATTGCACCGACGGCCGCAGCGCCGACGTCTTTCTCCGCCATGCCGGTGCCGAGTCCTGCGAGTCCGACTGCGAGTCCAGCGCCAATTGCGATCAATCCAGCTTGTGTTGCGTCTGCCATTTTTCTCAAACCTCTTTTATGTTATTGTCTGCTTTCGCACTGAAAAAAGTTTTCTTGCGCAGCTCCCTGAGCGGCGCGAACTTGATTCCATTGCCCTCGAAGAACTTCGTCATCAGTTCGACGTACTGCAGACGTAGGGCGTGCAGTCCGCCGGACAGGATAGCGAGTGTCCAGACGACCAGGTGCAGGAAACAGAAGATGATTATTGCAAAGATGACCATGCCGATGGAGGACGAGGGATCGAACATTGTGATCCCGTCGACCACCTTGGTCGGCATCATCATTCCGAATACGATGTAGTTGAAGGCGAGCGCCATGCCGGCCTTGGACATCGCAATTGCTGCCAAACGAGTGTAAGACAGGATGTTGCCGATGATCCCAGGCAGGTCCATGACCGCCATCATTCCCTCGTGCTTGGAGTTTATCGCGACACCTATGACGAGGAACACGATGCTGATGACCATGATGGTCAGCAGGGTGCCTTCCATTGGCACCTTGTGGAACATCATCTCAGTCAGCGTCCAGCAGAACGCCACCATCGCGATGAAAGTGATGATTACTCCGCCCTTCCCCATGAAGGCCGCTTTGCTGCCGCGCTGCATCTTGATATTGATGAGACCGCAGAAGTGACCGATCAGGAGATGGATTATTCCGATATAGACTGCCAGCTTCAGCAGGAACGAGACATCCTCGAGCTTGCCGATACCAGCTCCCCCACCGACGACCGGGAGCAGACCAGCGAACCAGTCCGGGAACGTGACACCCAGAATCCAATCCCAGGAAACCGATGTACCGCCGTTAGCGATATGGCCGGCAGGCCATTCCCAGATGCCGTCGACATACTCTCTGCCGATGAAATGCATACCCAGAGCTTCACCGTAGAACAGGAAGCCGAAAATAAAGGCCCAGATACCGCCGAAGAACAGAACGACGGCAATCGAGCGCCAGTCTTTGTTGTGTGTGACCTTCAGGCCGTAAGCACCGAGGATAATGAAGGGAATCGCGTAACCGCAATCACCCACCATATATCCGAAGAACAGAGGCAAGAAGATCATTATCAGCATCGTAGGGTCGATCTCCTGATACTTCGGGACGCTGACCAGACTGGTCGCGTACTCGAATTCCTTGGTGATCTTGCCGCTGTGCTGTTTGGTCGGAACGTTCTTGAACCTTGGTTCTTCATCGTTCTCCTCGGCCAACTTGCGGGTCCGAGTCTCCTCGAACTCGACATAAACGTCATTTCCTAACTTCGTCTCGAGATCCGCCTTGATCCTGTCGACCTTAACGGTCGGGACCCAGGCATCGATGACATAAGAGTACTTGCTCACTGCAACGCGCAGAGGCAGGCTCCCCTTCTCAATCTCTATAGCTAGCTCCTCGTCCGTTCCTTTCAGGAAGGACATGTATTTTGCCTTAAGGACGCCGAGCGCAAGGTCCGCCGCCTTCATCTTTTCCGAGCATTCCTCGATATCCGCGTTCAGCTTGACGAGTGCGTCAGCCGGCTTGACCTTCTCGGTCGTGACCGGCACAGACATCTCGACGAAACCGCACTCGGCAAGCGCCCCTGCCGCCTGCTCCTTCGCTTCCTTCTGGACGAACACCGCGGCAATGCCGCGGTCCTTCTTCGAGAAATCAGTGAAGCACTCGGCGTAGGCCAGATCTTTCAGGGCCGGACCCGCGTCAACCGTGGTGGTACCGACCATGACAGCAAGGCTGTGATACCCGGAGTACATATCCAAGGTGAGCGGCAGCCGCTGCAGAAGCTCAAGAGTCCTTTTCTTAGAGTTTAATTCAGTGATTTTCTGGTTTAGATCATTCCGCGCGTCAACGGCTTTTAGAACCTCGCCCTCGACGCCCTCGACGCTACCTGATTCGATCTGAGTCCTGAGATCCTCGACAGAGCTCTGAGCCGTTTTTGCCTTTTTGGCAATTCCCAGCTCTTTCTCCATCGCCCTGACTTTCAGCAACCTCTCTGAAGCCTTCGAGGTGCTGGCGCAGGGGGCCCCAATGGACATTCCGTCGTCGCCGGTGGTATGATCGATCACATGGATGGCCTGCTCAGCATAGAGCGCATCGATCGCGTCCTGCATGCGGGCTTTGGTCCCCACAATCACAACCCTACTCATCGACTCAGGAATTAGCATTGATTGCCCTCTCGAATTCGGTGGTGAGGAAGTCCTCGACTTCTTTGATCTTCGCCCGGGCAGATGTCTGGATGGCCTCGGCCGCCTTCTCGCCTTCAGCGAGCTTGGCTGCCTTTTCCTTGTCCAGAGACGCCTGCTCCGCCGCCATAATCGACTCATAGGAGGCGCGGTTGGCCGCACTCTCCGTCTGAATCGCTTTGACGGAATCTCTGCGGGCCTGAGCAATAGCGGCTTTCTTCTCAGCTTCGGCCTGTGCGACCGAAGCATCCGCTTTTGACTCAGCCTCCTTTATTTCCGAAAGTACGTCAGTTCGGCTCAAGTTACACTCCCCGACTATTCGCGTCCGTGGTATAACATATTACTATACTTAAGGGTAATCGTCTTATAAAAGACTCAAAAAAGGGTAATGGATGTTAGTTACATCCAGCGTTATTTAATGCTCCTTCGGTGACGCATCGGCCGGCGGAACGGCCGTGACTGTATCACCTTCGACACGGCGAACAATTAGTTTTGCCTCTACAAGCAGGTCCTTCGATAGGTCATCCATATAGCCCTCGTCATAGACGATTTCAACAATACCGGAATTGATGAGGATCTTCGCGCATAGAGAGCACGGAAAAGTAGTGGTGTACAATGTGCCACCCTTCACGCTAGTACCAAAATATGCTGCCTGCGCAACGGCATTCTGCTCGGCATGCACACCTCTACAGAGTTCGTGACGCTCTCCTGAAGGAACGTGCATCAGAACCCGCAGGCAGCCGACTTCCTCACAATGCCGAGCGCCTTTCGGCGCACCGTTGTACCCTGTGGATAAGATGTGCTTGTCTTTGACAATCACCGCACCCACGTGCCGACGGAGACATGTCGAGCGAGTCGCCACCAGCTTTGCCATGTCCATGAAGTACCGGTCTGTCGAGGGGCGTTCCATGTTATTCCCATATTATTATTGATATTTGGTTATATTCACTTAAGTTATTATCTAATCAATACTTTTCCTATTCTATGAAGAGAGAGTCCCTCGACGCCATCGTTGCCATCGCGGTCGCACTGGGACTGGTGTTCGGAGGAGTGATGGCTATCACAGTCATTTCTGGCGTACAACCACCGTTCACCGTCGTCGAGTCACAGAGCATGCAGCACTCAAATTCATCTGAAATCGGCATCATCGACACCGGCGATATGGTTCTACTTAAGAATCCGAACAACACGAGCATTGTAAGCTACGTAGAAGGCTATCATTCTGGCTATTCGAGTTTCGGAGAGTACGGATCAGTCATCATTTATGAGCGTGGAGGAAGCCAGAATCCGGTTATCCATCGGGCGATTCTTTGGCTGACATACAACAGTGACGGAACATGGAGTGCACCGGCTCTCCAATATTACGAGAATGCAGATGGCACTGCGTTGTGGTCCTGCACTAGCGGAACCAGTTGGGATCAGCTTTCCGGTACATTATACCTGTATGAAGTCGGTTACTCGGACAAAACTACCTACGTAAATCTTGACTACCTGGCTGAGCATTATCCGCACAGCGGCTATCTTACAATGGGCGATAATGCAATCAATACAAATTTCGATCAGACCTTAGGAATATACAGCGGCCTGGTTGCGATTGGTTCAATTCATGCTGTTGCCTGGATCGAAATTCCGTGGCTCGGTGCACTAAAACTGTATCTTAATAACAATACCAGTTCGCTCAATCTGTGGGCTGCCAATAGTTTGCCAGATCTGGGCCTAGCCCTTTTGGCCGTGATCGTAATTCTGATAGTTCTGAATTTTATTGCAGATGAAGCTTACATAATGTACGTTCGGCATAAACGTCGCGAGATGAATATTTTCTGAGCAGACACCCCCACCCCTCCATTTCCACTGCAACACACAAATGAACAGAGAGAATGAAGGAACAGGACTTCACCACTCTGTTTTCATTGAAATTACTGAAATAATCTTACATGAGTGTAGTCTGTTTTGACGGCCGATAATTGATCAACGGCCGGAACAGTGGATCGCTGTCGACAATATTCAGAATGTTCTTGGAGACGTTAATATCAATCTCCTTTGTCCGTCCTTTACGTCCGAACGATTTTACCCGAGCATTTATAATGCCCAGCATATCGAGTTCTGAAATAAGATCGGCAATACGACGTTGGGTGAGGATAGTACAACCGAGAATACTGCATATCTCCTTGTAAACTGTATAGACGTTACCGGTGGTGACAGTTTCGTTGTCGCCATTGGAGTTTTTGATAATGCTCATAAGAACAATTTTAGATTGATCGGTGAGTGTCCGGATAATCTCGCTTACGGCATCAAGTTCTATTTTCTGCCTAGCATAGTTAACGTGAGCATCAGTCACTAGCGGGTCACCGTTCCGTTCAGCGATATCGGCGGAAATACGGAGTAGATCTAATGCTTTACGTGCATCACCCGAATCCTGAGCTGAAACTGCAGCACAAAGCGGGATTACATTTGGATCGAGAGCATTAGGATAAAATGCTTCTTTAGCCCGGTCATTCATGATGTCAATGAGTTGTTCTGGTGAATATGGAGTAAAAATGATTTTTTCTTCGCCCAATCTACTTTTTATACGCGGAGTAAGACATTCTTCTGTGAAACGAGAGTTATTAGTGATTCCGATTATAGAAACTCCAGAATCTTTCAGCATCTCACCGATTGTTGTAAGAAAATAAAAGATATCGTCGCCATTTTTATTGAAAGATTTATCAATTTCATCAAGGGCAATTACAAAGACTTTCTTTTTTTCATCGATGTATTTTACCATCTCATTGAAAATTTTTTCCAGACTCCAACCGGTAAATGGAATTTTTTTATTAGGATCTGTGATGATCTGATTGCAAATATTGTAAAGTATGCTGTAAGGAGTATCAGTTACTTCACAGTTGACATATATGAAACTACAATTTATTTCATCGGGATCTGCTTTTTTCAATTCTTTGCCGATGAATTTTACGACAGCGGTTTTTCCAGTACCAGTTTTACCGATGATGAGAACATTGGATGGCTTGTCATGTTTAAGAGAGGGAGCGATTATATCGGCAATATCATGAATTTGAGCATCCCGATGTAATAGCTGTTCTGGAACATACGTTGTCTGAAGAATACCCCGGTTTTTGATCAAGATATTCTTCTTTTCTAAATAACTTTTAAAAATAGAATCCGTCACTTCTATTACCAACCATTCTTTATGGAGTGGAGATACCTCTATTTCCTTTATAACGCTTTCTTCTCTGCGATATGGTTAATGAAATTACATATCGGTTTTATAATGGAACCGATATTATAGGATTAATTCAGGAAGTGTGATTATGAAAGGAAAAGGCTGGCTGGTCATTGGATTCTGTATTGCAGCAATTACAGTATTCATCGTTATTCTCTGGATCATTGGAAAATATCTTTGACTCGACTTTAAATTTCTTATTAATTTTTTTTCGACAGAAAATATTGATTTTCAATCTTCTGTCGATTTTTTTATCTTTTTCATAAATTAAATAAAATCCAGTTCATTTAGTTCAATGTTAGACTTTGCAGTGGAAATGGAGGGGTGGGGGATAGTTGTATGAGCAACATTTTTTTTATCTTTTTTCAATAAAATTGTTGCAGTGGAAATCATGGGGCGGGGGTGTCTATTAGTTAGTTGCAAACACCTGTATTCAATAATTCAAAAAATAAATTATAATAGTGTTGCGCCTTCTCTAGGATAAATATTTTCTTCTCTGTCTGGCAGTTGCCTTTATCATTGTCACCAGCACAGTAATTAACGACGGCGGAGAAACCGAGCATGGAACGGTCGGTCTGGTCTTTGGAATCGAGTCCAGCACCAGCGGTTTCATTTTCAGTCTCACAACCTTGGAAGGTGAGCAGATCCGTTGTTTCTGTAAAGAAGAACCGACAGAAGGGGGATTATGCCATCTAGATGGCAGTTATTCCGATGATCGGTCTATTTTCTTCGTCAGGACCATACAGGTGTTGAACCAAGACGCTATTATGAAATATGCTGTGACGATGTAATCCCCGATGTTTGTTGCTGCGGATGATACAGACTCGATGAGAGGGAACTGCACTACGTTCCTGGCTACCGAGATTATCCGTGTTCTGACGGTGGACGGAGACTTGAATCTCATCGGACCGCCACGGCTCGTGCGTCTGAATCCCGCCATTCCTTGGAAGACTCGCGGAAACGGAGCTCTGGTCATGCGTTTCGGGCGGGGTCGCGGTCCGACAACCTTCCTAGGCATGATTGCTGACAAGGAAATTCATTGTTATGCCCGTCAAACAGATTGGGAACCGGATCCGCAAATGATTCTGGCCATGATCCGGCCGCTCGTCGAGCGGTATCACGATCCAGTAGATTCTGACCCTGGTCTTGTAATCACTACTGCTCGTCCGGCCGAGCATTTCTATTGGCAGGGAGTCCGTCGCATCATGCCGCGGGCTGCGGTAGAGGCTGAATTGTCGCGTCTGGGTGCAACTGTTTTCCAACTTGGATGCGGTCGGGGGATTATTGGTTGCACCTGTGCTACAGCCTGGCGGCCCCGTGATTTCACCTATGAGCTGTTGGCTTATCGGCCGCCGGAACGTTGGGGAACAGAGCGGGTTTACGATCCAGCGACAGTGGCGCAGGCCGAGCATCAGATTCCCACATCCTTTAACAGCTGGGAAGACCGGGATCGGCGTGTGGCGATGGTGCCCGGTACGCCTTGTCCAGTGATGTACGGTTTCCGGGGCGACGTGATCGCCGACTTGATTGTCGGCCACGGGATTATCCGGACCGAGCCGCAGGAACGCTGGCTGGTATTCATGACGAATCAGGGCACTGACGACCACATCATTCCGGATTGTTCTCGGGCAGAGTTCATTCCGAACAGCTCCTATCGTGTGCGCGGAACGGTCATCAGTAGGGAGCGGGTCCAGGGCGGGCACACCTTCGTCACACTCGCGACCCGCTACGGCCCGCTCAAGGTGGGTGCCTACGGGCCCTCTCGGGAATTTCGCTACACCCTCGACTGGCTGGCGCCCGGTGACGAGATCGAGGTCCTCGGCGAGTTGCGGGACGTTCCGCGGACGCTGAATCTGGAAAAGCTGCATGTTGTGTACACTGCAGATGAATATGCGAAAGTCTCAAACCCAATTTGCCCGCAATGCGGGAGGACCATGTCTTCAATTGGTCGGGGGCAGGGATTTCGCTGCCGTCGCTGTGGCACCCGGGGTGAAGAGCCTGTCCGTCGGCAGAATGTCCGTTGGATTGTACCTGGATGGTATGAGCCGCCGGCAGCAGCGCGGCGTCATCTTTCCAAGCCGCTTAAGCGGATGGGCCTGGAACAGCCGGTAGAGTTCGTCGATTGCCGTAACCCATGACCGACAGCCATATATATTGTGTCTTCGAAATGGGGATCGAACAACAGATGGGGTTCCACCAATGAACGACGCAGTCATCATCAGCGCGTGCCGTACCGCGATCGGCAAGTACGGCAAAGCACTCAACGGCATCAAGGCCACCGATCTCGGAGCCACGGTCATCAAGGAGGCCGTGCAACGTGCTGGCCTTCAGCCCGGTGACGTCGAAGAGTGCATCATGGGCAACGTTCTAGCGGCAGGGCTCGGCCAGAATCCTGCCAGGCAAGCGGCGGTCGGAGCCGGCCTTCCCGTCGAGATCGGCTCTTTCACTGTCAATGCAGTCTGCGGTTCCGGCCTCAAAGCCGCTATGCTGGCCGCCGATGCTATCAAGGCCGGCGAGTACAACGTGCTCGCGGTAGGCGGTATGGAGAGCATGAGCAACGCGCCCTATCTCATGGAAGGGGCCCGGTGGGGCTATCGCATGAACGACCAGACAGTCGTTGACTCGATGGTGCACGATGGTCTGTGGGACATCTTCAACAACCAGCATATGGGATTCACCGGCGAGATCGTCGCCGAGCGTTTCCATGTGACTCGCGAGGACGCCGACCGCCTCTCGATGGAGAGCCACCTCAAGGCATATGCTGCCCAGACGAGCGGAAAGTTCGACAAGGAGATCGTCGCCTATCCAGTCCCTTCGAAGGCCGGCCCAATCCCCTTCGACAAGGATGAAGGCATCCGTCCAGACACCACCATGGAAGCGCTTGGTAAGCTCAAGCCGGTCTTCAAGAAGGACGGCCTGGTCACCGCCGGCAACTCATCGCAGCTGAGCGATGGCGCTGCGGCTCTAGTCATTGCTTCACGGAAATGGGCGGAGGAACATGGTTGCCAGCCGCTTGCCTCAATCATCGCCTACGGAGAGCGCGGGGTCCTGCCCGAACGTATAATGGAAGCACCCATTCCAACCACTCGCCACGTCCTCAAGAAGGCTGGGATGACCATTGACGACATTGATCTCTTCGAGCACAACGAGGCTTTCGCGTCCGCGTCCTGCGCTGTGAAAAAGGAGCTTCAAGTTCCGGACGAAATCTTCAACGTCAACGGTGGTGCGGTGGCTCTCGGTCACCCGATCGGCTGCTCCGGCGCCAGGGTCCTGACCTCTCTGCTCTATGCAATGCAGAACCGGCAGAAGGAAACCGGTCTGGCCACACTCTGTCTGGGTGGCGGCAATGCTGTTACCATGATAGTCCGCCGTGAGTGAGCGACTTTCCGCCGGGCGGCATTTAAGCATTGCCCGGCCCCCTTCTTTTAGACAACCGTTATCAACCGCGCCAACCTATCCCCTCTCATGGATCAGAAGGGGATGCTGGAGAGCATCGAGGCGGCCCGTGAGGATGCAGCGCGGATGATGTGCGAGATGATCGCCATCCCAGCAATTTCTCCTGAGATTGGCGGCGACGGCGAAGCCAAGCGCGCTGATTACCTCATGAAATGTCTCCGCGGTTTCGATTCGGTCACCCGTGTCAGCGTTCCCGACCACGGCAACCCCAAGATCATGCGCCCAAGTATCCTGGCCAGGAAGAATGGGAAGCAACGGGGCACAGTGTGGATCATCGCCCACACCGACACTGTTCCGGCTGGCAACCTGGCCGACTGGAAGACTGACCCCTTCAAAGGGGTCTATCAGGATGGGAAGGTCTATGGTCGCGGAGCAGAGGACAACGGACAGAGCGTCATCTCCTCAATCATCGCCTCACGGTGCATTGAGAAAGGCACTCTGAACGGAATGTCTCTGGGCATCGCGCTTGTCGCCGATGAGGAGGCCGCCAGCCAGATGGGCATCGTCTACCTGCTGGATGAGGGCTATTTCTCTGCAGACGACATCTTCCTGGTTCCAGACTGGGGCAGCCCCGGCGGTCGGCAGATCGAGATCAACGAGAAGAGTCTCATCTGGCTCGATGTCCAGGTTATCGGCAAGTCGACTCATGGATCTACGCCGGAGAAGGGCATCAACGCCTTTCGTGTAGGCACCCAGTACCTCACCGACCTCATGGACACATTTGCGCGGGAGTTCCCGGTCAGCGATCCCAAATTTCTGCCGCCGCAGTCTACTTTCGAGCCAACCAAGGCCGACGCAACCGTACTAAATGTAAATACAATTCCGGGTAGCTATCACTTCTGCATGGACATCCGGGTGCTGCCCAGCTACTCGGTCGACCGGGTGTTGGCCGTCGCCAAAGAGGTCGCTGCACAGCACGCGCAGGCCTCTGGTGCGGACATCCGCGTCAGCGAGATGCAGCGTCATGTCTCCGGCGGGGAATCCTCTACGCTGACCAAGGTTTACGTGGCGCTCAGCGACGCGGTCGAGGAGGTCACCGGCCGGCGGCCTCAACCAGTCGGAGTCGGCGGTGCCACCTGCGCCAACTTCTTCCGCGCTCGGGGCTACAATGCTTATGTCTGGGAGTGCGGCGGTGGCACGTTGCACGGGCCCAACGAGTATGTGGTTATGGATAATTTGCTGACGGATGCCAAGGTCTTTGCAACTTTGTTCTGGCAACTGTGCGTCGAAGGCCGCGCTCACTGAAAGTCATGCAGAACAGAAAAGCCAAATGCGGAATGCGAATTTACTCGTCCGGCTGATCGAATAGCCGCTCAAGCATCCATTCGGCATCGAACTTCTCGATGTCGTCATATTCCTGGCCGTCGCAGACGAAAGCGATCGGCTTGCCAATCGTTTTGGCAATTGATAGCGCTGCACCGCCCTTGGCATCAGTGTCAATCTTGGTCAGGATGACCGCGTTGATGCCAATGGCCTCGTCGAAGACCTTGGCCTGCTCGATGGCATCGTTGCCGGCGAGTGCGTCGCCGACGAAGACCTTCAGGCTCGGCTTGGCGACCTTGGCGATCTTCTTCATCTCGGCAATGAGGTTGTTGTTAGTCTGCATCCGTCCAGCGGTGTCAATGAGCACGACGTCGCGCAGCTTGGACTGAGCATGCTCGATAGCATCGTATGCGACCGAGGCTGGGTCCGCATTCTGGTCGTGTTTGACGATTTTGACATCGAGGCGTTCAGCATGGATGCTCAGCTGTTCGATGGCGCCGGCCCGGAAGGTGTCGCAGGCGGCCATGACGACGCTCAGTCCTTGCTTCTTCAGGCGGTTGGCGACCTTGGCGATGGCCGTGGTCTTGCCGGTGCCGTTGATGCCGACGAACATGATAACGGTCGGCCGCTTCTGCGTAGCTACCCAGGCATCGAAATCGAACTCGTTCACCTTTAGGACGTCGCGTACAGCGTCCTTGACGGCTAGTTCGACGACCTGGTCTAAACTGTACTCGCGACTGTACTTCTTACCAGCGAGATTCGCCCGGACGCCCAGGATGATCTGCTGGACAACAGGGTAGGCGACATCGGACTCTAACAGAGTGACTTCCAACGAATCGAGGAGGTCGTCGAGCGGGTCATCCTTGATTTTCTTGCCCAGTAACGAGGTGCTGAGCATCTCTTCGGCGCGCTTACTGTCTTTCGGAAGGCGACTGACCGACGGCTTGCTCTCGGATACGGACTGAGCCGGTGCCGCCGGGGTCGGAGAAATCGAAGAAGCAGGTGCGACAGGGGGCTGGTCTTGTGCCGGAACATCGGTCGGTTTTGTGGCCGATGTCGGCTCCTCATAAACTTTCTCGGAGTCCAGCTCGTTGCCTTTATTGAAAATGCCCTTGAGCTTGGACCTCAGGGAGTCGAACATGTTCTCACTGCGGCGCGGCACCCTGCTTGCGCGCCTGGTACTCGTCCTGGACAGCAGCGGCAAGCTCTTGGGTGTATTCCTGCACTTCCTGCATCGCTGCAATGGCTTTGTTCAGGGCTTCTGCAATTTCCTGTCCAGTCGTGTCCATGAACTGGGATGCATCTGCGAGACTCTTCTCGACAGAAACTTTGTTGCCGATGCCCACGACTGCCTTCTGGTGGTCGGTGACGAGGACATTGACGAACGATGAGGCGCCGACCGGAACGAGAATTTCGTCCCCCGGCTTGGCGGCGGCCAGGGCCTGGAAGGTCCGTTGAGCGCGCACGGTCTCGTCACGCGAGGCCTGCAGGAGCCGTACCTGGCGGGTGATTGCCTCGAGCTGCTCTTGGTAGTTGTCGAGGGCGCTCATCGCCTGGCGGAGCTCATCGTCGTTCATGATCATGCACCGATCTGGTATTTCACGAGGTGGCTCTCGATCTGGTCGGCAGGAATCTCTTCGATCTTGTCGATCTTGATCTGCCATCTCTGCATCTTATGGCGGCTGCCGATGGTGGAGAGTGCTTTCTCTTTCACAGTTGCCTCGTCCTCAGCGGCCATCTCGATGGAGAAGGGCTGCTCTTTCCTAGGGTCCGCAAAGGAACCTGTTACGCGAAATGCCTTCATTGCTATACCTGAGAAACGGGAACTATATTTAATTAATAAAGGTTTGGCAAAGGAAAGCCGTTGTTCGGCGGCTGAAGAGGTTCAGAAGAGTTTCTCGTGTGACTCAGAAGCCCACCCGTAATCGGCATACTTGCGGCCAACTAGGAACGGCGCAGCATACTCTGGCACTTCTGTCTCGCCGCTCAACGACAGATTTTGGCCCCGGATGCGGATCTGTAGGTCTTTTCTAAGCGTGACCTTCGTCGGCTCATCGGTGAAAGCCGCAGGGATGGTAGACTCCAGAGGATCGAAGTCTGTCAGCTCGTCCCGGGTGATCGGTGTGACCCGCAACCCGGTCTTCCCGTGCAGAGAGCCAGGTAGCCTAATCAGCCGTTTGATGTCGGGGGTGACAGGCTTGTCAATCTCACTGTTCAGGCGCGGAGCGACATCGGTGCCAAGGACGGTAATCAGCAGTTCTTGATCGTGTGTACTTAGGTCCGCAAGGTTGTTGCGGGCGAAGATATTTACCTCGCAGATTTTTAGAGTCTTGCTAAGATTCTCAATGGTCCTGTTTCCGGAGCCGGCGATGGAGGGATAGAGCTTCTTAACGGTCTTCGGGTCGCAATCCTCAATCGTGTGGCATACCTCTTTGAGAGCCTCCCGCATCTTATGTTTCCAGCCGCCTTCCTCGGGTAGCGGAATGGCACGATACCTGTGGACGTTGGCGACCGAAGTCCCGTTCCCGAGGCTGCGGGAGGACACAGCATCCATCCGAAGCGGGAAGACCCAGTCGATGTCGAGTCCGGTGCAGGAGATGTAGTCGACGAGTTCCCGGCGCTCGTGAGTGCCGAGGGTGTAGATGTCGTCGGCGCGGATGTGCGCGTGATAGCCGCGCCCACCGGAGAAGCACAGGTGTACCTGGTCGGCGCCGAAGCCCAGATCCGAGGTCAGGTAGTCGTCCACCAACGCGATCATCTCTTTGCGGATTTGGACCATCATCTCGGCATAGGTCATGCTGTCGGCACCTACCAGATGATCGGCATCAAGGTCGAAGATCAGTTCGGCGCCCATCCACTCCTTAAGCTCCATCTCGGGGTTGTTGGGATGGCGATAGTACGCGGTCGAGTAGTAACTGTGGGCTGGTACTTTGGAGGCGAGGAATACCCGCAGGTCCTCCGGACTTCCGAAGGCCATGTGCCGTTGCATCGTGCGACCAAAGGGAATAAAGCCGAACTCCCGTTTCGTGAAGCGGTCCGGCATGAGTGGCTTGGTGCTCCGATAGTAGCGCCGGAATAGTTTGAACATGAACCGCGAGTTCGAGTCCAACTCTGGCTCACCATATGGGCGGGGTTGATCGGGAGTGGGGTTCGCCTGCGATTCCATGATGTCGTCCAGCGCGGTCGGCGCTATTAAAACATTCGATAAAGAGAAAAAAGACAGGGATACGGAAAATCTGATACTGGCACATACGGAGGCTGGCGGTCCGGCAGACTGGGGGGTCCGCTAACTATTATCAAAGGGGACGCTGATTCACCGCTTCATGCTGCATGCCAAGGTTACTGCCCTCTACAACGAAGGGGCCCTTCCGGACACCCGGTATATCGGCGCCGAGGGGCTTGCGATTATCGTCGATGTTGACGGAGAGCGGACGCTGTTCGATCTCGGTCGCCGCGGCCGGTATTTAGAGCACAATATGTCTCAAATGGGCGTAAAGGCGGATGATTTTACCCGTGTCGTGATATCCCACGGACACCTAGACCACTGTGGCGGGCTGAAATCGTTCTTGGATGCCCGGACCCGGCCGGTGCCGATCTATGCGCCGGCTTCTGCTTGGGGGCACAAAGGCCTTCTGCATCCAATCGGTCTCTACGCCCCTGTTGAACTTGCTGACCGTGCTGAGCGGCACGATGTCGACAGCTGGACGAAACTGAGTGCTCATCTTCTGGTCAGCCCCCCGCTGGCTTTCGAGGGCGGCGAGGAGTGCTTCCTGCTGATACAGGCCGCCACCGGCCCAGTCATCATCTGCGGCTGTGCCCATCCTGGCGTTCAGAAGTTCATTGATGAGGCGAAGGCGCGCTGCGGTGTTGGGCCGCAGGCTTTCGTCGGCGGTCTGCATATCGGGAAGAAGCATGATAAGCTCGCCGATGAGTATGCCCATGCCTTCGATGATGCTGGCGTACGCCGCCTGTATCTAAACCACTGTACTGCCGTCGAAGGTATGGGCCGCATCCGTTTCAACCTCGGCGCTGATGGAGCGGATGACTTCTATGTCGGCCAGACGGTCGAGTTTGAAGTTTGAACAGTTATTGTTAGTAATATATATTTATATAGAAGAGCAAATATGGGCGATTCGAAGGTGAGAACTTGAAGTTCATGTGGCGTTTGAGAACGGCCGGAATGTTCGTGCTGATGACACTCATGCTGATGGCAATCGGCTTGTTGGTCGGTTGGATCTTCGGCTACGGCCTGCTGGGTCTGTCCATCATGCTGCTGGTCTCCGTGCTCATTAGCTTCTACTCCTACTTCTTCTCGAAGCAGATGGCGCTACGGGCCAACCGTGTGCACCTGATCACGGAAGCGGAAGAGCCCCGGCTCTATCGTATCGTCAAGAAGGTCGCCCAGGAGGCCGGTCTTCCTATGCCGGAGGTCGGTATCTCCGAAGAGCCGATGCCGAATGCCTTCGCCACCGGCCGCAATCCGCAGAATGCAGCAGTCGTAGCGACCCGCGGCATACTCAAGCTGCTCAATGATGACGAGCTCGAGGCGGTCTTCGGTCATGAGATGTCACACGTGAAGAACCGTGACATTCTGGTTATGGCGATTGCTTCCACCATTGCCTCAGTGCTGACTTTCGCCTCACGCATGGTCTTCTATTCCATGATGTTCGGGGGCGGTCGGGACGACCGTGGCAACGTGAATATCGTAATGCTGCTGCTCGCTGTCCTGACGATTGTCTTCGTGCCGATCGCCGCAATGCTGATGCAGCTCGCCGTCTCCCGGAATCGGGAGTATCTGGCGGACGAGACCGGTGCTCGTATTACGGGCAAGCCACGTCAACTGGCCAGTGCTCTGCGGCGGCTAGAGACTGGTTGCCAGTCATCTTCCAATAACTACAGCAATTCGACCTATGCCGATGTCTGGATCTCGAACCCGATTCGGAAGAAGGGCACGTTCTCGAACCTGTTCAGCACCCATCCGGCCACTGCCGACCGTATCGCTCGGCTGGAAAAGCTTGCGCAGGAGATGGATAAAGGCAACGTGCCTACCTACACTGCAAACGAGGACTCGAGCTCCAGTCGTCTTTCCTACCAGTGAGCTGGAGGTTTACTGCACGGGTTCCCACTTGGAGAGTTCGTTGACCTTGGAGAGAGTAGATCCGCGACGGATCTCTTCCCGAGTGCGGTTCTCGTGCTCATGTACGTCAAGTGCCCGGTTTGCGGTTTCCACGGCCACTTCCTTGGGAATTACAATCAGTCCGCTTTCATCGCCGATGATCCAGTCACCGGTGCGTACGCGCTGTCCGCCGACCGTTATTTCGATGCCGATGCCACCATAGCCCTTTGCCTCGCCGGCGCAGGGGACGGCGGTGCGGGCGAAGGCAGGGAAGCCGAGATCCTCGATGTCGTCGATATCGCGAATCGCGCCGTCGATAACGATGCCCCGGATGCCCATAACCATCGCCGAATTGCTGGCTAGCTCGCCCCAAACCGCCATCGGTGCACCGCCCACATCAACGACCAGAATGTCGCCGGGCTGGGCGCGGTCGATGGCCTCGACTGGCTTAGCCCAGTCTCCATTGGCCGTCTGTACCGTAAGCGCCCGACCAACCATCCGCTGCCCGTGTTTGAGGTAGGGGTGAAGGCCCATGATGATGCCCTTCTTATGGAAGGCATCGGAGATGTTGCAGGTAGACACTTTGGCGAAGGCCTCGAACAGTCCATCCTCAGTGTACTTTTTCGAGATGGCATTGTCGATCTGCTGTCCGTTCATTGCGGCCTTGATAGCATACGCCGCGGCCCGGATGTCACCGGTCTTGGTGATGGCTCCGCCGACGATGACGTCATAGGCGCCGGCCTGGACGTATGCACCGGCCGTGTCAGCAGTGATGCCGCCGGCGATCGCAACCGGGATGTCAACCGCCGCGACAGTCCGGCGTAGGACATCAACCGGCGCTTCCTGACCTTTCATCTGCGAATCGATCCCGAGATGCAGACAGACATAGGCCACTCCGAGCTTAGCGACTTCCTGTGCCCGAGCCACTTGGTCTGGAACATTGATGAGATCCACCATAACTTCTGCGCCGTACTTGCGCCCGCTTTCCACTGCTTCGGCTATGGTGGAATCCTCGGCTAGGCCGAGTACAGTCACGATGTCAGCGCCGGCCTTGGCCATGATCTCGACCTCGAAGGCGCCAGTGTCCATGGTCTTGGTGTCGGCGATAATCTTGCAGTGCGGAAACTCCCGACGCATCCGACGAACGGCTTCGGCACCTTCACTTTTGACCAGCGGTGTGCCGACTTCTACCCAGTCGGCGCCTCCGTCAACTGCTTCGTGCGCGATGCCAACACTCCGTGTGAGCTGCATCATGTCCAGAGCTACCTGCAGGACAGCCTTCATGCCCCTGTCATCGACTCACCCTATTTACTTTATTTTGGTCGGCGGTAACATCTGCGAGGAAATCGTAAGCATCATCGGCGAAAGCAGGATTAAATGGCGTATTGCTAAAAATTTATAGTAGCCGTCGCTGAAGAAGGTAATAGGTCGTGTCGGCCGTCGGTTAGTTTTATAACCTATATGTTGGAGAACGTCTCTGCCACAACCGTGTTGGTCACGGGTGTTGTGGTCACCGCAGTTGCAGTCGTTTCTGCGCGGATCGTGATGTCTCTGGCTCTAGAGTCGGCAGGATTTCGGGAGTTTGACTTTCGGTGTCGGCGATTTCTTTCACTACATATAATGTTAACAGCGCGGTGATTTGGTATCGGTATTAGCAGATTTATCCATTCGGATTATGCAAACAGTGTGTTCTGCGAGGTCGATGACATTGTGGCCATTCTTCCCATTGTGACTCTGAAAGTCGTCGAACACATCGTGACAGTAATTGACGACGCTGAATTCGCTGTTTGCAACTACGCCACAGTCGTCATCCCTGTCTCCGTGGGCAGAATCAACTCCAGTTTCGAGAGTGCGATGATGATACGAGCGATAGCACCGCCGCGTGTTATGCCAGTTTGGCGAGTGTCGAGTTCTCAGATAACTTCATTTCAGTCAGCAGAACTGCGTTCGATTGGTCGGTGTTATATGTTGCAGACTGTGCGATAGAATCGAAGTCGACTGCTAAGAACCTCGGCAGATGGTGTTATTCATCAGCTCTGCTGAATATATAGTCTCAGAAAACGCAAGTACCAGTCATCCGAGGCTATCGACCCGACTTACGTCATGGCTGATGGGATGGCGATCATAATAGTCGGAACCATTGCCGTCTTCTGTACTGTTCTGGAAGATTCGAATTTGCGGTCTACGAGTGGACTTTACTCCATTAAAAAGGGCGATCTTCTTAAGGTTTTAATCATTCCTTTCAGCGAGGACGCTATAACTTCGTATCATAAGAAGACCGCTCAGCTCGCCCGTCACTCATCAATGATCAGCTCGAAAAAACGATCATCATCGCGGCAAGGGTTGCCTATACTGTTCGCGGTTAAGGGTTTTTCCTCGTTCAGCACGAAAGGATTAATCACGGTTCTCCTATGAGGGAGGCATATGTCCGGGAAAAAAACTGAGAAGAAGACGCGGGTGCTGTTCGTTGACAGTGCCAACGATCTGCCCTCGCAGATTGCCGAGCATTACGCCCAGCAGATGTTCGGCGATCGCTATGAGGTCTACAGTGCAGGACCGAAGAAGGACATCGTGGATTGCGACCTCATCTCGGTGATGTACTGCGCTGGCGAGGATATGCGTCGCCAACACTCAAAGAAGTTCGATGACACCGAAGCACTGCCAAAAGACGGCCAGTACGATTACGTCATCTTCTTGCAGAAGCCGGTCTTTGCGGCTTGGGCTACCAAGACCCCTTGGCAGGGGAAGCAGATTCTGGCGGATATGGGTACCCGGGAGGAATTCAAGTGCACTGACGAGGTCGAACTTGCCCAGTGTCTGACGGACATGATCGACCGTGTGAAGGCTTGGATTTCCGCGAACATGAATGACCCGGCGAAACTGCAAGCTCTGGTCACGGCATGATTCCGGTACTAATCTACGACAAGGACCAATGCGATCCTAAGAAATGTACGGCTAAGCGTATGGTGAAGTTCGGTATAGGCCGTGACGTCACCCTCGAGCGTATTCCGCCAGGAGCGATCATCCTCTCGCCTTTCGCCGAACAAGCGCTATCGCCGGCGGACCAGCGCTATGCCAGGCGTGGGCTTGTGGTGATGGATCTGACATGGACGCACATCGACGAGTTCCCGCAGGTTCGGCGCAGCGAGCCGCGGGCGCTGCCTTATCTCCTGGCCGCGAACCCGATTAACTGGGGTCGGCCATGGAAGCTTAACAGCGCCGAGGCAGTCCTGGCCTCGCTGGTCATCCTTGGGCAGGATGAGCAGGCGGCCCAGCTCATCACCAGGTTCAACTGGGGGCCTGAGTTTATGGCACTCAACGGCGCGTTGCTGGATGAGTATCGGACGGCCAAGGACAGCGCCGAGGTGGTGCGCTTCCAGAACGACTACATTGCCTCGATCATCGATCCGCAGGACCGAACAGAAGAATGACTATTATACTGTACGATTGATAGCAGTGACACTTTATTTATCGTACCTGCTTATTGGAGCCTGCAATGGCCGACGACTTGGTGCCCATGATATGGCAGGCACTCGGAACGGACCGGGTGACCACAAAGGAGGCGGCTGCACGGCTCGAGAGTGTATTCCGGTACAGATGCCCCGACGACCTCGCAAAGACCCTGACCAAGCTTCGGCTTGAAGGTCTCGTGAAAGGCGAAGTTTCGTTCGAGGACGGCGGCTGGATCTGGTGGGCGGATGACGAATGTCGTGTCCGCGCGAAGGACAGAAAATGACAAGCTTCCAGGACAAGGAGATCACCGACGGATGGGAAGACATCCTCGGAAAGGACAAGTACCGTCTTATGCTGGCGGAGATCGCAGACAGCTATCCCGACAAGCGGAGCGTATTCGTGGACTATGACGATTTAGACATCTACAATACCGACTTCGCGATGTTTGTCCTGGAGAATCCCGACCGCTGTCTTACGTTGGGTACCAATGTGATCAAGGCGGCCATGCCGCCGTCCTGGGACCCCAAGAGCAGGCTCAACCTCCGTATCCGCGGTCTGCCCCGGGATGCTAAGATCGATATCCGGCGCTTGCGGGCGAAGCATCTTGGCAAGCTGGTGGCCGTCGAGGGGCTGGTCCGGAAGGTCACCACTGTCAAGCCCCGCATGACTCTTGCCAAGTTCAACTGCGGTCGTTGCGGTGCCGACATTTGGGTCGAGCAGTACGGCATGATTCTTCAGGAACCTCTTATGTGCCCCAATCCGGAGGGCACCTGCAATAAGCAGGCCAACCGTTTCATTCTTGACGAGGCCGCTTCACAGTATATTGACACCCAGAAGGTCGAGATCCAGGAGAGCCCGGAAGGTCTCCGCGGTGGCGCCCAGCCGGAGCGGCTGACAGCTTACATCGAAGATGATGTCGCCGGCGTCATAACGGCGGGCAACCGTATCACGCTGAATGGCATCATCCGCTCAGTGGAAAAGCAGGACCGGGATAAGTCAACGGTCTTCGACGTCTACATCGATGTCCTGTCTGTCGAGTTCGAGCAGCATGAGTACGACGAGATTCAGATCACAGAAGAGGACGAGCAGGCCATCCTGGCGATGTCCCGCGATCCCAATCTGTTCGAAAACATAGTCAAGTCGATTTCTCCGACCATCTACGGCATGGAGGAGGTCAAAGAGGCGATTGCGCTCCAGCTTTTCGGCGGCTGCCATAAAGAGATGGACGACGGCACGGTCATCCGCGGCGATATGCACATTTTACTCATCGGCGACCCAGGCGTCGCGAAGTCGCAGATTCTGCGCTACATGAGCATGCTCGCTCCCCGTGGCATCTATGCCTCGGGTAAGTCGGCCTCGGCGGCCGGTCTCACGGCTGCGGCTGTAAAGGACGACTTCGGTGACGGTCGCTGGACTCTGGAAGCCGGCGCGCTGGTGCTGGCCGATAAAGGTCTAGCCTGTATCGATGAGCTCGACAAGATGACCGACCAGGATCGTTCGTCTTTGCATGAGGCCATGGAGTCGCAGCGTATCTCCGTGGCGAAGGCCGGCATTACCGCCACGCTGCAGTGTCGGTGTTCGATGCTGGCTGCGGCAAATCCGAAGTTTGGACGGTTCGATGACGGCACCCCCATCGCTAGCCAGATCGATCTGCCGCCGGCACTGATGTCGCGGTTTGATCTAATCTTCGTGCTGACCGACAAGCCGGATGACAAGTACGACCGCAAGATCACGAACCACATCCTGAATGTCCACCGGCGCGGCGAGGTGCGGCAGGTCGGCGACGATGTGCATCTGGCCGGCGTCGACGTGGAGGAGATCCGTGAGAGCACGGTCAACATCAAGCCGTTCTATGACCTTGAGATGCTTCGCAAGTATGTAGCCTACTCGAAGCGTATCACGCCGGTCATGACAGAGGAGGCCGAGAAGTCGATTGCCGACACATATGTCAACATCCGGCGCAACGGCGGCTCCGGCGGCTCCGTGCCGATTACCGCTCGGCAGCTCGAGGCGTTCGTGCGGCTTTCCGAGGCCTCGGCCCGGATGCGGCTCAGCCAGGTAGTCGACAACGTCGACGCGAATCGGGCAATCGCCCTGGTCCAATACTATCTGAACAAGATTGCCGGCACCGGCACCGGCGGCCTGGACATCGACATGGTGTCCTCGAGCTTCTCCCACAAGGATCGGAGCGACATATCCGTGATTACCGAGATCGTCGCCGGCAACGGACCTGACGGAGTTGCAGAAGTGGATATCGTCAAGGTCGCGGCCGAGCGCGGCATCAGCGAGAATGAGTGCAAAGACGTGCTCCGCAAACTGAAGAACAACGGGACGCTTTACTGTCCCACGAACTCGGATATCTACAAGGTGGTGTAATGACACAGCAGTTCTGTTTCAAGATTCATAAGCACGAGAAGGAGGTGATTCTGGCGGTCTGCGACGAGGCAATCCTCGGCCAGACCTTCCGGGAGGGTGAAATGCGCATAACCGTGAACGAGGCATTCTACGGGAACGAGCGGATTGCGGCGGAGGATGTCCGCGAGCGCTTCAAGCTGGCTACCATCATCAACCTTGTCGGCAACGAGGCCGTCTCGCTGGCTGTTGCCGAGGGACTGGTTGACCCGGGCAACGTCCTAGTTATCGGGGGCATCAAGCACGCTCAGGCGGTGACGCTTTCATGAATGGCTTCTGTGTTGAGTGCGGAAAAGAGGTGGACAAGACCGTCCATGGCCTCTGCATGGAATGCTTCCTCAGGGATCGGCAGCTTGTCTCGTTGCCGGACCATGTGGATCTTGTCATATGCGCCCAATGCGGCGAATTCTTCTATCACGGCGACTGGTCCGTGATGAAGGCCGAGGATGCCATCGCGATGGCCGTCCGCGATCAAGTCGAGGTCATCAAGGAGGCTCGGGTCGTTGACGCCGAGGCCACCCTCACGCCGCTGGATGAATACAACTACTCGGTCACGCTGACCTGCAAAGTAGACATCGACGGCTTCGTCACTGGTGCAGCTGCCACCACGGTCCTGCGCATCAAGAACGGCGTCTGCAAGCGTTGCTCTCGTAAGTCAGGCCAGTATTACGAGGCCATTCTGCAGATCCGTTCGACTGCCAAGAATCTGGACAAGGGCCTCCAGGATGAAGTCCTTGCCCGGGTCGAGAATCAGGTCGATACGACGGCCCAGCGCGACCGGGATGCCTTCATCACAAAGATGATGATCGTGCCAGGCGGAGTGGACGTCTATCTGTCGGAGATCTCCATGGGACGGGCGCTGGTCAAGTTGCTTGGCGATGAATACTGCGCCGAGACCAACGAGTCCGCGAAGTTGGTTGGCCAGAGCGCCGACGGTATCGAGATGTACCGGGTCAACTACCTGGTCAGACTTCCAGAATTCCATGTGGGTGACATCGTATTCTTCCGCAAACACTATTACAAACTCACCCGGGTCAACAGCTCCGGCGGAAAACTGGTTTCTCTGGCCAAGTTCCAGGAGTTGCCTCTCCGTCGGCCTGATATGACCGAACTGAAGGTCTATGCAAAGGTGTCTGATTTGGAGCATGCCGACGTAATCACCCGCTCGGCGGGCGAGGTGCAGGTTATGGATCCCCGCAGCTACGCCATGACAGATCTGCTGGTGCCGGTCGACGCCGATATCGGCGAGCATGTGAACGTAGTCCGTATCGATGACACCCTGTATTATGTCCCGTGAGGCTGTATCATGACTGCCGTCCTGAAGTTGCCTGAGCCCACCGCCAGGGTGGTCGTGAACCTGCTGCGTCTGGCGAACACTAAGCTGCCGACCGACATAGGCTGGGCTTTGGAGGCCGCCGCCGGCTGGGAGACTGGTAACATCGCCTCCGCTCAGCTGGGCGTGATCCTGGAGAACGTCCGAAAAGCGGAGCTTTTGGCCAGGCCTATGTGCCAGGACACCGGTCTGCCGATATTCTACGTGCGGGGTCGGTTCGACTCTTCGATTGCCAAGGACATCGTTGCCGGAGTCGCGGAAGCGACGAAGGAGATTCCGCTGCGGCCCAATACCGTCGACCCTCTGACCCGGCAGAACACCGGAGACAACCTAGGCGAAGGCATGCCTCTCATCCACTATCTGCCGACAGACGATGACTTCACCGAGATCTCTGTTTTGCTGAAGGGTGCCGGTTCCGAGAACATGACCCGGCTGGCCATGCTAAATCCCGCTGAGGGTCTCGCCGGGATTAAGAAGTTTGTTGTATCTGCGGTTCTGGACGCAGGTGGCCGGCCCTGCCCGCCGAGTATCGTCGGCATCGGGATCGGCGGCAGCTCGGACGAATGCGTCGCCATGGCTAAGCGTGCACTGCTGGAGCCGCTCGACCAGCAGAACCCAGACCCGGCCCTGTCTGCACTGGAGCAGGATCTCTTCGTACAGCTAAACCAAAGCGGCCTGGGCCCGATGGGCCTGGGTGGTGCGACCACGGTGCTCGGGGTGCGGATCCGCAAGTGCGCCTGCCACACGGCGAGTCTGCCCGTAGCGGTCAACATCGGCTGCTGGGCCACTCGTCGTGCCTCCGCACGCATCACTCCCACCGGCATTGAGTATTCTCAGGGGGTGCGGCTTTGAGGTTGCTAACAGCTCCGCTTACGCGTGAGGATGCAGAGTCTCTGCAGCTTGGTGAGCTAGTTGCCCTCAGCGGGCCCATCCTGACTGCCCGCGACGAGGTGCATCTCCGGGCGCTGAAGTGTCTGGATAAAGGTCAGTCAGTCCCGGTTGCGCTTCAGGGTGCGGTACTCTACCATTGTGGGCCGATTATGAAGCGGACGCCCGACGGATGGACTGTAGTGGCCGCCGGCCCGACCACCAGCGCCCGGATGAATGCGCTTGAGCCGCGGTTTATTCGTGCATTCGGCACCCATGCCATCATCGGCAAGGGCGGGATGTCGGCGGAGGTCAGTGCGGCGATGCATGAGCAGGGCTGTGTCTACCTGGCGGCCACCGGGGGTGCCGCCGTGTCGCTGGCTGAGGGTCTAGCACAGGTAACTGGCATCGACTGGGAAGACCTTGGCATGGCCGAGGCAGTCTGGCATTTCGAAGCGCAGAACTTCGGGCCGCTGGTCGTCGCGATGGATTCCCGCGGACACAGTCTGTACGAGCAAGTGCGGCAGGGTCTCAAATACTGAGCAGGATCACTTCGGTTCTTCGAGATCGCTGGAGTCCAAGGCCACCTGGCCGCGCCTGTAAAGCAGCCAAGCCACGATTGCCATGATCAGGCCGAAGATTATGCCGACAATCATCAGAATGTGCGAGAGCGTCATTCCGAAGTAGGTGTCGACGGTCTTCTGCTGCATATCGACGCTGAAGTACGAGTAGCCGTCCTCAACGGTCACAGTGGTCGTGGAACTGTCGTAGAAGCCGTTGCTGGTCGCACTCAGGTAATAGTAGCCGGTCTGGACATCGCTGAAGACCAGCCGTCCGCTGCTGTCCGAGGTGCCGGTGTACCGCAGGCCGCTGTCGGTGGCAGAAGTTAGGGTAACTTGGGCGTCGGCAAGGACCTTGGCACCATTGGTGACAGTGACCACCACGACGCCTACAGTGCTTGACATGACCACACAGGACAGGTCACTCGTGGAGTCAGAAGTGATCATATAGGTATAGATGGTCACGCCCTCCTCGGTCCGGGTGGTCGGAGTTATGCCGGCTACGCTCAGAGACAGGCCGTTAGCAGTCTGAGTGATGGCGGCCGGGCAGGAGCGCACGGTGTATCCGATGTGGGTGAACTCGATGGTAAGGCCAGTGAGGGAGCCGACGGTGATGCAGAAGTAACCGGCCGTGTTCGTAGCTCCGGAGTACGTGGTTTTGCTGGCATCAGTAATGGTCACGCCGACATTGGCCATCGGTGCGTTGCCGGTGGCATCGGTCTCGACTACGTAGCCGGCGATCTCGTAGGCGCTGGTGGTTGCCGCGTCGGCAGTCGGAGCAGCTGTCAGGCCGGCGCCAAATGCCGTGCCTAGCATAATTGCGAGCAATAGGATCGCATACAGCCGGCTTTTCATTGGTGCTGTCATCATCCTGGTTTTTCTTATACCTTGCGACACTTTTGGCGACCTCTCTGACAAGGATAAATAGCAGTACTTCTTAGGTACCCCGATTCAACGGGTGGCACAGTGCAGAGAGAGGACAGAACGTACACGATGGACGAGGTTCTGGGGCTGATGGAGCCCTTGGTCGCCGATTGGTTCCGGGAGCGGTTCACGGGGCTCACCGAGCCTCAGGCCAGGGCCATCCCGGTTATCCATGCCCGCCGGAGCGTTCTCGTGTCGTCCCCGACGGGCTCAGGCAAGACTCTCACTGCGTTCACCAGCATCCTCAACCAGCTCATAAAGTACTCAGCCGAGGGGACGCTCGAGGAACGGGTCTACTGCATCTACATCTCGCCGCTCAAAGCGTTGGCGAACGATGTCAACCGCAATCTTAACGAGCCGCTCGCGCAGATGCGGGAGCTTGCGGAACGCAGAGGCATGCCGATTCCAGACATCCGTGTAGCCGTCCGCTCGGGTGATACGCCTGCCAATGAGCGGCAGAAGATGGTTCGCCACCCGCCGCATATCCTGATTACCACGCCGGAGTCCATGGCGCTGATACTTGCCTCGCCCAAGTTCAAGGAGAGCATGAAGAACATCGAGTGGCTGATCCTAGATGAGATTCACGACATCTGCGATTCGAAGCGGGGTGCGTTCCTCTCGCTGACTACCGAGATGCTTCAGCATTTCTGTGCCAAGCCCTTCGTGCGCATCGGTCTCTCGGCGACGCTAGCTCCAATAGAGGAGATTGCCAAGTATCTTGTGGGCTATAATCCGGATGGCACTCCGCGGGATGTTGTGCTTATCGAGTCCGACTCCAAGAAGGTCCTGGATCTGCAGGTCATCTGCCCGACCGAGGACATGACGGCGTTGCCTACTGATGTTGTCAGTTCGCTGATGTATGACAAGCTCAAGGAACTCATCGATCAGCACGAGACGACGCTGGTCTTCACCAACACCCGCTCCGGTGCCGAAGCCGTCGTCTACAAGCTCAAGGAGCGCGGTCTGGAGAACGTCGCCGTCCATCACAGCTCGCTTGGTAAGGACATTCGGCTGGATGTCGAGGAGCGTCTCAAACGCGGTGAGATCAAGTGTGTGGTCTCATCCACTTCGCTGGAGCTCGGTATCGACATCGGCTCGGTGGATTTGGTCTGTCAGGTGGGCTCGCCCAAATCGGTAGCCAAGGGGCTGCAGCGCATCGGCCGCAGCGGTCACAGCTTCGGGAAGGTCGCCAAAGGCCGGCTGATTGTCTTCGATCCAGACGACCTCTCCGAGTGTGCGGTCATGTGCCGTGCCGCCCACCGGAGCGACATCGACCGGGTTCAGATTCCGGAGAATTGTCTAGACGTGCTCTCTCAGGCGGTTGTGGGTATGAGCATTGACGAACGGTGGGACGAGCATGCGGCCTACGGGCTGGTTAAGGGTTCGTACTGTTTTCATACACTCACCGAGGACAAGTTCCTCAACGTCCTGCGCTACCTGGGCAGCAAAGACGAGCACGAGGGCGTCTACTCCAAGATCTGGTATGATGAGGAGTCGCAGCAGTTCGGACGCAAGAAGGGCGCCCGCATGATATATTTCATGAACCTCGGGACAATCCCGGACGAAGCCAACTACCGTGTTCTTACGGGCTACGGCGCAGTTGTGGGTGAGCTCTCTGAGAAATTTGTCGAGCGGCTGTCGCCGGGGGATGTCTTTGTGCTCGGCGGTCGCTCCATGGAGTTTGTCCGTTCTAAAGGCATGACTGCCTTCGTAAAGGAAGCTAACGGCCGCAAGCCCACTGTGCCATCGTGGGCGGGTGAAATGCTTCCCCGGTCATTCGACCTGTCGATGGATGTGGCTCGCTTCCGCAAGGAGATGGCCCAACTCATCGATGCCGATCCGGTGGACAAGATACCGCGGCTGTGCAAGGAGTTTGACATCGACGAGGGGTCCGCCCGTTCGCTGGTCTCCTACTTCACAGAGCAGAAGGCGGTGGCCGGATTCATCCCGGACATAGACTGTCTGGCCATCGAAGAGTACATCGATCCCTCGGACAATCAGCGCCTGATCTTCCACTTCCCGTTCGGCCGGCGGGTCAACGATGCGCTCTCACGCGGCTATGCCTACCGCATCACCGGCATCACCGGTTCCAATGTTTCGGTGACTGTCACCGATGACAACTTCATGATTGGCACCACTCACAAGATCGACCTAGACCAGGTGCCGTACCTGCTGACCACAAAAGATCTGGATTCGGTACTGCGCAAGGCCATCAAAGACTCGGAGATCTTCAAGCTCCGCTTCCGGCACACCGCCGCCCGCAGCTTCATGATCCTCCGGAACTACATGGGCCGCTCGATCTCGGTCAACCGTCAACAGACCCGCTCCACGTATCTGTTGGATATGCTGCGGGATATGGACAACGAGCCGGTCATCGAGGAGACCTACCGTGAGGTGCTGGAAGACGACATGGATATAAACAACGCCCGCGGGGTGCTGGCCATGGTTGAGAGCGGTAAGATCGGTGTGCGTACCATCCACTACAGCGGCACGCCGTCGCCGTTTGCTCACAGTGTCATTCTGGCCGGCTTCTCGGACATCGTCCTGATGGAGGATAGGACCGCTCTTCTGAAGGAGCTTCACCGCAAGGTGCTGACCAGGGCGCTGGGAGAGGACATCCGGGAGTTCGAGTTCGATGCCGACCAGGTCACCCAGTACTTCCGGCAGAAGGCCGGGCGGGTAACCTCCAAGGCGGACATCCCCAAGTTGCTGTTGCGCACCGGGCCCCTGCAGGTTCTGCGGGAGCGCGGCCGGAGCATCTATCCCTATTGCGATCCCGACAAGAAGACCGTCGACAGTTGGGTCCGGGAGTTGATCCGCGAGGGCGCCCTAGGTACCGTGTTCCTGGACGAGCCCCACGTGATGACAAAGAGTGAGCTGCCGGTCTATGCCGCCGCCACCGTACGCCAGCGGGAGCTGATGGACGTCGACCGGCAGGTCTATGCGCTGATCGGCCAGGACACTCTTCTCGCGGGTATAGGCGAGCAGACCGGTCTCAGCGAGGACGTGGTATTCCGGTCCGTCCGCAAGCTCGAGTCCATGTATATGGTGACCCGCACAGGCATCACCGAGAACAACCGGTGGTACTACAGCCGCTGCGACCCGCCGACCATGGACCGCAAGCAGGCGGTGGACTCTGCAGTGCTCCGCTACCTGGAGTGCGCTGCGCCGACCACCGTCCAGGAAGCAGCCTTCGTGCTGAGCATCCCCGACGACGAGGTCGGCGCCGCGCTCGAGTCGCTTGTGGCGGCTGGCGAGGTGGCTAAAGGCCAGTTCCTGGTCGCCGACCAGCCGCAGTACATGAAGGCAGCCGACCGTCTGCGGCTCGAGTCAGGCAAGGACAACGTATACGACTACGAGACGGTGGAGAACTACCGGCTTACCAAGGGTGAGCGGTTCTCTTCCATCGAGGACTTCTTCCGCTTCTACGTTACCGCCGGCAGCGAGATCGACGTCTACAACCGGGTGCCGAGCTTCAGCCTTAACGAGTGGCAGCGGCTGAGGGCCGAAGGCCGGATCCTGTTGGGACGTTTTGCCCGCGGGCGGGTCCGGTTCATGCTGGCCGAGGATGCCGACCGCTATGCCTACTTCCGGAAGGACGAGACCGAGCCCGGCGACGCGGACCTGCTGGCCCGCATAGAGGGCGCCGGCACGGCCACCATTTTCGACCTGACCGCGTCGCTGGGCGCAGACAACAAGGAAAGGATCAAGGACGGACTTATGCGGCTGGACCGTTCGATGAAGGTCGTTCGGGCTTTCAACGACCGGGAGGACTGGGGCACGCTGAACAGTTACATGGCATACCACCCGCGGGAGCCGACCTCAGACCCCACCGACGATATCATACGCCAGGCCATCAAAGCCTTCGGTCCGGTGCCAACGGCGGCCGTACGTTATCTGGTGAGCGTACCTGAGGATGCAATCCCAGCAGCCGCTGCCAGGGTTGGAGCGGTGCAGATTCTGGTCGGTCCGAGCCAGACACCGATGTACATCATGCCCGAGGAGATGCAGCAGTTGAACAGCCCGGCGCCGCCGGGCGAGACGACCCGCATCCTCTCGCCGTTCGACCCCGACCTGGGTTCGAAGTGGGCCGAACTTGCTGCGCGCTACGGCGACAAATGGATGTACCCGCTGATGAAGGGCAGTCGTGTGATCGGTGCGATGGAACTGTGGGAGGTCTCCGGCTGCATTGAGGTCCGGTCGCTGGATGTCGACGAGCCCGGTCTGCTGAAGGACGCTCTTGGTGCTCTGGACCGCCTGATGGCATTCTTCCGCCAGAAGGGTACGGACATCGTGCGCATCCGCGAGGTGCTCAGCATTGACGCGGCACAGCTGGATCCGGCGGTCGCCGATGTCCTGAAATCTTGCGGCTACGTGCCGGTCAACGGTTTCTACGCCAAGGGCTCGTTCATAGGGAGGGTGATGACACCGGAGGAGGCGCTCAGCTATGTGCTCGGGAAGCAGCACGTGGGCAAGATCAGCCGCTATGCCACTATCGGGGAGCTGGTGGCAGCCCGCGGTTACATCCGCAGCGAGCAGGAGCTCGTCAGCAGGGTTGCGGAGCGGACCACGCTTAAGAAGTACCTCAAACGCAGTCCGCTGATTCGGAGTTCGCTCTGCCCGCCGTTCATCGGCTATACCACCATCGCCAGAGCGGCGCTGATCCGGGCACTGAAAACGGCGCCGCTGGAAGAAGACCAGCAGATCCTCCTGCGGCTGATCGACGAGCGTCAGCCGATATCGCGGAAGGAGATCATCGACCGGGCGCCGTTTGCCCGGCAGCGCACCACCGAACTGCTTTCGGAGCTCACGCAGCGGACCCTGATCGGCCAGGACGCCGACTCTTACTATCTGGTCATTCGGGCTCTGCCGATGCTGACGTCCGAGAAGGCGGCTCATGACCTGGCGTTCGCTCATTTCCAGGATTTCGGTATGTTTACAGCAGAGGACCTTGCTCAGTTCATGGACCTGCGGATGGCGGTCACAAGGCAGCTGCTGGCTCGCCTCGAGGAGGAGGGCCGGGTGGTGAAGGGCTTCCTGATTGCCGGCGATCCGACTGTGCGTTGGATGCTGGCGGAGGATGCGGACAAGCCGGTGCGTCCGTTCGCTGGCCTGTTCCTGCTCAATTCGCAGGACAACCTGAGCTACTACCTGCGTCACCTGATCCGCCAGGAATGCGGGGGGGCCTGCAGCGTGGTGTTCTCAGGCACGCAGATCATCGGCCACTTCCGGGGAAAGATCACGCCGAGCGGCGCTCGGGTCGAAGACTTCAGCGGCTCAGACCTCGCGGAGCGTTTCATCAATGAGACGGCGCAGGCATACGGTGTTGCGGTCAGCAAAGGCCGGACCGAAGAGGACGAGGACTGGGATGCCTCGGAATTCTACCTGAAGACGAATCCCGGGGTCTGAAGCAAGCATTGGCATCATTTGTCTAATGAAATTATCACAAAGCTTACATCTGTATTCTACCTGTCGCAAGAAGGTATATTAACACGTACAATTCTAGCCCTCATTATGAAAACGCCGTGTGAGATTGTCGTGTGGTACGTGCTTCCTACCATCAGACGCGAGATCGCAAAAGAGATGGTCGAGGTCTACCACATGAAACAGGCCGATATAGGACGGATCTTCGGCGTTACTGACGCCGCGATCTCCCAGTACCTCAAGAAGAAGCGGGGTGGCAGTACCTTCATCGAGCAGAGCAAGTACTATGGTGATTTCCTGCTGGAAGTCAAGTTGAGTGCGAAGCGGGTCGTCGAGGGTAGCTCAGACATGTCCGCCGAGATGTGTCGCATCTGCAAGGCCATCAAGAACATGGGTCTGCTCGCCGACATATATGCCGAGAACACCGGCGCGCCTGCACCGAAATGTGCATGGGGCGACGGCGACAACACTTACTGCGCGATAAAGCCCGAGTGATACAGGAACTCCTGGGCATAACCGGCGTACCGGCCGAATTTCTTCCGACCGGCCGCCGCTACCTTCTGATAGTTTCCTTCGACGCCGTAGCGTGTGCGCATCTCGTCCGCGATGCGGACGTCGACAGGGAATGCCTCTAGACGGCCGTAGCCGAAGAGTGCGACGCAGTCGGCCACTTTCGGGCCGACCCCCTTAAGGTCCTGCAGTTGAACAGTCAGGTCCTCATAACTCATTCTTTCCAGCGGTGCGAGCCGGAAATCGCCGCTGTCCATACGCTGTGCCAGCTCCAGGAAGCGTCCCTCGCGGAAGCCCAGCCGGCATTCGCATAGACAATCGCAGCCGTCAAGGATCTGCCGCGGGGTCGGGAACGCCCGCCGTGTGCCGAGGTCCGTGCCGAAGTGGTCACAGACGGACTCTACCATCTTTGCAATCCTTTTGACGTTCACGTTGGTCGCGAGGACATAGGTCGCAAGGCATTCCCACGTCGGCTGCCGTAGCAGCCGCAGTCCGGGACAGGCGGCTGAGAGCGCCGCCACCTGCGGATCCTTCTCGGCGATTTCTGCAATGATGGTGGAGAGGTCATCCTCTGTGCGGAAATAGCGCCGTAGCGCGGCGGCATCGGTGCAACCCTCGCATTCGAAGCCGTCGTCTGTCTGCATGAGCGTGACTACATCGTGGCCGATGACGCCCTGCCAGGAGCCATCGGCCTGCTTCCGCCAGCGGTGGGCCTGTCCACAGCCGAGGGTGGGGTCGAGTGCGACTTCCAGCGTAAAATGCATGCATCGGAGAATCGCATGGAAGTATAAACGATTGGAGCCGGTTTCTCACCCTCGCTAAAAATGAATAGCAACAGTGCATTCTGTCGGTCATGAGGTTCGGTCCCGCCGGTTATCCGGCTGCTGGGGGCAAGACGCCCGAAGACGCGTTGCGGTACACAAAGAGTCTAGGACTCGACGCCCTCGAGGTTGAGTTCGTGCGCGGCGCACGGATCTCCGAAGAGCGGGCCAAGGCAATCGGTCAATGTGCCAAAGGACTGGACATCCGGCTGAGCTGCCACGCGCCGTATTTCATCAGCTTCAACTCCGAGAGCCTCGAGACCATCGACAAGAGCGTGCAGTGGGTGATCGACACCGCGACCGCGGCGCACCATCTCGGAGCGTACATCATCGTCATCCATGCCGCCTCTTACGGGGCCAAGCGGGACGAGGCGTTGCCCAACGTCATCAAGGGCCTCACCGAGTGCAAGAACCGTCTCGACGACCTCAGCATCAAGGACGTCATCCTTGGCGTCGAGACCATGGGCAAGCAGGGGCAGTTCGGCACCCTGAAGGAGATTGCGCAGGTGATGGACAGCGTCGACGGCGTCCGGCCGGTGCTCGACGTCGCGCACGTGCACGCCCGCGGGGTCGGCTGCCTGAAGACGGCCGCGGACATGCAGAATCTGATCGGCGAGTTCTTCCCGCTTTGTGGTAGCGTTGCCCATTTTCATATCAGTTGCATAAAGTACGGCGACAAAGGCGAGATTTCGCATCTTCCGCTGAGCGAGAAGCAGCCAGACCTACAGATGCTGGCTGACCTTCTGAATGATTCCCGGCAGGACTGCACGTTCGTCTGTGAGTCGCCGCTGGTCGAGCAGGACGCGGTCGTGTTCCGCGACATGTTCCCACGCTATCGGCAGTGACCGAAGCCGTTCCAGCAGGGTAAACCTTTTTATCTGTAAGGACAATCAGCAACCCGGTGCCACTGTGGCTCAGCGGTAGAGCAACGGTTTCGTAAACCGTTGGCCGGGGGTTCGATTCCCTCCAGTGGCTCCATCCTTGTTCTTCGTCCGCTTCAGCACTGGTCCCGCTTGCGGTTCAGCCCGTTCGCGATCTGGTCGCCCTTGATCAGGTACTGGTTGACGATCTTGATCGCGCAGACGTCGCCGCACATGGAGCAGCCGTCCTGCTTCTCGGTGCAGCCGCGGGCCCGGTAGCGCTTCGCCTTCTCCGGGTCGAGGCAGACCTCGTACATCTTGTCCCAGTCGAGCTGCTTGCGGGCCTTGGCCATCTTGTCGTCCTGTTCGCGTCCGCGGCCCCGGCAGAGGTCGCCGACGTGCGCTGCGATCTTGGAGGCGACAACCCCCTCGCGGACGTCGTTCTCATCTGGCAGCGAGAGGTGCTCGGCCGGGGTGACGTAACACAGGAAGTCGGCGCCGTTCTGGGCGGCGACGGCGCCGCCGATGGCGGCGGTGATGTGGTCGTATCCGGGCGCGATGTCAGTCACCAGCGGCCCCAGGACGTAGAACGGGGCGCCGGCGCAGAGTGTCTTCTCGAGCTTCATGTTCGCGGCGATCTGGTCGAGCGGGACGTGGCCCGGACCTTCGACCATGGCCTGCACGCCGGCGGCGCGAGACCGCTGCACCAGGTGTCCGAGCGTCATCAGCTCGGAGAGCTGTGCCTGGTCGGAGGCGTCGCTGATGCAACCGGGCCGGAAGCCGTCGCCCAGCGAGAGCGTGAACTCATAGCGCTTGGCGAGGTCGAGCAGGACATCGAAGTCCTTGTAGAGAGGATTCTCCTGCTCGTTGTGGAGGATCCACGCGGTCAGGAACGAGCCGCCGCGGGAGACGACGTCCATCAGGCGGCCGCACTTCTTCAGCCAGGCGACCGTCTCGCGGGTGATGCCGCAGTGGACGGTCATGAAGTCCATGCCATCCTTGGCGTGCTTCTCGATGCCGTCGAAGATGTCGTCCTCGGTCATCTCCACGACGGCGTTCTTCCGGGCGGCGGTGAGGCCGACCTCGTAGAGCGGCACCGAGCCCATCATGACCGGGCAGCGGGCGAGCAGCCGCTTGCGGATGGTGTCGATGTCGCCGCCGGTGCTTAGGTCCATGACGGCATCAGCACCGCACTTCACAGCTATGTCCATTTTGCGCACTTCGGCGTCGACGTCGGTCATGTCGCGGGAGGTGCCGATGTTAGCGTTGATCTTCACAGAGAGTCCCTCGCCGATGGCCGCGGGGATAGGCTCGTGGTTCGGGTTGCAGGGGGCGACGATGCGGCCGGCTGCGATGCCATCGAGGACGAACCGTTCGGTCACGCCCTCCTTCTCGGCGATCCGCCGGATGCGCTGGTCAACAGCGCCCCGCCGGGCCTCTTCCATGATGGTGCACATGAGAAATCGAATAGGAATCAGGGGGGCGGTATATCACGGTTATCCGTCCTGGGCCAATGATCTATCCAATATTACGCGCGCGCGTTAATATTATTAATATGTGGAAAGACATAGGGAACTTTAATAGACAGATTAGTCTAAGGGGATTGGGATTTTTTATGGATGAAGACCTGAGGAAAGGAGAGGTCTACAACGAGACCAGCATTCAGGCCCTAAAGGGTTTGGATCCGGTCCGCAAGCGTCCCGGCATGTACATCGGTAGCACCGACACGCGCGGGCTGCACCATCTCGTTTACGAAGTCGTTGATAACTCCGTTGATGAGGTCATGGCCGGATTCGCGACCAGGATCGTCGTCACGGTCAACGCTGACGGCTCAGTAACGGTCGACGATGACGGACGCGGCATTCCGGTGGGCACGGTGCCCGGCGAGAACAAGTCGGGCCTTGAGGTCTGTCTTACAGACCTGCATGCGGGCGGCAAGTTCAACCAGAACGCATACAAGGTCTCCGGCGGTCTGCACGGTGTCGGTGTCTCGGTCGTAAACGCGCTGTCCGATTGGATGGTCGCAATCGTCAAACGTGACGGCGGCATCTGGAAGCAGAGTTACAAGCGCGGCATACCTGATGGGCCCGTAGCGCAGATCGGCAAGACCGATCAGACTGGCACCAACATCACTTTCCTGCCAGACAAGACGATGTTTGAGACGGTCGACTTTGATTACGGTACGCTTGAGAACCGCTTCCGCCAGGAGGCCTATCTAAACCGTCTCGTCACCATCGTCTTCGAGGACAAGCGGGTCGGTAAGTCGGAGACCTTCCATTATGACGGCGGCGTTGCCGAGTATGTAAAGTACCTCAATGTAGGCAAGACCCCGATCTTCGAGCAACCGATCGAGCTGAACGGCGTCAGCAACGGCGTCAATGTCGACATTGCGCTGCAGTACACTGACGGATTCAGCGACTCGATCAGCTCGTACGTGAACACGGTCTGCACGCCTGACGGCGGTACCCACCTCACTGGTTTCAAGTCGGCACTCACCAAAACGCTGAACGACTACGGTAAGGCTAACAACCTGCTCAAAGACATCGTGCTGGACGGCGCAGACGTCCGCGAGGGTCTTACCGCGGTAGTCAGCATCAAGATGGCTGACCCGCAGTTCGAGAGTCAGACCAAAGAGAAGCTTGGCAGCAGCATTGCTCAGACGGCGGTTACCTCGCTCGTGAACGACAAACTGATGCAGTACTTCGAAGAGAACCCGGCGACGGCCCAGATCGTAATCCACAAGGCCATGGCCGCCTACGAGGGCCGTGAGGCTGCACGGAAGGCGCGTGACACAGCCCGGCGTAAATCCTTGCTGGAGTCAACCAGTCTCCCTGGCAAGCTTGCCGACTGTTCCGAGAAGGACCCGGCTCTCTGCGAGATCTACATCGTCGAGGGAGAGTCGGCTGGTGGCAGTGCAAAGATGGGCCGGGACCGGACGTTCCAGGCCATCCTTCCTATCCGGGGCAAGATTCTGAACGTCGAGAAGACTCGTGAAGACAAGTTGCTGGACCACGAAGAGATCCGGAACCTGACCGTTGCCATCGGCGGCGGCATCGGACAGGCCTTCGACGTATCCAAGATCCGCTATCATAAAATCGTCATAATGACCGATGCGGATGTAGACGGCGCGCACATCGCTACGTTGCTCCTCACCCTCTTCTTCCGGCAGATGCGGCCGCTCATCGACCAGGGCTATGTCTACCTGGCCATGCCGCCGCTATACCGCGTCTCGAAAGGCAAGACTGAGAAGTACTGTTACACCGAGGAAGAGATGAACCAAGCCGTGGCCCAGATGGGCCAGGGCGCCAACGTGAGTCGCTACAAAGGTCTCGGTGAAATGAATCCGCAGCAGCTGTGGGAGACTACCATGGATCCGGCAAACCGGATCATGAAGAGGATTGAGGTGCAGGATGCTGTCATGGCAGATCAGCTCTTCTCGATTCTGATGGGTGATGATGTCATGCCGCGCCGGGAGTTCATAATCGAACATTCCGGCGAGGTTATCAACCTGGATGTGTGATCAGCATGGAAGGCGAACAGAGAATCATCAATCAGACGGTCGAGAAGGAGATGCAGCGCTCCTACATCGACTACTCCATGTCAGTTATCGTCAGCCGGGCCCTGCCCGATGTCCGCGACGGTCTGAAGCCAGTCCACCGGAAGATACTCTTTGCAATGCACGAGCTAGGGCTGGCGTACAACCGGCCCCACAAGAAGTCCGCGACCGTCGTCGGTGAGGTCCTCGGTAAGTACCACCCGCATGGAGACACTGCTGCTTATGACGCCATGGTCCGGATGGGCCAGACGTTCTCGCTCCGGTACCCGCTCGTCGACGGCCAGGGTAACTTCGGTTCTGTGGACGGCGACCCGCCGGCCGCGATGCGTTATACGGAAGCGCGCCTTTCGAAGATGGCGTCCGACCTGTTGCTAGACCTCGATAAGAATACGGTTGACTTCATGGATAACTTCGACGGTTCCCTCAAGGAGCCGACGGTGCTGCCGTCGAAGTTCCCGGATCTGCTTGTGAACGGCTCCGACGGTATCGCCGTCGGTATGGCTACCAAGATGCCGCCGCATAACCTCAACGAAGTCTGCGATGCGATCATCTATACCATCGACAATCCGACTGCGGACACCGCGCAGCTGATGCAGTTTGTTAAAGGGCCGGACTTCCCGACCGGCGGCACCATATACGGTCTCCAAGGCATCCTCGAGGCGTACAACACCGGCCGCGGGCATATACGCGTCCGCTCGAATACGCATTTCGAGGAGGCCAAGAACGGTAAGGTTTCGATCATCGTCGACGAGATTCCGTATCAGGTCAACAAGGCCGAGCTGGTCAAGGCGATCGCCGAGCTGGTCAAGGCCAAGGAGATCGACGGTATCACTGATCTGCGCGATGAGTCCGACCGTCACGGCACCCGTATTGCTATCGAGCTTCGCAAGGATGCAAACGAGAATGTGATTCTGGCGAACCTCTTCAAACGCACCCAGATGGAGGTTACCTTCGGCGTCATCAACCTGGCGCTGGTGGACAACAAGCCGACTCTGCTGACGCTGAAAGCGCTCATCGAACAGTACATCAAGCACCGCCGGAACGTCGTAACCCGCCGCACCCAGTTCGATCTGGGCGAGGCCGAAAAGCGTTATCACATACTCGATGGTCTGATGAAGGCCCTGAACATGCTGGACCAGACCATCGCGCTGATTCGGGCATCAAAGAACGGCGAAGAGGCCAGCCAGGGCCTGCAAACCCTGTTGGCCATCGATGAGGTGCAGGCCAAGGCTATCCTGGACATGAAGCTTCAGAAGCTGACGGGGCTCGAGATCGGCTCCATCAAGCAAGAATATGACGATCTGGTCAGCACCATGAATGATCTGAGAGACATCCTGGCCAAGCCGGCTCGGGTGGACTCGATCATCAAAGGCGAGCTCAAGCAGATGGAGGACACATACGGCGACGCCCGCCGCACCAAGATCGTGGCGGACGCGCTCGACATCGATCCCGAGGATCTTATTCCGCGGGAGGACGTGGTCTACACGATCTCTGCGGACGATTACATCAAGCGCATCCCGCTTCGGACCTACAAGCAGCAATCCCGCGGCGGCGTAGGCATGACGGGCATGCAGACTAAGGAAGAGGACTTCGTTGAGAACATGTTCGTCGCGTCCTCGCACGCATACCTTATGTTCATAACCAATCTCGGTCGCCTGCTGTGGCTGAAAGGCTACGAGGTGCCTGAGGGCACACGCCAGTCCAAGGGCCGTCCGGTGGTCAACTTCCTGCCTGATCTGCAGAAGGATGAATCCGTCAAGGCCGTTATCCCGGTTACTGCATTCACCGACAAGCGCTGTCTGGTCTTCTGCACGAAGAACGGGCTGCTTAAGAAGACCCTGCTCAGCCTGTACGGCAATGTCCGGACCAAAGGTATCAAGGCCATCAAGTTGGACGAGGGCGATGAGATCATGGAGGTCAGCCTGACTGCCGGTGGCGATGAGATCATTCTCGCTACCCGCGGCGGTCTGGCCTGCCGGTTCCCAGAGAGTGAGGTTCGGCCCACCGGACGCGACACAATGGGTGTAAAGGGTATGTCCATTGGTTACGGTGACACGGTTGTCTCCATGGCAATCGTCAAGCCTACCGATCTGCTCCTGACTGTTACCGAGCACGGTTACGGTAAGATCTCGGTGGTTAGCGAATATCGGCAGACTCACCGGGGCGGCAAGGGCGTCATCACCATCAAGACTGACAAACGCAACGGCGGTGTGGTGAGTGTACGCAAGGTCGGTGAGAACGATGAGCTGATGGTCGTTTCCACTGGTGGCAAGATGATCCGTATGCAGGTTGCGGAGATCCGTAAGACCGGACGCAACGCCAAAGGCGTACGGGTAATGGATCTGCACGATGACGACAGCGTTGCTGCGGTCGAGCCGATTGCTCCTGATGATACTACGGCCGCTGAGGCGGCGGCTGCAGCCGAAGAAGCCGAGGCGATGAAGGCTCCGAAGCCGGCGCGGGAAGAAGAGGATGACAGCAAGGAGCTGCCGCCGAATCCAGATGTCGACGAGGATGAGGACAAGCACTCGGAGGAGAACGAATGACTGCGAAGCGGCTCGGCCTGTGGCCCAGGATCATGGTGTTTAGCTTGATCGCTGCCCTTCTCGCTGCACTGTGCGCAGTCCTGTCCGCCGTTACGGGAGACTATCCTGTAGCAGCCTTCATGGTGCTCCTGACGGCGGTCTGCGGGGCCGCCGCCCTTCTTGCCTGGCGTCGGTTGGGCCCCTGAGGGGGCCCGGCTCCCTGGCCGGCAGTGCAATCTTTTAATAGGACGGCTGGTTAAGGGAGATGTAAGCCGCCGTAGCTCAGTTGGGAGAGCGCGTGACTGAAGATCACGAGGTCGCTGGTTCGAACCCGGCTGGCGGCACCATTATTATTTTCGTTGACATGGTACCGAGGCGAGTGCGGTGGAAGAAGAGCCGGATAAGATTCTCATCGACATCCGGAAGACCGATATGACACTCGGTCAGGCCCTGGCCCGTATCCAGCAGTACAAGGACGATCCGGTCTATCGGGACTACGAGATTTTCCTGGATGGCGATGCCTATGCGATAGTCGCCCGGCGGAAGGTGATGCGTTGACCTATGATCAGCCACGCCGCGGACGGATGACTCTCGGCTTGTACAATGCCTATGATCCAAAGGTCTTCCGGGAGCCTCACCGGCGCGTCATCGCACGGGCCGGCGATTTGGCGCTGGCATTCGACATGAATCTGGCACTGTTCGGCTTCCCAGTGCCTGAGGAGGCTAATACTCCGCAGGAGATCGCGAACTTCGTCGCCGGGACCACCAGTATCGGCGCGCATGGCGATAACTTCGTGCAGCTCGCCGATCTGGGCCGCTTCCAGAAGTATCCCTATCCCGACCGCGGTTTCCCGCCGCAGCTCGGGAAAGTCATTCTCACGACCTGCAAGCCGGATGTCAAGAAGCAGCTGACTGTTAAGCAGCTCGCCGATCTGATCGGGGGCGGGCAGAGCGTGCTCCTGCTGTTTGGCATAGGTCCGCACGGGGTCCCGGAGAAGGTTCGGCCGCTGTCAGATTACGACTTCGAGGTCACTGGTGGCAACTACTCGCTCGAGACCTGCACGGCGCTGGGCGCCGTGTGCGGCTCGCTGCACTGCCAGCTTTTGCAGTGAGTTCAGTAGTGATCGTAGAGGAGTTTCGCCGGCTCGAAATAGACGCCGGCGCCTTCTTCGACGCGGCCCACGATCTTTGCGTTGACATGCTCTCTCACGATGTCCGCGGCATCTTCTTCCGGCGCGATGATCGTGAAGCCCATGCTCATGTTGAGTGTCTGGTAGATCTCATGGTCTTCGATGTTTCCCAGTTCCTGAAGGATTTTGAAGATCGGCGCCGGCTTGACCGGATCGTCGATGGTATACTTCAGGCCCTTCCGCATGCGGAGGATGTTACGCAGACCGCCGCCGGTGATGTCGACGAGACCGTGGACCTCATGGTTGGCGGCGATGTCGAGGACCTCCTTGACATAGATCTCAGTGGGCGTGAGTAGCTCCTTGCCGATGGACTGGGAAAGACCGGCCACATGGTCTGTCATCTTTATGTTGTTCGCAGCGACGACCTTCCTGGCCAGGGTAAGGCCATTTGAGTGGATGCCAGAGGACTTCAGAGCGACGATGGCGTCACCCTTGCGACAGTCATCTCCGACGATCATCTTGTCTTTGGGAACGAAGCCCAGGCAGGTGCCGGAGAGGTCTATGCCGTTGATCACCTCGGGGAGTACGGCGATCTCTCCGCCGACGATTTCCATGTCCGACATCTCGGCACCCCGATTCAGGCCGACACCTATCTGTTGGGTGACAGTCTCGTCGGGATGTTCTATGGCGACATAATCGACGAACGAAATCGGCGCTGCGTTGACACAGATGGTGTCGTTGACGTTCATCGCAATGCAATCAATGCCGATGGTATTCCAGACACTCAGCTCCTGAGCAATTATGATCTTGGTGCCGACGCCATCTGTAGCGAGAGTTACGTACTTGTCGCCGAAGTCGATGAGACTGGCGAAGAGGCACGGTTTACGGAGCATCTGACCGAAACCCTTGCGCTGGTACTTCAGTTCTCCCACGAGCGCGTCAATAGAGCTGGATTTCTTGTCGATGTTGACTCCGGCCTGCGAGTAAGTCCATCCTGCCGTCATTGCTATCGTGCGCATAATGGAATCTCGGTCTTATTAGTTTTGACCGTTAACCGTCAATACCTTAGCTTTCACGACCATGCGAGGATGGCACTTCAGCCGAGCGGGGAAAAGTTCCTTATGTATGGAAAGAATGGCGAAAACTGTGGCAGACCTGCATGATCGCTGGGTGGCGGAACGTCATAACGAGTATTATTACAAGCTCGCGAAGAAGATGGACTACCGCTCGCGCGCTTCATTCAAGCTGATGCAGATCGACGAACGTTTTCATATCTTCCGGGCCGGTGATGTCGTCGTCGACCTGGGCGCGTGCCCGGGCGGCTGGTCGCAGGTCGCGAAGGACAAGGTCGGCGAGGATGGCAATGTCATCGGTGTCGATCTCCGTTACATTCGTCCGCTGGAAGGCGTGACGTTCATCATTGGTGACATCACGGAGGATGCCACGATGGTGAAGCTTCTGGGGATGGTGGGTGGCAAGGTGGACGTCGTCCTTTCGGACATGGCGCCAAACATCGCTGGTCAGTACTCAATGGACCATGCTCGCTCAATCGAGCTTTGTATGTATGCCGTCGACGTCTGCGACCGCATCCTGAAAAATAATGGCAAGATGGTCATGAAGGTCTTCATGGGCGATATGTTTGACACCCTGAAAGCGGAGCTTGAGAAGCGCTTCGCTTACGTGACCGTCTACTCGCCTAAGGCTTCCCGGCCTACTTCGTCAGAGGTCTACGTCATATCTACTGGCTTCCTGGGAAAGCACAATGTCAAGCTCAAGCCGCTGGTCGATCCTGCTGTGCCGAGGGCCTCCGAGTTCACGCTCAAGGGCGGGAATATCTGAGTTCAATCCCAAAACCGCTTGGTTTTGGCGTAGTTTACTTCTGCGGCCATGATGTCGCGGAGCATGTCGTCGTCGCTCACGTGCATCTTGCGGAGTACCCGTGCCGCGACATCGGGGCCGACACCCCGGCCGGCGAGGACGATTGCCGCCCTCCCGCCGTAGGCGTTCACCAGATTGGCGTTCTTCAGCAGACGCAGATCGCCCTTTTTTCCGCTCTCATCCCGACCGGGCTTGCCGTAGTCCTTGATGAGGTCCCGTTCGTACTCTTTGAGGAGTGCGACCATCACGCCGCCACACTGCGGGCAGGTTATCCGTTTGGGCGCTTCGCTCACGAGCAACCGGCGTTGGCACTTGCAGTTGAGGCAGGAAGCGAAGAGTGTCTCGCCATCGAGCCGTTTCTTCATGGCGGCGAGGATTGCATGGTCCGCCCTGGCGGGCTGCATGAGTTCCTTTGTGCGGGTTATACCCTCGAGTCCGACGTGAGAAATGCCGCCGGCAACTACTTTTACTTCTCCGTTGGCGATCATCTTCACGGCCCGCTCGGTGTTCGGAATGTCGAGATCCTCATTCAGGACCATGTTAACCGCATCGTTGTACACCGGGGTATCCTTATGTAGATCGAACAGCCGGCCGTAGTTGATGTAGCGATGGTCGGCACCCTTCTCTATAATGCCGAATTTCTTTGCGACGTTGGCGAACCGCCACTTGAGGTAGGTTGAATTCAGAACAGTCAGCCGAGCAAGTGCTTCTACTGTACCAGGCTTGATGGAGAGGAAGGTCTCTAGCAACATCCGGCGATCCATTGAGCGGGGCAGCTCGAGCATGATGCGGTAGGCGTCGGTGGATACGCCGACGCTCTCGCCGAGCCTGGCGGTGAGAAGGGCGGAGTAGATTTTCGCAAGTGTCTCGTTCACGCGGCTCCCGAAACAGCAGTTCACAATGGCGAGACGGTCGCCGTATTCAACGGTGACGAGTTGGTCGGTGGGAACTGCCCATTGGGTGCGCTGCTCCGCCAAGTACTGCTTCACCCGCTCTATTGCCGCCGGATCAGCTGGATAGTTGGCGTAGTCGCCCAGCCGGCGCAGACGGCCGACCTCCATGGCAACATCGAACGGCACCGGGATGTCCGAGCCGGTCCACGACGGCACGTTGCCGACAGTCTTAGCTTCCTCTACCAGGAGCTCGTCTTCCCGTTGCTCTACAACCCGCCACGTACGGCCCTTGGCTATGAACATGGCGTATTCGCCCTCAAGGGTGGCTACAAAGCTTTCGTCGAGGGTACCGATTACGGCACGGGTGCCGATGTCCCGGACAAGGTAGGTCTTCTCATCGGGAATCATCGAGATGTTGTCATAGAAATATTGCATGCCCTTGTGCGAGCGCTTGATGACGCCGTCGTATTCCATCAGCATGTGGATGGATTTGAGCTGCTCGATGACATCGTCGAGTTCCTGGCGAGTGAGCGTCCGGAAAGGGTGGGCCCGTCTCACGACGGCGTAGGCCGCATCCCTGTCAAGTGTTCCGCCGCTCATAGCCATGGCCATCAGCTGATTGGCGAGTACAGACAGGGGGTTCGTCCGACCCTCGGTGTATTCCATCTGTTTGTTTATGCACCGCCGGGCAACGACCATCGCCTCGGCTAGCTCATCGGGCGCGGTGGCCAGAATGACGGAGCGGATCTTCTCGCCGATCCGGTGGCCGGCGCGTCCTGCCCGTTGGGTCATGCGTGCGACCTGCCGCGGGGAGTTGTATTGGAGGACCAGGTCTGCCGAACCTATGTCGATACCGAGCTCCAGGGATGAGGTGCAGATCAGGCCCTTCAGCCGCTGCTCCTTGAAGTCGTCCTCGGACTGCATCCGGATCTCCTTGGAAAGGGAGCCGTGATGGACACCGATGGAAACGTGCTCGTCCCACATCCGATAACGCGATGCGAGCCACTCCGCGGTTTCGCGGGTGTTGACGAAGAACAGTGCCGAGGTAACACTCTCGATGAGTTCCCGGGCACGGATCATCACTGCAAGGATGTCGGGTTCGCTTTGCAGTTTGTCCAGAAGCGGGGCGTTCTCCTCTTTCGGTACAGGGCACTCGACCTGGATGTCGAACTCGCGGAAGGTGTCGTGGCGGCAGAGGATTACTTCGCGGCCGACGCCAGCCAGGTAGTCGACGACCTCAGGAACGTTGCCGACGGTGGCCGAGAGGCCGATGCGCTGGTATTCCCCGGCGAGCGTGACCAGGCGTTCGAGCGCAATGCTCAGCTGCGCTCCGCGTTCGTTGCCGGCAAGCTCGTGAATCTCGTCGACGACGACCCATTTGACATTTTTCATATGCTCCCGGAGGTTCTTTCCGGTGAACATCACCTGCAGGGTCTCAGGAGTGGTGATAAGAATTTGCGGGGGGTTCCGTGACTGCCGCTGGCGGTCGGCCATTGGCGTGTCGCCGTGGCGGACGTCGACGGTAACGCCGAGGTCAGCGCCCAGTGACTCCATGCGCTTTAGCATATCGCGGTTCAGAGCCCGGAGTGGCGTGATATAGAGGCAACGAATGCCCTTGCCGCCCTTCTCATGGGTGAGGGCATTGAAAACTGGAAGCATCGCGGCTTCGGTTTTGCCGATGCCGGTCGGCGCAACAACTAGGACGTTCTTGCCGGCTGCGATCTTCGGGATGGCATCCCGTTGCGGATCGGTCGGCTCGACGATCCCACGGGAGCGGAGGGCTTCAACGACCGCCGGGCTCAGTGACTCGAAAGGCATGCAAAAAGGAAAGGTGGCCGGACCGGGAGGTCCGGCTGTTGAGACGATTTCAGGCCTTCGTTGCGGCCGGAGCGGCAGTAGGAGCAACAGCCGCAGCCGGCGCGGCCTCGATCGGAGCGGTGACCTCAAGGAGGACATCGGACAGATCCATGACCTTCATCTTGGAGCCGATGGCTTTTGCGCCCTGCATTAGGTTGACTACGCAGAACGGGCAGCAAGTGACAAGGATTTCAGCGCCCGTAGCTTCAGCGTCCCTGATACGCTCGGAAGCAATCCGAACGGCGAAGTTATTAAACTGGCTCTTGTAGCCGCCGCCGGCGCCGCAACACCGGGAGTTCTCGCGGCTGCGCTCCATCTCAACTAGCTTGACGCCTTTGATGGCCTTCAGCACGTTCCGCGGGGCATCATAGACGCCCATGTGGCGGCCTAGGTGGCAGGGGTCATGGTAGGTGACGGTGTGGTTGAATTCGTGGTTCAACGGCAGCTTGCGATCCTTGATCAGCATCTCGGCGTATTGTGAGAAATGGTAGACGTTCTGTCCGACTTTGGCGTAGTATTTACCGAAGTCGGTGGAGATGGTCTTGTAGCAGCCGGAGCAGGTCATGACCATGTCTTTGGCGCCCATGCCGTCAGCCTTCTCTACGACGCGTTCAGCGCAGGCCAGGGACTCTTTCTTGGTGCCGGTCCTCAGAAGCGGCGACGAGCAGCACCACTCATCGGCACCGAGGATGTTCATACGGACTCCGGCCCGGTTGAGGACGCGGACGCCGGTCTGCGGGATGCCCTGCTGCCGATAGGAGCCAGTGCAGCCAGCGAAGAAGATTACGTCGGGGGCGTCGTACTTCGGCACCTCTTTCGGCCACCAGTCGCCACGTTTCGCGGGATCCTCCCCGTACGGGTTATGTACCTCAGCGACCTTCTCTGCCATGCTTTTGTGAGCTGGGAGCGGCGCGACGCCCTGCTCAACCATCCAGGTACGCATGGTCTCCCACAGTTCAACCAGCGGGATGTGGGCGTGGCAGACGGCCTCGCAGTTGCCGCAGCCGGTGCATTTGTACATGGCGTCAACGAAGTACGGATTGACCTCGACTTTGCGGCCAAGTGCTTTATCCATCAAGCCAAGTGCTTTCAGATCGATCTGCCGCAGGTAGTAGATCTTGCCGCGGGGGGTGACTGATTCCCAGGGCGTCTGTCCGTGTGCTTCGCAGACGGATATGCAGTATCCGCACTGAACGCAGGCGTTGAGTTCCTGTTCAATATGCGGGAGTTTCGTTATTTGCATCGTTCTACCTCGATTGAGTGGGTCCGGGATGTCAGGGGAGACAACTGGCGGGCCGTGGATTATGAAAGAGACATGGTCCGCGCATATTAAAAGTCTTTTAGAAAGAATAGAAGACCCAACAGATGACAGTATGGTGGGCCCAGCCGGATTCGAACCGGCGACCATCCGATTATGAGTCGGACGCTCTACCTAGCTAAGCTATGAGCCCGCAGAGTTCTGATACTCGCCTACGGCATAAAAACATATCGTACTTCCTAAGATAAGTTCTCTCATACAGAACGGTAACTCTAGGGTTTGTTATTTTCAATGTACCAGATCAGTCGATTAGTATGCGAGCCCGGCCGTATTCGTGGCAAATCACGCACTTGATTCCATAGGTCTGTTCAATATTCTCAGCAGTCAGAACTTCGGCGGTCAATCCATTGGCGACTACACGACCGTTACGTAGCATCACTGTCCGATTGCAGAAATGCATTGCTAGATCCAGATCATGGATGATGATACAGGCGCAAATCTGTCTCCGCCGAACGGTCTCTGAGATGGTTTTCAGAACTTCTAGCTGATATCTGACGTCTAAATTGCTGGTCGGTTCATCCAGCAATAACACTTTGGCTTCTTGGGCAATCGACCGAGCAATCAGGACCCGTTGAGCTTGTCCGCTGCTGAGCCGGTCGAATGGCCGCATGGCCAAGTCATCGACTGCCATCTCTTTCATGGCCGCCCAAGTCAATTCCCGATCTTTTTCGCCAAAATTCCAACTGATGTAAGGGCGCCGGCCCATCAGGACAACCTCATAGACCGTCGGTGAGCAGGGGTCACGGCTGTTGTCTTGAGGCACGAGACTCATTTTCTGTGCCATTTCATTCCGGTTCATTGTCGAGACATCACGTTCATCTAGCATTACAAGGCCCTGTTTTGGGGTCAAGATGCGGTTGATGCAACGGATTAAAGTCGTCTTTCCCGAACCGTTGGGGCCAACGATGCCAGTCACTTCGCCTTGGTTCATCTCGAGGTTGACATCAAAGAGGATTTGTGTGTCGTCATAGGCGAATGACAGTGCGTCAACCTTTAGCTTCATTTCTTGTCTCCAAGTAGCAATAATACCAGCAATCACAGGATAATATTTAATACGTATCACAATTATAGTAATACTCTCATGAATAACAAAATAATCGCCGCTCTTGCGGTTGTAATCATTGTTGCTGCTGGTTGCGGCAGCGCAGTCTGGTATATGTCCCAGAGTCATCAAAGTGAGAAATCCGAGGTCGGTGGAACAGGTCTCGAGGTTTTCGGCAACGTTGACAAGGACAACGACGTTGATGCCAAGGATGCCGATCTTCTGCAGAAATACCTCGACACCCCGACTGAAGGACAGGCTGCTGCAGTAGTTTCTTTGGGTCTTGATCTGACTTATGCGGATGTGAATGGCGACGGCGCCGTCAATACTAAGGATGTAGCGGCCATCCGTGCCATCGACAACGGAAGCTATGGTGAGATTCGCTTCCTGGATGGTAACGGACAAGTGCAGTCAATCAGCACTGATATCAGTCGTATCGGCGCCGAATATTTCTGTAATGTTGAGCTCTGCATGATTCTAGGGGTTGTAGACAAGGTGGTAGCCGTAGATTACGCGCCATATCAACTCAAAGATTTCTATTTTCAGGATGACTCACAGAGAGACTCTGTAATGAATATGGCTAACATGAGCAGTCCTGATTATCCAGCAGTTAATGATATGAATCTAGACGTTCTGCTTTCCTTCAGTTATTCAGTCGATCTCCTGAAGACCAAAGCCGAAAAACTCATTGGCACCGATGTGATTTATCTGGGTCTCTATCAGCCCAATTTGCTAAGTGCAGCCAATTCTTCTTATGTGCATGGCATCCTCAAGGCAGGGTACATCTTCCATAAGGTCGATCGGGCCGAAGACTATGTGAATTGGATTCTGCAAAAAATCGATTATATGAACGGCATCAGTTCTTCAATTCCGGAGAACGAAAAGCCGCACGTCATCATGACGAACTATCAGAACTCCTATTTCGCTAATGCCGATACAAAGACGCTCACATTATACAATCTGAACGATCCACAGGGACAGGCTTGTGTGCTTGCCGGAGGTCACAATGTGTTGCAGGACATCGACTCTAAGGCATATCAGTCTGGTTATAGTGCCAAAGTTCAGGTGGATGCAGTCTTCAATGACGATGCCGACATCTACGTGAACTATATCTTCTGTCACACGGTCGAGTATACATACTCTGGAGTCAAGATGTCTGGCATCGATCACGGTTATTGTACAAGTGACTACACTGACTTCAAGAACGCTTGGACAAATGTTAACTCTAGGGAGTTAGTGAAGGCTGAAGTAGATTCAGATCACGTTCACATTGATGCTGGTGACCTGCGTAACGGTGCCAGCGGGGGTGTGCTTTTGGCGGCATATCTGGCGAAGGCCATCAATCCTGACAAGTTCACTGCGCTGGACCCGGTTGAGCTTCACAACGAGTACGTCAGTGAATGGCTCGGCGTAACGGGATACGATGTGGTCAAGGACGCTGTAATCACATATCCGACGGTCACGGTCAAGAGCAGTTGAATCTCTCAGGGTTGCGGAATGGCCAGCGAGTCTTGGGAGAACATATGGGACCGGGAGGTCAAAAATACCACCCGGCAGCAGCTCAGTCGGGGGGACTTCTGGGACCAGCGCGTCGCAGAGGTCTGTAAAGGGACAGTCTTTGGGCAGGAACTAACCGACTGGCAAATGGCGGTGGTGGCGCCGCGGCAGGGGGACAGCTGTCTGGAGATTGGCCCCGGCTGTGGCCGCCTTACACTGCCGTTAGCCGTTTCAGTGGCTAGCGTGACAGTGTTCGACATATCAGCTGCCATGATTGGGTGTCTTCAGAAGAATGCTGCAGTCGCAGGTGTCGGCAACATCTGTTGCATCAACCAGGCTTGGGAGGAAGCCCTCCTCTCGTCTACAGGTTACGATTTACTCCTGGCTTCCTTCTCGCTGTTCATGCACGGGCTAGATCGGCAGGTGCGCCGCATGGCCGCCGTTGCTCATCGGACGGTCGTCTTTGCCTCTGGTGAGCTTCGGGTTCCGTTAGAGCTTCAGCAAGAACTATACGGAAAGGTGATGACGAGTCACACCGATGCCGAGATGATTGCCGGAGTTGCGGCAGAAGCAGGCCTATGCATCCGCTGTCTGAGTGCCGATTTCGGGCGTCAGTGTGTTTATCCCTCCTTGGGGGTAGCAGTTGATTCACTGGTTGAATACTGTGGAATCGGTCCTGAGCAGCGGGCAACAGTGGAGGACTACGTGACCAGTCATTATCAAACCGACGGGCGCCGTTATTGGCGGCAGGAACGCGGAAGAGTGGGGGCGATCGAATGGTGACGTCGAAACCGACTGCCGACGGTCGGCCTCAGATCAGGAGGATGCATCTGCGGCAAGCTGCCTACGTTGTCGTTGTTTTTATTGCTGCGTTGGTCCTGATGTCGTGGTCTGTTACCATAGGTTCAACTAACATCACCGCAGAACAGGTCTACCAGGTGTTCTTCAATCAGTTTATCCCGGGAAGCTATGACGTCCCCTGGAAAACCAGTGAGATCGTGATGAAGGTCTATGCGCCCCGGGTTCTGATGGCCTTCTTTGCCGGAGCCATCTTAGCCATAGGTGGGGCCATTACACAGACGATATTGAAAAACTCGTTAGCCACCCCCTATACTCTGGGGGTCTCCTCAAGTGCAGCTTTCGGAGCCTCCCTTTCCATTGTTTTCGGCATCACAGTGATGGCCGGTCAAGTTGGTACTATTGTCAATGCCTTCCTGTTTTCGCTCATTCCTGCATTAGTCATTCTCTTTGCTTCAGCACGGAAGCACCTGTCTCCTGCTTCGATGGTTCTCATCGGAGTAGCAATTTCTTACGTCTTCAGTGCATGTACGACCATTCTTCAGTACTTCGGAGAGGCGGACGCAGCCAAATCCTCACTGTTCTGGGCGGTCGGCGATCTCAACAGTGTTTCATTATGGCAGATTCCCTACGTCATAGTCACCGCAGCGGCGATGCTGATTATCGCGGCCTATCTAACGAAGGACATGGATGCCATGCGGATGGGTGACGATACAGCGACTTCTCTGGGTGTCAACGTCCGGTTGACGCGGCTGATTCTGATGATAACGGCATGTTTTTGCACTGCAGTAATCGTGAGTTTCATCGGAGCAATAGGTTTCATATGCCTACTTGCGCCGCACATCTCTCGGCTTATCGGCGGCAGCGGTCTTCGCTTTCTCATTCCAGCATCAGCAGTGACGGGTGCATTGCTGCTGTTGTTCGCTGACATCATTGCCAAGGACCTCATCAATCCCATAATGTTGCCGGTCGGGGCCATTACGGCATTAATCGGCGGGCCTGTGTTGGTACTTCTTCTGTTGCGGAGTCGGGACAGTGTTATCTGACAATAATAGAATCGATACTGCATATGTGCCAGATGTCAGTGTGGTAATTATGCCAGAAAAGTGTCGTTAAATGTAGGGTATGTTATTTTCTGACAGTATACTACACAAATCGAGCTATCGATAGAAACTGTAACTAATCAGAACAAAATGGTGCCGTTGCGTGGGATCGAACCGTGGACCTTGAGATTAACAATCTCACCCTTTGTCTATTTAAGCTATGAACTCTGCGGTCCACAATACTGTCAGACGAGATAAAACAGTATCGAGAGACAGTGGTCTATTGTGGAATCGTAAATGAATTGAAAGTCTCCAGGAACGGGGGAATATGGTATGATGACCAGAGATGACAAACTGAAGGTGTATGATGGGATTGAACGGTATTGACATCAAAAGACCCAGCAATATGGTTTTGTCAGCTGTTTTTCGGAAGTGTGAGCCGATATGATTACGCAATCGGGTGGCTTAAGAGTCGCATGTGCTTTAGTAAGTATTCACTCAACCCAAAATAGGTATGACATCAGGATGACAACTACGACTCATGTAGTTGTTCTGTTGGAGTGGTTTTGTACAGATTTTGAAGTTATTCAGATTGTATTAATGTTCAAGCACGGCGTAATGCACAAGCAGAGTTCCGGTATCTGACGGTCGGGTGAGTGTGTCTGTACGAGACTCTGTTGTCTGAGTCGGATCTTGGGAGAACAGGTATGCTGGAATAATTTGGTGGGTAAAACATACTCATTACAGACACCATGACGTGTTGGAACACGGTCGGGGGTATGCGTGCATCTGAGACTCTGACGTCGAAAATATAACTTGTATTTAAATAAAATAAATTCATAACGTTAGCCATCATGATTTGAAGACCAAACTCAGAGCATATACCGAATATCGGATTTGGCATCTGGAATAATATCCATATTAATCTTTAAAGATGCAAATAAGATTGATTTGAAACCTTTGTTTCGTAAGATTTCTTTGGCTCTAGGAATCTATCGTCTACCGTTTACCGCTGTAGCGGCATTCCATGTCTGTATCTGTACCACTGGTATGTAGATTCAGTATGAACTGTATCCCATTATGCTGATGTTCGATAAATATCTACCCAACAGCTCAAGTGACACAGATGTTTATGAAAATGCACGGAAGACCCATAAAATCCCTGGATGACAAATTTCATGAAATGATGACTGAACATATGAATTATGTGGTATCTAAAATCAAAAAGCCTTTGAAAGTGGCGCTCGAAGATTTTAAACGATCACGTTGCAGACCGAAGAACGTTCGTATAGAAGGAAAGTGCCCCACAGATGACGAAGGAAACGAGATTATGATACAGGTGGAGGGGCTTTCTAAGATTTATGGTAAATATCCGGAAGAGGCCCTGAAACTTTTGGAAAAAGGTGCAGATAAAAAAGAGGTACAGGAAAAGACCTCCAATAATGTAGGTCTGTATAATGTATCGCTGAATGTCAGAAAAGGAGAGATATTCGTAATAATTGGTCTTTCTGGGTCAGGTAAATCCACACTTGAACGTTGTATGAATCGTCTGATAGAGCCTACAACCGGAAGAATTTTGATTGCTGGAATTGACATTACTTCTCTGAACGAGGAAGAACTGAGGTATGTCAGACAGAAGCATATGTCCATGGTGTTTCAGAACTTCGCTCTTCTGCCACATAGGAATGTTAAAAGCAATGTTTCTTACGGACTTGAGATCCAGGGTATTCTGGAGAATGAACGGTTGGAGAGGTCTCAGGCATCGATAGAGAGAGTTGGTCTGTCTGGGTACGAGAACAGTTACCCAAGGGATCTCAGCGGAGGTATGAAGCAGAGGGTAGGTCTCGCCAGGGCATTGGCCACAGACCCTGATATTCTTTTTATGGATGAGGCCTTCAGCGCCCTGGATCCTCTTATAAGAAATGATATGCAGGAGGAACTGCAGAGAATACAGTCTGATCTTAACAAGACCATAGTATTCGTAACGCATGATTTAGACGAGGCTCTAAGACTTGGTGACCGCATTGCGCTGATGAAGGACGGTCGTGTAGTCCAAATAGGCACACCCGAAGAAATTCTCAAAAATCCTGCAGACGAGTATGTTAGTAGATTCACGAAAAAGGTGGATCGCACCAAGGTGTTCGATGCGGAGACCTTCATGAAAAAACCCAGGAATGTCATACATGACACACAGGGGCCCAGGGCTGCAATGAAGATCATGGAGAGTACGGATCACAGCAACCTGCTGGTAGTAGACAAGAGTAACCGCCTGGTTGGTATGGTCGGATCAGATGACATAATAAACGCAATTCGTCAGGGTAAAACACTGGATGATGTCATAGAACGGGATATACCGAGGGTTCACAGGGATACCCCCATGAAAGAGGTGATACATATTATGGTTACCACGGACTTTTCGATACCTGTTGTAGATGATGATCAAAGACTAATAGGCATCGTAAGTCCGTCTGCTACAGCTGAGGCACTGAATGAGGGGGATCTGTGATGGTGTCTCCCATAGGTCTATTTGCAGAACAGGTCGTGAATTTTATAGAGCAGTACTTTGGCTGGCTCTTGAACGTCATCAGCGAAGTTCTAAATTGGCCGCTGAATGTTCTGGAAGATGTACTTTGTGGCATGGGTCCCATGCTGTTTATGGTAGTATTAATCGTAGTGTCCTTGCTGATTACAAAGCGTCTGACTATCACCATATTCGCGGGCATTTCATTCTATGTAGTCTATTGGATGGGCTATTGGGGTAGTGCAATGATAACGCTGAGCATGGTGATAGTCTCAGCATTGGTAGCAATTTTAATTGGCATACCATTGGGCATATGGGCTGCTAAAAGTGAGACTGCAAATCCATTGATAAAGGCGTTGATGGACTTTATGCAGACGATGCCAGCATTCGTATATCTCATTCCGGCTGTCATATTCTTCGGTTTGGGAATGGTTCCCGGAGTGGTCGCAACTGTGATATTTGCCATGCCACCAATAGTTAGGCTAACCAATCTTGGCATTAGGCAGGTGCCTGCAGAGATGAACGAGGTCGCAGACGCATTCGGATCTACTGGATGGCAGAAGTTGACTAAGGTGCAGATGCCTGAAGCAACGCCCTCAATAATGGCGGGGGTAAACCAGTGCATAATGCTGTCTCTGTCAATGGTGGTAATATCGGCAATGATTGGGTGCGAGGGTTTGGGGCAGGACATAGTCTATGCACTGAGCAGGGTGGATGTGGCACTTGGATTCGAGGCGGGATTAGCCGTCGTCCTCATAGCCATGGTCCTTGACAGACTAACACAATCATTGAACAGGAATGCTGGTGGAATTAAGGGAACAAAACCTGTCTCATTAGCGAAAAGAAGCAAGAACGTCCCTCTCAAAGTCGGTGCAGTACTCATCGTCCTCACACTCTTGGTGGCAGGTGCGGTTATATTTCACACAGACGATGAAGACAATGCTGGGATAACGAAGATGGGGACCGTTCTGGACGGCGGTGCCCAATGCGGACTTGCCGTACCTACATACATAGCCGAAGAATATGGTCTCGAATACATTTCAGATCTCGAAGAATATGCAGACGATTTCGACGATGAGATTGTCGGCATAGATGCGGGGGCCGGGATAATGTCCTCTACCATGAATGCCATGAATCAGTACGATTTGAGTTCGTTCAAATTGATATCTAGTTCAGAATCCGGAATGCTGACATCGCTGAAGAATGCGTATGAATCGGAAAAGGCCATAGTTGTGACCATGTGGACGCCTCATTGGGCCAACGGAGTGTACGATTTAACATTCTTGAAAGATCCAAGTCTTGTATACGGCGAGGCGGAGTCCATCGAATCATGGGGGAGGTCCAATCTTGCTCTCGATGATCCACTGATTGCCCATGTGCTGTCTAACTATGAGTATAGTCTGGTCGAGTTCAACGATCTTCTGTCATTCATTGACAGTAGCGGAGATGCAACCGAGGCTGTAGAACAGTGGACAGAGTCCCACCCAGATCTGCTAGCCAAATGGCTTGGTGGAACAGAATACAAGGCCGATCGTGAGGAAATAACCATCGGACTTGTAAACTGGGCAGATTCAATAGGGTCTTCCAGCGTCTTGAAATACGTTCTTGAAAAATATGTTGGGTACGATGTAAACCTAGTCGAGTTGAACGTAGGCGTGATGTATCAGGGTCTTAGCGACAGTAAGATTGATTTCATAACCACGGCATGGCTTCCAATAACCCATGCACAATATATAGAAAAATATGCGTGACGGCTTTTTGAAGGCAGATACGGAAGCATGATCTTCAGACTTTCCTTTCAGAAATCGTATTCCGAGTATGGTGAAAGTACGGCTGCGGAATGTATTGGCTGTCTCTTCAGATACAGTGGAAAGCATGAGGGGACCTGAAGGTCATCTTCTTAGCCAGGTGGGTTAGGCTTCGGCATAGTCTAATGTTGCCTTCGACCACACATGGTCGATACTTGCACGGTCATTGTATGTATTTTCCAAGTATGCATGAAGGGGATCATTGTATCGAAAGACTAGCCAAGAAAGAAAAGATATCTCCTGGGGACCATGCTAAAATTGATAAGAAGGCGCCGTCGCGCGGGATCGAACCGTGGACCTTGGGATTAACAGTCCCACGCTCTACCGACTGAGCTACAACGGCTTAAGGGAGCCCAATGATGGGGCCATATAAATTATTTACGCCGTTTTCAATCTCTGTCGTTCACTTGGGGATTTGTCTGCGAATGAGCTCGACGCGAGCATCGAGTTCGTCAAGGCGGTCAGACAGCTCAGTCATGAACTCCTCATAGCGGTCAGTGACCGTCGCTCCCTCGGGTGTCGCTTTGATCAGGCCGTCGCGCTCTAGTAGCCGTAACGAGTAACGAACCTTGTGCCGCGGGATGTTCAGAAGTTCTGACAGCCGGATGATTCCCACCGGTTGGTTATCTTTGGTAGCTTTGAGCATGAGGATGTGACGCTCGATGAGATCCATCTCATCCATGGTTCCTGCGAACATCTTGCCCGGCATCATTACTTCATCGGACTCCCGTTAGATAAATGCTACGTGTTAGCATGGGTTACGGTTGTTACGAAAATAATCGGAAGAAAATAATAACTGATGATGCGGCGCGCGGTCAGAAAAACGGCCGCGGCACCGTACGGGGAAGATTTGTGGGTCGGCAGAGGGCATGCGGCGCCGTCAGCGCCCATACCACTTCTGGACGCCCCACTTGCGGTAGTTGACGTAGTACCCCTGTGTGAAAGACCCGCAGCAGTCCAGCGCTTTCTGTTCAGCATCTGGGCCTTTGTAAGTCTTATAACAGTTGAGACACTGCCACCTGAGCTCGAGGGGCTTCTCCTTTTTGGCCATTACCTTACGAAAGGCCAAATCCATTAAAATACTTTAGTATCGTCTGCGTCTGGACGCAAAGAACTGACCACTGTATTATGCCAACTCCCTGCTGTTGCCTGTTCAGTCGGCTGGCACGGGGTGTACAGTCGGATACAAAAAAGTGTGGATTTAGCATCATGCGGCCCCGTATCACCGTGGATTTTTATCTTTTCCTTTCTGAACCATTATATAGTGCGCAAAATGTTAGCCAACGCTATGAACAGGATAAAGGTCATCAGTGAGCCCTCTGAGCTCGTTCCTATGCTCAGAGCGGTCGACACCCCGATTAAACGGGATGTCCTGAAAGAGGTGACCTTGGAATGGAAGACGGCTGATGAGATCGAGAAAAAGTTCGGTCCAGAGGGCCGTGAAGCCACCATCTTCTTCGAGAAGATGAAACTCGTCGAAACTCGTTGGCTCTCTACCAACGGCAACTATCCCGAGAAATCCTACCATACATACTATACCTCTTTCAGCATCAATGCCCAGTGGCCCGTCTACGAAATCAGCGACGTTCTCGCCGCTGCTATGATGAGCGATGATGAATATGCGCAAATCGAGGCAAAGATTCTCGAGCAGGTCGGCACAGAGGGTAAGTTCTCGGGTGATGTGGCGGAGGCTCTGGGTCTTTCGTCCACCATGCTCAAGAGTCTCGTACGTCGGTCGGTCAAGATGGATTATCGCGGTCACCGGATCGAGCTCATAAAAGAAGAGTGAACGATGGCCGACATCTGGATCATGCGGATCGGGCACCGGCCCGCCCGCGATAAGCGCGTCACTACGCATGTGGCGCTTTGTTCCCGTGCATTGGGCGCCCGGGGAATCTACATTGATACGGCAGACCCTGGTCTGGAGAATAACATCAACAGCGTCAGCAACCGTTTCGGCGGCCAATACTCCATCAAGACTGGTGTTCCGTGGGAGGAGGCCACCGATCCTGCCAACTTCAAAGGCAAGATCGTCCACCTCACGATGTACGGTCAGCGGGTCGATGAGGCGTTGCCGAAGATTCCGAAGGACGAGGACATCATGATAATCGTCGGAGCCGAGAAGGTTCCGATCGAGGTGTACCAACGGGCGGATTTCAACGTCTCGGTCGGCAACCAGCCGCACTCTGAAATCGCGGCGCTTGCTATCTTCCTCTACCTTTACACGGGTGGGAAGCATCTCTATGAAGAGCGGACCGGCGGCGAGCTGACCGTCATTCCGAACGAGCGGGGAAAGACCGTGGTCAACCATGACGAGTGAGCAGGTTCCCACTGACGAGCAGTGCATCGCGCTGCTCTGGGACGTCGGTTGCAAGAAGCGCGTCGTCGTCCACTGCGCTACCGTTCGGGCGGTTGCCGAGGAGATTGCGAAAGGCATTCCAGATGCCGACATGAATCTGGTCGTCGCTGGCGCACTACTTCATGATATCGGTCGTTCCCAGGATCACTCGATTCTGCATGCTTCCATCGGTGCGCGGATCCTGGAAGAGCGCGGCTACCCGTCGGCGTTGGTCGAGATCGTCCGCAAGCACACGGGTGCCGGTCTCGACGCACGGGATGTGCAGGAGCTCGGCATCCCGCCCGGTGACTACATCCCGCATACTCTCGAGGAGAAGATTGTAGCCCACGCGGACAATCTGGTGAGCGACAATCACGTCGTTCCTCACCAGTATTCAGTTGATAAACTACGTGCAAAGGGCGCCGACCGCGGCGCCGACCGTATAGAGGCGCTCCACCAGGAGCTCTCTGCGCTGTATGGGAAGGATGTCGACTCTGTTATCCAAATCGTCGGCGAGTACCCTAGACTCAAGGGCGTCAGGCCTTAAAGTAAGTCCGATACAATCGGGTTACCCTGTTCGTTTCTTTGTACAGATGTAATGTTTATAATTGCAATCAGCCATTATCAGTCTAGGCGAATGAAATGGTTACCGAACTAAACGAGAAGACGTTCGACGACTTTGTGAACAATAACGACCTGGTCCTTATCGACTGCTGGGCGATTTGGTGCGGCCCTTGCCGGCGTATGGCCCCTGTCGTCGATGAGATTGCTGAAGAGCTCAAGGGGGAATGTGCCGTCGGAAAGCTCAACACCGACGAAAACCAAGCGATTGCTGCCCGCTTCGGCATCAATGCCATCCCGACTCTGCTAATCTTTAAGAAGCAGGTGCTCCAGGAGCCATTGGTCGGTCTCCGTCCCAAGGAAGACGTCATCAGCTATCTCAGAAGCCTCTGATCTGATGGAAGCTGACGTCGTCGTAATAGGTGCGGGCCCGGCCGGTCTCCAGGCTGGCATTCATGCGGCCCGTCGGAAAGCAGTTACTGTGGTCATAGGCCGCGCAGCCGGCAGCGCTCTCAGCGGTGTTAAACTGGAGAATTATTTTGGGTTTTCCAGTCCGGCCCTCGGCAGCGAGCTGTTGGCAGCCGGTGCGAAGCAGGCGGAAACCTTCGGCTGCCGCATGCTTGATGCCAATGTCACCGCGGCGGCGTCGGTGAACGGCCGCTTTCGCATCACTGCAGAGAGCGGCGAAGAGTTCCTGGCCAGTGCGGTCATTCTGGCTACCGGCATTTCGCGCGTGAAGCTCGGAGTGCCAGGTGAAAAAGAGTATCTGGGAAAAGGTGTCAGCTACTGTGCAGCCTGTGATTGCAATTTCTACAAGGGCCGGACGGTCGCCGTTTACGGCGGTCAATCCGAAGCAGCGGCCTCGGCGGAGCTCATGACGAAATACGCTGCTAAGGTCTACTGGGTCGCTCCGCTGTTCGAGGCCGATCCTGCGATGGTCGTGCAGGCCGAGAAAGCCGGCGCGCAGCGGGTTATCGCGGCGGCCAAAGAAATAGCGGGCGAAGCAAAAGTGACCTCGCTCCGTTTGACGGACGGCCACGAGTTGAAGGTGGACGGGGTCTTCATTGAGCTCGGCGGCCGGTCTTCGGCCGACCTGGCCATGGACCTCGGCCTGATGCCCGAGATCGACAATACGGTGGCTGTCGACCGCAGTGGCGCCACGGCTGTGCCTGGCGTCTTTGCCTGCGGGGACATCACCGGTCGGCCCTGGCAGGTCGCCAAGGCGGTAGGCGAGGGGGCAGTAGCTGGAACAGCGGCCGCGGATTTCGTCAAGAAGATGAATGCATGACGGTACAGGACCTGATTTCCAATATGCTGCGGGAGGAGGGAGGTTTCCAGAAATCATTCCGGAGCATCCTGGATGATGAGCTGAAGATTTCCCTTAATGAGTTCTGTCAGGTGTCTGGCATCTCGCAGAGCACGATGTACAAGATCCTTGAGGAGAAGCGGGAGCCAAATCTTCGGACGGTGCGGCAGATCATCAAGGCGCTGAATGCACTCTATCACAAGGGCTCGGAGAAGTTCGTTGCGGTCATCGCCTCGCCGGTGTTCATGGAGAACCTGCCGAAGACCTTTGATTCGACCGCCAGTGGGCTGATTAACATACGGGAGTATCCGGTGCGGACCGTCGAGGATGCGATAATTGCCTCCGTCCGTGCAGAGCGTGACGGTGCCCTCGGTGTTATTTGCGCTCCGATCGTGGCCAACACAGTCGAAAAAATCCTTTCGATTCAGGTTTATCCGGTGTTCCCGTTCGACAGCGTCATGAAGGTCCTCGAGAATCTCAAGGGCCGTGTCTGAGCCGCTAAAAATTAAAATAAATGCTTTACTTATTACATCTATCAGCAAAGGCGAGGATGAATGTTCGAGTTACAGGTTGTCACGAACACCCCTATGACCGGCGTCGATGATGCCGATGTCGTGGCGGAGACGCTACTGGTGCAGATCGGTTACTTGCCGAAGGGCTACGATCCTCACACGGGATCGCTATCGGTGCGGGACAGCGTGCCTTATCGGCTCTTCATGGGCTATCTCATGAAGAATCCTGCCAAGGCCTGGACCGTGGAAGAGCTCGCCGCACTCTTGGAGACCACTAAGCCGACGGTCTACCGGCACATCAACAAGCTGAAGTCAATGGACCTGCTGGAAAGCGTGGATGTAGACGCCGATGGTCAGGTCCGCAAGGGCTACCGCATCCGTTACGGAGACTTGGCGAAAGCATGGAGCTTCACCGAGGCCAACGTCAGCATGGCAATGGAGAACTACAAAAAGTCTGTCGCCCGGCTCCAGGAGCTGGTGCGTGTCCGCGCGGAGCAGTCCTGAATGACTGGGGAGATTGCCGCGCGCATCATCACCGCGGTGAAGTCTGGCTCGGTCACAGACCGTGACAGCCTTCAGCGGCTGAAGATGCAGCTGTGCGCGGAGTACGGCCCGGACAAGGTTCCGCCCAACTCGGAGATTCTGGCCATGGTGGACCCGGCCGACCGGGCACTTCTGTTGCCGCTGTTAGTCAAGAAGCCCATGCGCACGGCCAGCGGTGTATCGGTCGTTGCGGTGATGACATCCCCGTATCCCTGCCCACACGGGCGCTGTGCCTATTGTCCCGGCGGCGTAGCCAGCCGTTCGCCGCAGTCGTATACTGGTAAGGAGCCGGCCGCTCGGCGCGCCGAGGCGAACCATTTCGACCCCTTCGACCAGGTGACGGATCGCATCCGCCAGCTGACAGAAGTCGGGCACGTCACCGACAAGATCGATCTCATAATCATGGGCGGGACGTTCACTTCTCGCGACACGCAGTATCAGGAGTGGTTTGTGCGGCGCTGCTTCGAAGCAATGAACGGTGCGCCGGCCGGCACCCTCGCAGCTGCCCAGCAGGCTAATGAGACGGCTGCCCACCGCTGTGTCGGCCTGACAGTGGAGACCAGACCGGACTACTTCTGCCGTCCGGAGCAGATCGAGCGCATGATGATGCTGGGAGCCACCCGTGTGGAGCTGGGTGTGCAGATTCTGGACGACGCGGTGCTGGCAGGCGTCGATCGCGGCCACGGCGTGGCTGCCGTGCGGGATGCTACTCGGGTTTGCCGGGAGCACGGTCTCAAGATCTGCTACCATCTGATGCCTGGTCTGCCAGGCTCTTCGCCGGAGCATGACTATGAGTGCTTCCGGCAGGTCTTCGACGACTCCGACTTCCGTCCGGACATGCTTAAGTTCTATCCGACGCTGGTCGTGCCTGGCACCCGGCTGTATGAACAGTGGCAGGCGGGGGCCTACACTCCGCTGAATACCGCAACGGCCGTTTCGCTGCTGGCGAAGATGAAGGCCTACGTCCCCGAATATGTCCGGATCCAGCGGATCCAGCGGGACATCCCGGGGCCGGAGATCGCGGCAGGCATTCTGCAGAGCAACCTGCGTCAGCTGGTGCAGGACCGTATGGCGGCGGACGGCACGCGGTGCCGTTGCATCCGTTGCCGGGAAGTCGGTCAGACCGGTGTGCGGCTGGAAGATCCGACGCGTATCGAGCTGAAGATTCAGGAGTATGCGGCCGCAGGAGGGACTGAGCGCTTCATCTCCCTTGAATACGATGACTCGCTGGTCGGTTATGTCCGCCTGCGGACGGACGCGCAGGCGACGGTACGGGAGTTGAAAGTCGCCGGTCAGGAGACTGCCGTCGGCGCAGCGGCGGCCGATTGGCAACACCGCGGCTTCGGTCGCCGGTTGCTAGCCGAGGCCGAACGCTATGCGAAGGCCGACGGCTATGTACGGATCAGGGTGACCAGCGGAGTAGGGGTCCGCGGTTACTACGAGGGCCACGGCTACCGGCTGGAGGCCCCCTATATGGTCAAATATCTCTGATCAGCTGTAGAACGGAGTGTCGCCCCAGCGGTCCTTACGCTTGCTGAGTTCGCGGCCCATGTTCTCATAAGACTTGAACGTCATGTCATCCACCGACGGGCGGACCTTGTCCAGGGCCTTGTCGAAGTGCCGTGCGGCCACCGTCTGGATTGCGGGATCCTCGTGGAAGGCGGCCAAACCGGCCTCGCGGCAGACCGCCGCCAGGTCCGCGCCGACATAGCCGTCCGTCCGGGCAGCGAGTGCGTTCAAATCCACGTCCTGATCCAGCGGCATGCTCCTGGTGTGGATGCGCAGGATGCTCTCCCGTGCAGTGACATCCGGGCGCCCAACCAGAATCATGCGGTCGATGCGGCCGGGGCGCAGGAGTGCCGGGTCCAGCATATCGGGGCGGTTGGTGGCCGCCATGACCAATACGTGACTGAGCGGTTCCACGCCGTCCAGCGCCGTCAGCAGCTGCGCCACAACACGCTCCCAGGCGTCTCCGTTCTCGCCGCTACGGCGGGGTGCGAGGGCATCGATTTCGTCGAAAAAGACGATCGACGGGGCCATCTGCTTAGCCCGTTTGAAGATTTTCCGCACGGCCTGTTCGCTCTCACCCAGCCACTTGCTGGCAATCTCCGGGCCGTTGACCAGGATGAAGTTCGCGCCCGACTCATGGGCTACGGCCTTGGCAATAAGGGTCTTGCCGGTGCCAGGCGGGCCGTACAGGAGCAGGCCGCGACCAGGTGTAATGCCCAGCCGCTCGAACTCCTTCCGGTCTTCGGTAGGGACCAGCACCTCGGTGATCTCATGGCGGATATCGTCGAGTCCGCCCACATCGTCCCAGGTGACCTTGGGTACTTCGATGGCGACCTCCCGCATGCCGCTTGGCTCGACATCGCCTAGCGCGAGGGTGAAGTCATTCATGGTGACCTTCATGGTTTCCAGAACCTCGGTTGGCACTGGCTTGTCTAGGTTCAGGTGCTGGACGCTGCGCCCCAGACATTTCATCGCGGCCTCCCGGGCCAGCGCAGCGAGGTCAGCGCCGACGAAGCCCTGAGTCATGTGCGCGAGGGCATCAAGGTCGACGCTGTCGGCCAGCGGCATACTGCGTGTGTGCACCTCGAGGATGGCCCGCCGGCCTTCGCGGCCGGGGATGCCTATCTCGATTTCCCGGTCGAAGCGGCCGGGCCGACGCAGGGCCGGGTCCAGAGCGTCTTCGCGGTTGGTGGCGCCAATGACGATAACATTGCCGCGCCCGCCCATGCCGTCCATCAAACTGAGCAGCTGGGCGACGACGCGCTGTTCCTGCTCGCCGTAGACGGCGTCCCGGTTAGGTGCGATGGAGTCGATTTCGTCGAGGAAGATTATGCTGGGTGCGTTCTTCTGGGCGCTCTCGAAGATATCCCGCAGACGACTCTCAGACTCGCCATAGTATTTGCTCATGATCTCCGGGCCGCGAACGGTGAAGAAGCTGGCGCCTGATTCATTGGCCAGCGCTTCAGCGATAAGGGTCTTGCCGGTGCCCGGCGGACCGTATAGCAGCACGCCTTTGGGCGCGGAGATGCCCATGCGGTCGAAGAGCTCGGGATGCTTGAGCGGCAGCTCGATCATCTCGCGGATCCGCCGCAGCTCACCGTCCAGTCCGCCGATGTCATCATAGGTGGTGGTCTGTCCGACGGTGCGGCCGAGTCCCTTTTCCTTCACGCGGCGATGGTCGCCGACATCGTCGACCAGAGCAATGTCGGTGCTGGCGGACATCACCACCGGGCCGTTCGGCACCGTACTGACGACAGTGAAGATCGAGCGGTTGCCCATAAGGGAAATATTCGGGACAGTAAGGTCTAGGCCGGCGATGAGCGGGCGCCCGACAAGATTGGTCTTGAGGATTTCGACGAAGCCCTCGTCAAGCATGAGGTGGGTGCCGTCTGCGGCCTTGGGTGCGAGGGCGACCCGTACGGCCTTGTCTGGATCGCAGCGGCGGACCTTTACAGTCTCGCCCGGCGAGACTCCGGCGCTGGTGCGGGTGAGACCGTCGATGCGAATGATGTTGGTGCCCTCATCGTCAGCGTCGCTGCGGAAGACCTTGGCGACGACTTTGTTCTTGCCGATGATCTCGACAGTGCCGCCGACGGAGAGACCGAGTTTGGAATAGGCCTGCGGGTCGAGCCGGGCCCGTCCGTAGCCGGCCTCCGACTGACGCTTTGCCATATCCACCCGCATCTCTAGGTAATCTGCCATACATTTGCCTGATGGGAACAGGGATATTCATAGATTGGCGCGCAAAAGCGCATCAATTTGCTGTTGTTCAATGGCTGTGTCGGCCTATCACCATATGTGTAATCGAAGGTCATTCTGCAAGTCAATGGAGAGATGTTTTATGCCAACAGCGGAGTTCTGAGCCGTGGTCGCATATATGACTCTCGCGCCAGCAGTCTTTCTTGCCAGTGTTCTGATTCGGTTATCGTTTTACAATATAATCTTACAGTCGGACAAATGCCAGCTGTATGACGTCCTTAGATGCCCCGGCATGTGTCGCCTAATTCGAAGCCAATGAGATCGCACCTATGCAGTAAATGTTCCGACTGCCGATCCTATTCAGTGTGCGGTCAATGGCGGCGAGGTTTTTGAGAACAGAGAGGCTGTGATACCGATACCGATGGCACGTGCATACGGTGAGCATCACTTCGGCGGTTGGTGGGACGGTAGCAAAGAGGAAAGCCGCATGATTGCAGTCAATTCTGATACCACATGTACTGTATTCTTCGAAGCCAACTCATCGGGAACATCCACTCTAATTGTCGTAAGCACCAATACCGACGAGGTTAAAGTTACGGGTGGCGGGTATCATGCAGTCAGTATCGCAGTAATGCTCAATGCAGTCGCCAATGACGGCGACATCTCATCATCGAAAGCAATCTCCGTTCATTCGGACACAGGTCATTCAGCCGAATTTGCCGCAGAACTTTCATAGGCTGATAATTCATCGGCATATCTTGTTCTCGATATGTCGGCCATAGCGGCAGTCAGAGGAGCCGCTTTGCATATGCCGTCAAGGCAGAGGTGCCCATAAGGGAGTTATTGCAGCTGCACTTCGGTCTTTCGGTGGGTTGGAGGCCCACTAATGAGGCCATCTCCTCACAGTGAGCGATGAATGGCAGCGTAGTATTAAATACAAGCAACCGTTAGTGCCCGAATACAAGCTTTAAGACATCCAAGGGCCTGTAGCTCAGCTAGGTAGAGCATCTGACTTTTAATCAGGTGGTCGAGGGTTCGAATCCCTCCAGGCCCGCTGGGATTCTTCATGAGCGATCGACGGCGGATCAAGTATGAGGAGTGAACTGAGCAAAAGCGTGTTTTTCAAACACATTGCCCGCTGACCGGTAGCGGGACATTTGGCAGGTGAAAAATTGGCAGCAGAAAGCAACTCGTTCAACGTTCTCCGGCACAACTTCGTGCCCGAGCATCACCTCCTGACGGAAGAGGAGGCAAACGAGGTCCTCACCAAGATGGGGATCACGCGCGACCAGCTTCCGAAGATCAAGTCGACTGACGCGGCCATCGTGGTCTTGGAGAGCATCCACGGCCCGATTGCCGAGGGAAGCGTCATCAAGGTCGTCAGGAAAAGCGAGACCGCGCAGGAGTTCACGGCCTACCGTCTCGTGACCAGAGGATGATATTTTGAGGGACCTAGTTACACTTTATTTCAAAGACAAGGACATCGTGAATCATCATATCGCCTCGTTCGACGACTTCCTTGCCACCCCAGACAATCCAAACAGCCGGATGCAGCGCATTGTCGACGACCTGCGGGTCCCCACCGACGACGCTACTCGCGGCATCATCACACTAGATCCGGAGCGCACCGGCGGCCGTGACATCGAGATCCGTCTCGGTCGCCGCCGGCTCGAAGACGGCTCCATCGACCCTACCGCCAAGCCCTCGGTCAAGATCGAGGATCCCAAGGTAATGGAGGCCAACGGCTACAGCCACCCTCTGACTCCCATGGAAGCCCGGCTGCGGAACCTCAACTACATGTCCCCTGTGTATGTCCGCTTCGAGACCTACATAGACGGTGTTGAGAAGGATCAGCCAGAGAACGACAAATGGGTCCACGTCGGCGACCTGCCGATGATGGTTAAGTCCAAAGGCTGCAACCTTTACAAAGCCAACATCGAGCGTGCTCTGGAGCGTAAGCTCACCGACGAGGAGTACTGCCAGGAGCTTGTCCGGCAGAAGGAGGATCCCCGGGAGCCCGGCGGTTACTTTATCATCGGCGGCACCGAGCGCGTCCTCATCACCCTCGAGGATCTCGCTCCGAACCGGGTCATGGTCGAGAGCAACGAGAAGTACGGTGCATCCGTTCCGACCGCCAAGGTCTTCTCCCAGAAAGAGGGCTACCGGGCCCTCACCGAGGTCGAGAAGAAGAAGGACGGCACCCTTATGGTTTCCGTTCCGGTCGCCTCCGGTGAGATCCCGCTGATCGCGCTGATGAAAGCGCTCGGAATGGAGTCTGATAAAGAGATCTATGACACGATCGTCTCCGACAAGGCGATGGAGAACATCGTGTATGCCAACATCGAGAGTTCCCTTGACAAGAAGGCCTCCCCGCCTAACGGTTATCACACCAAAGAGGACGCCATCCTCTTCCTGGAGCGCAACTTTGCCGCCGGCCAGGCCAAAGAGTACCGGACCAAGAAGGTCGAGTCCATCCTCGACCGCTCCCTGCTGCCCCACCTCGGTGACACCGAGGCTGACCGCATGAAGAAAGCTATTTTCCTCGGCCGGATTGCGAAGTCCGTGCTGGAGTTCTCCCTAGGCAAGCGGAAGGAGGACGACAAGGATCACTACGCCAACAAGCGGCTCAAGCTGTCCGGCGACCTGATGGAGGACCTTTTCCGGACCAGCTTCTCGTCCCTGATGAAGGACCTGAAGTACCAGCTTGAGCGGAACGGCAACCGCAAGAAGGACGATTTCAACATCGCGTCCTCGATTCGGCCCGACCTCTTCACCCACAAGCTCCTGCACGCGCTTGCAACTGGCAACTGGGTCGGCGGCCGCGCCGGCGTGTCCCAGTTGCTGGACCGCACCTCCAACATGTCCGCGATTTCGCACCTGCGGCGCGTGACCTCCTCCCTGACGAGGAGCCAGCCGCACTTCGAAGCCCGTGACCTGCACCCGACCCAGTGGGGCCGGCTCTGTCCGTCCGAGACCCCCGAGGGTCAGAACTGCGGTCTGGTCAAGAACGCCGCACTGATCATCGACGTATCCGAGGGTTACCCGGACACCGAAGTCATACGTATGCTCCGCGAGTTCGGTCTGGCCTCTGTCAAGGAGGAAGCTACCAAGGTCTTCGTCAACGGCGACCTGGTCGGCACCTACCCAGATCCGGAGAAGCTTGTCACATGGATTCGCGAGCGGCGGAGAATGGGCAGCAACAGCATCTCCCAGAGCATAAACGTGCGCTATAACGAGGAGATGGGCGAGGTCGTCATCAACTGCGACGACGGCCGCCTGAGAAGACCGCTGCTTGTCCTGAAGGACGGCCGCACCCTTATCACCCGCAAGAACGTAGAGGACATCCGCGAGGGCAAGACCTCATGGGACGACCTATTCAACGAGGGTATACTGGAGTGGTTGGATGCCGAAGAGGAAGAGGATGCCTATGTCCTCGTCACTCCGTACGACACGCCGTCCCGCTGCCCGCACTGCAACCACGCGCTGTCCGAGATAGACGTGGACTGGATGAATCCCGGCAAAGCCGAGGACGCTGTCCTGAACTGCAAGTGGTGCCATGAGGACTTCACCGTCCCGACCAAGATCACACCGGAGTACACCCATATGGAGGTCGACCCGATGGTAATTCTGGGTGTTGCTGCCGGCATCGTTCCGTATCCGGAGCACAACTCATCTCCGCGTATCACTATGGGCTCTGCGATGGCCAAGCAGGCGCTGGGCATCAGCGCCGCCAACTACCGTATCCGGCCCGATACCCGCGGGCATGTCATGCACTATCCGCAGGTTCCGATGGTTCAGACCCAGACGATGGACTTCATAGGCTACAAGTACCGGCCGGCCGGCCAGAACTTCTGCATTGCGGTTCTTTCGTACCACGGCTACAACATCGAGGATGCGCTTGTGATGAACAAGAGCTCCGTTCAGCGCGGCCTGGGCCGGTCCTCCTTCATGCGGTCCTACCGCGCAGAGGAGCGCCGCTACCCCGGCGGACAGGAAGACCACTTCGAGATTCCCTCGCCTGACATTCTGGGCGCTCGCGCCGATGAGGCGTACGCGTCCCTGGGCGAGGACGGTCTGATCTCGCCTGAGGCTTTCGTTCAGGGATCTGACGTATTGATCGGCAAGACCTCGCCGCCGCGTTTCCTGGAAGAAGAGACCGACTTCCTCACGCCGCAGAAACGGCGTGAGACCTCGGTCACCGTCCGGCCGGGCGAGAAGGGCTACGTAGATTCTGTAATGGTTACCGAGTCCGAGAACGGCTCTCGTCTCGTCCGTGTCAAGGTGCGCGACGAGCGCATTCCGGAGTTGGGCGACAAGTTCTGCTCACGGTTCGGTCAGAAGGGTGTCGTCGGTCGGCTTGTCGACCAGTGCGACATGCCGTTCACCGCGGACGGCATCACGCCCGACCTGGTTGTGAACCCCCATGGTATCCCGTCCCGTATGACCGTCGGGCACGTGCTTGAAATGATTGCCGGCAAGGTCGGCGCCATGGAAGGACGTGTCATCGACGGCACCGCATTCTCCGGCGAGAACGAGGAGTCCATCCGCGACGGTCTCGTCCGCAACGGATTCAGCCGGAGCGGCATGGAGATCATGTACGACGGCCGCACCGGCCGCATGATCCAGACCGAAGTTTACACAGGTGTCATCTTCTACGAAAAACTGCACCACATGGTCAGCGGCAAGCTGCACGTCCGGTCCAGGGGACCGGTGCAGATTCTGACCCGTCAGCCGACTGAGGGACGCTCCAGGCAGGGCGGTCTCCGGTTCGGTGAGATGGAGCGTGACTGCCTGATCGGCCACGGCGCGGCCATGGTCATCAAGGATCGGCTCCTAGACGAATCGGACGGAACGCAGCAGTACGTCTGCGGCAATCCGGCCTGCGGGCACATCGCCATCATGGACCGGCACGGTCAGCTCTACTGCCCAGTCTGCAAGAACAATTCGAGCATTTACCTCGTCCAGACTTCCTATGCGTTCAAGCTGCTCATGGATGAGCTGCTATCGCTGGGTGTTGCTATGAGGCTCCAGCTGGAGGATCTGTCATGAATAGCATCACGAAGAGGATCGGATCGATCAAGTTCTCCTGTGTTTCGCCCGACGAGATCAGGAGGATGTCGGCGGTCAAGATCATCACCGCCGATACGTATGATGATGAAGGCTACCCCATCCCGCAGGGCCTCATGGATCCGCACATGGGCGTCATTGAGCCCGGTCTGCGCTGCAAGACCTGCGGCCTGAAAGTCGACGAGTGCCCCGGTCACTTTGGTCACATAGACCTCGCCATGCCGGTCATCCATGTCGGCTTCATCAAGGACATCAAGCTGATGCTGGAGTCCACTTGCCGCGTCTGCGGCCGTCTAATGCTGCCCCCAGAGGAGATCCGGGCCCGCATGGACCGCATGAACGTCATTCTGGATCTCGGCGGCGACACAATGGATCAGAAGGTCTATTCAAAGGAGGTCGCTCATGACGCCTCTTCGAAAGGCATCTGCCCCTACTGTGGCGCCGAGCAGATCAAGATCAAGCTGGACAAGCCTACCACCTTCCGCGAGGTAGACGACAACCATAAGCTAACTCCCAAGGAAGTGCGTGAGCGGCTGGAGCGGATCCCCGACGACGACCTGAAGGCTCTGGGCATCGATCCGGCCACTTGCCGGCCCGAGTGGATGGTTCTGACTGCCCTCGCCGTGCCGCCGGTCACTGTCCGGCCGTCTATTACCCTGGACTCCGGTGATCGGAGCGAGGATGATCTGACTCACAAGCTCGTCGATGTGTTGCGCATCAACCAGCGGCTCCGGGAGAATCGGGACGCAGGTGCGCCGCAGCTGATCGTCGAGGACCTGTGGGAGCTTCTCCAGTACCATGTCACGACCTACTTCGATAACCAGACCTCTGGCATTCCGCCGGCCCGGCACCGGTCCGGCCGGCCACTGAAGACCTTGGCCCAGCGTCTGAAGGGCAAGGAGGGCCGCTTCCGGTCCAACCTGTCCGGTAAGCGGGTCAACTTCTCCGCGCGTACCGTCATCTCACCGGATCCCAACCTGTCCATAAACGAAGTCGGTGTGCCGGTCATCGCGGCGCGGGAGCTCACGGTTCCAGTCCACGTGAACGAGCACAACATCGAGCAGCTCAGGGAGCTCGTCAAGCGCGGCCCCGAGCCGGACGAGACGAACGGTTACATCCCGGGCGTCAACTACGTCATCCGCTCAGACGGCCGGCGCATCCGTGTCACCTCCCACAATGCGGAGGAGGTGTCAGAGGGTATTGAGATCGACTATGTCGTCGAGCGTCAGCTGATCGACGGGGACGTTGTCCTCTTCAACCGGCAGCCTTCTCTGCACAGGATGTCCATCATGGCCCATCGTGTGCGGGTCATGCAGGGCCGGACCTTCCGGTTCAACCTGTGCGACTGTGCTCCGTACAACGCCGACTTTGATGGCGATGAGATGAACCTGCATGTTCTCCAGTCGGAGGAAGCACGCGCCGAGGCGCGGATTCTGATGCAGGTTCAGGAGAACATTCTGTCGCCCCGTTACGGCGGCCCGATAATCGGCGCCATCCATGATCACATCACCGGCGCCTACTTCCTGACCCACGACGATCCCCACTTCGGTCGCTACGAGGCCATGAACATCATCAGCAAGCTGCCGGACATCGCGGCCCCGGCGCCCGCCGGTACCGACAGCAGCGGCCAGCCCTATTGGACAGGCAAGCAGCTGTTCTCGCTGGTCCTGCCTGACAACTTCAACATAACCTTCAAAGCGAACATCTGCCAGGGATGCCCCCGCTGCGAGAAGGAGAGATGCAAGTATGATGCCTATGTCAAGATTCGCAGCGGCAAGTTACTTTGCGGTACCATCGATGTCAAAGGCATCGGCAACAGCAAAGGCAAGATTCTCGAGCACATCGCCCGCGACTACGGATCCGACCGGGCTGCACGCTTCCTCAATGAGGTCACCCGCCTGGCGCTGGGCTCCATAATGGATCGCGGCTTCAGCACCGGTATAGGCGATGAGGACATCCCGAAGGAGGCTGAGAGTCAGATTGCAGCCTACAGCCAGGAATGTATCGACAAGGTGTCGAAGCTTGTGGAGTCCTATCATGACGGCACCCTCGAGCAGATGCCGGGCCGTGATCTCCGGGAGACCCTAGAGGTCGAGGTCCAGAAGGTTCTCGGCGACGCCCGTGATCAGGCCGGCCGGACTGCCGGGAAATATCTGGGTATGCAGAACCCTGCGGTCATCATGGCCGTGTCCGGTGCCCGTGGCTCGATGCTTAACCTGTCTCAGATGGCGGGTTGCGTCGGCCAGCAGGCTGTCCGCGGTGAGCGTATATCGAGAGGATACTGGGACCGCACCCTGCCGCATTTCCACAAGGGCGACCTGGGCGCGTATGCCCGCGGTTTCTGCGCTGATTCCTACAAATCTGGTCTGACCCCGACCGAGTTCTTCTTCCACGCCATGGGTGGCCGTGAAGGTCTCGTCGATACTGCGGTGCGTACCTCCAGATCCGGTTACATGCAGCGGAGGCTGATCTCAGCCCTCGAGGATCTGAAGCTGACGTCCGACGGTACCATCCGGAACACTGTCGGGACAATCGTGCAGTTCAAGTACGGCGAGGACGGCATCGATCCGTCCCGGGCCGTGCGCGGTAAGGCCATCGACCTCGACGATCTATTCGCAGAGGTTCTGGGCGATCAGGCTGAGCAGCTGCTCAACATGGATAAGCACGAGAAGGAGAACACTGGCGACGACTACGGTGCTCGTGAGAAGGACCTCGAATCCGAAAGCGAGATCGACACCGAGGGCGGCGACAGCGACAGCGAGAACGAGGACGGCGACACCGATTACGATGAGTCGGACAACGACTATGACAACGGCGGAGGTGACTGAGCATGGCTAAGAAAGACACAGTGAAAGCACTGGGAAAGCGCGGCATCAGCGAGGAGGTCGCGAACGTCCTGCTGAAGAAGTACACCACGCTCAGCGGCATCAGTGCCGCTGGCGCGGACGCTCTGACCGAGCTCGGTCTCACGGCCGAGGAAGCCCAGTCCGTCATCGAGAAGATCGGCAAGCGCGCGCCCCGTGCCCCGGTCGCGAAGGCCAAGGCGGCGGACGATGAATCTGCCGCTCCGGCTGTGCCAATGGAAGAGATATCGAATCCCCATGTCTATACAGAGCGGGAGAAGCAGCTGCTCGCCATCGAACAGCGGCAGGGAGTCGAGCTCCCGATGAAGGTCATCTGCGACATGGCGGATGCCCTGAAGAACTCCCAATTGGACGACGCGATTTGCGAGAAGCTGATCAAGGTCGCCAACAGGATGTACACCGCGCACCTGATGGACCAGAATGAGTCCGCAGGCGTCATGGCGGCCCATTCCCTGGGTGAGCCGGCCACTCAGATGAATCTGCGTACCTTCCACTACGCTGGTGTCGCGAACATCAACGTTACGCAGGGTCTGCCGCGTATAATCGAGATTGTGGACGCCCGCCGTGAGCCGAGCACCCCTTCGATGAACATCCCCCTGGTCGGTCTGGCCGCCGAGGATGAGAAGGTCGCTCGTTTCGTGGCATCAAGCATCGAGGTCACCTCGCTGCTGGATGTTGCCTCGATCGAGACCGACACGACCAACATGCGCCTGATCATCGTTCCCGACCCCAAAAAGATGGAGGACCGCGGACTGAAGACCGAGGACATCGTGGACAGACTGAACAAGGTGAAGGCCGTCAAGAACATGGTGTCGATGCAGGACTTCGACATTGTGATCACCTCTGATGAGCCTTCCTTCAAGAAACTCCAGATCATGTACGACGCTGTCAAGAGCGCCAAACTGAAAGGCATCGACGGAATCGCCCGGGCCGTCCTTGTGAAGAACAACGGGAAGTACAAGATCGTGACCGAGGGAAGCAACCTCAAGGAGGTCCTTCAGCTCGAGAACGTAGATGCGGAGAACGTCATGACCAACTCCGTTCTGGAGATAGCCGACGTACTGGGGGTCGAGGCTGCAAGAAACTCGATCATCTACGAGGCCACCTCCACTCTGGAGGAGGCCGGACTCGACGTCGACATCCGGCACATCATGCTGGTTGCCGACCTCATGACCAATGACGGCACCGTCCGGGCCATCGGCCGGCACGGCGTATCGGGGAAGAAATCCTCGGTGCTCGCCCGGGCCGCGTTCGAGATCACCGCCGCCCATCTGCTGCATGCAGCGATGGTCGGCGAGGTCGACCACCTGGAAGGTGTGACGGAAAACATCATCGTGGGCCAGCCGGTGACCCTCGGAACCGGTGCAGTGAATCTAGTATACACTCCGAAGAAGAAAAAGGAGGAAAACGAATGAGCGAAGAAGTAGACATCAGCAGAGCATTGAAAGCAGCTATCTCCACCGGCAAGGTGGAGTTCGGACTCGACCAGACGGAAAAAGCCGTCAAGTCAGGTAAGGCGCAGATGATCATCCTGGCCGCGAACTGCCCGAGCGAATACCTCAAGAGCAGCTCTAAGGTCAAGGTGCACGTCTTCGGCGGCAACAACATGGAGCTCGGCGCTCTGTGCGGTAAGCCGTACTCCGTCTCGGCGCTGGTCGTCCTTGACAAGGGTACCTCCAACATCTTAACGTTGTGAGTCACATGGCAGCGGATATCGTACTAACAGAGGAGACCCTCCGCTACATTGCCCTCTTCCAGCAGCTGACGCATACCAATGCGATCGACTGCATGGTCACCGAGGACAAGCTGGTGTTCGTGGTCGAGAAAGGCCAGGGGAACATCGCGGTCGGCAAGAAAGGCGAGCACGTCATCAAGCTCAAGGAGAAGACGGGGAAGAACATCCAGGTGGTGGAGTACTCCGAGGATCCCGAGCAGTTCGTGATGAACGTGTTCCATATCTACAATCCTCAGAAGGTCGTTATCGAGCAGCGCGGCAACATCAAGCACGCCACCGTGACGGTGGATCCCGAGCTCAAGGGACGTGCCATCGGCAAGGCCGGCAAAAACCTGCGGATTGCCCGGGACATCGTGAACAGACATCACGACATCCAAAGTCTCAGCGTAGACTGACCGGTCCTTCCCGAAACCTTTCCAGAAACCCCTTCAGTCTTCTTCGGGCCAGCTCCCGTCTCATGCAGGAGCGCGGCCTGTTTGGGTCTGTACGACCCACTTAAAATCATCCTCAGTTGAGCGGGGTCCGCTCGACCTCAAGCCTGTCTGCGGTGGGGTACTCCTCCACCTCGTAGCATTTGAACGGCAGCTCCCGACCGACCTCCTCGAGTATCCAGGCTGCAACCTCAAGCCGCTTCCGCCCAGCGTCTAGATGTATGAGCTCATCCGGCACCTCGTATTCGGTGCGGAGGAGATCCGCTGCGGCCGTTAGGTCGTCGGCGTAGACGAGTCCCTTTACGAGTGTACCGTCCTCGGTGACTACATCGTACGGCTGCGCGATGTGATTCGCCCGACGCAGCAACCGCTGCCGCAGCTGCACGCCGTCCTTGAACGACGAAGAGCAGAAATGGACGCGGAGATTCGGATACTGTGCCATGACTGCGAGGGCGGTCTCTGCTGAGCCCTTCACAGCTGAGGTGAGCTCATCCTTTACCTCATAATGGTGTGCTGCCATCATGTCCCAGTTGCTTTCGGAGAACTCAAGTTCGTTCAGGTTGATGAACTGAACGCCAGCCTCATGCGCATAAGCGAAGAGGGCTGTGAGGTCGGTTTCCCGGCCGGGGAGAGCTGGAACCTCAAGACCGACGGCGAGATGCGTACCGGCGACGACTGCCTTCAGCTCGGTGTCCGCCATCCGGGTCCACAGGGCCTCCGGCGGATGGTAGCGGATTTCATCAAGCCCCGCTGCCTCCAGGCGTTGCGCATTAGCAAGGCTGATGACAGAAGTGTAGAGGTGGATGTGATGCTGAGAGCCAAAGTGTCCTTTCAGCAGCTGGATGTAGTGGACGGATCTGTCTAGGGCCTCGGAGGGGTCACCGCCGGTAATTCCTGTGCCGAGTGCGTCCATGCTCTCGGCCTCGGCGAGTACATCGGCATCGGTCTGGCACCGGCCTTCGTTGGCGTAAATTACGTCCCGCCCTTTTTTTTCGGGCGAGACGGGGCAATAAAAGCAGCTGGCCCGGCACCGACCGGTCACGAGCAGGACCATCTTTGCGCCTTCAAGGCACAGCTGGCATCCCCGAGCGAGCTTGCCGTTGGCGGCCGAGCCGCAGTCCATCTGCTTGCAGGTCATGGCTGCGGGATGGGATGCGAGGGTTTAATAACCATCGGGAGATAGAACGCATTGATTGCGATGAAGAAGGACTCGCGGCTGATTCTGGCACTGGATGAGACAGACCGTGCTAAGGCGCTTGCGGTTGCCGATGCCGTTGCCGGTACGGCAGATGCTATCAAGATCAACTGGCCGCTGATCTTGGCCGCCGGGCCGGAGATGATCACCGAGCTCAGCCGGCGTGCTGATGTCATCTGTGATTTCAAGGTCGCAGACATTCCTAATACAGTTCGCCTCATCGTCGAACAGGCGGTGTCACGGGGCGCCAAGGCCGTCATTGTCCACGCCTTCACCGGCAGCGACTCTCTGACCGAGGCAGTCCGGACCGCCGGGGACCGGGCGGCAATCTATGCGGTCACTGAGATGAGCCATCCCGGCGGCCGTGAGTTCACTGCGCCAAACGCCGAGGCGCTCGCTCGCATCGGTGTTGCCTGCGGTGTCCGGGGTTTCATCGCTCCGGCGACCCGTCCAGATCGCATCGTTGCCATCCGGCGGATTATCGGTGACCGGGAGATACTTTCCCCAGGCGTCGGTGCGCAGGGCGGCAGTGCCGCCGACGCAATTCGGGCCGGCGCTGACTATGTAATCGTAGGCCGGGCCATCTATCAGGCCGCCGACCCCGGAGCTGCTGCCCGGGCGGTCGCTGCCGAGATCCGCACCATCCGGTGAGAAAGCGAGGGCCGCACCCTCTCCCATTCTTTTTGTTTTATTATTATAAGGACCCCATAAACCTATAAATAGGGATTCCAACATCAGCCAGCAATCGATATCGATACGGAGAATCGAGAATGCGCAAATTTGCAATCGGAAAAGCCAGCCCCGTGACAGACGGGGATTCGAAACCAGCGGACAAGAACGCTGGCTCGAAAGGATGGTTTAGAGAGCATTGGCGCTTGGTCTCCCTGTTCGCGATCATAGTATGTGCCTTCCTTGTAAGGTTCGTGTTCGCGTATGGGATTTCCGCCGGGGACAACTACGCCCTGTCGGGTGGGACCAGCGCCACGAGTAACCTCCGCATAGTCACGGAGATTCTCACCGGCACGTACAACCCTGCCAATGAGGCGGCTCTGAACTACCCGTATGGTTCCGTGAGCATCTACGGCCCCCTGTTCGACTATGTCATCGCGGCGCTTGCCTTCGTTGTCACGCTCTTCGGAGTATCGACCGGCACCGCTGCGGCCGGGGTCCTGGCATGGACTGCGCCGATCTTCGCTGCTCTCACCTGCTATCCGGTCTACCTGATCGGCAAGAAGATGTTCAACAACGACGAGGTCATCGGCGTGATCTCCGCGTTGTTCTACGCGTTCTTTGCGTTGCTGATCATGACGACCGCGTTCTCGAACGGGTCTGCCTTCGGCTTCGTCGGTCTGCTGTTCGCGTGGATGGTCTACTTCACTCTTTCGGCTCTGCAGGCTGCAGACCGGACGAATGCTGTCGGCTTCAAGGCCGCCTACAGGGAGAAGTCCATCCGCTGGCCTATGCTGGTCGCCAGTTTGCTCTTCCTTGGCATTGTCCTTTCCTGGAACGAATTCTATGTGATCGTCGTCTTAGCGATAGTCGGCCTGATCATTGGTCAGATTATTGACCGGATACAGGAGCGGGACATCGCAGTGGTCACCGTCATCATTGACACCGAACTTCTGATCGGCGTTCTGGTGTCTGCGCTCTACTACATCCCGGTCGGCCTGTGGGATGCCGTCTTCTCCGGGCCGTTCTGCCTGGCGCTCTGCTTCATTGGGATCAGTCTCTTCTTCGCGGCCACCAGAAAGAAATCCTGGGTTCTGATGATCCCGGTTACTGTCGCGATTTTGGTCATCGCTGCGGTGCTCCTGTTCTTCTTTGCCCCGGATCTGCTCAACAACATGATCCACGGCAACAGCCTGTACACCGGCCCTCTGATGGTCGCTCTGACCTCCACCTTCAGCCGGACCAGCATATCCGAGATGGCTTCCTACTACGGGTGGCTCACAGTCTGGTTCCCGCTCATTATGGGCCTGTACATGATCTACCGCTTCCGGAGCCGGGGCGGTTCACGGGTCTACTCCTTCACGATCATATGGCTGCTCGCGATGTTCTTCGTCGCCTGGTTCTCCGGCGACTACGCCATCATCGCCGGTTCCGGCTTCGCGGTCGGCATCGCAGCGCTGACAGTCAAGATCGTCCGTTCTGTCGGCATGAAAGCATACTTCTCGTCCCTCCGCGGCAACGGCTTCAAGGCTGGTGCGAAGAAGTCGCTGCAGTTCATACCGTTGGTCGCGATTCTCGTGGTCGTCGGTCTCATCATCGTGCCGAACGCCGTCTATGCGGTCGATGCGGCCACCCCCACCAACAACGAGGAGTCGAACTACTTCGGCGGCCTCGGCTACACCATCGACACTTCGAACTCCAGCCTGGTTCACTCTATGTGGTCCAGTTACAGCACCTCTGCCAAGACTGGTGCCATGATCACTTGGTTCGGCTACTCCAACGATGCGGTCAACATCGGTAATTTCGACTCAGTGACTGACGTCACCGGCGGCGGTACTGAGACCGCCTCGGCCTTCCTGCTGTCGACTGCCTCCGGTGCCTCGACCGCTGTGTTAGCTGTCCGTCTCATGATGGCGAACGGCGTCTCCGAGTTCAAGACTGCCATCACGGCGGCCGGACTCGACTACGATACTGTCGCTGGCTACATCAACAATCCAGCGACTGCCGTCAAATACATCCAGGACAATTCCGACTCCTTTTCCGGCATCAGCTCGGATGTGACTGAGACCAACGCAGTGTATCTTGTCGAGGCCAAGTACATCACTGACACCATCGGCGCGTCGGAGATCAATTCCTTCTACAGCAGCGTCTGCACGACCTGCGGTCAGGCTATCACCTATTGTGAGGTCGACGGCAGCATGCTTCCGATGTATTACGGCGACGGATCCTACTTCTCGACTATCGCTTATCTGGGCAACTACACCCTCGACAGCTATTCGGCGCCGACCCAGTTCTACAGTTATAACACCTATACCGGGTATGCGACCTACACGGATGCAATGTACGACACGTACTTATGGCGCGCTCTGATAGGCATCTCTGCCAGCGAGGCCGGCTACACCTCTACCTCCTCATTCCTGAGCGCTCTCGCCCTGAGCGACGGCACCGTCAAAGCGGTCCCTGGCTACGGCATCTCCGGCGTCACAGTCTCCTATTGGCATGTCAAGTACAACGCTGACAGCGATGCGACCCTTTCCTCCAGCGGCTGGGTCGACATGGATGCCTACGAGGCCATTGCGAAGCAGAACAGCGACGGCGGTCTGATCAACTATCTCGCCTCCGTCGTCGTCCTGTCCTATGACGCCTCAAGTTACAATACTGAGAGCGGTACGGTCACCTACACGGATGCCAGCGGCGACTCTGTTGCAGCGGCCGGCGTGAAGGTTGCAGTCTTCGAGAAGACCAGCTATGACTCGAGCGGCGTTACCAACTACGTCCAGCGCTGCACAGTCTTCACAGATGCAAACGGTGGGTACAGCGTTGAGGTCCCGTCATCCGGTGACTACTACGTCGTCTACTACTCTGGTTCCACTGATTTCCGTGATGGAACGCCGATTGCGACCTACACCAATCAGGTGCCTGCATCTCTTGCCATTACCGCGACTACTCTTAGCGGCGTGCTGACGACCACCACTGACGTCGTCTATGAAGCGAGTGGCTACATCGTCCTTACTGGCACTGCCTCAGGTAAGACCTATCAGGCTACTGTCACCGACGGCAAGTTCGACTGCGGCTATGTCATGCCTGACACCTACACCGCAGTAGTTTACTCGGCCACCGGCGCCACCCTGAACACCGTTACCCTGACGGTCTCCGCGGGCATCAACTCGGGTCTGCAGGTGGATGCGACCTCCGGCACCCTGACCGTCACAGTAACTGACGAGTACGGTACCAGTGAGACCTCCGGCACCGTCTATGCTGTCGATACGACCTCCGGATACCAGTTCAGCGGTTCGCTGACCAGCGCCGGCACCGTCGTGCTGAATCTCGTCCCAGGCACTTACAGCGTGTATGCCAGCGACAGTATCGTGTCCTCGTCGACTACAACTGTCACAGTCACTTCCGACAGTTCGAAGACTGCCACGCTTACCGCCTATACATCGAAAGCCGTGAAAGTCACCGGCGTCGAGTCAGGCCAGGCCGTCACCCTCATGGCACTAGGGTTCACCACCTCCTCGACCACCGGCACCCTCTATGTGCCCTCGGTCGGCGGCATCAACGCCTATTACACTGCATATGCGGTGAGCGGCAGCACGGTCTACCACGGCTACGGCAACGGCAGCACTATCACTATGACTTCGTCGACCGCAGCCACGGTAAAGGGCACCGTCCTTAACACCGACGGCGAGGCTCTGAACACCGGCAACACGACTGATCTAGTCGCAACGGTGGCCTTTATCTCGGCCACTGGTGAGACCTTTGTCTTCAGCTCGGATACAGATGGTGCATTCACTGCGGTGATCCCAGTCGGTGAGTACACTGTATATATCAACAACGGAACGGACGGTGCGTACCTGGCGAAAGCGACCATAACCGGCGATCAGGACCTTGGCGGAATAACCCTGTCCGAGGGCCGCTCTGTCACGGCGACCTTCAACTACACTACCCGGACCTCGTCCTCGACGACCAAAGGCATCGCCTTCTGCGATGTCTCCGCAAGCCTGACGGTAGACGGCACTGAGTACACGGTCATGATGCTGACCAACTCCAGCGGAAAGGCCGTCTTCTGGGTTCCTGCCAACATCGCGGTCACCTGCACGCTCAGCGAGTTCACGACCAGCGCCTTCTCTGTCACGGCAGACCAGACTGCGACGGCCGAAGCCAGCAGCACCAACCGCAGCCTGACTGCTTGGACCCTTGCTGGCCTGAAATCAGACGACAGCGAGGTGCTTTACGTCAACACGACTATGGTAAGCTGTGATTATACTGCCAGTCTCACCGCCTATAGCGACTCGTCGCTGACCTATACACTCGGCAAGACTGCTGTCAGCGTGGTCCCAGGCCAGTACACCTGCGTCGTTAGTGGCGGGACCGGCTACTACTACAGCGGCACGGTCTACATCAACCCCGGCACGACTCAGCTCAGTCTGAGCGATGTCATTGAGGTCGCAACCGTAACGATTACGGCCTCGACCGGCGATACGGTAACCGTTACGGCGGTCGAGGATGCGGACGGCAACACCGGCGAATATCATGTGGCCGACTCCGACAAGCACATCTACTATGTGCAGGCCGGCTACAGCTATTACTTCAAGGCCATCTCCGGCAGCTTGAGCACCACGACGCAGATCGCCTACGCCTCGGTTGACAGCGTGGCGATGGGTGCGTCCTATGCGTTCGACCTGCAGACAAAAGCCGCACAGGCCTCGATCACCGGCTACCTAGGCGTGGCCGGCTCCGGCACCATCACTGTCAGCTATACGGATGCCAACGGCAAGGCCGTATCCGTGCCCTTCACGGTTACCAGCGGCGCCTACACGCTGACTGTTCCGGCCGGCTTCGACCTGACTCTCAAGGCTGTGCTGACACAGACCGTCTCGAACGTCATCTATACATATTCGGGCACCACGACCATCTCGGCGACCGCGGATGTCGACGGGACCAAATGCAACTATTCGGTCCTGACAGACTCCTCGGAGTCCTCATACACCAACATCAGCGGCAGCGGCTACTCCTTTGCGAACGGCATCGGTAAGCTGAAGGTCACCATCAGCAACACGGGCTCGCTGGCCGTCACCTACCTCCTGAGCGCAGGCAGCGCTTGGACCCTAGACCAGAACTATGTCCTGACTGTCGCGGCCGGCTCCACTGCCAGCATCGATATCTCTGGTCACTACAACAGTCTGCTGATCGGTGCAGGCAATGCGAACCTGACAGTCGTCGTCACGACGGTCGACAGTACTTCTGTCGGCTCCTTCCTGATCCCGGCAACAGCCTTCGCTGTCAACACCAGCATCGGCAGCACGACGATTGACATCGCCGGCGGCAGCGACAAGGCCTCCGCCGATGCGTTGAACGGCTACACCTACAAGTATGCCATAACCATCGTCAACCCGGACAGCTTTGTCAAGCTGGCTAAGATCACGGCGACCATCGATGCAGCCGACTGGACCGTCACGATCATCAACAGCGCTGGCACGCTGACCTATGCCAGTGGTACGCAGTTCGAGGTCAACGGTTTCGCAACCACCACCATCTACGTGATGCTCATATGTTCTGACGGCAAGTCGACGTCAGTCCCGGGCGTCTCGCTGTCTGTGGTCCTGACCGACAAGGATGGCGGCATTCAGACCATGACGACCAGCAGCAGCGGCCTGACAGTCATCGGCAACACTGCGACCGGCACGCTCACTGCCGGTGAGGCAGAAGTATCACAGACTGCCGCGACCGCCAGCGGCACCGACGTCGAACTCAATGCGAAGGCGCTCAGCACGACCTTCTGGGTTATGACAGTCCTTACGGTCCTGACCATGCTCCTGATGTTCTGGGCCGGTATGAAGAGGGGGGTGTTCTCACGCAGAAAGTGAATTCAGTATTGGCAGTGATCGCGGTCATGCTCGTGGCCGGGGTCGCCGGAGCGCTCCTCACCTCGGAGGATGTCTCCGCCACCCCGCAGTACGGCATTACCGGCGACGAGACCTCGGTTGCTACAAGCGGCACGCTGACATTTGACATTTCGCTCTATGAGCCATCGAGCTTCAGCTCGCTGGCGATCACATACACCGCGAAAGTCGTCAACAGCAGCGGCGTCACACAGTCAAGTGCGGTAAGTCCGTCTTCCGGGTCGCTGACCAACGGCGTCAAGCAAACGCTCACGATCACTGCGCCTTCCACGGCCGGCACTTACACGCTCAGCGTTACCTTCAGTGAGACCATCGACGAAGGCACTGCTCAGACATTCACCAGCACTCAAACGTTCAAAGTCCTGTCCCCGATTACTCTGAGCGTTACGGTGAAGAACACCGGGAATGTCGACCTGACAGATGTAGCGGTATACTTCTACATTGATGATGTGAAGATCAGCGCCAGCGAGACCGAGCTTTCGGTGGACGCTGGCAGCAGCACCACTATTACGTACAAGTATGCCAATGCGGACCTGAGCAGCGGCAAACACACCTTTAAGGTGCTGGCAGACGAAGGCAGCTACATCACGATCGAGGGTCTCGGTACCGAGCAGACGTTCTACTACCATCAAGGCAACTACGATTACATGAACTACATCATGGTTATCCTGTTCATCCTGATGATCGCACTGCTGGTCTACGTACTGAGCAAGCCGGTTAAGAACTACGGCAAGCCCAAGGCGCGGCGCTGAAAAATATCTTTCCGGGGGTGCAGACCTCCGGTATTCTTTTCTCATCCGTTGGTCTTTCATGACCGATCACGTTCCTGTGACGTATCGGCCTCTGCGGGGAGCAGATCGGGAAGCATTGGCGGACATCGTCTGCCGGACGTGGGAATTCGGCCGCTGTGAAGGTCTGCAGACTGCCCGGCGGCTGTCCAGATCCTATCTGGCCGAATGTCTCTCCGGAAAGACGTACGCACTGGTGGCAGAGACTGCCGGGCATCCCTGCGGTGTGATAGTCGGCCGGACCATACCGGTGCGGGTCACTGTCCGCGAGCGGTTCCGGTACCGCTGGTCCCGCGCCCTACTCCAGATGACGGCCGAGGGCCGTGCCGCTTTGGATTATTTGGAGGCATTCGACCGGGCAGACCGTGAGTTGCTGGTCGCCAGCCCCAACTGCTATCAGGCAGAGCTATCGCTATTTATTGTAGATGCGGCTGAGCGGGGTCGGAGAATCGGCGGCCGCCTCTATGAAGGTTTCACGGCTTACATGTCTGCGGCTGGGCTGAGCAGGTTCTTCCTGTTCACGGACACTGACTGCAGTTTCGCTTTTTACGACCGGCATGGCCTTGTTCGCAGGGGCGTCCGCAATCTCGAGATCCAACTGGGCGAAGGACAGGTGGAGCATCTTGCGATGTTCCTCTACGATGGCTCGGTGCAGTGACGAGCCTCACCGGCGGCTCATGACCAGCGCGGTCGCCAGATCTGTCCGTGACTTCTCGATGATGCCGCGGGCCAGGTCCTGCTTCCGCCGAATCGGTGCGATTGCATCGGGCACATCGAGGCTTAGCAGTGCATCGCCCATTTCCTCCATGCGGCCGAAGACGCTCTGGGCCGCGGCCAGATTGCCGGTCATCAGGTCCCGGAGTAGGATCCGACGCAACTCACCGATGCTATCGCCCAGGCCCAGCGTCCAGGCTGCCGGCGTGATGTTCAGCTCTTGGCAGGAGGGCAGCGGTTCACCCAGTACGGCGTTGTCGAAGAGCGCGGTCTCGGCATACTCCATCATGGCGTCGCCGACGGCCGGGTCCTCAAGTGCTCCCGGCGTGTTACGTAGAGTGGCTACAAGGGTATCCAGCTCGATCTGCAGAGCGGGAAGCGCCTGTGGGTCACGCCGATCTTCGTGGATGGCATGAATGGCGGCCTTCGTCATCCGTATGATCTTCCGTGAGCGGTCAATGGCCAGGTTCCGTGCCTGTTCCTGCGCGGCAAAGCTAGCTGCGACGTCGGCAATCATGTCCGGCAGTTCTTCCATAAATGAGAGAAAGGCGCCGGATTACAAAGAGTTGTGGAAAGACGTCAGCAGAGCATCCTGGTAGCGGTCGCGGCCGAGGCGCTTTTCGTAAGGGCAGCGGGCGGGCCGGACAAAGGTCAGGCCCTCATAGGTCACATTGAGCAGCGTCAGTCCGTCGGGCTTGGCGAGGCCGTAAGTAGCATCTTTACCAGCCAGAGTCTCAGCGACATCGTCTGTGTCGGTCATACCAAGGCCGACTTCTATGACTGCGGCCATGATGCGCCGGATCATGTTCCACAGGAAATAGTCGGCGCAGAAGTCGGTGATTATCAGGCCACCCTCGGTCCGAACGTCCACCGAGTCGATAGTCATGACGGTGGACTTCGTCATGCTCTCGGTGCGGGCGAACCGCCGGTAGTTGTGGTACCCTTGGAAGAGTTTCGCTGCGGAGGTGAAACGCGATACGTCGATACGATCGGTGCTGACAACGTAGCGGTAGTAGCGTTTGGCCGCAAGGCGGGGGTTGAAGCGGTCATCCACGGTTGCGATGCTCGTATAGTAAACGCCGTGAGAAACGGAGTTGAGCGCCCGGAGGAAGAGTTCATCGTTGATGAAAGCGGTATAGAAAACAGCAACATTGCCAAGCGCGCTTACGCCGGCGTCGGTGCGACTGGCGAAGTGTAGATCTATGTGGTCAGCCGGTACATGGTCGACCAGCTGCAACCCGTCCAGGATTTCGCCGGCGACCGTATGCAGACCAGTTGCTGCCGGTTGGATCTGGGAACCGCTGAACCCCTCGCCTAGATAGGCGATCTTGACCGCAACGCGCCTCATTGACCGTGAAGACTCTTCATATGATCGATGCGTTGCTGGAGCAGAGCCTGGGTGCCGATATCGTGGCGGACGTAGATGGCGTCGCACTTCACGAAAGCCAGAGCCTTCTCGCAGTTCTGCTCGGCCTCATAGATGGAGTTGCCCAGGCCGACGACGGCCACGGCGCGGGAGGTGCCGGTGACCAGTTTGTCGTCGTGTTTGTCGACGCTGCCGTAGTAGACGACAGCTCCGCAGTTGTGTATGGCCGCTTCGTCGACGGTGATTATGTGGCCGGGCTCCGAGCGGACGCCGTATCCCTTGGGCACCACGTATTTGCAGACAGTGGACTTTTCGGCGAAGACTGCCATGTTCTCCTTAAGCTTCCCGGTGGCCATGGCCTTGACGAGATCCGCGAAGCTGCTCTCCAGAACGGTGAGGACGTTCATAGCTTCGGGGTCGCCGAAGCGGGCGTTGATTTCGATGATCTTGGGGCCGTCCTTGGTGAGCATGAACTGGCCGTATATCGGGCCGCGATAGGGACAGTCTTCGGCGGCGAGTGCGTCGATGATGGCCTGCACGATCACGATGGCCTGTTGGCGTTCCTCGGCGGTAATGAACGGGAGGAGCTGATCCCGATCGGAGTAGGAGCCCATGCCGCCGGTGTTCGGGCCGGTGTCGCCCTCGTAGGCGCGTTTATGATCCTGCACCAGAGGCATCGGGATGACGGCAGAGCCGTCGGTGAAAGCCATCTGAGTGAACTCTTCGCCCTCGATCTTCTGCTCGATGATGACCTTGCCGCCGCCAACGTTGTCGGCGAAGATCTGGTTGATATATGCGATGGTCTCATCGAGGTCCTTCAGCTGATCCCCCTGAACCTTGACACCCTTGCCGCCGGTGAGACCGACCGGCTTGACCGCAACCTGATACGGGACGTGTTTCACGAACTCGATAGCCGTCTCGGCGGTGTCGAAGCTGTTGAATTCGACATTGCCGGCAATCTTGTACTTTTTAACAAGTTCCCGCATGAAAGTCTTTGACGTCTCGATACGGGCTGCGGCTTTGGTCGGTGAGGCGCAATGAATGCCAACGTTCTCGAGCGCGTCGACGACGCCAGCCGCCAGCGGTGATTCGGGACCGATGAACGCATATTGCACGAAGTTCGTGATGGCAAACTCGCAGATCTTGTCTACGTCGCTCTCGTCTGCCAGCAACACCTTCTCGGCTTTGGCCTCAATGCCCGGATTGGCGTTCTTCATAACGGCGAAAATCTCGGCGCCGGAGCGGGCTAGAGCCTCTACCGCCGCGTGCTCCCGGGCGCCGCCGCCCACTGTCAGAACCTTCATGTTCCCCTGCCTCCTCCAATATTGACCTCGTGTATGGGCTGATGCTATATATTTGGTGGTTGCAGCGGCTCAGAGGTCGAAAGCAACGATGATGGGGTCGATGCCCTCATCTTTCTTTACGCTGCAGGGATACATCTTCTTTAGGCCGCCTGTAAGCTTCTGGTAGTCGCTCAGAATGACCTGTGGGTCCACGTCGACGGCTGTCGCGATGTCCATCTTATTGAGGATGGCGACGTCCGAGTGCTGGAAGATGGCGTGGTGTTTGCGGACCATGTCGTCGCCCTCGGTGGTCGATATAACGACGGCGCGATAGTCAGTGCCGAGCGGGAAGTCTGCAGGGCAGACGAGGTTACCGACGTTCTCGATGAAGACGACATCATACTGGGACAGGTCAATCTGGGTCAGGGCCTTCTTGACCAGATTTGCGTCCAGGTGGCACTCCTTGCCGGTGTTGCAGTTAACAGCGTCTAGACCGGCTTCGCGGAACCGTTTGAAGTCGTCGTCGCCGGTGACGTCGCCGGCGATGCAGATGACCCGCTTGCCTTGGGTCTTCAGCCGTCTGCCGATGGCGATGATCAGCGCGGTCTTACCGGCGCCGATCGAGCCCATGAAGTCGACTGACTTGATGTTGTGCTCCTTCAGGAGATGATAGTTCTCGTGCGCGACCTTGTTGTTCGCGCTGAGGACATCGTACTCCATGCCGGCCTGGATAATATGCATGAGGTGCCTGTATGTCAATCTCGGAGATAATTGTTTTTCAATCCTCATCGCGCGCGTTTATCGTCCAAACAATGATATGCACCGAGCGGCTACCCGCGTCCATTATGAGCTATGCCCAGTTCCTTTCTTCCAAGCTCGAAGCGGCGGGCGCCGACGAAGGCTGCATGCTGACTGTGGAGACGGCCGGGAAGACCTACAAAGGCGTTCTGATGCCGCACCACGAGTTCAGCGGTCAGGATATTGTCATCCTGAAGGTCAAGAGCGGCTACAATATCGGCATCCGTGTCGCTGCGGACGCCAAGGTCATCGTGCTCAGCCGCCCGGCAGAGCACGTCCGCCAGAAGGCGGTCGAAGAGACAAAGCCCGATCTGAAGACCATCGTGCTGATCGGCACAGGCGGCACCATTGCTTCCTACGTCGACTACCGCACCGGAGCCGTTCACCCGGCACTCTCCACCGCCGATATGATCAACGCCGTACCGGAGATCAAGGAAGTCGCGAACCTGAAAGCCAAGGTATTGTTCTCAATATTCTCCGAGAACATGACCGTTGACCGCTGGCAGCAGTTGGCCCAGGCGGTCGCCGACGAGCTTAACGCTGGCGCAGATGCAGTCATCATTCCGCACGGTACTGACACCATGGGCTACACCGCTGCTGCGCTCTCGTTCATGCTCGGAGACCTGGCGAAGCCGGTCGTGCTGGTCGGCGCCCAGCGGTCCTCGGACCGTCCTTCGTCGGATGCCAGCAGCAATCTGATGGCCGCTGCCCGCTTCTGCGTCAACGGCAACCGGGCTGGCGTCTTCGTGTGTATGCACGACACTCCCAGCGACGATTCCTTCGCCATCCATTGCGGTACTCGTGTCCGTAAGATGCACACCTCCCGGCGTGACGCGTTCCGGAGCATCAATGTTCCGCCGGTGGCCCATCTGGACCGCGAGGGGACGATTGCTTTCAGCGGCGCCGGGCGTGCAGTCAGCTCGGCCAGGACAGAGGCGCGTACTGCCATGGAGCAGCGTGTTGTGCTTCTGCAGTTCTATCCTGGCATGGACCCGGTGCTTTTCCGCGACGTCATCCTGCAGAGCAAGGGCGCAGTCATCGCCGGCTCCGGCCTGGGTCATGTCAACGAAAATATGGTTCCTCTGATCAAGGAGGCTACCGACCGGGGCATCCAGGTGGTCATAACCTCGCAGTGTCTCCACGGCCGCACCAACCTTGACGTCTATAACACCGGCCGCGACATGCTCGCGGCGGGTGCGCTGACAGTGCTGGATATGTTGCCGGAGACGGCCTATGTCAAGCTGATGTGGGTGCTGGCCAACGTTAAGGGCGCGGACGCTGTGCGCGAGGCCATGCAGACCCCGCTCGCCGGCGAGATGGGCGACAGGAGGCTTATCGATGAGTGACGACACCCAGGGCATGATGTGCGGGATTGAGATCCACCAGCAGTTGGACACAAAGAAGCTCTTCTGTGATTGCGACAGCAAGCTCTCCGAGGAAGCCAGCGGCGGTATCTTCCGCAAGCTGCGGCCGACTACCTCTGAGATGGGCGAAGTCGACCGGGCAGCGCTGGCCCAGTTCAAACGGGGCTACGGCTACCGCTACCAGAGCTGCCCCGGCTGCACCTGCCTGGTGGAGCTGGACGAGGAGCCGCCCCACGGCGTCAACGCCGATGCCATGGAGACTACGCTGATATTCTCCGAGATGCTTGGCGCCAGCATCATCGACGAGATCGAGTTCATGCGGAAGATCGTCGTAGACGGCTCCAACACCTCCGGTTTCCAACGGACATCACTCGTCGCCGTTGACGGCTCCGTCGAGGCCATCGGCCGGAAGATCGGCATACTCTCCGTCTGCCTGGAGGAGGATGCCTGCCGGAAGATCGACACCAAGGACGGTGAGATCATCTGGCGGACGGACCGGCTGGGCATCCCGCTGATCGAGGTTGCCACCGCGCCCGACATGAAGACCCCGGAGGAGGTCATGGAGGTCGCCCAGCGCATCGGCACCCTGTTGCGGGCCACCAAGAGAGTAAAGCGCGGTATCGGCACCATCCGGGAGGACCTGAACATTTCCATCCCGGAAGGCGCGCGCATAGAGATCAAGGGCGTGCAGGAACTGCGCATGCTGCCGGACTTTGTCGCGAACGAGGTGAAACGGCAGAAGATGCTGGTCCGCGTGAAGGGAATCCTGAATGGGCGTGGCATCCAGCCGGTTGCCGACGTGACGATCGACGTCACTGCCCTCTTCAAAGACTGTCAGTCCAAAATTGTGCAGGATGCCCTGAAGGACAGGGGTAAGGTCCTGGCCGTCAAGCTGCCCGGCTTTGCCGGTGTCATGAACGGCGACAGCAAGACACTGCGGCTGGGCGCCGAGATGGCGCAGTATGCCCGCACCGTCGGCGTGAAAGGCATCTTCCATTCCGACGAGCTGCCAAACTACGGCATCGAGCAGATGTACGTCGACCAGCTGAAGCAGGCGCTCGGCATGACCGGCCAGTATGACGCGTTCGCCATCTGCGCCGCTTCCGAGAAGAAGGCCCGCGACGCGCTCGTGCTCGCCGTGAAGCGCGCCAACCTCGCGTTGAATGGGGTGCCCGAGGAGACCCGGGATCCGCTCCCGGACGGCACGACCCGGTACTCCCGGCCGCTGCCCGGCGCAGCCCGGATGTACCCTGAGACTGACGTTCCGCCGACCGTCATCCAGCCGGCGCGGCTGGCCCGGATCAGGGCCCATCTGCCGGAGTTTCCGGAGCAGGTCGAGACCCGGCTGGTCGGTCAGTACGGCATCAACACTCAGCAGGCGCAGCAGATTGTCCGCCAGAGTCGTGACGACGTATTCTGCAAGATCGCCGACGAGTTCGGCCTGGCTGCGGTGGCCGCTACCACCTTTCAGAATACCTTCGCGGAGCTGGAGCACGACGGTCTGGACACCGATGTCCTGAGCTACGACGACCTCTATGCGGTCTTTGCTGGTGTGAAGGAGGGCAGGTTTGCCAAGGAGGCGATCCCGGCGATCCTCCGCGAGGAGATCGGTGGTGTCTCACTTGAGAGGGCGGTAGAGAAGCTCGGCCTCGGGGCCGTCAGCGACGGCGAGGCCGTGGCGGCTATCGACGCCATCGTCGCCGAGCGCGGTGACTTCGTCCGCAGCAAGGGGATGGGCGCGGTCGGCCCGCTTATGGGTCCGGTCATGGCCTCCTTGCGTGGCAAGGTCGACGGCCAGAAGGCCAGTGCACTGCTTCAGCAGGCCATAAAAAAGTACCTCGCGAACTGAGCCGGCGGCGGGCCACTTCCCGCCTGCCGGGCGCGGTGAGTGATGGTTTTATATGCTTGCTACGTGCATTACTTTTATGCAGGAAACTTACGGAGAGCCAACTGCAGGGGTGAAACCCATGGCTGGAAAATGTGCCTCTGGCGCTAAAAAAGACGACAAGAAAGCTGACGACAAGAAAGCTGGCAAGAAGAAGTGATTCTCTGCCGACCTGGCAGATTCGCACTGCCTAGTCAGTCTAAACTTTCTGCGCCGCTGTCGCAGGCGGCGTTTATTTTTAATTCCCATGTCCAACCGATGGTCTCTGAATCAGTGCTCGGCCATCACGAGAGTGATATCTCCAACACCTGCAGCTCTTCAAAGAACAGCGGGAGCGTTTTGAGCATACGGACACGGTACGGTGCCAGCAGGGCCGCTGTCTTTGCGCGATCCATCAGTGTGGAAGAAACCACGACCACGCGGCCGCCTGACAGCAGGTGCGCCGGAGCACCAGTCAGCAGCCGCGGCAACGGCCCGAGGCCGTCGCTCCCACCCGACCAGGCCTTGGCCAGCTCCCCTTTTTCATCTACCGGCAGATATGGCAGATTAAAGACAATCAGGTTGAACCGGCCGGCGATCCTGGAGTAGACGTCGGTCTCCACGCACGTCACTGCGGCGCCGTTGGCAGCGGCATTCCGCCTGGTGAGAGCGACGGCACGCGGGTTGATATCTCCGGCCGTTACCCGGGCGCCAGCCAAGGCGCAGTGGATCGCTACCACGCCCGAACCACAGCCAATCTCCAGCACCTGTTGGCCTGGGACGATTTTCAAGGCCTCGATCAGGAGGAGTGAGTCATCCGAGGGGGGATAGACTTCGGGATCCTCGGCGATGTTGAGCGCGACGCGGTATTCCATCGGCAACGGCCATCGGGCTGGGCAGATATGAGGATTAGCTTCGTTCAGTTGACGGGAAGATTGTTCTATTCCTGTCATGATACCCTACTCATGAATACGCTCGACGTCCTCGTCATCGGCCACCTGGAGCGCGATGCACGGGGAAACCTCCGCAACGTCTATTCGACGGCCACGCTGATCCGTGCGCCCCATCACAACATCATTGTCGATACCAGCACAATCAGCCGCCGTCCGGTGCTCGAGGCTTCGCTGAAGCTGATCGGCGTCTACCTCGACACCGTGGATATCGTAGTCCTCACGCATGCGCACTCGGATCACACCGGCAACCTCTGGATGTTTCCAAAGGCGAAGATCCTGCTTCACGACGGCGAGCTCCCGATCCCGGGAGCCACGTATATTGACAGGGACCAGGAGATTGTGCCCGGCGTCCGTCTCGTCCACACCCCCGGTCATACACCTGGCTCCATGAGCGTCTTTGTCGAGGGTGACCAGCGGTACGTCATTGCCGGCGATGCAGTCCCGCTTCAGGATAATCTGGCTAAGATGATCCCGCCTGCGCTGAACTGTAACCCCCAGGCGGCCCTCGAAAGTTTGCAGCAGATTGCCGCCTGGGCGGATTTTGTCGTGCCCGGTCATGGAGCTCCGTTTGCCGTACCGCGGTGAGGTCGCGTCGATAGTATTAAAGCCGACGCCCGTTATCGAATCAGCATTGTCAACAGAGCGTCTCTGCGCTGTTGCTCCCGAAGTGATACAGATGTCCTCCGAAACCAACGAAACCATTCCTGAATCAATCCTCTTCCAGTGCCCCGAGTGCCATGACACCACCGAACACCGGATTCTGAAGGCCAGGATGGGCAAGGCCAATGTAACGGGGACCTTCCAGTGCAAGGAGTGCGGGCGGATCTTTACCGGCACTATTCGGCTCCCAAAGGACCTGACGGTGAAGGTGCTTTTCAGCGATGGGGATCAGACCGAGACAACTGAGACTATCCTCAAAGAGGATGAGATCGTAGAGGTCGGCGACGAATTCACACTGGACGACGGCCGTAACGTCTGCATTACATTTATCGACAATTTCGACGGAACACGCCAGAAGAGCTGTCAGGCGACCCATGTCAAGGCGCTGTGGGTAAAGAACTACGATGTGCTGCACGTCAAGGTCTCAGTCAACGACTACAAGAAGACTTATTCGCTGAGCCTGGATGCCGAACCCGACGACGAGTTCGCCGTCGGAATGATGCTGCCGTACGATAAGTGGGACTGTCTCATCCATGCTATCAAGACTAAGAAGGGTCTGATCCGCCGGGGCTCTGCCGAGGCGCGTGACATCGTTCGTATCTACGGCAAGATCCGCCACCGTGACGAAACCGACGCCCCGATGGATCTCGACGAGAGTGCGGACGACCTGCCTGCCGAGGAAGGCGACGACGTGATGGACTTCGACGATCAGTGATCGTCGGTCGGTAAGATGTAGTCAAGGACATCTGCGATGTTGTCCGAGCGGACTGTGTGGGTGGCGGCCTCCGAGGTGTAAGGGTCTGTGGGGTTGAACGCGATCGACATTCCCGAGCGCTTGAACATCGGGATGTCCGTGAAGGAGTTGCCCAGTGAGACAGTCCGCTCCTTGGTTGTGCCGTATTCTGCGATGTACTTCTTCACGAAGACGCCCTTATCGCGCAGATTCACCACCATGCGTCCCTCGCCGGTCAGCCGTCCGTCGGAACCGGTCTCAATGTGGTCGGCTACGCAGTCATCGAAGCCGTACTCGTTAGTCAGCATCTGTGCGGCCAAGTCTATGCCGCCGCTGATGATGACACAGCGCAGCCCGTTCTCCCGCAGCGCTGCCACAGTCTCCTGGATGCCGTCGATGACCGGCATGCTCTGGAAATAATGCACCAAGTCCCTTTCGGAGATTCCTGGTTTTGTGTGCATCCACAGTCCGATGTCCCGGCGCATGAATTCAGGTTCGTCGATCTCGCCGTTGACGAAGGCCTGGTACGACTTCTCGTTATCTACGCCCAGGCTCTGGTGGATCCAGTACCAGCTGCTGCGGAGTTTCGTGAGCACTCCGTCCATATCGAAGCACACGAGATCGTACCTGCTTTGCATGGGCGGGGACATGCGGCAGCGGCATAAATGGTTATTCGAGGACTGCGTATGCTTCTGCATGGATGCACCTGCGGAGAATCGTCGGATCGATTACGAGAACGGCTTCTATCTGGGGCCGGTCGGAGCCGACGGTGAGACGGAGGAAGGCTACGGCATGTTTGTCTGGAAAACCGGCGAGGTCTATGTCGGGGACTTCCGGCACGGCGTCCGCACCGGCCATGGGACCTTCACCTGGTCCGACGGCGCCGAGTACGAAGGCGATTTCTTGGACGGCAACCGTTCCGGCCGCGGTCGGCTCCGCTGGCCGTCAGGGGATGCCTATGAAGGTGACTTCGCCGGCGGTGTCCGCACCGGCCAGGGTATCATGCGGTGGGCCTCAGGCGAACACTACGAAGGCAACTTCCGTGACGGCCAGATGGACGGCGACGGCACCCTCTTCGACGCAGACGGTACAGTCCGGTATGCGGGTCATTGGGTCAGTGGCCTGCCGGTTCATGAGTGAGGTTCAAGCGTTCTTCCGGCCATAAGCGAGGTAGTACTCATCATCGTCCCGACTGAAAATCAGCGTCAGGCCGGCACGATGAAACATCTGGGTCATGACCTCCATGGGCGGCAGGTAGTCATGGCAGATCACTGTTCCGCCTTCACGGTGGACTTGATTGATGCCTTCCCGCGAGAGTGAATGGGCAATGCAGAATGTACCGCCTGGGCGTAGGGCTCTGGTCAGGATCTTGATGGCCTGTTGCGGGTCGGGAAAGTGGGGGAAGCAGGAGTAGCATACCACCTTGTCATAGACGTTCTTGGCGGTCAGGTCATAAAGGTCCATTATGACGTACTGCAGCCTTGCTGAGGGCGGATACTTACGTTTGGCCTCAGTGATCATATTCGGTGCGTAATCGAGAGCGAGGATACTGCCTGCAGTCACCCGTTCCAGATAAAATGGAATCATCACGCCAGTGCCGGTGCCAATATCTAGCACGCGGTCGTTCGGTTGCAGATCCAGGCGATCCCGGATATACCTGACCTTGGCTGGATCGTGTACGGTGCTCTGGTCCCAGCTCGTGGCCAGTTCGTTGAAGAACTCCCGTTGCTTGGGGTTTGCTTCCTTATGCCATTCTGTTGTATCTTCTGTCATGTTGATTCACTTATTGGGGTACCACTACGGGGATGCCGTTTACGGCGCCTACGTAAACTTTGGTGCCATAGACGGCTTCGATATTTTCGGGGGTTATTACCTCCCGGCCACCGGCTGCGAAGATGCGGCCTTTGCTCATCAAGATGAAGCGGTCGCTGTAGCGTATTGCAAGATTCAGGTCGTGGTTGGTCATGACTGCGCATATTCCATTCTCCCGCACTATGTGCGTCAGCGTCTCCATCACGCGGTGCTGGTTGCTCAGGTCGAGGTTGCTGGTTGGCTCGTCGAGCAGGATGACCCGCGGATGCTGGGCAAGCGCCCGGGCGATCTGTACCAGCTGGTATTCGCCCCCGCTGATCTCGTCCACCCGCTTCGCTGCGAGTGGCTCCAGCCCCAGCAGTGTCACGGCGTGTCCAGCTATGCGGAGATCTGCCTGGTTCAGACTGCCTTCGAGGCGCGGCCGCCGTCCGATGAGTACGGACTCGAAGACTGTGCTTTCCGATAGGTGCATCCGCTGCGGTACGTAGCCGACCCGTTGTGCCACGGCACGGGGTTCAAGATCTGCTAGATTATCCCCGTTCACGGCTACAGTCCCGTCTCTGAGATGCTGAATGCGGTTGATGCACTTTAGCAGGGTCGTTTTGCCGACGCCGTTGGGGCCTAGGATTGAGACTATTTCACCTGGATCAGCGCGAAAGGTGATGTTGCTAATGGTGTCGGCCGCGCCGTAGCCGAAGGCGAGGCCGGCCAACTCGAGGATCATCTCCGGTACCTCCGCAGCAGCAGATAGATGAAGGCCGGGCCACCTAGCAGTGATGTCAAGAGGCCGACTGGCAGGATCATGGGTCTGACGATGTTGAGCGCCAGGGTATTGGCGACGATCATGAGCAGTGCGCCTGTGAGCATCCCTCCTGGGACCAGCAGACGGTAGTCGTTGCCGACGAGCAACCGGGCTAGATGTGGTCCCAGAAGGCCTACGAAGGCGATGACACCAAACCGGGCTACCATAACGGATGCTAGCAGGGCCGAAAGCATCATGCCGATGACGAGAAGGCGGTTGGTGTTGACGCCGAGTCCCCGGGCAACCTCGTCGCCGGCGCTCACAGCGTTAAGGTCCCAGCAGCGGTACAGAAAGTAGGCCGTTGCCGGGACCAGCACTGCGAAGAGCACCAGATCCCAAGACCAACTGGTGTACGACACTGAGCCGAAAGTCCAAGAAACGATGGCGCTCATCTGCACTGGGTCAGCTAGATATTGAAGCAGGGTCAGACCAGCTGTGAAGATCGCGCTGATGGCGATTCCGGCGAGGACCATAGTTTCTGGGGCGACACGCGTCAGCTTGGTCAAAGCGAGGACGAGGCCGGTCGCCAGTAGGGCGCAGGCGAAGGCACAGATTGGTGTGCAGTAGGCCTGCAGGAAGCCATGTGCGAAAACTGCGCCGCCGTTGAAGAGTATAACTGACAGTGCTGCTCCAAACGAGGCGGCGCTGGAGAGACCGAGGGTGTAGGGAGACGCGAGTGGGTTCCGTAGTAGACACTGCATCACGACACCGGACAGTGACAGCCCGGCGCCTACTAGTACAGCGGCTGTGATGATCGGCAGGTCAATCCGCCAGACATAGGTTCCAGCCAGCGAAGTGGTGTTGTGGGTCAGGAAGGCCCAGAGTAACTCGCCGGCCGGGAGCTGGCGGTTTCCCCAAAGCAATCCGATGACCACGCAGGCAAGGATTGCGCCACCGAGCCCGAGCAGGAGAAGGGAGCGCCGGCAGATTCCGGCTTGATACTGGCTGACCGCCGCATTCGGCAACTGTTCTTTCTCGTCGGCGTAAATCCGGTAGTTAACTTCTGTCTGCTCCTTGGCTGAGTCCATCTCTAGCCGCCGCTTTTCACCAGGCAAGCTGGGTCATCTCGCCCTGCTGAGCGGCGACTGCGGCCACGGTTAGGCCGGCATCTGGGAAGAACAGGTCTAGGATGGCTTGGGCCTTCTCAGTGACGTCATAGCTGAAGGCGGTCGGATCTAGAACTGCGCCAATGAAGAAGGCGTTGACGAGCTCGTTCTCCCAGTTGGTACCGTAGTACTTGTAAGCCCAAGTGGCGTAAATATTTCCGTCCTGCACGGCATTTACGGTAGTGCTCAGGTCCGCCCGATCCGCTGCAAACGTCGCACTGCTGGCGGTTAATGTCATACCGTCAATGAAAAGGTAGTCGGCGCCGGCTTCCATCAGGGCCTTCTTGTCCGTCTGGTAAGGGTTCCCGTTGTTGGAGTCCGGCATTGTGTTTGTGGCGCCAGTCACGACGAATGGGTAGTAGCTACCGGTGGTCATGTACAGGCCGCCCTTCATGAAATAGAACATGCCGCCCACATAGCAGGTGGCGGATGTCTGCATGGCTGCCCGGCAGTCGCTGAGCTCCTGACCGAGGGCTGCGATGCCATCCAGCAAGGTCTGGGCCCGGGCGTCCATCCCAAGCACCTGGCCAACCAACCTGATGTCCTGCTCGAAGCCGGCCTCGTCAACATCGATGCTACCATCGGCGCTGACGGCGACAACGGTGATGCCAGTGTTGGTTTGAATAGTCTCGACATCGGCCGCGCTGGTCTTGGAGGTGATGATCACCTGGGCGCCAGTGGCGATGATGTCCTTGTAATTGTCCTCGGAGCCGACATTGGCGATACCACGGAGGTCGTAGGCGAGACGGTAGGTTGCCATGTCGTAGTTGCTGGGGTTGGCTGTAGTTCCAGCGTCATAGCTATCGATGCCGACAATACGGTCGACTGCTTCACTGCCGAAATAAGTAACCAGCCGCACCGAGCCGGCCGAGAGACAGACGATCTTAGTGACTTCAGCAGGGAGCGTGACAGTGCGGCCGAGGACGTCAGTCACAGTTAGTGGACCGCTATCATTGTCACTGCGGTCATCGTTCAAATAATAAACTGCACCGCTAACGGCAGCTATTGCCATGATGGCGATGACTACATACACGGTGGTTTTACGTTGCATATGATTCATTTAGGACACCTATACTACTGTAGCAATTATTCATAATATAACCATACTAATTAACACTATTCGTTAAAAAAGTATTATTAAGGTCGGTAGCTGTGAGGAAAAATGCTTACAAGGAAGAGTCATTCTCCCACCTATGCTGACCATCATCGGCACTGGTCACGTGTTCAAAATTGCAGAGCCGGTGCAGTTCATCATCCGCCACAGCTGGCCGCAGGTGGTCTGTGTGGAGCTCGACCGCTCACGCTACGCCGGTCTGACTGGCGACACAGCGGGAATGAAGAAGGTCGATGATGCCGACGTGCCGCCGGTTTACAAGGCCTCGGCCGAGTATCAGCAGAAGATTTCTGCCCGGAACGACAGCACGGCCGGCGCCGAGATGGTCGCGGCTATCACCGAGGCCAGGGCGTTGGGCGCCGAGGTTGTCTGTATCGATAAGGATGCTCGGCAGGCTATGACCGAGATGTGGGCTGAGATGTCCCGTCGGGAGCGGTTCCGCTACAAATGGTCTGCGTTAACTGACGGTCTGCTTGGCATGAGAAAGGTCGAGCAGACGCAGCAGGCTTTCGCTGCTAATGAGGAAAAGTATCTGGCCGACATGCGGCGGAAGTATCCGACGCTCGTGCGCAAACTTATCGACGAGCGCAATGCATACATGGCTGCTCGTCTCACCGAGGTCTGCACTACCCGCGAGCGCGTTGTGGTCGTCGTTGGCGATGCCCACGTCGAGGGTCTCGCGAAGTTGCTGCCGCCTGAGTTGGAGGTTCGTAAGATTCGTCTCGCCGACCTGTTGGACGAGGAGCGGATGGCGAAGGTCCGGGCGATGGTCTGGAACGATAAGGAGGGAAGCGAATGATTGTGAAGCTGATAGCTTATACACCGGAAGCGGATAAGGTCTGTGCTGCAGCCGCAAAATCGTGCTATGCGGAGGCCAGCGCCGCCGATCTGCTGGGTGCGGATAATCCCGAAAAGACGTTGAGCGCAGTGCTCAGCATGGGCCATGAGTCTGTGATCGAACACGCAGTGTTTACATTCTCAGTTGAGGGCGTTTCGCGGGTGCTGACCCATCAGCTTGTGCGCCACCGCATTGCTTCGTTTTCCCAGCAGAGCCAGCGCTATGTGCCTCTGAAGGAGCCTACCTATGTGGTTCCGGAGACCGTTCTGGCTGATCCGGCGGCGCTGGCGGTGTACACCGAAACAATGGAGCGTCTCTGGACGGCCTATGGAGAGCTGGCGGATCTGGGGATACCGACCGAGGATGCCCGCTACGTCCTGCCCAACGGCTGTACTACAAACATCACCATCACCATGAATGCCCGGGAGCTGCTGCATTTTTTCGCGATGCGCTGCTGTAACCGCGCCCAGTGGGAGATCCGCGAACTGGCAGACGAGATGCTCCGCCAATGCAAGGCCGTATGCCCGGTGATCTTTCGGTACGCCGGTCCGGGCTGTGTCAGAGGTCCATGTCCTGAAGGCAAGAAGACGTGTGGCCACTCCCGAAAGGCCGAGTTCGAGCAATAAAACATTTAAATAAGGATTACCCATCCTCCGCTTACTCGGTGAAAGATATGGGAAGAATCAGACCCACCTACATCAAGAGAGTATCCATCGAACTCATCAACAAATATCCGCAGGCGTTCAACAAGGACTTCGCCAACAACAAGGAAATGGTTGGCAGTCTCTGCGATGTCGGCACTACCACGATGAGGAACCGCATCGCCGGATACATTACTCGCTACCTCACTCACCCTGAGGCTTGAAGTCAACAAACATCTTCCCTATCCGAAAGGAAAGGGAGTCCGCACAATTCTGGTCGTGTGGGGTAGCTTGGATATCCTGAGAGCCTGCGGAGCTCTTGACGTGGGTTCGAATCCCGCCACGACCGCCATCCCGTCTCCGTTCGCGGGGATGGTATTTTTTTCACTGCTTATCGAGCGGTCCAATCTGGAAGAAGTCGTCGTCCGCGCCGGCGACATCGGCCAGATCGTACATCGTTGCGCCGAAGGAACAGTAATATTCGTGATCGTTTGGGGCCACCGAGCTTTCCCAATACACGATGCTGTTCCGAGCATAGCGGTCGATAATGTGTTCATGACCTGCCGGCCGTATCCTTTCTGAACCGAGCCGAGCATATGCAGGTAGCAGTGCGGCTCACTGATTTCGTGCTTCTCTAACTCATCTAATGCACCGAATAGACGTTTCGCATCGGCCAGGCCGAGGGTCCGTACCGCGCGGGCGGTCGTGCCCAGCAGGCCGGCCAGGATGGAATGCCGATGCTCAATGTCGGTGTCCCGACAGGGGCCAGTATGGCCGCGGCCACCGGGCGGTCGGCATCATCATACATAATTTCAACGGCACCCTCTTCAGGTAATATGAAGAAGTCAGACGGATGAGTGCTTCTATCTTCTGCCGGTCGTCATGCAGGAGCTTGGCTATGAACGGGTTGTGCGTGAAGACCTCGGTCATCATTGTGATGAAGGCGTTCTTCTGTTCTCTGTCGAGTTTCAGGGCGGTGACAACGTTGCTCATGCCGATATCCTTCAGCCGGCGGTTAGGCTCGGCTAATTCCCCAACGAGTGCGGATATTTTTACATTGGCATGAAATTGTCAGGCATCTGGATCTTCCGGTTCCTCTGATTCGGTCCATACTTTGCGGACGATTTCAACATCGCCAGGTGGCAGGATCCGCGAGACTTCCTCCTCCGGTACGTTGAACGCTTTGGCGAGGTCTCCTGACATCCGGCCGTTCTTCTCCTTGCTAGGGCGGATGACAAAGTAATGGCGGCTCTTCTCTAGCAGGGGAGTCGGAGCGCACATGATCTTGCGTTCGCCCTCGTACTCGATCTCGCCGACGCCGAGTTCCAAGGGCAAGTGGTACTCATAGTTCCGCTTGCCGCGGACTATGAATGCGCCACGCGGCACGAACTCACCCGAGTCGGGGGTCTTGCTGACCTGGTCGGGGTAGGCCCAGAATGCGGCGCCCTCGGCTGAGCCCGCCATCCACGCCTTGGACTGGGCGAGTGCGAACCAGCAGGCTTCCCGCAGATCCTCCGGTGCGGCCTTGAGGCCGTCCTTGAGGATAACTGACGGGGCGCCGTGGATGTCGGCGTGCACGTAAACGTCCGGGTCTTTAAGGTGCTTCTTAACGATGCTGTCGTTGGAGTGTGTGTCGCGCCCGGCGATGACGAGCTTGCCCTGAGATGTGATAAACCATTTGAACACTTCAAACCAGAAGTGTTTGGTAGGTGCGGCCTTGCCGAGCTCGGCGGCTTTTTTCCGGTCGAATCCTTTCTGGAGCCGGGTCAGTTCTGCGTTGCTCTCGTCAAGGGCGATCTGGGCTTTGTCTGCCTTGTCACTCTGCTCCTTGCCCCGGGCGTAGATGGCCGAGGCGTTGGCATCAAGCTGCAGGGAGTAGTCGAGAACGACGTCGGCCCCTTCGACCGTCGCGGTGACGGTGCCGTGCTCCGGGTCGAGGTCCTTCACGAAGGGGATTTTCAGTGCACCGGCTCTCAGCTTCTCCCATGGAAGCTTGGCAGCCTGCTCGTGCAGCACGGTCAGCAGCTCAGTGACCCGGGCGTAGTCGGCGTAGAGCGAATCGGCCTGGGCCTTCAGACGAGCGGATTCCTCGCGATACGCCGCAATGGTCTCCTCCTGCTTGGCGACCCGCTTCTTGAGCTTCTCGATTTCCGGGTCGGTGAGATCCTCTGCGGTCTTCCGCTCGGCCTCTGCCATCAGCCGGCCGAGGGCCTCGGAGACGCTGGGCACTGGCTCCTCGATGCAGTCGGCATAAATCTGCAACTTCATCGGCGCAACGTCGACGATGATGCCGTCACGCCGGTAAACGAACGGTTCCGGTTGCTCTTTCACGTGAGTGACGATGTCCTCGAGCGCCTCATAAATCTTAGCCACGGCATCGTCCGTGACGTCCTTCACCAGGGTATTCTTGGCAATACCGGCGCGCAGACAGACCTCCTCGGCGTACTGTCCGCCGAGATTGTTGACGGTCGCGAGGGTGCGGACGGTGTCGCCTGCGGATGAACGGAAGACCGTTGCGAACTGCTTCTCATCAGCGGTAAGCGGGTTGAACCGCTCCTGAGGCATGACATACGGCTCGCCCGGGCGGGTTATACGGTCTCTGAAGGTCCGCTGTGTGAGACAGTTCACGATCCTTCCGTCCTGTACTAACAGGACGTTGCCACCGCCGAACAGTTCGAATATGAGTTGATAGCCGCCTTCGGCCTTGAAGACCTCCATGAGGATGATCCGGTCGAAGCCGGCCTGGGTGGTCTTGCCGATGCGAGCGTTGGTGAGATATTTCCGCAGGAAGGTTGCGAAGGAAGTCGGAGTGACTGGGGTGTCCGGCCGGTCAGGTGCGAGATAGAGCCATTTCTTGTCCTGAAAGAACAGGTCCTTCTTTCCGTCCTTGGTATTGATCCGGAATAGGACGTTCCCGGCGCCCCACTGGTAGATCTTGTCCAGGTGGGCATCCTCGAGGTAAGCCATCTCGGTGACCACCGAGCGGACATCGAAAGAGCTCATTTCCTTCTTCATAGGCAACCCGTATCATATTCTCGGATAAAACATCGCGTCACCAGTCTGGAGGACATTAGAAAGGTTTATCAACAACCGTAGGATAAGGCGTTCTTACTGCCGCTGTGGCTAAGGGGTATAGCGACGCCTTGGTAAGGCGTAGGTCGAGGGTCCGATTCCCTTCAGCGGCTCCACTTTTCCAACTTTCTCATCTGAGCGGAGTAATTGCGTTTTTCGGCGCGGCCACATCTATGAGAGAATTTTGTTGTACAATATGTGGACAAAAGTCAAAATAATGAAAATTGCCTGCTGTACTAATGAGGAAGCAGTTTCATTTTGGATATAAACTACAGGATCGTAGCAGCATTAATCGCGGTAGATGTTCTGATATTATATGCGATATGTTGCTATGATCGATATAGACGTGAATTCTAAAAAAACTGATTGATTTCTATGCAGAATAAAGTATTTGGAGGGAAGGCAGTCGTCGACTGCCCGTTCCTCAGTTCATCTTGTAGATGACCCAGCCGGACCAAATTTTCGGGAAGAAGAATGTGGTCTTTTTCGGCATGCGTTTACCGACAGCTGCCAGATTCCAGATGGTCTTGATGCTCGGCGGGTTGAGAACGACGGCGAGGTCATGCTTCTTCGCGGCCATCGCGGCCTTGACGGATGGCAGTTCGGCGTCATAGGAGACCATCGACTTGCCCTCGTCGTTCTTGTAGATGCCCTTCAGGATGACCTCCTGCGTGACGTAGGTGTCGAGTCCCATCATGATGTTGTCCGATTTCTCCACCAGGTCGGCAACGAAGCATTTGCCGGACTTGAATATCAGACCCAGCATATGATTCTTGAGCTCCTGCTCCAGCTGCTCCTCGGAGACCTCGGTCATCTTCAGGCTCTTGCCGAGCTTCAGGATGGCGCTCTTTTCTCCGATGTCGCCCGCGTCCACCAGACGGTGGGTCGGCCAGATGACAAGTCCCTTGTCATCTGCGGCGACAAGGGTCGCCAGGACGTACTGCTTGGCTTCGCAGCCGGGGTTCTCCTTGGCGTAGTTCAGGGCGGTTTCGTAGCGGTGGTGGCCATCTGCGATAAGCATCTTCTGACTCTTCAGCGCTTCGATTATCTGTGAGCAGATGTCGACATCCGCAATCCGGCTATAGCGGTGCTCGACGCCCTGTGGGTCGGTGTAGCGGTAGACGAGCCGTGCTGCGGCATCAATCTGCTTGTTCAGCGCAGGGGTGAAGCCCTCGAAGATGCCGAAGATGGACTCAAGGTGGGCCTCCATATCACGCAGCAGATTAAGGCGGTCTTCTTTCACCTTGGAAAAGGTCTCCTCGTGGGGGATGATGTTGCCGGAGCTGTAATCTTCGGTCTTCAAAATGCCGACGAAACCGCGGCGGTGATAGGTACGTTTCTGGTCGGTGAAGTTCTGCTCATAGAGATAGAATGACGGTGTGTCCTGTTTGAGGCTGCCGTCCGCGATCATGCGGTCGAGGGTCTTGCGGGCTACGGTATAATGTTTGTCTGGATCGGGAGCCAGTGTCAGGTTGGTTATGTTGTTCGGCTTGGCCTGCAGGTTTTTGAGTTGTTCGTCGCTGATAACGTCGTACGGCGGGGACACACGGTCCTCGATCGTCTCGCCGACACGCATGTTCGGCCGGTAGCCGCTGAACGGAAGGAATGTTACCATGAGGTGACCTCTGACCGCAACGTAGGGACTGTTGATATTTCAATTGAGCGCGCGGGTACATCGCAGTAAAAGGTAACCGACCGTCAAAGAGGTCCTGGCGGCCGGCGGATGTTTATTGTGCCAGCGGGATCAGCAGATACGGGGTACAGGGTCGCCGGACGGCGGTTCGAGTATGCGCCGGCCGCCGACTTCGGTATTGAGTATGACCCGGCTCGGGCCGGCTGCGGCAGTGCCTATGATTGCGGCATCTCTGCCTTCAGAGGTAGTCCGGATGGCCTTGAGCACTGCGTCTGCCATATCCGGTACGACGGCGATGACTGCCTTGCCTTCGTTGCCGATGCTCAGCGGGTCGATGCCGAGCAGGTCGCAGGCGTTGATGACGCCTTCCCGTAGCGGGATGGCAGCTTCTTCTATGTCCAGCTGGCACTTGGATTTCTCGGCCCATTCGTTGAGCGTGTTCGCAAGACCGCCGCGAGTTGGGTCTTTCATGGCTGTAATGCCGCCGACTTCGAGACCCCTGCGGATCATCTTGTTGAGCGGCTGCACGTCGCTCTGCACGGTGCTCTCGAAGCCGTACCCCTCCCTAAATGAGAGGAGTGCTACGCCGTGATCGCCAACATAGCCAGAGACGATGATTCTGTCGCCGGGACGGACATTGGAGTCGGCGCACCAGCGGCTGGCGACCGGACGATACTGATTGGCGACTGCCATGTCGTGGTCGAGGTAGGCTGGCCGTTTGCCGATGGCGGCCGTGGAGATGACCATCTTATCGAGTTCGCCGGCGCCCATCACCTTGGTGTCGCCGGTGACGATCGGGACGCCGCAGCCTTCGGCAGTGCGGCCCATAGAGTCCATCGCGCGGTCGACAACGTCGATGTCCAGGCCCTCCTCTAGAATGGCAGAGCAGGCAATGCCTATTGGCTGTGCACCCATAACGGCTATGTCATTCACAGTGCCAGAGACAGCGATCTTACCGATGTCGCCGCCTGGAAAGAACAGCGGGTTGACGGTGTGGCCGTCGATGGTGAAGACCACGTCGTCCACTACTGCCGAGTCATCTAAGGCGTCAAGAGGGACCTCAGCCCTCATCTTCGGGAAGTGGCCGGTGATGTGTTGGGAGATGAACTCCTGCATCAATTCGCCGCCGGCGCCGTGATTCATGATGACTTTTGACATATGAGACCGTAAACGTGGATGAGACATTAAAACTGTAGGTTAGTTCGTCAGACGTTACCAAATAGATTAATACCCTGTTTCCGTAATGAAGCTACGGGCTTGTGAGGTAGCTAGGATTATCCTATCGGCCTTCGGAGCCGAATACCCGGGTTCGAATCCCGGCAAGCTCTCTTTTTAAGGAGGGCGAGCCATCTGTGATGACCGGCGCCAGCTTACTTGCCGGGGTATGTAATCAAACTCTCTACGTCGAAGTCCTTCAGTTTCGCGCGACCGTTTAAACCGGCAAGCTCCATGACGAAACCGATTTTCACGACCTTCCCGCCGAGACGATTGACAATACGGGTGACCGCGCCGATGGTGCCGCCTGTGGCGATCAGATCGTCGATGATGACAACCTTGTCGCCAGGCTGTAGGCTGTCCCGGTGCATCTCAAGGGTGGCGGTACCGTACTCGAGGTCGTATTCCTCTGATATGACGGCGCGCGGGAGTTTACCCTTCTTCCTGGCTAATATGAAGCCTTTGCCAAGAGCATAGGCGACAGGGGCTCCGAAGACGAAGCCGCGGGACTCGGTACCGATGACGTACTTGAAGTCCAGACCTTTGCACATGGCGACTAGGCCATCGATGGCCATCTTGAAACCGACCGGATCCTCGATAATAGTGGTAATGTCGCGGAACATTACGCCTTTTTCGGGGAAGTCGGGGATGGTGGTGACGTAGTCTTCCAGCTTCTTCTTTTCTGACATGAGTGAGAGATGCGGGTGCGTGATTAAATACGTATCCAGCAAAGGAAAGGACGAAAAAGAAATGCAAGTGGTAAGAAGTTTTGCCGCGTCCGTTCTATGACGGATGAGAACCGACTCAAAGCGAGGCGCACCCGGCGGAGGATGTCAACGACCAGTTTCCCCTTTTGGTGCAAAATCTTGATTCCGAGTCTTCCACATCGCGGATTCCAGACATATTGCGTTTGCCTATTATTATGCGCCTCCGTTAGAGAAGAGAATGTCATTCTACTATTTATAATATATTGTGTGCGGAATTATAATGAAAATCGTTAAATCGTTACGAAAAACACAATATAAGTAGAATTAGTCGTAATATAATTATGAGATATTAAACAGTCTGAAAAGGTCGGTCCAGCAATCAGCCAGATTTGTGAAAGCTATACGTAAAAAGAAGATGAAAATGCGGCGGGGCCACGTCCCCGCCGGAAAGGATTTTTTTTCAGCTCAGCTGTTCGGAGCAATACGGGCAGAACTTCGGAGTCTTCCGGAGTCCGCTCAGGTCCTGTCCGCAGTACGGGCAGATTTTGAAGGTGCCGGCAGGTGCAGTCCCGGTGGGAGCGGCTGCAGCTGGAGCAGCGGTCGGAGCCGCCGTCTGCTGTTGTGTCATCGGGGACGGCTTGCCGCAGCTGGAGCAGAATTTGTAGGGGTAGTCGTTCAGGCCGCCGCAGTACGGGCACATTACCCGCTGGGCCTGCGCCTGAGATGCGCCGGAGCCCTGGACGCCGTTTACCGGCTGTTGCTGCATCTGCTGGTACATCTGCGGGAACAGGAGCATGCCGGTGCCGACCGCTGCACCGCCCTGGGAGTTGCCAACGGCATCCGCCATGCGATCCATGACCTCGTACTTCTTGAAGGATTCACCGTTCTTGCTGCTGAACTGAAGGTATTCGAAGACTTTGGTCTTCTCCTCGTCGGTGGTAGCGGCCTCACTGATCTTCAGCGAGAGCAGCTCAATGCCACGTTGCTGGAAATAGGGGTCGATAAGGATCTTGGTGGATGTTGAGGCCTTCTCCAGGTTCGTCATGACGTCCATGTAGTACTGCTGGGTCAGCTGCTGCGTTATCTGCTCGTTGATGAAGCTCTTCATGAACGCGTTCACGTCGCCGGTGCTGTAGTTGGACATGCCGCCCAGAACCTGGGTGTAGAACACCGCAGTGTCGCTGACGCGGAACTGGTAGTCGCCGTTCGCCATCAGGGTGATCGGGACCTGATACTCCTGCGCGGCCTTAATCATGGAACGGATTCCCCATTTCCCGTTGAAAATCTTCAGTGAGATGAAGATGATCCAGACCTTGAAGGGAGTCTCCTTGTAGCCGAGCGCCTTGTTGAAGAGCGCGGTCAACCAGGGTATGTTAGCTGAGGTTACGACGTGCCGGCCCGGCTCTAGGGTTCCCATGAGCTGCCCGTCGCGGATGAACAGCGCGACGGCGTGCTCCGGAACGGTCACGGAGGTGACCGTGCGGAGGTCGTCATACTCGGACTTGTAGATGATGTCGTCGGGCCCTTGGTCCTTCCAGAACACGACGTTGGTTTTTCCGTCTGCCATTTATATCACTCCTGTGCCTCGTTGCCGTTCTTCTCGATAATGTTCCGCATGACGTTCTCACGCTCGCGGTACTCATCAATGAGACGGTCGATGGTAGCCTCGACCTCGCGCAGCGGAGCGCGTAGCGCCTCGGCATTGTCGATGTCCCGCATCCGCTCGGTCTCTGCTTTGAGCGCTTCGATGTCATCGATAAGCTTGGCGTCCCAGGTTACGACGGCATCCAGTTCGGATTCCAGGATTTTGACGGAGTCATGGAAAGCGCTGTAGCCGTTGGCGGCCTTCTTGACGTCAGCATAGTAGTGGTCCAGTTTGCTGCGGACCCGTTCCATGTCCCGCATCAGGTTCAGGTCGCCGACGGAAGCGCGGCTGGCATTCGCCAGGTCGACCTTCGACGCTGCGAGTACGCGGGCAAGGGTGTCCCTGATGGCCCGGTCTTCGTCGCGGCGGAGGTTCTTCTGCTTGTAGCCTTTGTATAACGGGATGTATTGTGCAATCCGCTCGACGAGGGACCGGTTCTTGGCCATCGAACCCTCGACGCTGTTCTCCAATGTGTTGCCCATGTGATTGGCCTCCTTTGCTTTATCAGAATTTGCTGGATTTCCGAGTGCCCACAGCGACTGTCATGCCGATCAGCGCGATGCCTATCAGCAGTACCGCGACGTAGACGAACCAGCCGACTTTGGTGTTCTGCCAGATGATACCCACGAAGCCGAAGAGCGCCAGGACGGCGCCAGCAGCGACCCGGTAGGTCTGTTCGGACGGGCCGAACTTGTCCGGTACGCTGCTGTATACGAAGCCGACGGCGATAAGCCCAAGGCCGAAGACGAGCAGAAAGATCCACAGCATATTGAGCCAGGCCAGGTGGCCAAGCCCGCAGATGAGCAGCCCCAACGCGATTGCGATGATCGCTGCGGCGGTGACGACCGCCCCGCGCGTCCGGTAGCTGTTGCCTTTGTTATCTACCATGTTTTCGCTCCTTAGTGAGATGCGTATTGCGTCCTGATGATAAAGTTTCAGATGATAACGAGACTCGGCAGGTTGGTGCGTGCAACCCGCTGCGGGGTGAGCGAGCCGAAGTCAGCCGGTACCGAGTAGCTGTCCCCGGTGCGGTTGCAGGGAATGTAGATGAGACCCTTGACTTCCGGGTTGCTCAACTTGAGCTTGGCCTCGCGGGCGGCGACGTTCTGCACATACTGCTCGACCAGCCGTTCGGCCTCGCGCTTGGTACTGAGCGGGACTATGACCTTCCGGCCACCGATGCTGTTCGGCGCGGCTGACTGGGCGATCTTTCCGATGCCCTGCGAGTTGCTGATGCTGGTCTCCGAGCCCGTAATTCCGGCGAACATGCCCTGCTGGACCCGGCTGCTGAAGACATCTGTGACGGCGGTCGCGGGATCGTTCAGACAGCCAGCATCTACCACGAAGTCGGCCGGGATGAGCAGGTCCTCCGAGACCTGTACTCCGTGCTTCTTCCACAGCGAACCGGTCTGGAAGCTGTAGTCGAGCTTAACATACCAAAAAGGTACGAGGTAGTCTCCTCCGCCGGCGGCGATAGGGACGGTCTCACTGCCGTTCCGGGCAGCCAGGCAGGCCGACATATTGGCGAAGACCTCACTGAAGCGGTCCCGGTTGTTCAGCAGATAGCCCCAGTTGCCCGCAGAGGGGTACTGATAGGTGAACAGCGAGCGGATGGCGGCCAGGGTCTTCAGGGGGTCGGAGCCGCCCTGGAGGAATCCGGCGATCTCATTCATTACCTTGGTCTGCTTGATTTCCAGGTCGACAGCCTGCATCATGATGCCTACCTTGAGACTGCCCATGAGCCCCTGTGCGGCCTGCTGAAGGCCGGTGAGACCCTGTCCGAAGTGGCCAAGGCTGCTGGGGACGTCGCCGTTAAGGAGCTTATCACAGCCTAAGCAGATTTTGGACAAGGCATCGAAGCGCTGCTGGGCCGGCTGATAGCCATCCATCGTCGAGAAGTCCTTGGCAGCGGCGGAGAAATTGTTGGCCAGCAGTAGATAGCGACCGGGCTTGTCTTCCTGGAGGAGCTTGCAGTTGTTTATAAGCAGCGCGTAGGCATCGGAAGCGCGTTCTGCACCTGAGATCATCGACTTGCTGTCCTGATCGACGGCGAGCGGCTCGATTTCCTTCATCTTTGCGCCGAACTCGAAGGCCTGGGCTGAGGTGTGGCCGGGCCGCAGCGATTGGTCGGTGCTGAACGGCAGGACGATCATCGAATGGGAAATCAGGCTGTTCAGCGCGAAGCGGTACTCGCCGTATTCTAAGTCGACCTTGGGGCGGACGTTGTTGACGAAGATGTTGTACCGAGCGACAGAGTCTACGTTCTCCGACTGTGTCATCATCGCGCCGCCAGGTATTGCCTGATTGATCCAGGAACGGACCTGGCCCATTAGCTGGTCCAGATAGGCCTTGGCATCTACGCGCTGTTGGGTGGTACCGCAGCTGGGACAGGTGACGTAAGGCGAGTCGTCCTCCAGATCTTTTTTGTCCAGCGGCGCGCCGCAATACTTGCATCTGAGTGCGACCATTTCGTCCATAGCGGGTCACCTTCATCTACGGACGAGAGCGACTGAGCTCCGGACTTCGGCGATCTCCGCCTCAAGCCGGACTTCCATTGCCCTCATCTCGGTCATTGCCTGGTTGTAGTAGTTGCGGGAAATAGCGTCCGCGCGGTTGGAGATGGCCGTGTAACACGGTAGGCAGATGTAGATTGAGCGGCAGTCGTCGGTGTACGAGCGGATTATGTCGTTCTCGCTACCTTTTTTGAACATCGGGGTGACGTTGCTGGGAGCGGCGATGAAATGCACACCCTCGCCGCTCATGGGGCGGCCGCAGATCCAGCACTTGGCGGAGCGGGAGTAAGCCTTCATCAGGTTCAGGTCCTCGTCTCCGGAGTCGCCGAGCTGGCGGCGGAAGTTGTACGCCATCTGCATAAACTCGGCGCCCTGCTTGGGGTCTTCAAGGACGGCCCCTTTGCCCATGGTCTCATAGGCCATGGCTTGCAGGATGAGCGATTCACGCGTGCCGGTTGAGGCGGTGTTCCCCTTGAACATCTCATCCAGCTTGAGGGGGTCGTCGCCGATGAGTGACTGGTATTTTTGGGCGACGCCGATAAGCGCTTTGCCCCTTGCCATATATCCGTCCTTGCTGTTGCTTGCAGTGATTTCCTCGACCGCCAAATCGCACTCGGTCTTAAGCTTGGCGCTATCTACATCAGTCAGACCGAATTTGAAGGTCGCAATGTTGGTTTTCGCCATCGTCTGTGAGACCTGCTGATAGTAACCCGGGTTGCCCCGGTTGGCGCTCAGGTCCAGCAGTCCGATGTAGATGCGGGCGAGGTCGGCCTTGCTCGTATTCTTCGCTATTGCGTCGTTGAACTTCTCCCGGCTTTTGGCGAAATCCTTCCGGTTGATGAGGTCCAGCCCCTCATCGAAGAGCTGGTCCCCGTTCTTGAACAGTGTAAATCCCGTAATGATGCCCCCTTGGCCTATACTTGCACGTTGTATTGATTCTTAGTATTCATGCTTAACGAACTGGGTGCCCGCTTCTGGTGGTCCGCGAAATGAGCGTTTCTGTCAGTCCTAAGCGGACGATGGGTGGGGCTCTTTACGATTCGGCTACAATAATGCTGATTTTTTTGATTTTTATTAGACAAATGTCTAACATATTACGGTTTTGGTCTTAATTTATCCCGTCGTCCCGTAAACTATATTAACAATACAATACTAATGACTATACATGCAAAGCATCAGGTTCAATGCCGTTGAGAAGGCCTACTCGAAAGAGCCAATCGCCGTCGAGCCGCCGGCGAAGGAGACCTCTGCGTACTACGGTTGCAATGTGTTCAACCGGAACAACATGCGCAAATACCTGTCAGAGGACACCCGCCGCGTAATCTACGAGTCGATCGAGAAGGGTGTGACTCTGGATGTTAGTGTCGCCGAGCACGTTGCCGAAGGCATGAAGCGCTGGGCCATGGACTTGGGTGCTACCCACTACACCCATTGGTTCCAGCCTCTGACTGGTGGCACGGCGGAGAAGCATGACTCCTTTGCGGAGCCCCGCGGGCAGGGTGAGTCCTTGGAGCGGTTCAGCGGAAAGTTGCTGTGCCAGCAGGAGCCTGATGCTTCATCCTTCCCAAACGGCGGTCTGCGCAACACATTTGAGGCCCGCGGTTATACCGCGTGGGATCCCTCGTCTCCGGCCTTTGTCATCGGCGACACTCTTTGCATCCCGACGGTGTTCGTTTCCTATACCGGCGAGGCGCTTGACTACAAGACGCCGTTGCTGAAATCGGCCTCGGCGGTCACTGCCGCGGCAGTTGACGTCCTGAAGTACTTCGGCTTAGGGGCTGAGGTCGTCCACTCCTACCTCGGGTGGGAGCAGGAGTACTTCCTGGTGGACCGCGACCTCTGTGCCCAGCGCCCGGATCTGATGCTCGCCGACCGCACTCTGATCGGGCATGAAAGTGCCCGTAGTCAGCAGCTTGACGATCACTATTTTGCCACCATTCCGCCGCGGGTGATGGAGTTCATGAAGGACCTGGAGTACGAAGCATATAAGCTGGGCATCCCGGTCAAGACCCGCCACAACGAGGTCGCGCCCAATCAGTTCGAGCTCGCTCCGGTGTATGAGGATGCCAACCTGGCCATCGACCACAACCTGCTCCTGATGTCTCTCATGAAGAATGTGGCCGAGCGCCACGGCTTCGAGGTCCTGCTCCATGAGAAGCCATACGCTGGCGTTAACGGCTCCGGAAAGCACTGCAACTGGTCGCTTGGCACTGAGAGTGGCATCGGCTTGATGTCCCCCGGTAAGACCGATCAGGAAAACCTGCGGTTCTTCTGCTTCATGGCTAACGTGCTCAAGGCCGTCTACGACAACAACGCCCTGCTGAAGGCATCTGTCATGAATGCCTCCAACGCCCACCGCCTGGGTGCCAGTGAGGCCCCGCCTGCGATCATCTCGTCGTTCCTCGGTCAGCAGGTCAGCGAGGCGTTCAAGGAACTTATGGCCTCGAAAGATATGGTCAAACTCAGCGGGAAGAAGGGCTACAGTCTCGGCTTGCCGCAGATCCCGCAGCTGCTGGTAGACAACACCGACCGCAACCGGACCTCGCCGTTCGCCTTCACCGGGAACCGCTTTGAGTTCCGCGCGGTGGGCTCCTCCGCCAACTGTTCGGGCGCGGTATCCGTCATCAACACCATCGTCGCCTACCAGCTGAAGCAGTTCAAGGTCTCTGTCGATGCCCGCATCAAAAGCGGAACGCCGGCCATGCAGGCAGTGCTGGACGAGACTCGTGAGACCTATCGGGCCTGTCAGGACATATGTTTCGACGGCAACGGCTACTCCGACGAGTGGAAAGCCGAGGCCAAGCGCCGCGGTCTCGACTGCGAGACCTCCGTGCCGGTTATCTATGATGCCTTCACGTCGCCGCAGACGGTCAAGGTATACGCAGACACCAAGGTTCTCAGTGCGGTTGAGCTCGAGTCCCGCAAAGAGGTTTACTGGGAGACCTACTGCAAGAAAGTGGCCATTGAAGGTCGCGTTCTCAGTGATCTTACAACTAACCACATCATCCCCGTGGCCATCCGTTACCAGACGATGCTGCTGGAGGATGTCCGCAACCTGAAGGAGATCTGCGCCTCCGACAAGGAATACAAGCAGTTGGCCTCCTCGCAGCTCGACCTAATAAAATGCATCTCGGCTGACATCAAGGCCGCCGAGGACGAGGTCGATCGGCTCGATCCGCTCATCGAGAAGCTGACCGCTGGCGACGAGGGCCGGGAATGTGCTGTGGCCTATCACGACCAAGTCGTTCCGATGCTCGAGGATATTCGTAAGCACGTGGACTCGCTAGAGATGATGGTCGATGATCAGATGTGGCCGCTGCCGAAGTATCGGGAACTTCTCTTTATCCACTGAACGAAGGCACATTCATGGATAATAATTCGGGCCTGTTAGATCCCTTAGCGGGGCGTGCCTCTTGCGGGGTGGGACTGGCCGTCAACATCGGCGGAGCCAAGGATCACGCCACCGTGGTCTGCGGGCTTCGGATCCTCATCAGTCTGGCCCATCGGGGGGCCGAGAATGCAGACGGTCGCACCGGCGACGGCGCCGGCCTTACCGTCCAGATTCCGGATGCCTTCTTCCGGCGTTGCGTTCCGAATCTGCCGCCGGTCGGACATTATGGGGCCGGCAATATCTTCCTGCCACATGACTCGGTCCGGGCCGCGGCCTTCTTGGCAACATTCCGGGAGGAGTGCTCTCGGGAGGGACTGCGGATATTGGCCGAGCGCGCAGTTCCGGTCGATAGCACGATTCCCGGGCCGTTGGCCGTGGCTGCCGAGCCGCTTGTATGGCAAATCTTCCTGGCCGGTTCGGAGGACCCTGCCGTGCTTGAGCGTCAGCTCTACACGGCTCGCAAGCGTGCTGAGCACCGTATTGTCGAACCCGATTTCTACGTCTGCAGTCTTTCGGCGCAGACCATAGTATATAAGGGCATGCTGACCCCGGATCAGTTGGGGGAGTACTACCTGGACCTGCAGGATCCGGCCTTTGCCTCGGCCGTAGCGCTGGTTCACTCCAGGTTCAGCACCAACACGGCGCCGCAGTGGAAGCTCGCCCAGCCATTTCGGTTGCTCTGCCACAACGGAGAGATTAACACGATTCGCGGGAACCGTGCCTGGATGGCGGCTCGGGAGAGCACCTTCCAGACACCGCTGTTCCCAGACCTGCAGGCTCTTTGCCCGCTCCTCCAGCCCGGTCTCAGCGACAGCGCCTCCCTTGACAATGCCGTCGAGTTCCTGACGCTGGCTGGGATGTCCCTGCCGGCGGCGCTTACTGCTCTCATCCCGGAGTCATGGAACGAGAAGAACCCGATTCCGGACTCGCTCAAGGCCTATTACGAGTACTGTTCCATTCTGATGGAGCCTTGGGACGGTCCAGCCGCAGTGCTGTTCACTGACGGTCATCTGGTCGGCGGTATGCTGGATCGGAACGGCCTGCGGCCGATGCGCTATACCTTCACGAAGGACGGCCGCCTGCTCATGGCCTCCGAGGCCGGGGTCGTTCCGATTCCGGCGGATGAGGTTGCGGCCGCCGGTCGTTTGGCTCCCGGCAAGATGTTGCTGGTGGATTTGGATGCCGGCCGGATCGTGGATGATGCCGCGCTCAAGGGAGTGCTTGCCTCCGCCTACCCGTACCGTGACTGGCTGGAGCGCAACCGGCTCGATCTCGCCGATGTCTCCTCCGGCCGTACGGTGAACCGCGGAGTGCCTGATGCAGAGCGTCGGCTAGCCGCGGCGGGCTACACGAAGGAGGACGTAGAGCGGATCATCATGCCGATGGCTGTGAACGGGAAGGAGCCTGTCGGTTCCGCAGCCTGTGATCTGCCTCTGCCGCCGCTAGCCGACCGCCATCCGCTATTTGCCGATTACTTCCGCCAGACATTTGCACAGGTCACCAACCCGCCCATAGACCCCATTCGTGAGGAACTAGTGATGTCGATTACTGGCTACATCGGCCCGGTGGCCCACAGCCTGTTGGATCCGGCGCCAGCCAATTGCCGCGTCGTCAAAGTGCGGCATCCGGTGCTTACAGACCGTGAGCTAGACCTCCTGTGTCATCTGAAGTACCGCGGCTACGCCGCCGCAGTTCTTCCATTCACCTTTCCGGTGGCGGAAGGCCCGGCTGGCCTAGCCAAGGCCTTGGAGCGGCTGACCGCTGCGGCCGAAGCCGCCGTGGATGGAGGTGCAGCCTATCTGGTCCTTTCCGACCGCACGGCAGACGCCGAGCATGCTGCAATCCCGGCCCTTTTGGGCCTCTCTGCGGTGCACCAGCATCTGCTGGCCTGTCGGAAGCGGCTGCAGACCGGATTGGTCGTCGAGACAGCCGAGGCCCGCGAGGTCGAGCATGTGGCCCTGCTCTTCGCCTACGGCGCTAATGCGGTCAATTCCTATCTGGCCATCGCCCTGCTGGACTGGCTGTGCGCCGCCGGTCAGCTGAAGACCGGCATTGAGATGGCCGAGACGAACTATCTGCATGCGCTCGAACAGGGGTTGCTGAAGATAATGTCCAAGATGGGCATCGCGACCATCCGCTCCTATCGCGGGGCGGAGCTATTCGAGGCCGTCGGACTGTCCAGTGACCTCTGCGAACGCTACATGGGGGGTACAGTCTCACCGTTGGGCGGGATCGGGCTAAATGAAATCGCCGAGGACGTCCTGGCCCGCCATCGGGAGGCCTGGGACGCTTCTGCGGCTGACCCACTGGCGACCGATCCCGGCATCTATTTCAGCCGCCCCGGCGGAGAGCGGCACGCCTGGAGTCCGGCCGTCGTGCGCCTTCTGCATACAGCTGCGGACACAGGCGAGGCGGAGGCCTATGCGGCATATGCCGCGCAGGCCGATACAGGAATGTTTCATATCCGTGACCTCTGGGATACGCACGGTGGGGCCCCGATCCCGCTGGCCGAAGTGGAATCTGCGGAGATGATCTTGCGTAGGTTCGTGATCGAAGGCATTTCCTTCGGGGCCATCGGTCGGGAAGCCCATGAGACCTTGGCTGCGGCAGCCAACGCTCTCGGTATGACCAGTAATACCGGAGAAGGCGGGGAGGATCGCGACAGAGCGCTTCCGCAACCTGACGGGCGGGATCTTCGCTCGCGCGTCCGTCAGGTTGCATCAGCCCGCTTCGGTGTCAGCACCCGCTATCTGGTCGATGCCGACGAGCTGCAGATTAAAGTCGCTCAGGGAGCCAAGCCCGGCGAAGGCGGGCAACTGCTGGGTCCGAAAGTGGATGCGGTCATCGCAGCCGTCCGTCACACCCTGCCTGGCATCATGCTGATCTCTCCGCCGCCGCATCATGATCTGTATTCCATCGAGGATCTGAAGCAGCTCATTTACGATCTGCGGTGCGTGAATCCGCGGGCGCGCATCAGCGTAAAGTTGGTATCTGAAACGGGCGTGGGTACGATTGCGGCCGGTGTTGCTAAGGCTGGCGCAGACGCAATTCTCATCGCCGGAGCTGACGGCGGCACCGGTGCAAGCCCGCTGTCATCGCTCCGTTATGCAGGCGCCCCATGGGAGCTCGGTCTGGCCGAAGCGCAGCAGGCGCTGGCGGCGAGCGGGCTGCGTGGTCGGGTTGCCTTACAGGTCGATGGCGGTCTGCGGACCGGTCGCGACGTATTAGCTGCGGCCCTGCTGGGTGCGGAGGAGTACGGCTTCGCCACCGCTGCGCTGGTCGCACTTGGATGCATCATGTGCCGCCGTTGCCAGACTAACGAGTGCCCAGCAGGCATCGCCACTCAGGACCCGGATCGCCGGGCGAGGTTCCGGGGTACATCGGTGCAACTTGCGCACTACTTCCTCGGTGTGGCCGAGGATGTTCGCCATCGGCTCGCGGCACTCGGGCTCCGGTCGTTGGCCGAAGCGGTTGGTCGGGCGGACCTGCTTGTTCGCCGGGAAACAGCCGGACGGGCTGCACTGCTCGATCCCTCGCCGCTTGCGATCGAGGTCGCCGGCGAACGCTGTCGTTGCACCGGCCAGCCGCCCTGCGGGGGTGGGGACCTCGACCGGCGTATCCTCGCCGACTTGACGACCGGCGGTCCGAGACCGGTCTATTCGATTGCCAATACCGATCGCTCGGTAGGCGCTTGGTTGGCGGGTGAATTAATCCGCCGTGGGACACGGTTGCCGGATGGCGGCCTCCGCACCGACTTTGTCGGTACTGCCGGCCAGAGTTTCGGTGCCTTCCTGGTGCCGGGTGTAACTTTCACTCTCTGCGGTGAGGCCAATGACTTTGTGGGCAAAGGTCTGGCCGGCGGGCGTTTGGTCATCCGCCGGCCGGCGCCGGTGCCGACCTGTAACGTAGTCGCCGGCAACACGGCGCTCTACGGTGCTACCGGAGGCGAAGCCTACATCTGCGGTCAGGTAGGCGAGCGCTTTGCCGTCCGCAACAGCGGAGCCATTGCGGTCGTGGAAGGCGCAGGTGATCACTGTTGCGAGTACATGACCGGCGGCAGAGTGGTCGTGCTCGGGCCCTGCGGTCGCAACTTTGCGGCTGGTATGACCGCGGGTGCGGCCTACGTCCTTGATGAGGTCGGCGACTTCGACCGCCACTGCAACATGGATCTGGTCGAACTAGATCTGGTGGAGGAGTCCGCCGATCGGGCTGAGCTCCGGAAATTGCTAGAAATGCACCTGCGCTATACTGGGAGTCCTAAGGCCGCGGCGCTGTTGGCCGATTGGGATGCAAGCGTTCGTCGTTTTCTCAAGGTCATGCCGATTTGCTACAAGCGGCTGCTCGGAGAGTGCTCGGACTGACCTCGGGTGATCATTTCCGATGAACATGATGCCTACCAAGTCGGCCGGAGTAGCATTTTGAAGAGCAACAATCCGAGGTCGGCTCGTGACCGTATTCACAGAGCTTAGCTGCATCCGGGTCGAATAGTCGCAGTCGAGGATTTCATTGAGCGTAATGATTGCCGTATCGAAGAAGACTAACTAGAGTATGAGCCATCTGAAATAATGTTGGTCGCTTGTTCCATGATACAGAGATCTGTTCAGAATTGTGGTACTCCCCTGAGCGCTAGAAACAGCCAGCTGAGCGTCTTGCTCTGCATCCCAAGCGCCATCCAATAGGCGGATGCTGACGACATTCGTTTTGGGCCATCGGTACATAGAGGACTTTTTGTGACATGTTGTTGCACAGAGCATAGTCGACTGGCACCGTGCTGGTCGGGTTGAAACTGAAAAGTGGTGTGTAGGCGACCAGTCTAAGATTGGTCGCGGCGAGCATGAGTATCAAGGTGTGGGATGACTGCGACAGCACAAGTTTCATCTTGTCCAGTTGCTTGAAGTTCTTCGGTCCCTCCAGGTAGATTGCCCAGTTTGGCTTGAGAATCCCGGCAATGATCATGAAAGTCCATGCTAATGTTGACGCAGTGTATCATTTTGTCTTAAGGGGTAAAAATAAGCACCGAATCTGGTCCGTCGGATAATTGGAAGTTATCGCATTAGTGACATTGAGTTTTTCCATAATAGGATAATTTAATTTTTAATTATTATTTTTCGGAATATGTATAATTGAAATTTATATGGATACAAAATCTAATGGCCAGAACTAATCCAATTGTGTGTTGCAGTGTTAGGAACCATCGGTTAACAACTATCATTAAATTTATATAGAAGGACTAACCATTAAGGAGATGGATTCCGTCTATTGAGGCGGAGCGAAAAAAAATTGGAGGTTCAGATTACAATGGGAATGGGTAATGCACCAGTGTTAATCCTGCGGGAAGGCACTAAGAGAGATAAAGGCAAGGACGCGCAGTTCAACAACATCACTGCCGCACGGACGATTGCTGACTCTGTCAGGAGTAGTCTTGGTCCTCGCGGTATGGACAAGATGCTAGTCGACTCTGTTGGCGACGTCGTCATCACGAATGACGGTGTAACCATCCTGAAGGAGATGGATGTGCAGCACCCCGCCGCTAAGATGCTGGTTGAGGTTGCGAAGGCCCAAGACGCCGAAGTCGGCGATGGCACTACGACCTCCGTTATCATTGCCGGCGAGCTCCTGAAAAAAGCCCTTGATCTGATCGACTCGAACGTGCACCCTACTATTATCACCCGCGGCTACCGCATGGCCAATGACAAGGCACAGGAAGTCCTGAAGAATGTTTCCAAGCCGGTTACCATCAACGATGACAATCTTCTGATTCAGATTGCCGAAACCGCTATGATCAGTAAGCAGGTTCACTCTTCGAAAGAATTCTTCGCCAAAATGGTCGTCGATGCCGTCAAGACCATCATCGAGAAGGACACCAGCGGCAAGTATACTGCGGACCTGAAGAATATCCAGACCGTCAAAAAAGCTGGTGCCAATATGGACCAGTCTGAGATGGTTAAGGGTCTCATAATCGACAAGGAGCCTGTTTCTCCGACTATGCCCAAGCTGGTCAAGAAAGCGAAGATTGCTCTGGTCGATGCTGCGTTCGAGGTTAAAAAGCCCGAGGTGGATGCGAAGATCCAGATCACCGACCCGAACATGCTGAACAAGTTTGTTGCCGAGGAGGAGAACATCCTGCGTGGCATGGTCGATACTGTCAAGAAGGCCGGTGCCAACGTCGTCTTCTGTCAGAAGGGCATCGACGATCTCGCCCAGCACTTCTTCGCGAAGGAAGGTATCTATGCCTGCCGCCGTGTCAAGAAGAGCGACATGGAACGGCTCGCTAAGTCTACTAACGCCAACATCATCAGCAAGATAAGTGATCTGTCCAAGGCCGATCTGGGCTCTGCCGATGAGGTGGAGCTGCGGTTCATCGGCGATGAGCAGATGACCTTCGTCCGGGGTTGCAAGGACCCCAAAACCGTGTCTATCTTGGTGCGCGGCGGTACCAACCACGTCGCTGACGAGGTTGAGCGGTCTCTGGTCGATGCATGGTCCGTCGTCAAGGTATCCATCGAAGACGGCATGATCGTCACCGGCGGCGGCTCCACCGCTATGGAAATAGCCATGGGCGTTCGTGACTACGCGGCGTCTGTCGGCGGCAGAGAGCAGATTGCCATCGAGGCCTTCGCGTCTGCGATGGAGGTTATCCCGACTACCCTCGCCGCGAACGCGGGCCTCGATCCCATCAACATGGTCATCGAGATGCGCAAGCAGCACAAGGCCGGCAAGAAGTATGCCGGCGTAAACCCGTTCAGCGGCAAGGTCGAGGACATGATGAAGCTGAACGTCATTGAGCCGGTCCGCATCGGCAAACAGGCGATCAACTCTGCGACTGACGCCGCGGTCATGATTCTCCGCATCGATGACGTTATTGCTTCGAAGTCGGCTCCGGCCCCATCCGCGCCGACTGGCGAAGACGACTGAAGCCTTCTGAAACCGGGGGCTTCGGCCCCCAACCCCCCTATTTAAACTTGCAGAGATACTTGTATGACTGACAAGAAGGACGAAGAGCAGCAGACTTCGGTCCCGTCCGCCGCATCTGCCGCAGGGGCCGCTGCCGAGGGGGAACCGTCAAGACTCTCTCGGCTGACCCGGCGGAACGATGAGACAGACAAACTGAAGGCCGAGAACGCCAGGCTCACGGAAGAGTCCGCTAAATATCTCGACATGGCACGCCGGCTTCAGGCGGACTTTGACAACTATCGTAAACGGACTCAGAAGGAGAATGAAGACTACCGGAAGTACGCCACGCAGGGGCTGGTCACGGACTTGCTGAATGTGGCGGACGACCTGGAAAGAGCGCTTATGTCGGCAAAGGCGGACGATTCCCTTGCCGTCGGGGTACGGGCAGTTCGCGGAAACCTTATGAAGGTCCTCGAGGGCGAGGGGCTGAAGGAGATTCCGACGGACGGGCAGTTCGATCCCAATATGCACGAGGCCATGTGCATGACCGATGGCGCCGAGGATGGGCGGATCGCGGAGGTGTATCAGAAAGGATATGCCATGAACGGTCGTGTTATCCGCTACGCCAAAGTGCGGGTTACCCGCAAACAGGCAGCGTCGGCTCCAGAACCGGCCCCGGCTGTGCCGGCGCAGCAGCAGATAGAGCAGGAAGATCAGCAGTCAGCGCAGACTGACAAAAAGGAATGAGGTAAAGAATATGGCAAGAATCATAGGTATCGATCTCGGTACGAGTAACTCCGCGGCAGCGGTTATGGAGGGCGGCAGGCCCACCATAATTCCAAGCGCGGAAGGCACAAGCGTGGGCGGAAAGTCCTTCCCGTCCTACGTGGCGTTCACACAGGACGGCCAGCTGCTTGTCGGCGAACCGGCCCGGCGCCAGGCCGTCACCAATCCGAACGGCACGATCAAGAACGTCAAAAGGAAGATGGGATCTGGTGAGAAGGTAACTGCGCTAGGCAAGGACTACACCCCGCAGCAGATCTCGGCATACATTCTGATGAAGATCAAGAAGGATGCCGAAGCATTTGTAGGCGAATCCATAGAGAAGGCAGTTATCACCGTTCCGGCGTACTTCAACGACAACCAACGTCAGGCCACCAAGGATGCCGGCAAGATTGCCGGTCTTGATGTCGTCCGGATAATCAACGAGCCGACGGCGGCCGCGCTGGCCTACGGTCTTGATAAGGCCGGACAGTCGCAGAAGGTCTTGGTCTTCGACCTCGGCGGCGGCACCCTGGATGTCACCATCATGGACTTCGACGACGGCGTCTTCCAGGTCGTTTCGACCTCAGGCGATACGCAGCTCGGCGGCTCCGACATGGATGAGGCGCTGACCAATTACGTCATCAAGCAGTTCCAAAATGAGACAGGCATCGACATCGGCAAAGATAATGCGGCACGCGTTCGGGTCCGTGAGGCGGCGGAGAAAGCGAAGATAGAGCTCTCCACCACCATGCAGACCGAGATCAACCTGCCGTTCATAACGGCGGACGCCTCGGGCCCCAAGCACCTGGTGCAGACTATCACCCGTGCCAAGCTGGAGGAGCTCATCGCGCCTATCGTCGAGCGTTGCCGGAAGCCGGTCGAGCAGGCCATGTCCGATGCGAAGCTGTCCAATGACAAGATCGACAAGGTCATCATGGTCGGCGGCCCGACCCGCATGCCGATCATCCAGAACTTTGTCGAGAGCATCGTCGGCCCCAAGATCCAGCACGGCGTGGACCCGATGGAGTGCGTCGCCATGGGCGCTGCAATCCAGGGTGCGGTCCTCTCCGGGGATGTCAAGGACGTCCTGCTGCTGGATGTCACTCCGCTGACTCTCGGCATCGAGACCCTCGGTGGCGTCGCGACCAAGCTGATCGACCGTAATACGACTATTCCGACCAAGAAGAGCCAGGTCTTCTCCACTGCGAGCGATAACCAGCCGTCTGTGGAGATCAACGTCGTACAGGGCGAGCGCCGGATGGCGAGTGACAACACCTCTCTCGGCCGCTTCGTCCTGGACGGCATTCCGGCTGCACGCCGCGGAGTTCCGCAGATCGAGGTCACCTTCGATATCGATGCCAACGGCATCATCAATGTGACCGCGAAGGATCTCGGCACCGGCAA
>Ga0183095_10466_pt1 | contig 125009 bp, 94 predicted proteins | sample BioMet4_FD_130346 | JGI IMG/M metagenome (GOLD analysis project Ga0183095, IMG submission 130346) | Microbial communities from bioreactor (seeded with sewage sludge) at LBNL, California, USA - Biofuel metagenome 4 (v2) (version 3) | ecosystem: Engineered > Bioreactor > Anaerobic > Unclassified ...
GTATTCATTTTAGATACCTCTCTGTTCGATAAGATTTTTACTAACCTGCCAGTCAGTAGTCTTATTGTACTCTGAGGTATTTTCTATTTTCAACATCCACTATTTAAACTATACAGGAAGCTCCTTTACTGTTCTTAGAAGCTTATTTCCAAAAGGCTTCTGCCTGATAAACTCAATTGTATGTCTTACCAGCTCCATTACATCATTTTCATAAGAATACTCTCTTTTGTCATAAGCGATTTCCCCTGTAAAAGGTGTGTTGGTTCTGATGTGGCGGGACACATTCAGCGTTCCTCTAAAATTCGCGTCATTGTATTTCCTGGTTATATAAGTCTTGTATGGTCCCTTTCTCATTGCCATTTTCAAGTAACGCGGGAACAAAAACAGCAGCCATTTAAACAGCTGATTTTCTCTGTTAGCTTGGGTTGAGAATTCGACTACATTAGGGAAATCAAATACCCGATTTATTAAATACTGCAAGAAATAATCATTTCCATCAGACGCGAATCGAGACTCAATTACAAGGCGCTCATCACCCAAGCCTAAAAATCCCATAACGTTACTGGTACAATAGGAATCGTTGTAACTTTGAAGAATCATTTGATCCTTTGTAATATCTTCTGACTCTTCTACAAACTCCGGAAACACAAAAACTCCTTCGGACGCGAGTTGTTCCAGCGTTTTATCGGCCACATGATCTACAAGCTTTGAGACAGCGGAAAACTCTTCTTTATTCTTTTTTGAGTTATCACTAATTCTCAACTGTGCCATCCGCGGATCCCTCTTCTACCGGTTCATAGCCATAAGCCTTCGCGTATCGCTCCAGAATACCGTTTTCATCATACATGCCGCGTACATATTCCTGAAGCAATGGGAAAAGATAATCTGTCCATAATTGATCAAATCCAATGCTCTTAAGCTTCAAGAAATATGACGCGCCAATTTGATAGTTTATATTTAAGCCTTCCGTCGCCGCGATCTCCTTATTAAGAGCGGACATTTTCTCCATTGCTTCAGCCTTTAAGTCTTCACCAAGCAGGTCAAGCATCTCAACACGCGCGTCAGCCTTAATTTCAATGAATCTAAACCGTCTACGCATAGCAAAATCAAAACTGTCTACGGAACGATCAATATCATTCATCGTGCCAATAATGTAAACGTTATCCGGAATATAGAATTTGTCAGCTTCATTCTCATGTAAATTCGCGTACTGAGTCGCCACAGATCCGGCAGGGCCGCGATAACCAGGATCTATACTAAAGAACAGTTCACCAAATATCTTAGAAATTTCGCCTCGGTTTATTTCATCAATAATAAAGATAAATTTTTTAAGCCGCTCTTTTTGACCTTTTATCTTAGACGTAGAAACTTTTTTCTTAATTTCTTTATAGAGCGCGAATTCATAGGAGTAGGCTTGTGTCGCGAAAGTTTTGCTAAAAAAAGCAGTAACGTCTTTAATCTTGTCAAAGTTCTCTCCGGATTCCAGCATTCTTCGGATATTTCCAACATTCAAACATAATGAGTTAACCGCGGCATTGCCGGGAATTGAAATATACACATGCTGATCATCTACAGAAGTGATATAGAACGTATTTCCGTTAATGGTTTTAAACGAATCATTTCCAAGCTCAACACCTGTAAAGAAATCCGTAATCGCTCCTTGCGCGGAAGCTTCATTTTCTATATCTTTCTCCGCCTTCTGTGAATTCTCATAATTTTTTCTCGCGCGATCCACAAAACGTTTAAAAACGCCGTCTTTTAGTTCAAAGCCCATCGTTCCATCCTCTTTAACTCTTGGGCGTAAACCTTCAACAAAATCTGTGTAATCATAGCTTGGATGAAACTGGACAAACTCGATCTGCGACTTCTGTTCTTCACTTAACTGTGTATAATCATCATAATATCCATCGCTCACAATATCTGTCGCGATTTCTTTCGCGAGGTAAGACTTACCCGTTCCAGGAGCTCCTCGGAAAATGATATTCTTCGATTCAATCAACAAATCTGAGTACGCGTTCCGATATCCATTAAATTTATGCTCACCCGGTTTCTCCGTCTTATCCACGGGTGACACATCGGTTTTCTTTTCACCGAGTTCTTTCTCCGTCTTGTCTCGATAAAGTAACACGAACTTATCGCCCGGATTACCAAATCTCTTAAGGCACTCCTGAACAAAGAGAATTGTAGAAAAAATATTCCAGCAATAAATCACAAACTGACGGTCATCCGCATAGCTATAAACGAGATATCCTATGGAACTGCGATGCTGTCTAAATTCTTCAACGCCAGAATAAATACCGGTGATCAACTCGGACTCCGAATTATATTCGCAAACAGGAAAAGCATCTTTTTCATCTTTCGACATTTTAACCAGCTGTCTTTCAAACAACTGGCACGCGAGCTTTGGCAGAGTCTGATTCGAATTCCTTCTCTCACCCTTCGCGTAATTTCGTCTAGTCTCAACACCCTCGGCATTTACAAAATACGTCTCTAAAGGCTTATAATTATCGCCCGTAGATATGTTATCCATAGTGAATCTCGCGTCCGTAGACACTACTTCATCAGCTGTAATTGTAAGCGCGTATTTCGGCTGTTTTGTTTCAATGGTATATCCCCGCTTTTTCAGGAAATCTACTGCCTGTACTGAATTGAAATCATCAACGGATATTTCAGTACCATTTTGAAAATGATTGGCCAGCGATACTACATACTTCGGCGGATATTTTTTGCCATCCAGTACCAAGTCATACTGCATGCTTTCATTGTGAAAAGGTATGCCGTTCTTCTCCATGAAATCAATCGCCCGCTTTATTGATTCTTCTGTTAAATTTGGAATTGCCATAAGAATCCCCCTTACTATATTTTAGCGCGTCGCTGATTTACTAAGTCAGAAGATAACAAGAAATAATCGCCCTCCCATAAAAGTCCCTTAATCCAATCGATACGCCTGCCACAGAACAGGAACAGCGTGTCCTTATCTTATGGCTCGAATTTAAAATTGAGCTTATTTTCACCTTATTTATACTGCCTTGCGTCGCTCGTGCTATAAACGCATATCCATCTTCATAGAAGCGCGTTTTTCCTGTCAAAACCTGTAAAACATCCAGCCAATTCGCGTTTATGGATTTGTTTGAGTAGCCTTTCATTTTGCGCTCCTTTTTATATAGCACTCGCAATTACCACACTCACTAAAACTCATCCATTATTTTCTGCAACGCGTATGGTTTAGCGTATTTAAGCAAAGCGTCAGAGACAAATATTTCTCCATTATTTTTAGGAGTAGACCACATCGCCGGATAAATAGTAATCTTCTTTTTATTGTTGCCTTTTCGAATATTTATTAGCTTATCATCAAAAGTAAATGTATAACCTGACTGTTCTAGTATTCCTTTTAATGGTAAAAGTAATCTTTTTTGCGTAATAAAAGACAACGGCTCCGCCCGCTTTCCGCTCTTAGCCCATCGCAAAAGATCTAAGGCGGAAAACCTGTCAAGTAGGCCATGTACATATTGATTTCTATAGTGTTTCAAACAATTATAGCAAGAGCTTTCACAATCACAGCCCCTCAATAACTCTTCAACTTTTGCAAGTATTTCATCAATAATGGCTGAAACACTTACCGCGTATCCCGCTCCGCTAGAAAGACTGTCATAAAGATAAATATCAATAAATGTGCCCAAGGGATTCTTCCTTTGTCTGTATCCCGTTACCAATTCCGAAAATTCAACATCCATTTCTCTACTTGCTACCAATCTAAACGCTTCCGCCATAGATTGCGCGGCACGTGGAAGCCAAGGATTTTCAGCTCTTTCCGTATTTATAACACTATCATCAAGCGCAATCTCCAGAACAAGCATGTCTGTAATAAAATCATATCCAAGATCAACATTTATTGAGTTACGATGATCGCATTTTCCTTTCGTATATTTTGATTTATAGGGCCTATTAAGTCCTTTTAACACACTCTCATCATCTCCGGGAAATGCCGCGCCACAATCTTTACACACCATAAAACCTCGTTGAGACGCTCCCTGGTTCAACATAATAATTCGCTGGTTTGTTCTTGAAGCCATTCTTAAATTACAATAGTCATCTATTTTTTTCATTTCTTCTGACTCTGGCAATGTAGAATACAATGGCTGCCGCGCGTATGTATATTCCTCAATCAGCTGCGCGTCTGGTATCGCTTCGGCGTTAACAGGAGCGAATCCCCATGGTCTCAACATCTGTCGCGAAAATTCCAAATTAGTATTTCCACAAAATGGGCACTTATCATTAACCTCACTTTGAAGTCCAAACCATCCACACTTCGGGCATGATACTATGTTTTTTAAATAATTAGGATCCTCAATATATGTCCGAGCTGGAGACGACACCCTACCCGTCCTTCGTTCGCTTCCCGGATAGTATAATCCACCTATTTGATAAGTATTCTTATCAACCACAATAGCTCTTCCCGGCGCGTATTCATTAATCGCGATATCCAGCCCTCTTTCAACTTCATATTGAGTATTTCCGTATTGATTTGCAATATATGTACTCACAACATTCTTCGGAAAGGAATATGTAGGTATTACTCCTTCTTCATATAGCGCGTCAAGAGTACTCTTCGCGTTTGCCAAATCCCCATTGCTATTAACCCCAAAAAGTTCAGGATGAAGATTCCGTTTAACGCGAATTTGATTTAACTCTTCTTGCAATACCCTTTGAAATTTTGATACGTCAATATCTACATTATTAGGAATTAATGTTTTATCTTTATAGAAATCAAAATTTTCAAGGAAGCCATAGAATTCCTCTAAACAATCATCAATTAATTCCACCGCGGGTAAGGAATCAAGACTTGTTCCCTTTGCGGCAAGAAATTCCTGAAGCGTTATCATACTAAGATGTCTTTGTATTAACTTTTCGCTTTCGATATCAATCCACGGACTTCTTGGATCGCCTCTGAACATTGGAACAGGATTATTAAAATATAATGTGTCATACGGCCCACCTTCACAAAACGTTACAATAGTTGATAAACTAGAACCTCTTCTTCCCGCGCGGCCAGCCCTTTGTTGATAGTTTTCTCTCATAGGCGGAATATTTCTTAAACCTACTGCTACTAATGATCCAATATCAATACCAACTTCCATAGTTGTTGTGCTGCTTAAAATATCTACCGGGGTTTCGCCATCCCGTACAAAATCCTGAAACCTTAATTCATACTGTTCCGTTTTAGACCACAATTCATCTCTTTCATCCTTGTGAGAAAGCTGCGCTGTATGTTCCTCTGTATCGATTACATGAATTTTTCCACCATTAAGCGCGTTTTGTATAGGATTTCTCCAAAAGCTCAGCGACTCATAATCTTTTTGATTAAGCAAATGTATATTTCCCAAATGACACGCGGGACACTTTCCCCTCAGCTTATACGGTGTAATCTCCGAACATCGCTCACACCTGTACCATGAATGCTCAGGATTAAATCTCGGCTTTATGTTAGTTAAGGCAACATAATATTTATTGTTTCCAGGCTGTGAGTTATAAAGAAAATTCTCATGAAAAACCCTTTTCCAGACTTCCATTTCTCGCGAGTCATCCGTCCAGCCCATTTTTTTTCTTATGGTTTTTGAAAATTTCCAATCTCGATCAAGGCCATATCCACCATAAAATGGCCTCACTTTATAACGGATTTCATCTGAAATACAATCTCCTAAAGCAGCATTCTTATCAAAGATTGACAGCATCCACGCGTTAAAGACTTCCATGAATTCCTCGTTATCGATTTCTAATCCGTTCTCTTCCAGCATGTCAATCGAGTCTTCAAGCATTCTATCCGTAGGCTCAAGCCAACTGATTGCCGTGTCAAATAATGTGTTATAACCGCCACAATAAAGGCGTATTAAATATTCCTTCATCTGTTGTGGCGATTTATCAATCTCCAGTTGAGGTAAATATGGACGTCCTTTTTTGACGCATCGTTGATAGTTCTTCCACGCATTGTGACAATCTTCCATCAATCGTTCTTTATCAGCGCCATGGAATATCTGAACATGTTTACGGCTTACAACTAGACAAAAATAATCATAGAGATACCTCAACGACACTTCTTGATCTGCTTTCTCCATTTCATTTATCGCTAAAACAAATAATTGACGGATTGCTTCTACATCTGAGGCTTCGGACATATCTCTTGCCAATTTAGCGGCTCTCTGTCTGCTGTCAGAAAATACCAGTACTTTTCTTCCCTCATTTGGAAGTACTTCCGGCATATTGTCTTTACCAAGCACAGCTGGTTGTGTCTGAAACTGTGTTTTAATTAAATTGAAAAATGATTGGTTTCCTCTTGTGCTAAATGATGTCAATTGAGCCTGTGAAAGCCGACACTCGCAATGTGGACAAGTGTGAAACGTAATAATCTGTGGCCTACCTTTTGCGGAATAATTACAATAATAGAGTTTTCTGATTCCTGGTTTTCCTTCCTGTGAATCATCTCCAAAATCCACAAAACCACTCTTAAAGTCTAAATAACACGGCTTTATTTGATTTTTTCCCTGCTTTGAAGTCCATTCAAAATCATTTTCTGGTATATATAGATGTATTTCTTTCATGCGATAATCCAGTAGCTGCCCCGGGTATCTCCATAAATATGTCTGTCCGGTCAAATCTTCGTCTTGAACATATCCTTTTACAAATAGAGCCCCACATCTACGGTCATTATATAGCTCATATACAGCGCTATTGCAATGAGGACACATTAACTGACCATCCGACAAATATATTTCGCCTAAAGATAACGCGCCATCTGAGTGCGAATGTGAGCATTTGGGATTCATACACGCGTATACTCCTGTTATTCCCCGAAAAAGCATGTGCATTCTAGCGGGAAATAATATAGATCCTTTTTTATTTCTAGCCAATGGCGCGATTGCTAGCAATATGCTAACCGCGTAAAGCGCGTCCGTATCACTTGATTCCGGAAAAATCTTTTCAGCAAGTTCCCTTAATGACACTGCCTTACCTCTGCATAATTGTATCAGTTTCAAAAAAGGGCGATATGAAATAATGTTATCATACATCCATGCGTAGGCATCTTCGGATGACGCAAAGGGCGCTTTAGAACCGTCAATTTTATCCCAAAAAGTATTCAAGGCTTCGAGACGATCGTTCTCTTTGTTTTCAAAATCTAAAGCATTCGCGTTTAAAAAATTTTCAACACAAATATCATATTCTTGCTTTCCACTTATCTCTTCTCTATCTCCTGTAAGATACACGAAATTCTCGGCGGTTTTCGCCGCGGTAAGATTTTTCGCGAACTCCATAACTTTTTCTCTATCACTCACGTCATGATTAGGCATACTTGCGGTTGTAAGAATAAACTGCGCCTTAGATCTGTCTACTTTTAATTTATGAAACAGCCTCCTGATAAGAAGCGCTACTTCTCCCCCGGAAGACCCCCTATACATATGTGCCTCATCAATAACAAACAAAAGTTTATTTTCCGGATCAGCGTTCAACCAATTAGCTGTATCACGCCAAATTTTTTCTTCTCTCGGCCTAAGCAGCATATACTCAAGCATAGAATAGTTTGTAATAAGTATATCAGGACAAAATTGCTGCATTTCAAATCTAGTAATAAGCTCCGCATCCTCAGGATCTGGAATATGCTTTCCATTACGTAATCCCTGTAAAAATGTTTCCATGTCTGCTTTCGCGGGAACTTTCCCATCTTTTACAAGTCTATCAAAATACTCTTTTTCTTCCTCATTTTCGGGAAAAGCTATTTTAGCCAAGGTTTTTTCTAATTTGCGATCTTGTGTCGTTGAAGGAACGTCACCAGGATATGGCGTTCTTCCAGTGTACATACCAAATTGTGGCCTTCTGCTATTTAAATCAGAATACTCACGAAATATCTTTAAAAACTTATCATCTTTGTCTCCAATAAGTTTCCTAAGTCTACTAATTTGATCTGAAACCAGCGCGTTCATCGGATACATTATTATGGTTCTAACGCCTCGCTGTTGCCAATAATCTGGCATTGTTCTAGCCTCTGTTATAAGTTTAGTCAATATGGGCCACATAAAGCATTCGGTTTTTCCGGATCCTGTTCCGGTCGACACGAATATATCATGACCTTCCACATAACTTTCTAAGGCTTTTACCTGATGCGTAAATGGAGCATCATAAACCCCAAGATTAGCGTCAATAAGCGCCCCAAAGAAATCCTTTTGCCACTCAGGCAAAGTGGAGCGTTTTATTCCTCCCGAGACACTTTTATACGCTGGTGACGATTCAATATAGGGTTTTTGATATAATATTCCTTCATCATCCAAATGCTCTGATATAGCTGATAGCAGTATTGGCGTTTTTCCAAAATACTGCGACTTTATATAGTTCTCCAGTTCTCTCTTTAGGTCATTGTGTACAGAATTCGCTCCATTTGACATATTTACGCTTCCTTTACAAATTGATATCCCAAGCTTTGCAGCATGCTTTTAAGCGCTTCAAACACCGGTTTTGCCATACAACGATTAAAATCACTAGGAAAATTAACAAATGATTCCGGCCATGAATACGCCCTAATTAAATTGAGTTCCTCCGCTGGTAGCAAATAATGCTGCTTAATGTGTACTAATTCTCCATCTTCTCTAAAGCCAATTGGCGGGTTTTGTCCATTTGAGTACAAAAGCCCTAGCGCTAATCTTCGGTATGAATAGCCCGATGTCATCCACCCCGGTATCGAAGCTAATTCTAACGCTCGGTCTCGATATTTATACAGATAATAAGCAGCATCTCCCTGATTTCTAATTCTTAGCATAGCTACTTTACCATTAAGATCAGGATTATTCTTCCAGTATCCTTTGGTAAAAGGAGCAGCTGTTCGTAGATATTCCGCGTCTATTTCGTAATCACACTGATACCATTTCGCTATTGAAACCACGGTTTTCCAATGATCATTCAACAATACTTGTGGTATTCCATATGCCTCTGTTATAGATTTACAATTTTCGTGTTTTCCTACAGTGTACTCCGCCAACCCACTGTAGCTGTAGTTTTTATCCAAATACGCGCCTCTAATTAATGAAATCCCATTACCATATGCTTCTGTATACTTTGAAGGCGCCAATCGATATGACGAATGATAGATAAAACCAGCGTTTCTATATATGCCTAGAATTTCATTACTCAGTTCTTCCGGTGAGCATAAAAACTGACTTTTTAATTCTGGATAGATATTCAAATAGGCTTCATACGTTTTCTCAACACGGTTTCTGAAATGTTTTATAGAAACAGGAGACTGTTCATCAAGTGTATCCCATAACGAAGCGATTCCCATTTTACCGAACAAAGTATATAACGCTCTAGCCACCCACTTTATAGCGTCTTCTCTAGCTCCCTGTTTTATATTAAATTCTTTGGCTATTTCCAAAAGCAGTTCGGCTCTTCTGTCCATCAATCATCATCTCCAACTAAGGATAACAATAGTATCTTTGTATCCTGTGATAGTTTTTTCTCAGCGACAAGATTTTTCTTAAAACTATCTATTTTTCCCGTTACCGTCGCGTATGAGTATAAAATTTCCAGATATTCCATATCTACGTTTCTCGCGTCATAAACACAATCCGCGTATCCCGAAACATTTAATGCCATCTCCGATAAATAACGTCCCGCGCCCAATGATCTAAGCAATCTATCAACTCCATGTTTCGGGTTTACATATTCAAGTTTCGCCAATTCTCCTTTTCTTCTCCCGCCACTATAATTACAACCTGCTTTTTTCTCTACCAGTGGTTCTGTCAGCAAAGGGAACGCGTAATTATATAAACTCTTTGGCTCAATAAATAAATCTTCTGAAAACGGCTGAACGACTATGCAGTACTTATCCTTCGAATTTAGAAAATCAATAACTTTGTTTATCCAATTTGCTTGAAACATGTCTTTAATCACAATAACCGACGCGTCACTTTTACTTGCTAATGTCAGCGTGTTCTCGTCATATTCTGTGCCACATGTTAATATTGCTGGGTATTTCGCGCATAAAGATATAGATAACGCGTTCGCTATATCTTGCGCGTTTGGACCTGCTATGAGAAGCGGCATTCTTACATAATACATCGAAATAAGAAACGCCGATAAATCCGATAAAAATTCACGCGCGATTCCCGCCTCTTGAAGTTCAGATGTTAAAATATTGAATAGCTCTTTATAATTCGCGTACTCTTCAGGTTCTTCCAATAATTTCCCCTCATATATAAATGTTGATGCGTATTTTTCCATGACCGATGTTGTCGACTGACTCAATCCAATAGGGCTCTTAAAGAGCATTTCGCTGATAAAGGAAGACGCGTCATTTTGCGCCGACTTAATTTTTTCTTTAACAAGCGCTATTACATCATCACCCATCGCGATCTTCTCTTCATATTCTTTATCTTTATCCTCAAGGAGCTTTTGTTTATTCGCGATGTCAGTTGAAACCTCGCTGAGTTGATTATTTTTATCCTCTATGTTCTTCTCTACACCATTTAATCTTTCTTCCGCCGCTCGTAGTTTAATGTCAGCTTCAGAAATTCTTTTTTCGTTATCTTTGAGCCACTTCTCTTCTAGCGAGTTTTCACAGGCTTTTCGAAGTTTTTCATTGTCCTCAATAACTGCCATTAAGACCTCAGATTCGATATCGGTTCCGGACATACATTGATCTGCTTTAAGCGTAAAATCCGCTACAAGTTCTTCTGCTTTTTTCTCTGAGCATAGACACTTTCCGGCTATTTCCTGGTATAAGTCTTTCATCGATATTAATTGAATAAATTCTTTTAACCGTTTCCATTCACTCCTGGTAATGTCGTACCGCTTCGCCACACTCCAAGATCCTCTTGCTAAGATAGCGCTTTTTACTATTTCCAATGGGTCTTTAAGTAAAACCCTATTACATGGATTTCCCAAATTAAATCCATTAATTAAAGTTATCTCCTGATTGCTAATAGAAAAGACATTTTTAGAATCAATTAAATATTGGTCTAGAAATTCAATGCCTTTGCCAAGTGTAATGGCGCCGTTTCTTACTATATCTTTTCCATGGCATAATACTCCCATATATAAATTTCGCTCATGAAAATAACAAAAGAAAATATTTTCACAAATGATTTTCAACTTAACACCAAGCTTAATCTTATTAAGAAGCTGATCCATCGAAGATACATCTGGAAAGCTATAGAATTCCACTATAGTGTCTGTTGTCTGATAGGTGACTTCAATATGATCTTTGGAAGGATCGCTATATATAGGGCTCGCGCTCCATTTCCATATTCCGATTGTACCTATAGCCATTGGCCCGCTTTTACATTTAAAGTGGCTACGATTATCAAATCTATCCGGCTCATCCTCATTAAAGTTCACATGTATAAAACGCCCGTCTTTAACATCTGCCAATCTTTGAAGCAAAATAAAGTCTGAATAGCTTTCAACTACTTTGCATAATGACACTGCCTCAAAATTTTCGTTTAACATACAGTTTCCTACCCTTCATTATTAAAATATCGATTTAAATACAAAATCGCTCTCCTTGAAATTGTTCCTGTCCTAATATGCTTATACAGCCATTTACGCGCCTGTGGATATTCATTCATCCTATTAGACAAGGCTCCAACACTATGCGATAGCTTAACTTCATATCCGCACAATGATTCTAATTTTTCAACCAATCGAGAATCATCCACGCAAGTCAAACGCTTTTTAACAATTAAAAGGCTTTTCACAATGTCAAGACCCTGTTTAATCTCAATATTCATTCCATATGACAATCCATCTACTAGTAATTTCTCTTCCGCTAACAATGATATTTGCTCCTGAACACAGCCGTTTTGTTTTATAATCACAAGTCCATCAAAATCAGCCTTTACATATATTTCCGCGTTTTGGGGTAATTGTGACAACTCTACATCTATTATTGGTTTTCCATCTATAGATGTAATCTGAACAGATGGATCATTAGGTTTATATGTAAATGGATGCTTCCACAAATAGAGATATTCCAATACACTTTTACTGCCGTATTCTCTTCCAACAGATATTAATTGCTGCCTTTCATTGCAATTCAGCTCAATCAACTTGCTATTGTCTATTACAAGTTCTTTTAACTCTGCCTCAGGATACACTTTAGAAACCACGTTTCCACATATATACATAAACATCGTATCTGTCTTATGATAAATTATATATGGTGACTGTGTGTATACAGGCCATAAAGGGTACATAACTACCGGAGTATTTGTCAATCTACATCTAAAACTCAAAAAAAACTTCGCGGCATCGTCTTCCAAAGCAGTCGCTGTCACTTCATATATATTCCAACTTGTATTTTTAATGTTTGTCTTACATTTCTCTACAATCGTCACATAAGGACATGTTTCATGTAGCTCTCTTTTTTTTAGAAGGAAATATCGATGATCAATCCTTACATCCGCGTCTTCACATAATTTATTTCCTGTGTCAGCGTCAAACACGGCGAAATCCCTAACTCCACTTACCTGATTAGGCCAATAATCTTTTAATTCGGCAACAGTAAAATCATATGAAATAGTATATTTCGAGACTGGGATATTGCCCACAGACAAATATGTCACGCCTTCTGAAGCGATTCTTGATATTGAATAAATATACGGACGTTCACCTTGTGGCGTGATTTCTATTTTTTTCTCCACTCTTGTCAGAAGTCCCTTGGGCAATTGTATAAAACCCAAATCCATCTCAAATTTATGCTTTGATAGAATTCGTAGTTTTATTGGCAAAGCGTGATCATATGGTTTAAATGTTTCCGGTATATAATTGACAACTGTTTTTTCCGGACAGTCCACATCATTTTGGCTATGTCTAAAATGTCTCACATTGACTTTTCCATCAGTTAAGGTGACATACTGTCCACATATTTCACACATATAAAGTCCGCTTTTTGCTGATACTTTACCACCTGGATGTTTTTTTGCCGCTTCTTCAGCCGAAATACGCTTCCATCCATCAGGAGTCCATTCACATACATGATTTAATGATGGCATATAAAAATCTCTCCTTTATAAACATTACACATAGTCTTATTTATAATGATTCTTTTTGATCCTCTTCATCAGTAAACTCACATTAGTATATCATCCAAATCCACATAAATAAGACCAGCTATTATCATCACAACTTCCGCGTAATCCTATACTTCTCTCCCTCAAACTCAAACACCACCTGCAACGGCCTGCCTTCCATTGCTTTATGAAGTTTGTAATTATCAATGTCTAGTTCAACCTTATGCTTTTTCATATTAGACATTGTTTCATACTCAATCATTTCGCCATCATGAACGACTATCTCATCTATTTTCCCTCCAATAATGGGCGTGTTCGCTGTGTTCTCAGTCAAGTCTATGGCTTTCATGGGCGCCCCATATTTGTTCAACAATTGGAGAATACTTTGTATCTCCGCCAAATGAGTTTGTGTAAAATATAAGGGCATATCCACGCTCGCGAAAATTTTATAAAAAGGAGCTTTTTGAGAAATGGGCTCATTTTCCATCGCGCGCTTTATGCTTTCTTTGTACTCCTCGCTTCGAGTTTTCTTAATGGCTTCATATTTCTGATAGCAGTTTGGGCATAAACACAGTCTAAGTTGTTCCATTTCAACTCCAAAATTCGCCACTTCAACCGCGTAGATTTCTCTTTCACTCATAACCCGTTTGCAACTTTGGCAGATAATTTTTCCAAATTGATTCGTGTACATGCCTCTAATATAGGATTTATTCAATTGCTGATTTCCGCCTTGTCTCTGGCGTATAACGACTTCTCTATATCTCACCGGATCCGCGGCGTAAAACTGGTTTTCAACATAACGTTCCAGTCTCTCTTTGTTTGTAACGTACCGCGCCGGGAATTCATTCATGTCAAAATCATCGGGATCAAAAACCGCGTTTTCGCCTTCGACGGTACTCGCGGCAATATCAACTCCTAGTTCTTTCGCTAATTTCCTCAGCAGCTGCTCTTTAGCCGGTTTATTGAGATTAGCTATTCCATCAAACGTTCTTTCTGTTTCATCCACAGCGAAGCCAAGTAATCCGCACGCGTCGTTATATCTTGAAAGCCCAATGTCTTGATAGATTTGTTTATCAAGCTGATTTTTTGAAATATCTTCCAGATATACTAAGGAGCCGTCCGCGAAGAGCCAATCGTCTTGTCTCAATTGTTCCAGAGTTTTACAAATTCCATCCTTAGTCTCAAAGTTCTCGTCAGAGCCCACAATAACTTTTCCTGCCATTTTACTCGCGTTTTCTAACGCGAGCGTTAAAATACACGCGGATTTCTTCTTCGCGAGATCTGTATTCTCGTGATCCTGAATATATTCTATGTTCTGTCTGAGGAAACTGATCGTCAGATATGGCCGAAATTCACCTACCGGTTTAATACCATTACCTCCACATAAACCTTCTACAACAGGCGTCACATTAATTCCCAGTTGCTTTACATTATTTAGGCTTATCCCGTTCTCCTTATAAAATTCTTCTTCAAGGAAAAGGACATTTTTCGCGATTCCAGAATAGTACACTCTCATGTCGGCTCCTTCTACCGACTTCTCCCGGTAAACGTTTCCGGGACGATTCAGTTGAAGAACACCGTCACTATTTTGAGCCAGAATAAGGCAACGATCCGCGATCAGTTCTTGAATTTCTCTTGCGTAAGAAGACGAAGCCATAAGCTGACAAATCTGTAAGATATCGTTCGCGTATTCCCTGATAAACGAGTCTGTCACTTTGGGCGTGATTGGCGTATGTGAATACTTTACTAACACCTTCCCTTTCACATATTCAAAGTTATCAAATTCTTTTATGCCAAAACTATCCTCCAGCAATGTCTTATATTCATCAGCGATATAACTCAAAACAACCGCGCTTTTCGCGATCTTGTGATATTCGCTTGTGGAACTCATAAACACTTGAGCCTCATTATTCGCGTTAACCGCGGCCACAAAGTCATTTTCCGCGTTAACCAGAATCCTAGCTGTTCTTAATACGGGCCACGCTTTTTTTACAAACAACTGAACGTCTTCCTCATACTTACTCTTTTGACGATAGATTTTGCTTGTCTTCGTATAATCCGAAAGCCGATATTCGTCAAGAAATCCATAGATTGGCTGAAGTAAGTCGTAATTCGCTTTTTCCACGCGCCCCTCGAATCTGCTCATCACATTATTGGCCCACTTATCAATACCAAAGACAGTAACTTTTAAATCCTCTCTTAACCAGCTATAATACTCCGCGAATCCCATGGACTTCTCATCATTTAGCAAAACATACTCTTTATCGGAGGCGAAGGTCTCTTTAAAATATTCGCTCTGGGACAGTTCCGCTAAATCATATGGCGCGCATACGTATACATCTTTTGGTTTAACCAGCGTGTTTCCCTTTGTTGGAATTAGCGCGTTTCCCATAAAGAGCTTTGTCATGGATCTTTTTAAGCCCGGTAAAAAATCGTCGTTAAACGCGGTTACAAGAATTTGTCTTATAAAAGTTTGTGAGATTAGTTCTCTTTTCTTGAAGTCCATTACCACTTCTATAAACAGATCCGTTGCCGAGGCAAGCAACATATCGTTAAACGCGGATGGTCTCATCAGTTTTTCTCTAGAAACGGCAGTTTCAAAGGAGCCATGCAGCAAACATGGTAAAGATGTTTTATCTTTCGTCGGAAAATATACCCAAATATCCGAATCATCTATTTTTTGAACGGACTTTTGCTGTGAGTTTGTCAAAAACGCCAAACTTACCTCCGCGTTTTTCATTTGAGGAAGTTTAACTATTTTTCTATACTTAAGGTAATACAAATCACCATAACGTTTGGTAGTTCCATTTACAGCGTTACCAGTTAATTGACATACTTTTAAATACGGGTCATTTTGATCCATCAATACAAATTTCTCATATTTATTTCTAGTGGCGTCGACCCAAAGCAAACATTTGATAGATGACAAAAACAATAGTATCTCCGGCTCTAACGCTTTTAACTTTGTAATGATATCACTACCATCTAGTTTATGAATTTCTCCATTTTTTTCTCTTTTTTGAAATGGAAGTACAACCTTAGTAAGGTGCTCTGCCTTTTCAAATGGCGTGAACACCGAGCCACCAATGTCATATCGAATACCCGCTCGCGCTTGTTCCCGAAAGTCCCACTTATTCTCAAGTTCTTCGGGAAGCAAATAGTTCTTAATACAAAACGCCTCATTATCTGAAAATATCCGCGGTTCACATGTGTATTTAAAAACCGATTTAAAACCCATGCCAAACTTACCGATTGTCTGAGCGTCGTCCGCCTTCGTCGTTTCCAGCATTGATGAAACACCACTTACGTCCGCTTCGTCAAACGGCTTACCGTCATGTAGAAACACAACTTTATCGTCATGATATTCAAAAACCACGCAAGTCGCTCCAGCGTCCTCCGCGTTTTGAATCAATTCATATACAAAATGATTGCCATCCGAATAATGACCAGCCAGCAAAGCTTCATATTTACCTGGCTCCTCTGTCATCGCTTTCCAGCCGGCGCGATTTTTCTCAAATATGGCTTTGTAATTAATATTTCCCATATCACATACTCCTCTTATTGATGCACAATCGCAAGCTTATCCAACGCTCTTGTATACGCGATATACCGCTCATTTCTTCCCATCGTCTCATCGATAACATAGACTCTATCGAACTCAATCCCCTTTATTTCATCTACGTACATTACTGAAATTTTTGATGTGTCAAATTTCGTTGAAAAATTATCCTTAACACTTTCCACGATCTTATTTCTTGTGATCCGCGCTTTAGCTATTGACCTTGGTAAAATAATGGCGACTCGTTCATCCCCACTTTCTATGCTGAGCGTTTCATCCAACATTTCTCTGAACGAAATATTTCTAACCGGGTCCCCTTCCACGCCTGTCAAAGTCATATTATAATTAAAGATTTCGTTACAATATCGCGTAATCTGGTTGGTGTTTCGATAATTCTCGTTTAATTCATATTCACAAGCGATTAATTTTTTCTTCAGCTGTTCCCAGGTAACCAGTCCGCGGCCTTGCTTAATACGTTGGTTTAAGTCTCCATAGACATTGTAAAACGCGTGATTTTTCTTATTTTGCTCGATAATTCTTTCATATTCGCAATAGGATACATCCTGTCCCTCGTCAACACAAATGATTTCTTCCACGCCAACTGTTTTATTCCAAAACATTTCAGCGAAAAGAACCCTGGCATATAATTCATATCGATAAGTTTTATTGGACCGATCGATATCAAATTCCTCTAATTTTTCGGCAATAGCCCTATTAAAAACTTCATTAAAAACAAATAGCGCCACATTCTTGGGAAATTTCTTTATTAAGCTTTCAATTCGATTCATCTCATCTTCCGTTAACGCGCTATCTTTACCGGATAAAAGCTCCTCGTCCTTCGCGATTTCAGTGTCGCTCTTCAATATCTTCTCATTTTGCTTAAAAATTACGCGCTTTATCTTTTTATACTCGCTTATGTAATTCGCTGCCAGGTTTCCATTCTTTATATTCTTTCGTGTATCGAGAGCTTCCGCTACATCCGCTATTCGCTCAGCGTTTTTCGTCATTTCACGCGCCTTAAGCCAAAGTTCCCGCGTTTTTGTATTTTCTTCAAGTTTTTCCGTAAGCGCCTTTTCTTTTTCTGCCTCCTGTCTTAACAAATCACCTCTGATAATTCTTCTAAAACCTCGATTTAATTTTTCTAGATTCGCTCTATTCTCTTCAAGCGCGCTGGAAAGCGAAATAAATTCTTCTTTATTATCCGACAGGATTTGATCCATAATTTTTATAAGATCTTCCTTAAAGTCTCGCTCACGTCTCTCACTTTCCTTTTGATTCTCTTCTACTATTTTCCTACATATTTCAATTTCTTCTTTATTCGCGTCTATTCTTTCTCTAATTCTTTTAGCCTCTAATGAAGCCGCCGCGTTTTTTCTCGCGATACTTTCAATATACTTCGAAAGCTGAATGATTTTTTCGCCATCTGTCATATCATCGATAATTTTATATTTAATCCCGGATTTACCGGCGCAAATTCTAACAAACTCATATTCTTCTTCCAAAAGAAAAGGCTTGATAATCTCCGGATACAAAGCTCTCATTCTCTTCACAAACGTTTTGCTATAGACATAATTGAGAAACCGTTCTTCAATATTTTCTTCCTCATCGATCTTTTTGTGAAAAGAAAAATCCTTGTCATACAGATTAAGCAAGGACACATAATACTGATCCACCGATAAGATCTCAATGTTGCCAAGCTTCAGCTGTGAATGGAGCCCTCCAATATGTGTGTTGAAGTTTTCATTGGGTGTCAATATTTTTATTTTTTCAGGTTTCAAAGATTTATTGTTGTAAAGCCAAAAAGACAGTCTATGCAACATTACCATAGTTTTACCTGAACCGGCGCAGCCTTGTACAATGATATTCGCGGCAAAAGCCTTCTCAATAATCTCATTCTGTTTATCCTGAATTGTCGCGATAATATCTGTCAATTGATGGCTCTTTTTTCTTGTCATCAATACCTGAATCAAAAATTTATCATAAATGCCTCTGTCCGCGTATTCTGAATTGCTTGCGAAAACATCCTCTATTCCTCTTAAATCGCCCTTCATAATGTCAATCTTGCGTCTCAAATCAACCTGTCGCTTTTTCCCATCTACCACTCCACTCGGGTCTGCGGTTTTACCAAATATTCGTCCTTGTTCGCTCCATCTTGAGTAAACATGGATATTTCCTATTTTCTTGTCTTCCGCTTTCCCAATATAATAAACACAGGCTTTTTCTCCACCATCACTGATATCTATTCTTCCAATGTATGGTTGAAGCGTCAAATCCGCTATTTCATCTTGCTTCTTATATATGGCTTTCGAGGAGTATTTCACGCCCTGAATATCACGCAGTCCCCCACATCCATCATCTATCGCGTACCGGCTAATCGTCTCGGGAAGATTATTATATTCTTCCCGCAGCGTATTCTTGATCTGTTCAAGCTTTGTCTTCTCTTCGTTAAAAGCGTCCCCGCGTTTTACATACTCAAACAAGCGCGCGCCGCCTTTAACATGGTGCGTGATTGTTCCGCGCTCCGCAAGGAACTCATAGCTTTTTAGGGGAATATAATACGCCCCGCATTCTTTGCAAAACGCCATTTCAACAATATATTTCTTACGTTCTTTATTCTGAGTTTCCAACTCGACAACGACATTTTCAATTTCGCAGCTGGATAAATGCTCATTATTTGTACAGCCACATTCCTTCGCTTGAATAACTTGATCATGTGACTCTAATTCAACGATTTCGTCAACGGACGATAACCCCAACTTACTCCCATTTGAGATAAACGCGACATAATCACCTTTTCGCATTGTCCCATCCTCCCCAAAAAGCCCCGTGGCCTTACTCTATATGTAGTATCCCTTTTACAAGAAGATTTGTTTTGATCTCGGCTTTTGATACTATTTCATCCATGTTCTTTTTCTGTTTTGCGAAATCTGTTAGCAACTTCTCTAATTGTGATGTTCTCATGCGTATAATCTTCTCATCCTCCGCTTTCGCGATCTGATTTCTGAATATCGCTTCTCTTTGATTCGTGGAATGCGCCAGCTGCTCAAGTCGATAATCACATTCTTCCTTGACCTCCTGAACATAATCCTCTTTAGCTGTTTTCCATTTTTCATAATGAATAGAATCCATATCATCCCATTTCGCGCTGTAATCGCCTGTTGCCCCATCATAGTCGGAGGCATACTGCGTAATAGACAATATACTTTTCTGGATGTCCTCATTGTCACTAACCGCGACCAACTTAATATCTGGACGAAGCCCCACATAGTTCCACGCGTATATCAAGAAAGCGTAATCTCCAATGGCTATATCGTCATTTGCTACAGAAATCGCTATTTTACATGGAAATTTCGCGCTCTCAAATGACGCCGCTTGCTTTACAAGCGGATGCATTTGCGTTAGGAACGTAACATCTCGATTATCTTTAGCCACGGTACTGTCAAAGGTAATCTTAAGGTTTGTAGCGCCTGCTCTTAGGTAAGCGTTCCATAATTTCATCGCGTTATTGGAATTAACCCCTTCACCTGTCTTCAAATTTTCTAAAAGAAGCTGCTTCTTTTCCGAGGATAATTTGAGATTACTCACATCTCCTTTTCCTCGAATATAATTCGCTTCTCCAAGGAAATCTTTCATAAACACGGTAACCATTTCCCTCACGCTCTCCGGCGTGATCCACGTGTTCTCCGCGTTTTGGATGTCATTATCCATCATATATTTTGATAAATCAAAGCCATAGAGAGATTTTTCTTCTTGCTCCAAGTACTGAATTTCTTGGACTTGCTTCACTTTATTGTCCGCCATTTGCTCAATCTTTATACGACGCTCCGTCTCAGACAATTCCGAGTCATACATAATTTTTATGATTTGATCACTAATATCACCAAGGATTTCACCGCAATCACCAATACTCGACTCAAATACGCCAATCTTACTCAAGCACCGGTCGTAAATAAGCTCATCTATAGTATTCTCAATGATCATGTTATAAATCTTCACCGCGTCGCTCTTCTGACCGCGTCTATCGATTCGGCCAATTCTCTGCTCAATTCTCATAGGATTCCAGGGAAGATCGTAATTAATCATCGTATCGCAAAACTGATAATCCAAACCCTCACAGCCAATCTCACTAAAAAGCAAAACATCAATAGCGTTCGGTTGATCACGATTTAATAAAAATCTTCCGCGTATCGCGTAACGCTCCTCGTCCGGCACGGATCCATCTACCTGCCCAACACGAACCCCCCTCGCCTCAAGATTCCTATGAATATATCCAAGCGTATGCCGAAATGAGCTAAAAATGATAACACGATTGTTCTCATCTTTCTGCTTTTCCTGAATGACCTCATACATTCTCTCAAATTTGGGATCATCCTTTGAAAGATTTGAAGATAGTCTGTCAATCTCATCCGCCAATTCCAGCAATGAGTTGCCATTGTCGTCATTTAGATCAAAGTCCTCTTCAAACAACTCTCCATCTTCTTGAATCTGACTAAGTCTACGGTTGACGATATCATTCATAAAAGGAGCTAGACCATAAATACAACTGGATGCTTGTCGTCTAATCGCGCACATCATAAATCGCACACTTCTGCTACCATGCAAAATAGTAAGCGCGTATGACTCAAACTCCATCATCGCGTCATACAAGTCCCTTTGTACCGTGTTAAATGGCGCTTTAACCGTAAGCGTTCTTCGGACGCAAAAATCGTCAATATCTTTTCTTCTGGTGCGATTAATGATTCCGTGAAAAGAATGAAGCGCCTCAATTTCAGAAATCATTTCTACTTTGTTTTCTCTTGTTACCTCATCTTGATCAAGGAAATTATAAATTTTGCCAAAATTAGGATTATGCTGGATGACATTACGGCCCCAGCTTGTTTCCAAAATATGGACGATCTCCTCTCGCCCTTCCTCTTGCCAGCCATCTGCCTGATTGCGAACAATACGTAGCAAATTATTAATGTATTTATTAGGTTCCGCCATTGTATTGAACGTGTCACTATCAATAACCACGTCCGGCCTCAACAAATTTAAAAGCGTATAGAGATCATTATTACTATTCTGCAGGGGCGTTGCCGTTAGGAAAATAACCGCGTCCGCGTTCTCGCAAAAAATCTCAACGCCCTTATACCACCAGGTATTGGGATTGCGAATTGTATGGGCCTCATCAACTATAACCAAGTCAAACCGCGGCACAGGATCCAGTTCTTCTAACCCAATTGTTTTCTTTTTCTTCTGTGAGGTTGACTTGGTTCCCCTAATAGAATCTTCTCCAAATAAGGAATACGGAATAACCGTTTTATTATGGCGTTCCGGCCACGCGCCATCTCTTGCTGTCTCCGCGAGCGCTACCGCGAATTCTTTACCGTCCAGCTGCGTAAAATTCTCGTCAAACCGTTTCATCTCAAGTACCCATTTACGTTCCGCCACCAACGGTCTTGGACAAATCACCAGCACGGATGAAATGTTTGATCTCGCCTCCATCTCTTTCAGAATCAGTCCTGCCTCTATCGTTTTGCCCACGCCAACATCATCCGCCACAAGTAACCTTGGGCTATCCGCCTTTATCATTTTTAACGCCGGCCTAAACTGATATGGCACAAAATCAATACGAGCGGAATTTAGTGAATACAGGTTACTGTTTCCCGGATTATTAATCTGGTACGCCGTCAAATAAGATCTAACTTTTTTTACCGGTAATAAATTTCCCTTGCTCTTCTGCCTTATTGGCTGAATTTGTTCTTTATAAAATGTCTGCGCGACTCCATTAATAAGCACGGTATATTTGTTTCCATCAATACCAGTAATAGCGCCTATTTCTTTAATATCACTCACAAGCGTTACAACGTCACCTATCTTGAAGTCACTACTCGTTTCTTCTAGTGTTTCCTCTTCCTGAATTACAGGTTTGCTTACTTCTAACTGAATATTCTTATCTTCTTCTATATCAAAGATAAAATGTTCCATCTCACGAGTCTCTAACATAGTCGCGTCAAAAGCCTGCATAAGATCAATAATGGTATTCATACCGGACAATACCATTTCCTTATTTATTGAATTCGGCGTAATATGCGCCCACGTATTTCTAATCTCCTGCATATTTTTAACATTGGCGCGTTCTTTATTATTAACAAAATAATTGCTCGTTATAATGAACCAATTACGATCTATTACCCGTAATGACTCCGCCAGATCCAGCCCACTCACACTATTGATATTATTCTTCAATACATGCTCTCTCTGCAATGGACTTAAATTATTCACCACCAGCTCCTGCCACCATTTGTCTGTAATCTGTGGCAGCTTCTTATTGAGCCATATTCCCATTTTCCCATTCAGTTGAAACATATACTCATTCATCTTGCTAATAATATACGCGTCATTCATTTTTACGCCTCCTATTAGACCTTTATCAAGAATTCAAATCCACGCAAAATAAGGCCGGCCTTTATCATCACAATAAAGACAGGTCTATCTCAACACGGTATTAATGTTTTCATCAAAAAAGCGGGTGAACACGATAATAGAAAAGTATCTTGAAAAGTTTGATTCTCATTCGATTTATCCATACCTTTACTACATGCGCACATCTAAACGTCCACATTTACCCCTCATATTATTAGGCGCCTTATAACAAAAAGAGTACCGTCAACAATCAGCGATACTCTTCTACATGGCTAGCTGTCATTCTGAAGGCCCTATAGCTTTGCGTCGCAAGCTTTCGCTTGTTTTGCCCATTTAATTTCACTAATGACATTATACAGCCAAACTTATTCTTTTGCATTATGTTTACGGATATTTCTTTGGCGATCTTGAAAACGGGAAAAGATTGTTACTCTTCACAGGTCCTATTGTAAATCATCCTTTTAAGATAGCTCACGTTTTTCCTTTATATTGCAGGCTTTCCATACCAAAACACCTCCCGCGCCTATCTTTCCTTCACATTCATCCCAAGCCTGAGCGGCGTTCCTCTCTCACTAGTTTTTGTCTCATTTCCATTCAAAAAAACATTGAGTTTTCGCCACTTTTTCCCGTTTTCCTATTGCTTTTTACATAGTGTTGTGTTATACTATACTCATAACTATTAAAGGAGGTTTTCAATGTCTATCATCTATCAGAAGGACAAACGTTCCGGCATCACGTACGCGTATGAGAGCGTCTCGTACTGGGACAAGGAAAAGAAACAGCCGCGCAGCAAACGGCGTCTCATCGGACGCCTGGATGAGGCGACAGGGCAGGTTGTGCCGACTGACGGACGGATGCGAAAGACCAAGACGCCACCCGTTCCAAAAGAAAAACCCGAAATGCCGGACAACGACTACCGCGCCCTTTATGAAATGGAGCTGAAGAAGCGCGAGGCTCTCGAGAGGAAAGCGCGGCTCCTTGAAGCGCGGCTCTCCGAGCTGACGTCTGACAACACTAAACCGTGACAAGGGAGAAAAGAAAATGGCAGGTTCCTTTGACCCGAGCTTCAACTGCCGCGCCGAGATCGCCCGATTGAGAAAAAAAATCGAGCGTCTGGAATCGCTGGAAGGCGTTACCGCGGAAAAGAGAAAATACGAGGATCAGAACACCGCCCTCCGTAACAAGGTGGACATCCTGAGCCATCGCCTTTCTTCCGCGCGCGAAAAACTTGCCGATGAAAACTTAAAAAGGAAAGAGACGCTCCAACTGGTCAGGGAACTGAGAACGAGGAAAAAAGAATCAGACTCCGCCATTATCCGCTACGTGGACACCATCGCGGCAAAAGACGCGGAGATACAGCGCCTCCGCTCACGGCTTTCCGAAACTGAGGCGAAACTCGCGCTTAACGTTAACCGCCGCGTTCATGACCTGGAGACGCGGCTCGCGAAAGCGCTCGATAGGAACGAAAAGATGAAAATCCAGTCCAGCCACGACTTCACGAATTCTTCCATTCCATCCTCCATGTGCCCGAATCACAGAAAGATTTCCAACAGCCGCGAGAAAACAGGGCGTAAGCCCGGTGCCCAGCCGGGCCATACCGGACACAGGCGCGTGGATCTCCCTCCGAGCCGCTCACTTCTCCTCCCCGATCCGGACGAGGCCGCTTCAAATCCGAACGTCTATCCCACCGGACGGATCATCTCAAAAAAAGTAGCTGACCTCATTTTCAGCGTCGAAGTCATCGAGTATCAGGCCCGCGAATTCCGCGATAAAAAGACCGGAAGAACGTTACACGCCGTCTTTCCCGGCGGCGTCTCCGACGAGATCTCCTACGGCCCCCGCGTCAAATCCGTGGCCGGTCTTCTCAATAACTACTATAATGTCTCTATTGACAAAGTCGGCGAGTTCCTTTCCCTCCTCTCGGGCGGCTCCATCCGCCCATCTAACGGCATGATCAGCGAATTGACCGCGTCTTTCGCCGCTCTCACGAAAAACGCCCGCGCGGACGCCCAAAACCGCCTCTTGAAATCCCGCGCTATGAACATTGATTTTACCGGAGCCCGCGTAAACGGCGAAAATAAGGCGATCATGGTCACGGCTGACAAAGAGTCAATCCTGTATTTCGCGAGAGACCACAAAGGCCGTCAGGGCATCGACGGCACGTTCGTCGCGGATTACAGACACACGCTGATTCATGACCACGACAAGTCGTTCTACAATTATGGCGGCAGCCACCAGGAATGCCTTGCCCATATCCTCCGCTACCTCCAGGACAGTGTCGAGTCAGATTCCTCTGTCACCTGGCACGCGCGAATGAAGACGCTGCTTACCGGGATCATCCATGACGTGAAATCCAATCCCGGCGCGGCGCTGGCTCCCGAAAGCGTCGCGATATATGAAAGGGAATACGACAGTCTTCTTGATCTCGCGGGGAAGGAGTACGGGCCATTCGCGAAAGCCTTCGCCCAGCAAGCCGGTTTTAATCTTTATAAAAGGCTCCGCGATTATAAAGCGGATACCCTATTCTTCTTACGCCATCCAGAAGTTGACTGGACAAACAACCGGGCTGAGCTGGAACTTCGTAGATTCAAGCGGAAGATGAAACAGGTTGGCGCTTTTCGAAGCGAGAAGTCCCTTGATGATTTCTGCTGCTTTCTATCTTTCATTGAGAACGCGCGTCTTAATAAACAATGTATTCTTGACAGCCTGATGTCTGTTTATCAGGTCTAAAAAATGTCGGCCGCTCATTTCGGACATTTCCGTAATAATCAGCCGACACTTTCTTTAGTGTTTATTACCTGTGAACAGTAACAAAAGATTCCTCATGAAGAATCTTGCCCTTTTGAACCACATAGCCAGTTACAGTGAGGCACTCACTATTCCGAATTCCGCAAGCTATCATTTTGGATGAGTGAAACATTACGCATTTATTCCTTTAAAACTTCTCGGTTGAGCATACACCTTAAATAGTTCTCTCACCATAATCACTTTCTCAACCTACTATAGAAAGTGAAACGCTGGATAGTTCGATATAACAGGACTTTCGTGAGTTTTACTCTTTAATTTTTGAAACTAATACTACGGTCTCGACTTTGCCTGATTACTCCGGATGGCTGTCAAGATCGTACCGTATATAAGTGGAAATAATTCAAATGCCATTTTCTCGACTGCGTTTGTTATCGGGAACAGGTCAGCACCCTTGCTTCTACAAATAATACGCAGTTCGGGCATTTTACCAACAGCCTCAAGACTGTGCTTTAAGGAAACAAGTTCAGAATCCCATCGTCTCAACTCTTCATCATTTACGCTTAGTCTTCACTCAACTCTCTCAAGAAGTTCTTTCGGTGACAACTTCCAGAGACCTCTCTTTTAGCGAAACAAGTCTATAGTTCTGCGATCAATTATGTAATTCTGAGTCACGTTCTCTCTCAAGCCATAATATTTCTGCAGAAAGCGTATTCTTTCCGGGTCTTTGACCTTTTCCTCATACAAATCAGAAGTTAAAATTGAGATTCCGGCGTATCTCTCTTACCGCACGGTTTCATCCTCGTACCACAAGCTTCTCTTATAGCACCCAGCAAAAACATCCGGCACCGACGAGATAATCTCTAACTAATTTAGCCCTACCACAATTTTTCATCCCATATTATTTCGTCCTTTTATGCTCTGTCCATCTGAGTACAACCACATGATGTTGCCATTTGCAGAAGCGCCTATTACACAATCTGCCGCGGCTGAAGTACTCTTAAAAATACATTCTCAGTAAAAACACATTCTTTAACCTTTTCTCCTGCGACGAGCTGTGCTCGGAGGCTTCTGATCCATGCTTGGCATGATTTTGTCTCATTGGCGCAGAAATCAGACCCGTTACAAACGATGAAGCCATCTCCACCAATCTGGCCAGTAACAGCTACTTTCTTTCCTGCGAGATGTAATATCTCCGTATCAGCATCTATCGCAGGTATAATAACAGGAGCTGGTACAGGTTTTACATTCTTCTTAGATGGTGTCTGTGAAGCACCTACATCCTCACCAGAATCAAGATTTTTTAGAGAAACGCCATACTTGTTCTTCCATCCAGCAAGGCCATTTGAATTCTTCCCACAGACAAAAGTAGACGCACACAACGGACTTCCAACATAAATATCTTCCTGAAGAATCCCGTTCTTATCAATACTGGCCACATTGTTTTCTCTAGCCCTTTTGATTCCAGAGGCTGTGTACGCCGCGACTTATGGATATATATAACCACCTTTGGGCACCCAGAATCCGTCAGAAGTAATCCGACCGACCGCGCTGCCACCCTTGCCTTTGTTCCGGCTAAAGTAAAGTAGTTCATTTTCTACTTCAGCAGCATCCTTATCAGAAGAAGGTAATGGCTCAAAAGCCATATATCTGAGTGCCGGAAGAAGGATCTGCGCATTAATTATAAACTCCTCCAGAAGGTCACGTATACGTTTTGGCATCGGAGACTGCGATGGTGTATTACCATTTTTCACTATGTAGCGCTTTGCCTCAGTCGCAATCGTAAAGAACCTGTTTTCAAGATATTTCATGCATCCCTTTTCCAGCGTGCCATCCGGCGTGACGAAGATTACCGCTTCTGTCCAATAACTGCCGTCCTTCTCAAACGTATGTGGCTGCAGCAGTCGTTTCTGCGTGTCATCGGCTTCACCGACATATATGAACAGCTTTCCTATTTCGTCCTATTCCAAAAAGAAAGTATATTCCAGGCGCATTCAATTCCGGTATATCACCGCAATCTTTAAGAACTCCATGTGGAATCTTATACGCGACCCCGTTCCAGTTTGACAGAGTAGCCTGCCATCTACCAGATGCGGATCCGTCCATCAAATATAGATTTATGCTTTTTCCAAGCGATGGCATGCTCTCTACCTCCAACTATCCTTTTATGTATGGCACAACAATGTCATAAAACTTCTTACTCCACTCAGCGTGGAATTGAGCCATTTGTGACCAATCATCTTCGTGTTCAATACTCACATTATCCAACTGGATATAAATCTTTGATGACTTGATATTATCGCCACGATTCCAGAGCAGCTCTCTGCCAAGCCGCGCCTCAATCTGATCCTTATACTGAATAAGATCATCAAACGCGGTTTTGTTTTCATCTTTATCTGCTCGATTGAATACTACTTCTGTACGCGCGGAATCAAAATTGGCCACACAACAGAGAGAGAAACCTCTAATTCCAAAAAAACCATTTATCCAGTTATCTGTAGACGGATTTACTTTGCTGAAAGAACCGTCCGCGCCGTGAGCTTCATGTATCATATCCAGCGCAAACGTCCAATAGCGTTTTCTAAGCTCAAACCTTGTTTCCGAGGAATCGTCATCACTTGCCAAACTGATTCTTTCTCCTGCTGTTGAAAGTGCCGATGTTATACTGCAGAAGCGCTCAATAATCCAGTTGAATACTTTAACCTGTTCTTTGGGATTAAATACATCTTCCTGTTCCTCGATAACAATTGAACGTGTTGCACCGGTAGGCTTAGAATATTCCCAGTTTAGCGCTTCTCCGAATTCGGATTCTATCTGATCTTTGAGCTCCTTCAAGCGGTTATAGGTTTTCACGTTATATGTGTAAATTCCCATCTTGATCCGTTTTCCATAAGGAATAGAAAAGAACAAGTGGTATCCGTTAGCGCCAATATGCACATCATAATTAGTTCTGCCTGCTGGCCTCTGCTTTGCAATATCAGCGGCATGGCCATGTTCATTTGCGTAATTTACGAACGCTGTCCAAAATTGAAGCTTCTGGGAGTCAACTTCACCATCTTTTGTTTTCTCAGATGCCGGTTCCGATGTTGTCGGTTTCTCCAATTCTGGTGGAACATCTCTACCGTCATTTACAAACGGAATACCGGTAAGCTTTTCTATCTGTTCACTGGTAAACTGGATCATCCATCGAATCTGCATAAAATCTAGGAGCTTGCCGCTTCTCTTATAAATCTCATCCGCGGTCCAGTCGCTCAGTTTCGATACTTCAATCTCAGAATGCGATCCATTCTCATATCCGCGTCTTCCATTTACCTTGGAATGTTTCTTATCATCGAAGCTGTCATTCTGCAACGCAGAATTCATGCTTTGAGACAGTGGAAGCAGGTTACCCAGAGCGCCAGAAAGTGTTTTGATCTCTTCCTGACTGAACCGTCTGAACTGATTTCTCCAGTAATACTTCGTTGGTGTCTGCGGCAAGATATGTTCTATCGAAACCTTATCCTTTTCGGACTTAGTAAACATAGCCCATGAACAAAGCCTATCAATATTATTTTTTTCCGCAAGGCTCGATTCATATTCATAAAAGAAATATCTCAAACTTTTCCAATCATAATAACCATTCCCATTAGAGAAGAATTTTTCGATTCTGGTTACGAAGTTCTGTGAAGCAAATTCTATATCATTTGTTGTCCTGTCGTAGATTTCCTCGCAGAGTTCATCAACATCCTTTTCTTTTACATATACCTGACGCACTGCTCTGTAATAATCGCTGCTACCATAGGACGCGTTAAAACTACCCATACGAAAAGTAACAAAGATAAAGCGTTCGATCGCTTCAAAGATTCTCACTCGACTCTGCGTGGAAATATCACTCCTACTGATAATCGTAGTCACCAAAGGTCTAAAATGACCAATGCCTATGCGGTTGAGCCTGTCTATCCGCTTCTGCTCCTCGGGCGTAAGATTACTGTCAAACGGGAAGTATGTGTCATACCAGTACTTCGCCATGTCTTTGAGACTATTAACGTAATCCTCAATCTCTTTCGGACGTAGCTTTGAAACCTCGATGATCTCTGACTCATCTGTATCTGTATCATCGTTATCCTCTGCTTCAGATTCTTCGACTTCATCAATGATCACGGCATCCGGTTCCGTCTCCACAAGTACCGGCGTCTTCTCAAAAATACCTTTTGAAGAAAACTTGCTCAACAGGAATTTGATGTAATCATCTCCACGCTTACGAGAATATCTGAAATAGATAATCCAGTGAGCGCGAAGGAAGTCATCATCGGAAAGAGGTGCGTTTTTATTTCTTCCAAGTTGGAAATAAACCTCTTTCCAGGCATCATTTATCTTTTTACGAAGCGCCGTCTTATCTTTCTCGTCAAACAGCTTATCATCATATAAGGTCGTCAGATAGATCAGCCTGTTCTTTAATAATTCAAGATTTGTCAGTTTCTTGCCTCGATTGTTCATGGTTTCAAAAGCCACAAACACATCATAATCATCATCAATTTCATGAAGATTAAACATCAGGCGTTGAGTCAATTTCTTATATAGCGTATTGATAGCTTCGAGACCATTCTCATCGGATTCTTCATAAAGTTCGCGAATGTTCTCAGCAAAGAAGTTCTTAGCAAATTTTAGGTTCTTCGTATAATAGGTCTTGTTAACTGTTTCGGAATATGGCTCCTCAAATATTTTATAGCGCATATATTCCGCGCTCGGATTATCCACTTCATATCCAAAGAGGTACGTTGTTACCACGCCATTCGGCGGACGCTTCTTACATATGTATTTTGAAACAATATCTTCAAGTGTCTCATAGCCGAGGATTATTTCCTTATCAGGCTTACCCTCATTTTCATCAAGATGCCTAACAAAGCTAACAATCTCATTCAGCAAAATCACAAAGGTCGTAATTCTCTGCTGCCCATCCACGATGTGGCACGGTTTATATCCATTCTCGACAAGCCATAGATCTTCACCCCAGCCTTGTGTCTCTTTACCTTTCAATGGTTTCAGTGACAGCAGACCTGTGTAATGATACCGATCCGGCTGAAGATTTGCAAGATCGTCCCAGAAATCCACCAGCTGTTTCTGAAGCCAAGCATAACCGCGTTGGTAGTCTGGAATTCTGAATAATCTATTTTGAAATAGCAACGATAAAGGCTGCAGCTCATTTGCCATAAAACATTCCTCCGTCCTTACTGTTGTAGTGAACCGCTTTAAAGCGTAGTTACTTTTCTACAAGTTTATATTCTAGCTCTTTCATTGCTCATCGCCTCTTTGCTCCATATGATACCCTATCTTTAGCACCATTGACAGTTGAGGCTTGTACTCTAGGTATGTATAAATCTTCTCTACATCGGCCTTTAGAGTTATCGGTTAAAATCATCACATTACTTATAAACATTACCTTTTTATCCTGTCGCCAACTTCACAAATTCATCCTTACTAACATGTATTCCGCTATTGGCCAATCTCTGAAATCTATCCGTATATATCTGATAAAGTATCAACTTTTTATCATCTTTCAAACCATAATGCAACTTTCTATGACACACCGGGCATAGGCAGACTATATTCGCGTATACGTCCAGGCTTTGGCTGAATTCATTTTGTAAATGAATCGGCAAGGCATGATGTCCTTCCATATAGGGCTTATGATTCGATTCTCTCAAAAACGTTTCATGTCCATTATTCATCTCGCAAAGATATCCCGCGGATTCAATAGATTGCCTCTTTATGATGGTTGATCTTTTCCACATATTCGTGGATGTTGTCATCTGTTCCGTTGCCGGGACTTCGACATCCATAAGCGCTATGTTCCGTGCGTCAGATGTAAAGTCTTCTCCGTCAGCGAACCTATAATAATTATTAAATCCCGCGCTATACATCTGATGCCCTGTCCGGTCTTTTACAATAAAATCAGGGTCATTAAAAACATATTCTCGGAGTATTTCCAGTTCATTCAGGTCGGTTACTTCATAAATAGACGTTTGAACTTTTCCTCTTTCCTTTAAGAATTTTGAGATCACGTTCATCGCGTTCATATAATGATTAATCGATGATTCTTTCAATTTTTTAATTTCCCGAAGGTATCTTGTATAATACTCCAGCAATACATATTGTGTTTTCATACACATTCCCCTCTTTTTTAGTTAGCTTTGAAACTTTTCAAATTTCTGTCGAAAATCCCCATTTTGTGTCATGATATCAAGTATATCATCTGATTTTTCTTGTATATTTGCATTCCGGATATCTACTGCATCCCAGAAACCTGCCGAATTTACCATTTCTCTCTTTAAGCTCGCCTCCGCACTTCGGACATTTATTAGAATTAAGCTTTTCCATAATGTAACTAACATTGTCTTCTCCTTGCCGTTTCACTAACTCATTATTTCTGGAACACTCTTTACAGATACCCAAATTAACACGATTGTTCCCACCAAAAGAGGAAAATTCCTCTTCTTTCGCGATTTTTCCACAATACTCGCATTTAATCCACCGATTTCCATCTGCGTCTCGTATTTGAGTTTCCTGCCGCGTAAACCGAGGCTCCATTTTTCTCTTGAAATTCTCTTGCTCTTGGCGTTTTTCTTCCTGATGTTTATTTTCCAATTCTAATCTTTGTTTTTCCGCTTCCGTGCGCCGTTTTTCTTGTTCCTGACGCTTACGCTCCTCTTCCTCTCTAGCTCTGCGATTATCCTCTTCTCGTTTCTTTTGAGCCTCGAGCCTTTTATTTCTATCTTCTTGAAGTCGATTATTGTAATTTTCTTTTGCTTCGTTAAGCGTTTGGTTTAATGGTATCCCCCTAAATATAACATTATTACTAATGTCCAGCGAATAATCTCTTAATGGTCCTTCCGCAAAAGCAATCTCCTTCCAGAAGCCATCATTATCTTTTTCATAAAACACAGCTTTCATGTCTGCTTTACAATAATCAAAGCCTCCTATTTCCAGCAGTAGACAATATCCTTGCTGATTTTGTAATTTCATAAGCGCTTCCGGATATTGTCCTTCACACCCGCCATTAGAAGCGTCCACAACATAGAGAATGCGGATTCCTTTAGCATTGCTTTCTAATATTTCAATTTTATCATTTGTAATATTTGCCCGTTCACGCCAATAGCTCAACGCAAACGCTCTAGCTTGAGACAAAAAAGTAAATTCGTATTTCCTATTGATATCATCTACTGCGTGAATCGGCACTCTTGTTTCAATTCCATTATCCTGGAGTTGTTCATCAAGCCAGCATTTCAGAACAATTTTAGAAAAGACTGATATCTTCCCTTCTACAGGCATATGGCAGTCTTTATTCTCGGTCCCATCTTTTACTCTGAAATGTTGCTCTCTTAAATTCTTATCACCTGCGACAAGAATCAAATTTGATCCACATCCACAAGGGCAAAACAATTTATTAACTCTGCTTTTCACTCTAAGTTCTTCAACTTTCTCAGGAATATTAATCTGTTGACCATCGATAACCGTATAGATTGTTTCTATTCCGATATACTTTCCCTCGCATAAAGCGACTGTCCGTTGTGCCATATATCCATCCCCCCATTTTATTCCTCATTACCCCTGTACCGTCTCCGATAATAATCCATCTCCCTATACTCAATCACATCCCCCATCTGCTCAACAAACCCCTTCTCCTTCACAACCTCCCTCAACTCATCCATCAGCGCCAGCGCGTACCCGTCCTTCTCCACGAAGAAACCCTTCCCCGATTTCTTCAGGAAGTTTACCGGCATGCTCAGGATCTTCGAAAGATGCGCGTCATCTGAAATCGCCTTATATTTCTCGTAGGTAATATCCTTGTCCAGGTCCTTCCAGTTCGTCCCGTTTCCGAAAAATGCCTTCCAGCTTTCCAGCAGCTGCTCGTTGGTAACTTCCATCCGGATGTGGCCGTCATTATAGAACGCCGACAGGACCGGCATTTTATAGACCTTCGACATGCTCGTGGTCTCGAGCAGGTGGATGAATTCTCTGCCGATACCGTCGTAGACGATTTTTTCGTCGGCGGTCAGCTCATTCAGGTCGTTTAAATAATTCATGTAACGCTTGAATGGCTTCTCCTTGGAACGCGAGATTGCCATCTGGTAAACGGCGTCGTCCATGTAGGTGAACAGATCCAGGCGGCTCGGTCTTTTGCCGAGCAGGTCTTTGATCCGGTAGAATTCGTTTTGGATTTGCTCGCTTATTCGCAGGCGTTTCTTATCCATCTCACGGAAAAGATCGACGAGGCGCATGTCGAAATCGACGACGCAGTCGTCCGGGAAATCTTTTCTGTCCGCGGGATTATAGGGGTGTCCGGTTGGGCTGGTTTGGCCTGTCAGGAAAAAGCGGACGTTGCCGGCTTTTTCGTAGTTGCCGATGAAGTCGAGGACGTTCAGGTATTCTTTGCCTTTGGATTTCCGGAGGCCGCGGCCCAGCTGCTGCAGGAACACGATGGGCGATTCGGTCGGGCGCAGGAAGAGGACCATGTCGACGGAGGTGATGTCCACGCCTTCGTTGAACATGTCAACCGAGAAGATCACTTTTATTTCGCCCGCCTTGAGCTTCGCGATCGCGACGTTCCGATCCTCGGAATACGCGCCGTCCGCGTCGCTGTACACTGCCGCGGAGGGGATTCCTCTTTCGGTGAAGTCTTTGGCCATGGTTTCGGCGTGCTCGCGGGAGCAGCAAAAGCCCAGCGCCCGCTCGGAGCCGTATTTGAGGTAATATTTATAGATCAGGTCGAGTCTTTGCTTGTTATTGTTGTAGGTTCTGGTCAGTTCTTTTTCGTCATAGCGGCCCCGGATCAGGCGCAGACCGGAGTAGTCGGTGTCGTCATAGATTCCGTAATAGCGGAACGGGACCAGCATACCTTTGTTGATCGCTTCCTTCAGGGAGATTTCGTAGGGCACGTTGTAATCACAGAGCTCGTAGATGTTTTTGCCGTCCATGCGTTCCGGCGTGGCGGTCAGGCCCAGCAAAAAGCGTGGTTTAAAATACGCCGCGATCCGGCGGTACTGGTCGTTGACGGCGTGGTGGAACTCGTCGATCACGATGTAATCGAAGTAGTCCGGGGCGAAGTACTCAGGGGTAAGGTACCGGGCGCTTCCCAGCGTCGCTACTGAGGCGAAGATGACGGACTTGTCCGTGCATTTGTCAGTACCGTTGAAGAAGCCGTAGTCTTCGGAGTTCCGGACATTTTTAAAAGACGCCGCGGCCTGATTCAGGATTTCTTCTCTGTGCGCGACGAACAGGACTCGTTTGAAGTCTTTCGAGTCAAAAGCGGCGAGGTAGGTTTTGCCGACGCCGGTCGCCGCCTGCACGAGGCCTTTGACCGCGCCCTCCGCTCTGGCGTTCTCAAGAGCGCAAAGAGCCTCTATCTGCGCCCCTCTGGGCTCAAACAGGACTCTTACCTTTGTGTTGAGATCCGCCTCGTCGGCGTCGTAGATATCCAGGTCTTTTGTGACAGCCGGTTTATGCCAGTTCTTCGAGTATCGTTTCAGCTCGTCCTCGTCGATGACGAGCGAGTGGTTCTTGAAAAGCTCCTCAAAGGTGTCATAGAATTTCTCGTAGTTCACCGGGTCGGACCGGCTGCTGAAGCGGTAGTTCCACTCGATGCCGGAGGTCAGCGCGCTACGGGAGATATTGGAGGAGCCGATATAGATGTCACTATGATCGCTATAGTGAAATATATAGGATTTCGGATGGAAAGAACGATCCTGCTCATTATAAAAGCGAAGGTCCACCTGATCGCCGAGCTTTTGATGGATCAGATAAAGGGCGGATGGTTGCGTGATGCCGAGGTAATTGCCGGTGAGGATTCTTACCTTGGCGCCTCTTCCGAGCGCCCGCTCCAGGTCCTTCAGAAGCATCTTCACACCCGATTCCATCAAAAAAGAGACGATGATGTCAATGCTCCCGGCCTTGGCCATGCTTTTGGCCAGCTGGTAGTAGAGGTACATTCTCTCGTCTCTGTCGCCGGTCATGACATCCGTCGAGGCGATTTCCGTGAACTCTTCGTTTATTTTCTCCGCAGTATTAAATTCAGCCATTTCTCTTCCCCTCTGACCGGCCTGACGTCGCTTGTGATCCACTGCTCTTCCAGGGACAGCGCGTCAATTTTTTTCAAAAACTCGTTGAAGTCTTCACTCGTGAAATCCGTGAAGTATCTTCCGTTTCGCTCTCCTTCAAAATGGCCGTGTTTGAAGGAGGTGTAGATGACGCCGCCCGGCTTCAGGGCGGCCGCCATTTTACGAATGACTTCCGTCAGCTCCGGCTTCCGCAGGTGCAGGATGGACGAGCAGGCCCATATGCCGTCGTAGACGCCGCGCGCGTCCAGGTCCTGGAACAACGCTTGTCTGACCCGGATGCCGGTGTAGGCCGAGGCGTAGGCGCAGAGCTTCGCGGAGCCGTCCATGGCGTCGACCTTGTAACCTTTTTCCAGGAAGTATTTCGTGTCCCGCCCGGAGCCGCAGCCGAAGTCCAGAATATACGCCCCCTTCTCCAGCTTACTCAGGAATTTGTCCTGGGTTTCCGAAAAAGCGGCGTCGACTGTGTTCGCGATGAAATCGTCCGCGTGCTGATTGTAATAATCCAATGTTTTCGTGTCTGTCATATGTGTTCGCTCCAATGGGTGGGAGTTCGATACTACTTATTCCAGTATACGCGTTTCGGCAGATCGTTTCAACACATTATTGTTAACTTCGGCTTAGGTTAGCCAATTTTGACACGGAGCGGTAATTTTTTCCGCAAGCGCTCGGTCGCTTTCATGATTCGCGAGACGTTCTTCCGTCCGCCCACGCAGGGATACTCATTTATGGGTCTGTTCCCGGGAGTGATTTGTGTGGCAACGCCAGGATTCTCCGCCAGCCACACAAAGCGTCAGTAGAAATCCTCATTATCAGGCCTTTACAAGCATCGAATTCTGGCTAGCGAATATTTTGTCTCCCAATACCTAAAGAATTCGCGAATCCGGTGTGGCTGAGCAAGTTGGCGTCCGCTGCCAGACTTTCGCCTTGATACGTGACAATTTGCCTAAAGTGTACCCTTTGTCAAGGACACGGACACATTTTCTTCTTACCTAAATTCCTATTCTTTGATAAAGGATCTATTCCGGTTGTTATGTAACTGTAAAACTCATTGGGAGCCAGGCGGTTCAACTGCCATTGTCCCCGTTCGTTGTTGTAATAATCTATCCAGTCGTCAACGCTGGCTTTAACATCACTAAAACTTTTCCATTGTCTCATCTGGGGTTTCAGCTCATCCTTCATGTGACCGAAGAAGCTTTCCTGTGGCGCGTTATCCCAGCAGTTCCCTCTCCTCGACATGGATTGACGAAGGCCATAATTCTCAAGAAGCTGACGGAACTTAACGCAGGTGTAATGGCAGCCCTGGTCACTGTGGATCAGAACGTCCGATTCCAGTGTCATGCCATGATTGGCCATCAGCTGGTTGACCGTCTGGAGAACAAAATCGACCTCAAGTGACTTGCTCAGAACATAGGAAAGCGCCTGCTCCGTGTACGCGTCTTTTATAACGGACAGATAGCAGAAATCCCTCTGGTAAGGAACGTACGTGATGTCCGTAAGAAGAATCTTTCTGGCGCCATGAGTCCGGAATTCCCGCTTTACCAAGTTATCCGCGACCGAGCTGGTATGTATCGCCTTCGCTATCCGGCGGTTGGTATTCGCCTTGCGGATCGGGCAATACAAGTCATATTTTTTCATGAGACGCCGGATCTTCTTGAGATTCATCAGATGGCCGTCTCGAAGGAGCCTCATGTAGATACTGCGCGCCCCTTTGTTGTAACCGCGGTAATTGTAGGCTTCCAGAATAAGAGCAAAATCCTCTTTGTCTCTCTTTTCGCGGAGCTCTCGCCCGGCGTGTCCCCGGATCCAGTTATAGTAACCAGACCTGGACACGCCAGCGAGGGAGCAAAGCTCCTTAACAGTAACCTGGTTCAGCTCCCGTCGCTTGGCTGTTTGAATCCAATCGAAGATGATTTCTGTGTCGCTGATTGCCTTAAAAATTGAATTTTTTTTAAAAACTCAACCTCCTGCTCAAGCTTGTCCATCCGGTTCTGAATCTCCCTGACCGCCTTGTCCGTCTTTTTCTTTTTAAGGTCTTTTTGGATGAAGGAGTCCAGCCTGGACTGCCTGGAATGATTGGATTCCCGCAGCCCTCTGGGCGAGGCGATTTCCGCCTTGAAATACTTTAAGGCGGAGTAAATTCGGGGCTTTCCCAGCAGCTCGACATCATATCCCGCCCGCTTGAAGATCTGGACCGAGGACACTCCCTTGGCCGCTTCTTTGAGAGCGTATTTCTTGAATTCAAGCGTGTAGAAAAGGTAACATGGGGAAACGTCAGCGGTATAAGGGTTCTGAGCGAGTAGTTCCATTTCCTCTTGGGTAAATTTCGCGCGGTTCATAAGGATACCTCCAATTCATGAAATAAATATATCACAAATATCAATGAATTAGGTTAGGTGAACGGCCTTGTTTAAGAAAGGGTACAACCAGGGCAACCACGTTTCCAATAGATGAATCGCGGGAAAACGTGTCCTGAAAAAAGGGTATCACCATAATTATTGGGTGGAATACATCTTGTGGGCGTGTCCACCTTATAGGGTACAGTTTAGCCAGTCGGATTGTTTAAAATCTGGTATAAATCGCGCGGGCTAGACAATTTCCCGCCAGGATTCGCGGGACGCGCCTTGTGGGGCGAGAGGGACACGGCGTGTCTTGCTTATAGGTTTGTTCCGTGCGGAGGATTTGTGTAGCAGCGCCTGGATTCTCCGCCAGCCACACAAAGCGTCAGTAGAAACCCTCATTATCAGGCCTTTACAAGCATCGATTTCTGGCTGACGTTTATTTTATCTCCCTATACCCGGAGAATTCGCGAATCCGGTGTGGCTGAGCAAGTTGGCGCCCGCTGCCAGACTTTCGCCGTAATACGAGACGATTCGCCACTCGGATAGTTTAAAGTCTGGTATAAATCGCGAGGACTAGACAATTCCCCGCCAGGATTCGCGGGACGCGTCTTGTGGGCCGAGAGGGGCACGGCGTGTCTTGCTTATGGGCCTGTTCCCGGAAGTGATTTGTGTGGCAGCGCCAAGCACCCCAGCCTGCCACACAAACCTCCAATAGAAATCCGCGTTATCCGAACTTTACAAGTCTCGATTTCTGGCTGACGGATGTTTTGTTTCCCAATACCCAGAGAATTCGCGAATCCGGTGTGGCTGAGCAAGTTGGCGCCCGCTGCCAGACTTTCGCCTTGATACGTGACGATTTGCCAATCGGATTGTTTAAAATCCGGTATAAATCGCGATGGCTAGACAATTTCCCGTCAGGATTCGCGGGACGCGTCTTGTGGGGCGAGAGGGGCACGGCGTGTCTTGCTTCGCCCCGGCCCAACGCAAGAAATCGCAAGCGACTGACCCGCTTGCGATTTCTACACATTTCATTATTATATTCTCTCAAACAGCCTTCTCCGTATTCGCCTCCACACTCACCAGCCGCCCCTCCCGGATCACCCCGACCCGATCCGCGAGTCTTCTTGCCTCCGATCGGTCGTGTGTCACGAACAGAATCGTGACCGCGAGCCGCTCGTGAAGGCTCTCCAGCTCCCGGTAGAGTTTCTCCTTCGTGATCTCGTCGAGCGCCGAGAAGGGCTCGTCCAGCAGCAGGACCTCCGGCTCGAGCGCCAGCGCCCGGGCGAACGCGGTTCGCTGCCGCTCGCCTCCGCTCAGGGTGTCCGGGTACTGGTCCCGGATTTTCTCGATGCCAAAGGCCCGCAGCAGCTCTTCCGTCCGCTTGCGCGCGGCGGCTTTGGAGTAGTGGCACGTTCTCGGGCCATAGCTGATATTTCGCGCGACGGTCATATGCGGAAAAAGCTGGTAGTCCTGATAGACAAATCCGATTCCCCGCTCCCGGGCGGGGATGCTCATGACGGGCCGGCCGCCGATCCGGACCATGCCAGCGCTCCCCGGAAAAAGTCCCGTGATCGACTCCAGCAGAACGGTTTTGCCCGCGCCGGTCTGTCCAAGAACCGCGAAGATCTCGCCGGCCTCGACGCGCAGCGATATGTCTTGGAGCTCAAAGGTTCCTCTCGACACGGAGAAGTGATCAATCTCAATTGTACGGCCCATTTTATCGCCCCCGTCTTTTGTTGACCGCGTGCTGGTTCAGTAGATTCGCCGCCGCCATCGTGACGCCGGAGATGAGCAGCATGAGTGTCGCCGTCGCCATCGCGGTGTCATTGTTGCCGGTTGAAATGCTCAGGTAGATGCTGCCCGGAAGGGTTTCCGTCTTCATTCTGGTGATTCCCACAAGCATCAGCGTCGCGCCGAATTCTCCCAGCGCCCGCGACCAGGTCAGGATGAAAGCGCTGATCAGGCTGCTCTCGGTGATCGGGAGCAGAATCGTCAGAAAAGCCCGCGACTCCGACGCGCCCAGCGTTCCGGCAATGAACTCCATGCGCGGGTCCACGGCCTCAAACGCCGTCCGGATCAGCACGACCGCGTACGGAAGGTTGACCAGAATCTGCGCCATCACGATGCCCGCCTTGGAGAACACGATCTTGATTCCGTATGCTTTCAGCGCTTTTCCGAAGTCGGACGAGAAGATGATCAGAAGACTGAGGCCGAGCAGCAGATATGGCAGAGACAGCGTCAGCTCCACGAGGACGCCGGACAGCCGCTTAAACGGCATGTTCGTCCGTGTCAGCGCGTACGCCGTCGGCAGCGCCAGAAGCGTCACGATCACGGTCGAGATCGTCGCCGTGGTAAAGCTCAGGCCGCAGGCGAAACGGATCTCTTCCGAGGTGACCGCCTCCGCGAAGCACGGCAGTCCTTTAATGATAATCGCGGCGATGGCGCTGCCTATGAAAAAAATCACAAGCAGCGCCACAACGATTGAAAATATTGAGAAAAGTCCCCTGTTCTTATTCCGCGAGTTCATATCCATAACTTGTCCAGATCCCCTTAGCCGTATCACTGTCAAGATATTCGTAGAAAACATCCAGTGTCTCCTGATCCGCCGCGCTGTTAAGCTCCGCCGCCGGAACCGTCTTCACGTATTTATCAAGATCGGTCGTATTGACGATCTCCACGCCGCTTACGGAGCAGTTCTCTTTCCACACGATCGCGGCGTCGGCCTCACCAGACGCGATCGCGGTCGCGAGCTGCGGCGCGGTCGTGGTCGTCGCCCCGATCGTCACCTGGTCAAAAATACCGGCTTCCGTGAGCGCTTTCTTCGCGATCTTGCCGATCGGCGTCGATTCCGCGTCGCCCATCAGGAACGTCACATCCTCCTTCGTCAGATCGCTGAGCCCGTTAATGCCCTTCGGGTTGCCGGACGCCACGGCGAGCACAGGAATATGCTTCACAAGCTGCTTCGTCTTCGTGACGCTGGACTGCACCGGCTGAAGCTCATCCGCGGAGCCCGCGATGAACAAGTCTCCCTCTCCCGATGTCGTGATCTGTGACTGAATCTGCCCCGCGTTCGCGTAGGAGACATTCATCTCGCAGCCGGTTTCTGACTTGAACGCGTCGGCGATCTTCTGAAACGGCTCCGTCATGCCGGCCCCGCAGTAAATCATCAAGGTCTTGCCCGTCAGATCCGTTGTCTTCGTCTCGGCCGCCGTCGTCGTTTTCGACTCGTCCGTTGTCTCTGTTTGCGTAGCCGCGTTGTTCGTCTCCGCCGCGCTTCCTGTTCCCGAGCTCTGACAGCCCGCCAGAACAGCCGCGCTTACGACGACCGCCGTTAATAATCCGATTAATCGCTTTCTCATTTTGATACCCTCCATAAAAATAATTTACATGAAAACAGAGCTGGTTGACCTGTTCGCGTTCAGTCAACCAGCTCTGTTTCAACAATAATATAGGAGGGGTTAAATGTCAATAATGTTATTCAACAAACATTTTTGTAATAATTTGTTTGAAAGTGCTTTTCGATTTTCGGCAGGATTCGCGGGGAACGTCTTCCGGGGCGAAATAGTCGTGGCGTGTCTTGCTTACAGGTTTGTTCCGCGCGCAAGATTTGTGTGGCAGCGCCTGGATTCTCCGCCAGCCACACAACCCCTCAGCAAAAACCTGCATTATCCAGGCTTTTCAAGCCTCAATTTCTGGCTGACGCTTATTTCATCTCCCAATACCCAGAGAATTCGCGAATCCGGTGTGGCTGAGCAAGTTGGCGCCCGCTGCCAGACTTTCGCCATTGCGCGCGGCGATTCGCCGGTTCAAAGTGTTGAAAATCTGGTATAAATCACGAGGGCTAGACAATTTCCCGCCAGAATTCGCGGGACGCGCCTTCTGGAGTGAAATAGTCGCGTCGTGTCTTGCTTACAGGTTTGTTCCACGCAAGAGGTTTGTGTGGCAGCGCCAAGCTTCTCCGCCAGCCACACAAATCCTCAGCAGAAACCTTCATTATCTGCTTGTAGTGTCTAACATCCGCGATAAAACGCGGAGGCTAGACAATTTCCCGCCAGGATTCGCGGGTTGTACCTTGCGGGGCGGAAGGGTTTCGGCGCGTCTTGCTTACAAGTTTGTTCCGGAGAGAGATTTGTGTAGCCACGCCAAGTTTCCCGGCCAGCCACACAAACCTCCAAACAGAAACCACCATTTTCCGGCCTCTATAGGTCTCGAAGTCTGGCAGACGACTATATTATCTCCCCATGCCGAGAGAATCCGCGAATCGGGTGTGGCTGAGCAAGTTGGCGCCCACCGTTAGACTTTCGCCGTGATTGGCGACGATTTACTAACTTGAGGTGTTTAAAATCTAATATAAAATACGTGGGCTAGACAATTTCGCCTGGATTCGCGGGACACGCTGTCCATAGTCATTTTCCCCAAAAAAGCCTCCCGGAATTCTACTTGATTTATTTTAAGGGAGGGCATACTTTTAAGTTAAGTAGCTTTGCCCGTGTTCGCGCGCGGACAATCACAATTATATACAGACTTTGAAAGAGGGGTGTCTATGTACAAATTCATCAAGAAATACCGTAAGGCTCTGGTCTGTGTCATGTCCATTTTGCTGCTGCTCGGGATTGTTCCCTGCTTTTCCGTGATGGATGTCCACGCGGCCATCGCTCCGACCGCGACTGTTTCCGATGTTACGGTTGTCGGCACGGTCGGCTCCGCTATTACGGAGCGGGAGTTTACCATCACTCTCGAAAATGGCGATTTTATTACTCAAGCCGATATGGCCAGCTGGCTCCAGCAGGGGAACAGCTTTAATAGCTGTATAAATCTCCCGGAAGGATTAAGCTTGAACTACAATGGCAGCGAGTCCAGTAATTCCGTCTCATTTACTGTCTCCGGTACTCCCGCGGCAGCAGTGAGTGAAGTGTTCCAGATCACGATTCCCAAGGAATTGATTGAGAACGCGCCATTCGATGTTACGGTTACGGAAAACCAGAACGCGAGATGGGCGATTCAGGAGTACGTAGAACCGTCCGCGACGGTTGCCGACGTCACAGTTGACGGCACGGTCGGCACTCCCATTACCGAGCGGAATTTCACAATCAATCTCACAGGCGTTGATTTCGTTACGCCCGCTGACATGGCAGCCTGGGCAGCGAGCGGCGGCAGCTTCGCCAGCTGTATCAATCTTCCCGCGGGGTTAAGCGTGGATTATGTCGAGAGTGACACCTCGTACGCCACCTTCAAGGTTTCCGGCACGCCTACGGAAGCGATCAGCGACACGTTCGCGATTTTAATTCCCAAGGAGCTGCTGGTCAAATCAGCCGTTAATCTCGCGGTGGATGAGAACCAGAACGCGAAGTGGGCAATAGACGTCGCCAGTACCGGTACGACTACCAATACAAGCCAAACCAGCAGCGCGGCGGCAAATCCGGCCAAGTCCCCTAAGACAGGCGAGAGCTCAATGCTTCTTGTCACGCTTCTGATGGTTCTGGCAGCCGGTACAGCGGTGACGCTGTTCGTTCACGGACGGGCGAAGCGGTATTAAGTTAATCGTTCATAGAAGAAGTACAGCCGCGTGGAGGTTTCCACGCGGCTGTTTTATGTTGTTTTAGTGGCGTGCGGCGCGGCTTGTGGGGCGAACGGGTCGCGGCGCGTCTTGCTTACTAGTTTGTTCCGGAGAGTAATTTGTGTGGCAGAGCCAAGTCTTACGGCCAGCCACACAAACCACCGACAGAATCTTCCATTTTCCGGCCTTTACAGGCTTCGAAGTCTGGCGGACGACTATTAAATCTCCCCATACCGTGAGAATCCGCGAATCGGGTGTGGCTGAGCAAGTTGTCGACCGCTGCCAGACTTTCGCTGTGATTGCGACGATTCACAGGCTTGTGGTGTCTAACATCTGTGATAAAACATGGGGGCCAGACAATTCTTCGCGTCCTTACTCCAACGTCTCCGCGACTTCCTTCAGGAGCTGTATAATCGGAAGGCGCTGTGGGCAGGCTGTCTCGCATTGGCCGCACTCTATACACTCTGACGCTTTTGTCGTTCCCGCGCGCCAGCCGTAATCGGCTTTCGCTCTCTCCGTGTCGCCGTACATTTTATGGATGTTCATGACCGCGAAAATCTCCGGAATGCTCATCTTCACAGGGCAGCCGGGAGCGCAGTAATGACAGGCGGTGCAGGGAATCCGGTCAACCTTAAGCAGCGCCTGACGGGCGTTCTCCACGACCACTCGCTCCGCCGCGGAAAACGGCTTGAAATTTTTCATATAAGAAAGATTATCCGCCATCTGCGCCTCGCTCGACATTCCGCTCAGAACGATCATGACCTGGTCGAGGGAAGCGACGAAGCGAATAGCCCACGACGCGGGAGACGCTTCCGGGTCCGCGGCTTTCAGAATATCTCTCACGGATTTCGGCGGTTCCGCCAGAAGGCCGCCTTTGACGGGTTCCATGACGATGATCGGCTTCCCGTGTTTCACGGCCACCTCATAGCATTTCCGCGACTGGATACCGTCATCCTCCCAATCCGAATAGTTGATCTGCAGCTGAACGAACTCGGCCTCCGGGTGTTCCGTCAGCAGACGGTCCAGAAGCTCCGGCCCATCATGGAAAGAAAAACCAATGTGCTTTACAAGCCCTTTCGCCTTCAGCTCGCGCGCGTACTCCCAGATTCCGTAATCCTCATAAAACTTCAGGTTGCTTTCCTCAAGCCCATGAAGAAGATAAAAATCGAAATAACCGCAGCCTGCTCTCTCAAGGCTTGTTCGGAATTCCGCCTTCGCCTCTTCCTCGTTCCCGCAGGCGAACGACGACGCGTTCAGCTTCGTCGCCAGGTAGTACGCGTCCCTCGGATAACGGTCGCAAAGCGCTTTCCTCGTCGCCTCTTCCGAGCCGGGATAAATAAAGGCGGTGTCAAAATACTTGCCGCCGGCGCTGATATAGGCGTCTACCATTCTCGCGGTCCGTTCCACGTCGATCGGCCCGTCCATGGCGCCGCCTTCGAGCCGCGGAAGGCGCATCATGCCAAAGCCAAGCTTCAGACAATCCTGAACCAGCGCTGTTCTATCGGTATTCTCAGACATCTTTTTACCTCCTGATTCTCACTATAAAATCTGCCGCAAAAACTGACGTGTCAGCTCATATACAGAATGTACCTCGTACGGAACCTCCGCCTGATCCATCGCCTGACGCTGTTTCTCTGTCGGGTAGGCGTAAGGGTAAACGCCATTCATGAACGGAAAAAAAGCGTACCGAATCTCCTCTTTCCGCGCCTCACCGCGGGAAGTCGGGCACAATTCCAGGCACCGCGTAAACGCCACCATAGAATCCCGAAAGGCCTTCTTGAATTCCACAAGACGCTCCAGCCGGCTGTTTTCCTCAATCTCATAAATGTTCATCGCCGATATTTTCAGAAGCGTGGTCCGCTTCTTCAGGGTTCCCGCGATCTGTTCCGCGAGTGCGTCACCGGTAACCGGCTCTTTCCCCTTGGCGATTTTCAGAAGATCCCGGGTCCATTCCGCGTATTCCTCCGTCAGCAGAGCGAGAAAAATCTCCTCTTTCGTTTCAAAATAATTGTAAATGGACGGCCTGGAAAACGTGGTCTCCACGCTGATATCCTTGATCGTAATATCACGAAAGCCACGGCTCTTATACAACTTCCCGCACGCGCGGATGATTTCCTTCTTCCGCTGGTCTGTCAGCTCCTCGGATCCTCTTGGCATTTTTACGTCCCCCTTCACGGCTATACGCTGACGCTATGTCAGTAATATAACTATACCATAATCTAACGCGGCGTCAAGGGGTTTGTCGCCTTTTTCCCCAGCAGATTCCCCATTCTATAAGCTCTCTCAAGGTCCAGCGGAAACTCTTCTTCCCTGACTTTCGCCTTGTCACTTTCCGAAAAGCATTCTACCTTGTACTTTGAGTAATCATCAAATTGATAGGTGTCGTTCACATAGATCTTCTCCGGTTTTGTAAAAACTTTCTCAATAAAAAACTCGTTCATATTCAGGATTTCCTTATAATTCAAGGCGTTCATTTCCGCTTCTTTAACGTTCATGGAATAAATCAGGCCGATTTCCGGTTTTTTAGGTGCCAGAGACGAATACCCTTCGTCATACACGAAATATTGGAAAAGAAGTCTTTCCAGGAAATTTTTCATCATTCCGGATATATTGGCGAAGTAAATCGGCGAACCCAGCAAAAGAATATCGGCTTCCGCCGCCTTTTCGATGGCTTCCGTAATGCCATCCCTGACCGCGCATTTACCGTAGCTTTTTCCATTCAGCCTTTTACACGCGAAACAGCTCCGGCAACCGGTATACGAATAGTCGTACAGATGGATCAGCTCTGTTTCCGCGTTTTCGGCGCCAATGGCGTCCGCCGCGCCCCGCGTCGCCTGTAACAGCAGATGTTCCGTGTTTTTTGTTTTCCGGGGGCTTCCATTCACCGCGTAAATTTTCATAATATTCCTATTCTTTCATTTGTCTATTGCCTTCTTGTTTTATATGCTTTATTATATTTTAAAAGCAGTATTTTACAAGTACGCAACTTTTTCTGCCTTACTTTTGGGAGGATTATGATGGATAAAAAGATTACTTACGCGGTGGAAAGCGGAGAAAATTGTGTGGACAAGGAACGTTGTCCCATTCTTTACGCGCTCGACATCGTCGGTCAGAAATGGAAGCTTCCGATTCTCTGGCATCTTTTCGATCAGGAAGCCACTCGATATAACGAGTTAAAAAGAAGTGTCCCGGGCATCACGAATATCATGCTGACAAAGTCTCTGCGCGAGCTTGAGGAAAGCGGGCTTGTCAGCCGAAAGCAATATGACACCGTGCCGCCGCAGGTAGAGTATTCTTTGACAGAGCGGGGCAGAGCTTTGATGCCCGCGCTCAATGAGCTTTATCACTGGGGAGAGGAACAGATGTCGCTGAATTCTTCGAAATAGGGAATCGGATTACCAAGAAAATCGTTCCATCCACGCGAAACGGCGCTTACGCTTTCCGTCCCGTGTAAGCGCCGTTATAACTCGCGTCAAGCAGTGTAAACAATTCCTCGTCCTTCAAACTTCCATCGAGGCAGACCGTGAACCAGTGCTTTTTGTTCATGTGATAAGCCGGATAAAAGTCCGCTTGCTTCAGTCGCTCTTCTACCAGCTCCGGCTCCGCTTTCAGATCAATGATCTCGATATTTCCATGCCCGGGCAGCCCGAGTTTGCTCCTGTCCACAGTCATGATAATGGCGAACCATTTCGCGTTGTCCGCTCTTCGGAAAGCGGCGTATCCCGGGTAGCTTTCCCAGAGGAACTCCGGTTTCGCGCCATATCGCTCCTCGATAAAATGAAGGACGCGTTTTGTCTGCTCCGCTTTCAGGATTTCCGTGTCGAAGCATTTTTCCGCCACATTCGCCAGCGCTCGCTCGCATTCTTCGCGTATCGCTCCAACAAAAGCCCCTTCGGCGTCACTTACATTGACCAGAGCGTATTCCTCGTCCAGCTCGGTGTCGATCACTTTGAACTCCACGGCTCCGCTTCGGCTCACGACGACGTCCATCCGGAACGACTTCGGCTTGATCGGTATTTCTTTTCGATAAACAAGGCCATCCTCTTCGAAATTATATTTTAGTAGCTTGGCCTCGTTGAGTTTTTTGTATCGAAAGATCGATTCTATGTCAATCATATTCGCGCCTTTTTCTATTAGAGTTTGCTATATTGAGCATATCATATCACTTGACACAGAGTCTATGGTTTTTTGAAGGCGGCGCGTCTTGCTTTTGGGGTTATACCGGAGAATTCACGTGGCGTGGTTGGCGAGGTTATTCCGGGGCATGGGGATTTGTGTGGCAGAGACAGATTTCTCAATCAGCTACACAAGCTTCTTTCAAAAGCCTTCGTTTTCCGGCCTTTTCCGGTCGTAAAGTCTGACAGACGACGGTTTATTCTCCCCGTACCGAGAATATCCGCGAATCGGGTGTGGCTGAGCAAGTTGTCTCCCGCTGCCAGACTTTCGCCGCGACGCGCGACGATTCGCCGGCTCGAGTTGTTTAGCGGCTGAGATAAAGCGCGGGGGCCAGACAATTTCCCGCCAAGATCGCGGGACGCGGCTTATGGGTCGAAAGGGAGGCGGCGTGTCTCGCTTTTGAGATTATTCCGGGGAATTCGCGTGGCGTGGTTGGCGAGGTTATTCCGGGGCATGGGGATTTGTGTGGCAGAGACAGATTTCTCAATCAGCTACACAAGCTTCTTTCAAAAGCCTTCGTTTTCCGGCCTTATCCGGCCGTAAAGTCTGGCAGACGACGGTTTATTCTCCCAATACCGAGAATATCCGCGAATCGGGTGTGGCTGAGCAAGTTGTCCCCCGCTGACAGACTTTCGCCGCGACGCGCGACGATTCGCCGGCTCGAGTTGTTTAGCGGCTGAGATAAAGCGCGGGGGCCAGACAATTTCCCGCCAGGATTCGCGGGACGCGGCTTATGGGGCGAAAGGGAGGCGGCGTGTCTCGCGTAATCGTCGAAAGAAAAGGCCCGTTGATTTCTCAACTGGCCTCAAATTCTTTCATTTATCGTTTTACTCCGCCACTATTTTATCGACTTTCCTACAAATTTCTTCCGCGACTATATCGGCCATTTTATAGTGTTCTTCCTTCAAGTCTCTCGCTGAGACTACTTTGGAAAGAGCGACATCTTCGCCGAGCAGTTCGGAGATAACGATCGTGTCCTTTACGCCGCCGCTGTACTTAATTGTCGATTTCTCGGCGCAGCGTTTACCGCATCCTTCTACCGTTATGACAGGAAACTCTTTCGCGAACGCGCGTTCTTCCTCGCCGCCGGCTATATAAAGCGGCAGACATAAGGACACTACTCTTCCCGCGCGCAGCTCTTCCATGACTTTTCTTGTCGCCATTCTGGCCAATGTGCCGCCTAAGCATTCCTCGCCACTGCATGAGATCACGCCAACTTGCGTATCAGGCATTGTTTTTCCCCTCCTCTACCAGTTCTTCCGCTTTCGCGGCGACTTTTTCAGCGAACTCATCTACAATTTGCCATCCATCCTCTGTTAACGCCGTGCCGGTGCCGGCGTTTTTCCCTCTGTGATTACGCGTTTCATCTACCGCGCGGTATTTCGCTTTTACAATCCCGCCCACGGACTCCACGCTTTTCGCGGAGCAAAGCGCGGGACAGCCGTCTATTGTAATACAGGTACAGCCCTCAACCTTGGCCCTGGCCGCGTCGTCTCCTGTCACAATGCTTGCGAGACAAACCGTTTCCGTGGTATCCGGAGATAATTTATCCGTAACCTGCAGCGCTGTTTCTCTTGCCATAAGGCCAAAAACTTTGCCTATGCCACTGCATGGTATTACTTTTACTTTAGACATGAAATTCATCTACCTTTCGTTTTAGTATTGGAAAGTATTCATCGAATTCCCGGAGCAGATCCTGGTCGCTTTCAAAGTCGGATAACTCTAATTCGGCAATCCATCCCAGCTCATACGGATTTTGATTGATCAGTTCCGGCATGTCCAGAAGCTTCTCGTTGACCGCGGTGATCGTGCCGCCTACCGGAGACACAACCTCAAACACCGCCTTGCCTGACTCGATGGAGCCGGCTTCCTCAAACTGCTCAATTTCATTCCCGATTTCCGGCGGGTCAAAGAACATTATATCTGACAGGCTTTTTTGTACAAAATCCGTCACGCCGATGCGCGCTTTATTGCCCGCGACATAAGCCCACACATCGTTTTCATTGAAATAGAATCCCTTATCCTTGGGCACGCGGAAAGCGAATTTATCTTTTTTATAAACCTCATACGTAAGATTTTCAGGAAAAATCATGGAGCCGTCAGCGCGGGCGGCGGATTCCTGTTCCTTGGTTAATTTATCAACTATTATATTGACTAACCGCGTTTCGTTTTCGCCGATACGCAAGCCGTCGGCAAGGACTATATTGTTGGATTTCGCTTCCTCGGTAATGTTTATTTTCTCCGCGATTTTCAGGTTCTTTTCTGCCGCGAGCTTGCTCGCGCATCGTGTGGGACAGCCATCGATAACCAGCAGAGGTTTCTCCCCCGCGATTTTGTTGTATCTCGCGTCGGCCACGTGGTAGAGAACCGGACAGATGATTTCGCTGTCGGTTTTTTCCGCGAGCGTTAACGCGACTTCTTTCGAGACACAGCCGGCGCGTTTATCTAACCCGTTGCAGGGAAGTACCGCGTAGGACTTACTCATTTCCACTCGCTTCCTTTCTGATTGTTTTAATATACGCCGTGGTTTCTTTTTTATCCGGGAAATCAATCGCGTCAAGTCCGCATGTCTTACCGCAGGCGCGGCAAAAAACCACGCAGTTATTCGGGTTCTTTACAACTAGCTTTTTCTCCGCGTCCTCGTTTACCTCGAAGACGTTATGCGGGCAAAAATCCGCGCACTCCATACAATAATTACATTTATCGTAATCAATTCTTGGACTCCAATCGATCTTTTCTCTTGGAACTCCCATAAATGTGGACTCGCTCATTATTCTTCATCTCCTTCAAATCCCAATTCTGTAAGCGCGTTTTTAACCAAATCAAAAGCTTTCTCATTGGTCATATCGCGGATGTCCAGCATCACCGCGTCTTTCGCGAGATCAAGTCCCGCGTCTTTAAACGCCTGTTTAAACAATTTCTTCTGCATGTTAGGCGCGCAGGCTCCGATGATTAATTTTCTGTGAGTTTTCAAAAAATCAGCGAGAAAGCGGTCTCCATCCTCTTCGCAAAGCTGCGGGTGGATAATTCCATACTCTACCGGCAGCTCGACTCTAACCTGATTAATGAAATCCCAAATATCCATGGCCTGAAATCCCGGACATTTTCCTGTGCATACGCACATCAGAAACCCATAACGTTCTTTCTCTTCCATGATCAATTCCTCCTGGTTTATGATTGGTTATTGTTCATCCTTATTTCCGGAGCATGTAATGTCCGTGATAAATCCCTTGAATTCCCTGAATTTGGCGCAATCAATGGAATAATGACACCACTTGCCTTCTTTCCTGCGTTTCACAAGTCCTACGTCACAAAGCGTTTTCATATGATGTGACATGGCAGGCTGCGTCATGTTGAATTCATCTTGTATTTTACACGCGCACATTTCTCCCTGAGTCAGCATTTGTACAATTCTCAATCTGTTGTCATCCCCCAGAGCCTTGCATATTTTCGTCGCTTCGCCTAACTCCATGTTGTCTCCTTATCGAATTTTCATATAAACATATTCTTATGTATTTATATATCACATTCACGCCTTGTTGTCAATATGTTTGACCGTCCTGATGTCTCTTTCCGGGAACGATAAAAGGCGGCCGACGCCGCCTCTTTCGTAACCATATTCTCTTCATTATTTGCCGCTCGTAAACGATAGCGCTAGTTATTATAGCGATTTCCCGAGTTCATACGCTTCCCGCGGATAACTGCTTGATTCTGTCATGGAGACGGTTCCGCGGCCTTTTCCTATTACCATTCCCTGATCCTTGAAACGCGTGTATTCACAAATTCTGTGATAATACGCCTTTACCACGTCAAAAGCGGAATCTGTGTCATCCCACGCCACGGTGAGCAGCGCCGTCTTCTTACGCTTGGCTGTCAGCTCTGTCGTGAAGCTGTAGAAACGGTCGATCACCGCCTTCAGCGCGCATTCCGAAGCAATGTCAATAAGCGTCAGGTTTCAAGGATTCGCGTCGGCTGTACGCGCTTCATTTGTTGATCTGTTGAAGGCCCGACATATATTGCGTTTCTTTATGAATATTGTTAAAATACAAATATAAAATCAGGTTTTTTACGGAGAAGGGGGATTTCGATGGGGCGCGATATTGATACATACCTTAGTGATTCTGTTCCTAAATGGGAATCGACTCCTTTCCCATTTGTCACATGCCGAATAAGCGCTGACAGATTTGAGATCACGCGGATTTCCGACGCGCTGAGGGCCTATTTGCCGGGTCCGCTGATAGAATCCTGCCGTTTCATGGACGAATACGCCGCGGAGCTGCTTTCGCGAAACAGTTACCGCCGTTTTTGCCTTGAGCAAACCGGCTTTATCCATTCCCTTACCTCCGGTTTTGACAACACTTATTATGTAAATAATAAATTCGAGTTTCCGTTTAACCGTGTAAGGATCCGCGCGTATCCTCAGACCGCGCCTGACAGCGCCTCCCTTGTATGTTTTTTATTCTTAGGCGAGTTGTTCGACGCGAAAAAAGATCCCCTGACGAACGTGCTTACGTACCGTGTCTGCGATTTTGTGATGAAGCAGGAAAGCGATACGGAAACCTGCGTTGTTTACTCGCGGAAGAAGAACTGGCTCGATCTTCCTGACGGAATTTCAGCTTTCAGCTACGCGGAGTACGCGCGTCTCATTCAGACACGCGGTAACATCACGGGTATACTTGAAGGCAAACGCGTATTCAGCTGCGCGGAGGGCGACCGAATCATAAAGGACGAGTACAACGTCACATACATTGTCTCTATCGACGGCGCGACGAGGTATAAACGTTGCGACACCTTCCGGCTTCCCGGCGATTCCGCGAACCTTTATAATATCATTTATGATGTCACCAGCGTTATCCTGCGCGAACAGGAAATCAACAGTAAACTCAAGGCAGCCGTACAGGACGCGGCTAACGCCAACCAGCTTAAGGCGCGGTTTCTTTCCTGCTTGTCCCACGATATGCGCACGCCGCTCAGCGCGCTGGTCGGACTGACGGATATCGCCATGAAATCAGATCCGAACGATGTCGTGGAATCTCTTTTGGGCAAAATCAGGTCCTGCTCCACTTACACGCTTTCCATGATCAATAATCTTCTGGACGTTGAGAAACTGGAAAGTAATCACATGGAATTGTCCCCTGCCGCGCTGAATATAGAAGCGCTGGCCGCGCAGGTATTTGATATCGCCCGTACGCGGGCGGCCGAGAAGAATATTCATTTCACCTGTGAAAAAGATATCGCCCCCGGCTCCGAGCTGATCATCGGCGATGAAATCCGGCTGAAACAGATTTTTCTGAATCTGCTTACAAACGCGGTGAAATACACGCCTTCGGACGGCTCTGTACGCTGGGTCATACGTACATCTGTCGAGAACGGCGCGGTTTCAATGTCAAGCGTGATTTCCGACAATGGCATCGGTATGTCCGAAAGCTTCCAGGAACAGATGTACGACGCGTTCCGCAGGGAAGTCTCCGAGCGGCAGGATAGCGAATCTAACGGCAGCGGCCTTGGTCTGATGATCGTCAGGAATCTTATTGATCTAATGAACGGAACCATTTCGTGCGTAAGCGCGGTCAACCAGGGTACATCTTTCACGGTTCGCGTTAATTTTGAGTTGCCCTCCGAAAGCGAAATCAACGAAGTTTCGCGCGACACGCGGTCGAATGGCGATATCGCGGCTTTACGCGGCAGGAAAGTCCTCCTTTGCGAGGATTCGGAGCTTAACGCCGAGATTTTAATTTATATGCTGGAGGAATTCGGATTGCTCGTTGATTACGCGGAGAATGGCCTGACCGGGCTCGAGAAATGCTCGCGTGACGTTTATTTCGCGGTTCTGACTGACCTGAGAATGCCCTGTATGAATGGCTTTGAGCTCGCCACACGATTGCGGGAAACAAAACCGGAGATACCGGTCGTGCTGATCACCGCCGACCGAACGTCGCCTGAACCTGACGCGTACGCTGTTTTCTCGGATGTTCTTTATAAGCCCGTTGACTCAAAGGCTCTCGCGAACACGCTTTTGAAGCTTCTGTAAGCGCTTTTATTCCATGTAATAGACGCGCTTCGTTTGTTGACTCCATAAATAAATCTTGTCTGGTATAATATTCAAAAGATAAGTGGGTCTTGATGTCAGGAGTGAAAACGATGAAGAAGGCGGAAACGAAATCGAACGTGTCTTTCGCGCCGCTGCTCGGGCGAAAAGATGAGATCACTTCCTTGCGAAAGCTTCTAAAGCAGGATGATGTCAGAATGCTGACTCTGACCGGCGCTGCCGGAATCGGTAAAACACGACTCGCGGCGGCCGCTTCGGAAGCGGCCGCGTCACTGTTCGCGCGGACGATTTTTATCGATCTCGCGCCGCTTAGAAACGCGGAGCATGTTCCCGCCGCCATCGCGCGCGCGATCGGACTTAAGGACAACAAATCTTCCCCACTCACCAAGCGGCTTCGCGAAGCGATCGGCGCCGCCAGAATACTGCTGGTGTTAGATAACTGTGAACATTTGCTGAAATGCAAGCCCGAGCTGGACTCGCTGATCGAAAGCTGCCCGAATCTGAAAATACTCGCGACCAGCCGGGAACTTTTTCGCTCAAAATGGGAGCTTGTTTTCCCGGTCGGCCCACTGCCGCTGCCGAAAGCGAAAGACCTTGAGAGCCTTACCTCCCTGTCACGCGTTCCGTCCATCGCTCTTTTCACGCGGCAGATACAACGCGGGCTCCCGAATTTTGAGCTGTCCAAGGAAAACGCTCTGATTGTCGCGGAGCTCTGCGCCCGTCTGGATGGTCTTCCTCTGGCCATTCAGCTTGCCGCCGGTCAGGCGGAAACACAGGGTCTCGCTTACACACTCACTTCGCTGGGCAAAGACCTGACCTCTGACAAAAGTGTTTCCGTTCGTCACGGCACGCTCCGCGCCGCTCTGGATTGGAGCTGCTCTCTGTTAAGCCGCGAAGAAAAGGCGCTATTCCGAAGGCTCTCCGTTTTTCAGAGTGACTGGTCTATTCAGGAAGCGGCCGGCGTATGCGCCGGAGGGTACCTGCTTAGAGAAAATATACCGGCTCTGCTGAACCGCTTGGCGGATCTTTCTCTCGTTCAGGTAAACCGACAAGCGCGGCGCGGCAAGTATTATCGATTTCTCGAAACCGTCCGCTCTTACGCGAGAATGAAGCTGAGTGATTCCGGCGAAGAGAATGACACCCGGCGAAAACACCGGGATTGGTTCCTGGTATGGGTTGAGCAGAGTGAGCTTGAAATCTGGGGACAGGAGGCTCCCGATTTTCTGGAACAGCTTGAAATGAATTACAATGATTTATGGACAGCGATGGAATGGTGCCGTGACACACCGGAAGAAGCGCCGGACGGACTGCGTATATGGGCTTCGTCCGTCGGCTACTACGACCTTCGAGGAAGAGTCGCGGAAGGTATTTCCATGGCGAAGCAGCTTCTCTCGCGATCCTCAGAGCGTACGCCCGCCCGCGCCAGGACACTTCTTCAGCGCGGAGTTCTTCTGCGGAGTCAGGGTGAGCTGGACAGCGCGCGCGCCGACGTGACAGAATGTCTGTCCTTCGCTTCTGACCTTGGTGATACTTTTGACGCGGTCGCGGCGCTTTGTACGCTTGGATCTCTCCTTCAAATCCAAGGAATGACCCAAGAAGCGGAAAAAGTTCTGAAAAAAGCCAGCGTTCAGGCGCGAAACAGCTTTGAAAGTGAGCCGCGGGTTCTGTATATCTCTCTTTTCTGGATGGGAACCTTTTACTGTTTTCAAGGCTTGTACGCGCGGGCAGTGAAGATTCTGAAGCAGTCCCTGCAAGCCGCGCGCGGGCAAGGCTGCGCGCTGTTCGAAACGCGGATTCTGGCCGTTCTCGGCAGAGCTCTTATCGGGACAGGTGACTACAAAAACGCCGAGTCTGTCCTGACAGAGGGCATTCACGCGGCCAGCAAGTTGAAATACTATGAAATTGTGGCATTGTGCCTGGATTACCTGGGACAGGCCGCGTGGGCGAAGAAACAAAGAACGCGGGCTGTCCGCTTTCTGGCTGCCGCCACTCTTTCGCGAAGGCGCGTAGGCGTCGTACACTGGTTCCCGGATCGTGATTATTCCAGACTGTATTCTGAAATCAGCGCCGAGGAGCTGGAGAAAGCGGCGCCGCCCGGTTGTCTTCTGCCGGAGCAGGCGACCGCGTGGGCGCTTGAGATTCTCGACGCGGACGCCAGAATCGCGCCGGACCATGAATCTGATAAGCTTACCCCGCGCGAACGCGAAATTTGCGATCTGGTCACACGCGGTTTAAGCAACCGCGAGATTGCCGAAACACTGCGAATATCCCGCCGAACTGTGGACGCGCATATTCGTCACATTCTCGTCAAGCTGGACTTCAACACACGAGCGCGTATTTCCGCCTGGTACGCGCTTCATCAGGGAACATCTAAATAGTCCTGGGCGTTTGGGCTCGAGTCAGACTCGAGAATCGGATCGGCCGGCACAAATTCACGCTCATAGTAATAGCTGTACGCGTCGTGATCGTACGTAAATTCAGTGACATATGGCAGCGGCGCGGACTCGAGTCCCTGCTCTTTCGCGGCCTGCCGCGCGTCGGGAAGCTGAAATTGAGAATAGACGGTCAGTTTATACGGTTTATCGGAATTGCCATTGTATATTTTGTCAAAATACTGATTATACCCATCGTACTTATTACGTAAATGATCGAGATATACGCGGATAGTCAAATGCTCGCCCGGAAGCAGCGCCGGAATTGCCACGCTTCTTGTTTTATATATCTCAAAACCGTTCCCCGAGCTGACGAATATTTTGCCGGATCTGGTTCCGCGCGTTTTGGAATAATTACAAACAAAAACATCGACATACGCGGGCTGATAAAGTCTGCTCGTGTCAAGACGAAGAAAACCAACTTTGAGCGGATTCTGGCTTTGCGCGAGAATGGCCGCTTCCAGCCCGCCTGTGATATCCGAGGCGACTTGCTCTCGAACCGTTTCCGTGATTTCACGGGCCGCCGGACTGTCCGCCGGAACGCCCGCGGCTTCCAGCGCTTCGTCGACCGCGACTTTCATGATGTAGTCCATTCCATCCGCGGCTAATTGATCAATATTCGGCAGTGTCGGCGGCAGACCGATATACATAAGTCCATAGTCAATGACATAGCTCGCGGCGGCTTTGAGGAAAGAGCGCGCGTCGTCACCTATAAGCGGAATGTAATCTACCAGCGACACAACAGAAGCCTTAGCCTCCGCGTAGGCCTCCGACACACCGGAATAGATAGCCTTAAGCAAGCCAAAAAACTCATCCCAAAAACCAGGTTCCGCTTTTACGTAATGAATAATTTTCCCGACCGAAAGACGATCGTCCAAAAGAGCCTGATACTGCTCCGGTGTCCATCCGCCCTTCATCGCGGCCGCGTAACTTGGTATTCGAAAACCATCGGTACATTTGACTGAAAAAGTCATTTCCGGCGCTTCAATATGACGGGCGACTTCATAATACTCGTCATAATCAGCCGTTTGCCACTTTATCGGATAATAATCCCAAAACTGTATATAGGGGATATCAGATTTGACGGTAACTTGCTCCACCTGATTGTTCAGCGCCGAAGTCGCGCGGAACGCGATGGTCAGTGTCTCTGATGGGTAAGCTTTTAATTTGGATGGATTGTCGGTGTCCGGCACATAGAAAATGCCCCGGACGTAATAATAAATACCTCCCATCGCGTCCAGCTCTGACTCGGACGGCGCGAATTCCTTGTACTCCAGCCCATGGTACCATGGTGTTAAATACGTAAAAGAGCCTGAGGATTCCCCTATATCAGGCTCCGCGTCCAAATAGCTATACACAATTCCCGATGTCTTCGCGAGCCCCAGTGTCTCCGCGTTGGTATACGGCGAGGTGGCTACCTGCAGCTCAACGCGCGTGGCTTTCTGTATAATATCCGATGCCTCTTGTGACTCACTGCCGGAAAAAAGAACTCTGTCTGAAATGTCGCTCAAATCCGCGTTGAACACATCGGGGGTTACGCGTTTCCATGTATACTTGTAAGAAGTATACGGAACAGGCATTTCCATCAGGATCCTGATTTCCGAGTTATCCGCGAGAGAGGTTGACTGAGACTCATATAAAATATCCGGCGCGCCGTAAGAGAAGTAAAGCCCGCGGCCGGGATCGCCTACGCATTCCCCCTCTTCATCCAAAGCTACCACGCGAAGATAAAACTCATACACACTCTGAATAGGCAAAAACGGCGTTCCCGCGCTACGTTCCGCGTCCGGTTTCGCGAGTTCCTCGCGAATTGTTTTGAGATCGACCGAAAACTCGCCGCCGATTCCAGGCACTTCTCCACTGGCCAGAATTCCATTCTCCGCCCCGAAACTTTCCTTTGTTCCCACAAATGGTGATTCGGACAATTGCCAGATTAGTTTAGCGGCGTTGTCGGCGTGGTTTTCCGCTTCGAACCAGACCGGAAGCCCTGTCTCGTCGCTTATACGCAAGCCGGGCAAATCTACATACTGTACCAGCGGATCCACGTAGTCAAAGATGGGCGGCGGCGCTGTCACAGGCGCGTTCACAAGAGCGAATTCGTTTGTATCCGCGCTTTTGTATACTCTTCCATCCAACATAGCCCGCGCGCGTAAAACACAATGTTCCGATGGCGTGTCCGGAAAAGTCAGTGTGTATTCCTCCGCGGTAATCCCTTCTCCTAACGTAACAAAGCTGTTTCCTTCATCTGTGCTCAAAAGAACAGTATATGTAACTTTTCTTCCCCCGCTGTACTTCCAGGAAATCGTGTATGAATCTCCCGTAAACCGCGGATTTTCCACGTTGGGATTAAGGATGTAAAAATCCGGGAGACTTACATCCGGCAAAACGATGTCTGGTCTGATTTTGGCAATATTGGGATTCAGGGCGTTCGACGAAGAATTCTCTCCCATTTCGTCTTGTGTCTGTGGATACTCCAGATCTATATTCTGAGGCCTCGGAGCGCCCGGACGGCTGCCTTGATTAGATATCCTAAGCGATACCTTAACATCCAGCATCGGGCGCGCCGGGTCATTCTCATGGCTGTACGCGTCATAAAGCTCCCGTTCACTCATCTCATTTTCAGCGGCCTGGTCCGCTGTATAAGCTTCTTCCGAAGTCTGATTTGATGTATCCTCAAAGGTGTTTTGACCTGCCGGCTTTATCAAAAAGATAAAGGCCAGCGCTAAACAGAGCAATAACAGCGCGACACACAAAAAAAGCAACCAACGTTTTTTTAAAAAATCTTTCATAAGCCACCTCCCAATAAACATGGGTCATACCATTCCTCAAAATCAGTATGTCATATTCGATTGAGGGTGACATCGGTCAAATGGCCTATACGGCTCGCGAAATTATAGCGACCGATGTGACCGGTCTGCTCATCATCTCCAACGCTCCGTTTAATTTATTTAAAACGTCCCGGTGGACGCGCTTTGAAGCCCGAATATCCGGAGACGCTGAACGCGGACATGCCTGTCATACAGCAAACATCCGGCTGCTCACACAGAACAGTCGGATGTCTTCATTTTGTTATCGCGTTTTCAATTGTTTATTGTTTTTGCCGAGGCTGGGTCAGCAGGCGTTTTTTTGCTTTCCGCGGCGGCGCGGGCGAATTGTCGCTGCCAGACAGAAAAGTCCGGCTAACATCAGGCCGCCCCAGAAGGTGATACGCGAGTTGTCACCCGTCCGGGGAGAGGTAACGCCAGTATCAGCTGTCGCGCCGCTGGCGCTGACGGCCGCCGAGCTTTCATTGGCATTCCAGCGCGCGTAGATCGTCATATCGGAAGTGAATACCGTATCGGTATTGATTTCGTCTCCTCCGTTGATCTGGGTGTACCAGCCGCGGAAGGAATAGCCGCCGCGGGTGGGCACAGGCAGGCTGGCCAACTTTCCGCTCAGAGAAGTGTAAGCGCTGGCCGTTACGTTGCTGCCGCCGTTCGCCTCAAAGGTGATAAGAGGCAGCTGTTTGCTACCCACAGCCACCGGCGAAAGGCCGTTCAGCTTGAAGCGCAAGCCGGCGGGGGTGACCGTCCAGTCTGGGTTCTCGATGGTGCCGGGGGTATGGCCGTTGACAGCCGCGGCAAACATGTGGGTCACCGCGAAGTTGTAATGTCGCGCCTGCTCGTAACTGAGGCCGAGATCGCTCCAGGGAATGACGACCGTGATGCCACCGGCGGGGAAGTTGTCGGCCATCGCCTTTTCCCAGGTAACGCCGTTGTTCTGGCTGATCCAGAGGGTGAGATCAAAGTCTTTTACTGCCGCGCTGCCGGTGCCAAGGGCATCCTCTATCCGGAGTCGCAGCCGGGCTTTCACGGCCTCAGGGCTGCTGAGGCTGGCATCCGACGCGGTAATCGCGTCGGGAACGCCGCTGATACCGGTTTCCATCTCCAGCTTCAACTGGTAACCGTGAGGCTCCGCCTCGATGGGGACGGCGAGCTCCGGCACGGCCGTGATGGTGCCCGCGAATGTGGGCTTTTCGGCCGGCAGGATGTAGTTGGGATTCGTGAGGACGGCATCCGCCACGGTGACGGTCGCCGTTTTGCCGGTGCCGGGGTTTGAATCGGCATAGACAGCAGAAGTGGCTGCCTTGTCATAAGTGAAGCCAGGGTCATCGCTGTCCACAAGGTCAGAGAGCTTCAATTCACCGATAATAGGCGCGTCGAGCGTGCCGTCAAAAAGTTTTGTCGAGGAAAGGCCGCTGGTATCCCAACAGAGCGTCCTGGCCGCCACGCTGGTGGCAAGGCTCTGCCGCGCCGCGCCGAATTCCGCGTTGCCGCTGTAAACGGCGGTGATGGTATGGGTGCCCTTGGTCAGCCGGGCGGCATCCAGCGTGACGGTCAGCGCCTCGGTGCCGATGGTTCTGACCGCCAGCTTTTTGCCGGTGGCGGGATCGCCCAGCCAGAAGGTCACGGTGCCATCCAGAGTGTTCAACCGGTCGACCGCCGGATTGGCCTTTTCGGCCTGGGCTGTGTAGGTGACACTGTCACCATAAGTGACGCCCGTGGTCTTATCCGCCGTCAGAGTCAGATTGACGGCGCTCATGGCGGTCACTGTCAGCACGGCGTCCTTGGTTGAGGGATTCGTGTAGTTGCCGGTGTCGTCTGCCACGTCCGCGATAAAGGTCAAAGCGCTTCCCGCCAAAACATTCCGCGGGATGGTGTAGCTGCCGGTGTAGGTGCCGGCAGCGCCTTGCGACAACTTCGTCAGGACAATGCCGCTGCCGTCGGGTGCCTGCAAGGTCACACCGGCCGGTTGGCTGGCGCCATAGACAAGCGCGCCGGCCGCGCTGTTCACCGCGCGCACGGTGATGGTCACGGTTTTGCCGGGTTTGGCGGCCGCCGGGCTGACGAAAACATTCAGGGCGACGCCCGCCTTGCCGATGGTGAGGCTGGCACCGATGTATTGAATCGTGTAGTTGCTGCCGGCAGAAAGGGTACCGGCGGTGATGTTATAGTTTCCGGCCGCTTCGCCCGCGGCGCGGCTGAGCGCGCCGGTAAGCAGGCTGACGCTGTCAGTGCCCTTCCAGCCACTGACCTCACAGCTCAGCGCCGGATCGGCCTCGCCGTAGGTTTTGCTCTTGTCGGCAGCGGTCACGGTCAGAACAGCAGGAGTAATGTCGGCGATAGCGCTCATCTGCTGGTCGTAGGAGGCCAGCTGGTAGTTGCCCGCGCTTGACCCTGTCAGGGCAAGACCGGACAGAAAGACGGTTTTGCCCATGCCGGCGTTCTGATCCGCGAAGGCGCCAACGGCCGTCACGCCAAGGGTATCGCCGGCGACAAGGCCCTCAAAGCGCGCGCCGGAGGTGACGAGTATGGCCGCGGTCGTGCCATCGTACACTTTATTCCGCGCGGTAATACCGCTGACGGCCACTGCTTTGGGAGCAATGCTGCCAGCGAGCGTCGCGGTGTCGGTGCTTAAGATGTAATCACCGGCCTTGGCGCCGGAAAGGGTGATGCCGCTGGCCGTAATGAGGCTGGCAGCGCCCGCGTCCCTGCTGTTATAAGTACAGGAGGCGGCCACCGCGGTCACAGCGTCGCCGTAAAGGACACCCGGCAGCGCCACCGTCAACCCGGAGACGGCGCTGCCGTCATAGATTTTGACGGCGCTGCCGGTGAGGGATGGCGTCACCGTTTTGGGCTCAATCACAAAACTGGCTGTCGCGAAGGCAGCGTCATAAGCGGCCGTCGCCGCGCAGCTTACGCGCAGCGTATAGCTGCCCGCCTCGGTGGGCGGCGCCGCGGAATAAGCGCTGTCGTCCGCCGCGGCCATCTTGTATTCATAGGTCGAAGCGCTGTAATCGCCGTCCGTGATCACGACATCCGGGGTATTGGCCGGTTCGCCATAGATCCAGCCGTTCAGGCCGACGAGCACCCTGCCCGCCCGTTTGGTGATCCGCGCGGTCACGCTCTGAGGCGCGATGTCGTTATAGTTGGTGTCACCAACGACACGGTAATAGACGGTATAACTTCCGGCATCCATAGCGGTGGGAATTGCCGTATCCCAGTCCGTGCCGTTGAGGCTGTACCATAGAGTGCCGTTCGACGCCGTGCCCGCGGTGATCAGCGGCTGACGAGTATAGTTATAAGGTACATTTTGAGGCATCGGCGCCGTATAGGCAGGATTTGCCTTGGTAATCTCTCCGGGCACACTGACGGCCGCGTTCAGAAGAGTATAGTTGGCGCTGCCGCTGCCGATGAGTGAGACGGGCAGCGTGAGGGTATAGGCGCCGCTCACGGCGGCCGCGCTGTAGGCCGGGATGGTGCCGGGCACAACCCGCGTACCGGAATCGGCCGCGAGGATGCCGCTGACGGCGAGAACTCCTCCGGCGGCGCCGGCGTTGGCAGTGCCGTCATACACCTTGGAAACCCGATAGGTGCCGGCTCCCACCGTAACGACAGCCGGGAAAATCGCGAAAGGCTCCGATGTCGAGCCGGTATAGTTTTCATCGCTTTCCGGTACAGAAACGATTACCTGGTAGCTGCCCGCGTTTACCGGGGCCGCGCCTGAAAACGCCGCGCCGCTGTTGGCGGCGGTGGTTTTAGTCGCGCTGTCCGCGAGGTAATAAGTATAGATCAGATTTCCCGAGTAACCGGCCGGTGTCCCCGTAAAGCCGGTGACGGCGCTGCCGGAATAGGTGCCGTTCACGGCAGTCAGGCCGGTGATCGTTACCGCGGTTTTCGCTACGGAGGTAACCGTCACTTTGATGTCGTAATCGTAATAGTTTTTCGCTTCGGTGACCGGAATGGTAATCGTGCCTGTCTGTGAAGGCTGGCTGGCCGGGGCGTCATAGGTCAGCGTCGTGCCGTTGACGCTCATGTCAGTCAAAGTGAACGCGCCAATCGCCGTCGGCGTGCCGCAGACCGCGCCCGCCGGCAGCGAGAGCGTCACGACCGCGCCGGTCTTGCCCTGAGCAGGGACCGAGGCGGCGATCGTTTTCATGGCGGAAGACGCGGCAGCCTTTTCGATTGTATACGTCAGAATTTTGACCGCCGACTCGCTGTCGCTCCACTTGTAGTTTTCAGCATCCTTCAGCGTAAGAGTCACAGTGTAACTGCCCGCGTCCGTACCGCCCGCGTTGGCAGTTACGGTGTAGAAACTGCTGTCAGCGACATCTGCCGTCAGCGTTTTGCCCGTGTAAACGCTGTTGGGAATCACGGGTGCCGCGACAGCCTGCTTGGCGACGGTAATCGGGATATCGGCGGTTTCCCCCCCACAGGTGAGAATAATCGCGGAGGTGCCGGCCGTGAGCGTGGCCGGTAAAAAAGCAAAATTGCTTTTTGTGCTGTCGTCATAGGTCAAATCGGTGGTCGTGCCGTCATCGAAAGTTTTTGAAATCGTCAAACCGGCGGGCGCGAAGCTCTCGCCATAAGTATAGGACGTCTTCGCCGGCCGCGTTTTGACCTCGATACCGACAAGAGCGGCAGCTTCCAGCGCGGGAAAATCAGCGCTGACGGAAATCGTGCCGTTGCTGTTCAGCGTCGTCGTCACCGCTGCTCCGGTCACAGCGACGGTTGTATCCGCTGTAAATTTGTATCCCTCGTTCGGTGTGAGCGTAAACCCGGCGCTGTAAGCGGTTCCGCCGAGAAACTTCGCGGGATTGCCATTCCACGCCGCGGCGGACACTGTATAGTTCGCGGCGCTTTCCGGGGAAGCGGCCGTGGATGGTACACTGCCTTTCGCCGGAGCCGTCAACGCAATGGCCGCGGAAGAGATGACTGTCTTTGCCACCGTCACGAAAGCGGCGCTGCTGACCGCGGACACATTGGAGGAAGCATCACTTTCCACAACATAAACTTTGTACGCTGTTCCATCAGTCAGCCCGCTGATATTAACAGAATTCGCGGAAGCGGCTGCCGCGCCGCTGCCCTTCGCGGCAGCCTTTCCCTGTGCTATTATGTCAACCGCGGAAGGAGCGGCCTCCGACTCCGGGCAGACCAGGTAATAGTAAGTGCCGGCCTCATCCGAGTTAAAATGAAGCGTTGCCGTATTCATGTCTATACTGGACACATTGACCGCGGAGAGAACCGGAGCGGTGATATCCGGAAGAATGGGATCGCCAACGGTAACTGATTTCGCGAAAAACACGATGGCTGTATCCAGGCGCCCGTCATACTCCGTGTTTCCATTATAATTTCTTCCGGTGATCGTCACTTTGTCGACATTTCCAAAAATTGACGTGGGCAGCTCATTAGTGTTCAGCGTTGTCGCCACCGCCGAATTCGTTACCGAGTTCATGACATACTCAACCGTGCCAACAAGCTTGTTTTCCAGATACCCCTTGATGACCAATATTACGTTATCACCGAACATGGCATCCAGTTGCTTGAACTGGAAACTACTGCCATCTATTTTCTCGATCACCATGTTTCCGGTCTCGAAATTACCCTCCCAATAGCTAGAACCCGAATTGTTCTCTTGCGCGTGGAACATTCCGATCCCGCTTCCGCCATTGAAAGCCTCCAGGGAAACTGTTCCTACCTGACCAGCCGACGCTCCGCTGGCATAATCGGTATAATAAATTTTGATACCCTTGAACGCGGGATCGCTGTCCGCTTCGCCGCTGATCAGTTCCTGGCCGTATCCTAACCCGGTTCCACCGCTCGACACCGAAGTGTCATTTTGTACAGAAAGCGTAATATCCCCTGCCGCGTACGCTGTCATCCGCAGTGGCGGGATCAGTGAAAACGTCAGCGTCAGCGCGATCAGCAGTGAAAAGATTTTTTTCGCGAAATGCTGTTTTTTGGTATACTCCATCATATCTCCTCATTCCTTTCGATTCATATTTCCCCCGATTGACCCATGCCAGCCGCGATACGCGGCTCACCGACAGATCATAGCCTCATAGTTTCTGGCAAAAGCGTAAAAGTCCGTGAATCAATGATTCTTAAAAGCAAGAAGGAGCTTAGCCGCTAAGGGCTAAGTTCCTTCTTGCTTTTGGGTAATAATGGCATCCCCGGATCAATAAAATCTTTCAATCCCTATCAAACAGGCACTGTTGCTACCCGTTATTCCGAAACGGACTTCTTTGATTTTTCGCGGAGACACAGCAATTTCCCTATCAGGCGGAAAATCTCCGCCTCATCTAAATTGAATATATAACAGCTCGCGGCATCACGCAATCTTTTTTTGATGATAATTTGATTGTTTTGTAATTTATCACCGTCAGTTCCAGACCAGCGTTACGCGGCCGTCGCGCGCGGGTGAGATCGTCCCGGCTTTCTGGATGGCCGCGGTCACGAGGTCCTTGTTCATACCGACGTCGGGGAACTCCCGCGCCTTAGCGGAAATGTACCTGTCGTCGATGGCGCCTGCCCAGGCGGCCACGGTATAGGTCGCATTGTCGTCGATGGCCGTGCCGTCGGCCAGCGTCAGGCTCAGCACGTTGGCGTCCGCCGACGCCCAGGGGGCGTACTTGACCTTAAGCCCGGAGCAGGCGTAGAGCGCGTTGACCTCCGCGCCTTTAATGATAGGATGCTCCATGAGCTTTCTGAGATTCGCGCCGGTAATCTCATAGGTCGTCAGATAGTCCTTAGAGCCCACGCTCTTGAGCACGAAGCGGCTGGGCAGGCGGATATCGCCCTTGAGGATACGCGCGAGATTGCCGGTGTAGAAGCTTGCGTTCAGGATGAGCGAGGCGTCCGCGCCGGTCGCCTCGCGCATGACGTCGGCGATGTACAGACTGGTGTCCAGCACGGTGAAGTCCTCGGCCGCCGTGCCGATGGGGGCTTCATTCAGCGCGCCCAGGTAGTCCGCGGGCTTCGCGGCGTCGTTTGCCGCGACGAAGTCCTCAAGCGGCATCTCCCCGGAGACGTATTTCTGCCAGGTGGGGACAAAAGCGTTGGAGGCGTAGTAATCGGCATAGAAGACGCGCCCGCTTTGGATGCAGTCGCTGGCCTCCGGCGAGATCGTGTCCGCGTCCAGCGTGTATTCCTTCAGGCTGCTGACGCCGGGGAAGCAGTTGAGCAGGATCGTCTGCCCCTCCTCCGTGGTCAGATATTCCAGCGCGTCGAGGATGATCTGCTTTTTCTTCTCGTCCTGCATAGAGACCGCGGAGACCGACAGCAGATTTCCCGGCGCGATCTGCATCCAGCGCTGTCCCGGCGTCTTTGTGGGATAGCCGATAAACCCAATTTCGTCCGTCGGATTCTCATCTTTGACAAGAGATAGAACGCCCACGTTGCTGGGCAGCATGGCGATCTTGCCCGCGTACAGGTCCTGCCGGAGCTCGGTGACGCTGGAGGAGAAATCGTCGGCGTTTATATAGCCCCTGTCGTACAGGTTTTTCACCGCCTGAAACGCCGGCTCCAGCACTCCCTGACAGGTGCCGTTCCCACTGTAGAAATCATGGTAGCGGACCTGCTTTTCCGCGCTGGCAAACACGTCGTCGTAGCTCAGGCCGAAGGCGACAGACTCGTCTACGGTGAAATACTTGAGGCAGGGGACAAAAGACCTAATCCCCGAGGCCTCGATCGTATCGCAGAGCGCGTAGAGTTCATCCAGGTCGGCGGGAACCTGCCAGCCATTGCGTTGGAACAACGACTTGTTATAGGCGATTCCCATGAGCGTATTAGACACCGGAATCTGATAGAGCTTTCCGTCCACGCTCATGGAGTCCAGCGAGGACAGATTGAACGCGCCGGTGAAGTTTTCACCGGACATGTCGTACAGGAAATCATTGTCCATCCCGATAACATGGGCGCAGAACTGGATGTCCTCCAGCTTACCGCCGTCAGACATCAGCTTCATGTAGGCAATGTCGTTGTCCCCCGCGTCCGGCTCCGTGAACACGAAATCGACCTTGGGAAACTTCGCCTCCAGCGCCGCCTCCAACTCGTCCGAATTGGCGACGGCATACTTGCCGATGGTGATCACCGTTTTGGACGAATCAACAGGCTTGTAGCTGATGATGTCGTCGGCGGGCGTATAAAGGTTTGCCGCTCCGCAGGCGGACAGAGTCAACATGGCGGCAAGCAGCGCCGCGAGAATGGCGGTTCTTTTCATCGCGAAGACCTCCTCAGACGATATATTTTTTCAGCATGCCCTTCAGGGCGTCAATATCCACGGGCTTGGCCAGATGCATCTGCATGCCGGCCTCCAGAGATTTTTTCGCGTCCTCTTCAAAGGCGTTGGCGGACAGGGCTACAATGGGCACGGTCCCGGCATCCGGACGATCGAGCCCGCGGATGGCCGCGGCGGCCTCAAGCCCGCCCATGACCGGCATCATGATGTCCATGAGAATCAACGAGTAAGCGCCGGGCGAGGAAGCGGCAAATTGATTCACCGCGATCTTTCCGTTTTCCGCCTCGTCAACCGAAAGCGCGAGATTGGAGAGCAGCATCGACAGGATCTGCCGGTTGATCGCGTTATCCTCCACCAGCAGAACGCGGTGGCCGCGCAGTTTCTCTTTCAATTCATCATCGGAAATTGTCACCGCTTTTTCAGCCTTTGGCGCGGTCTCCAGCGGAAGTTCGATGGTAAAGGCGCTGCCTTGCCCCTGTCGGCTGAACGCCGAGACCTTCCCGCCCATCAGCGTCACAAACTCGTGGACGATGGAGAGACCGAGACCGCTGCCGATCGTGGCGCTGACCAGAGAACTGCGTTCCTGCTCGAAGGGCTTGAAGAGCTTGCTCATGAACTCCTCGCTCATGCCGATGCCGGTATCCGTAACGGAGATACGTACCAAGGCCCGGCCCTCTCCGTCTGGCTCCGCGGCGCGGCGTACTGTCACATGGCCGCCGGACGGGGTAAACTTCACCGCGTTATTCACCAGGTTCATTACGCACTGGCGAAGCCTCTGCCCGTCGCCGACGAAATCCGTCTCTATGGGCGGCGCCGTTTCCAGCGTCAGAGAGAGTCCATTTTCCTCCGCTGACGGCGACTCGATCTGGAGCACGTTCTCCAGAAGCTCATCCAGGCTGAACTGTTGACGCGCGAGGAGCATGCGTCCGCTTTCGACGCGGCTCATGTCCAGCACGTCATTGATGACGGAGACCAGATACTCGCCGGATTTTTTTGCCTTGACGAGGCAGTCGCGCACGACCGCCTCGTCGTCCATAGACTGGAGCGCCAGCTCGTGCATGCCCACGATGGCGTTGAGAGGCGTGCGGATGTCGTGGGACATCTTGTCGAGAAAATCGCTTTTGGATTTGGCCCGAGCCGTTTCCAGCTGAATTTGCTGGTTTTTTCGCAGCATGAAGGCAAAATTGTAGAGAAACAGCGCGGCGAGAGCGGCAATCACCAGCACGGCGTTCAGAAGCGTGCCGGACATGCCGCGGTAGGTGCTCTGGGCCGTGAGGGATATCGGCACTGCCACCACGATGTCGCGCCCGCCCTCGGAGGGAACACAGTGGAGGATCCAGGTCACGCCGTCCAGCTCGCAGGTCACGTCGTATTCCCGCGGCTCCGCCAGCGCGTCAGCCAGCGCCGCGAGCTGTGACCGCGTCATGTCGCCGCGCTCTAGGATCTTCAACAGATTGTATCCGTCGAAGGAGCTTTTGGTGGTGGAATCGGAGGGGCGCAGCTTGATGGTGCCGTCCTCCGCTACCACGAAGCTCTCGCCCAGATGGTCGTAAAGCGTGATGGTAGCGGCGTCGGCGTAGGTATCGGCGCTGACGGCAAGGACGACGCCGATGTAACGGACGCCGCCTACGCGCGTGTCATCCAGCGGCACGGAGAAAAGCCAGTAGTCTCCCAGAGTCTCCAAAGTGGCGAAGGATGTATTCGCGCCGGCACCGGATACGAGCCCCTCCAGCAGCTCAGGATCATGAACGATCAGAGGAGAGCCGTCCAGCGTTGTAAAGCCGCCGTTTTCTCCCACCAGAGCGATCCGTGTCGTGTCGCTGTCAAGGTAAGCAATATCCGCCAGGCTTCCGGCATCGGAGTGCTCAATCGTTTTCGCGATTTGTGTGGCTTTGTCGAGATAGTTACCGCGCAGCTGCGAGACCTTGCCTGTGATCAGTGAGGCGAGCTGCTCCACGGAGGCGGCGCGCTCGTCCCGAATCGACTGCTGGAGCTGGCGGTAGGAAAAAGCAAAGGCGAATATGCCCATAGCAAGCGCCAGCGAGAGTACGATATTGACGGCAATATGTACACCGCGTCTTCGCGCCATATCCGTCTTTTTTTCAGTATGATGTTTCATGACGCGCCCTGCCTTTCTCGATATCGGATTCCCGGAAGCTCCTCGCGATCTATTCTGCCGGCGTACGATTTCATTAAACATAGTTCGTCTCTTTTTCTTACGTGTATCGCGGACTAAAAATATAATTATATATAATTATAGAATAATCGAGTCAACGCATCAATATTTTTGCGCGAATATTATTACAAACCCGCGGGCCCAACACAGTCCTCCACTGTGATATCTGCCTTTCTCATATAAAAAAAGCCCATTGATTTCTCAACGGGCTCTCACTCCAAAGATTTCCTACATTTATTCCTCTTCCTCTGTATGCCGCGCTCCGCGCTTCTTCTCCATCAGGATAACCGCGCGGCCCGCGATCGGAGCAATATATCCAGCGCCGCCGTCGACAGCAGGGTCAGCAGCATGGCGAGGCACATCAGAATACTGAATACTCTCTTTTTCATATTGGTTCCTCCCTCGTTTCTTTTCTTATCCGTAAGCTTCAGAACGTTCATCTGCTCCGCGCCGCGTTCACTACACCATCTCTCATCTTGGCAGCTGATTCAGTATATAAAAAAACGCCCGTTTGGGCGGTTTTGGGGACAGATCGTCAATTTTTAGGGAGACAGATCACGGATTGAGACGCTATTCGGGCAGATAGCTCTGCCCATCGTCACAGACGGCGATACCATTATCATAACGCGGTGCTGTAGGCCGTCGAAAAGGCATCACCGAAGGCGCCCCAGATGCCGCCTTCTCTCCCGACAGCCTCCGCGAACTTCCCAGAACTCATGAAGGAGCAATTTGAGCAGATCTGACAAGATAAATCCACGTAAAAAAGAGACTTTAGCCATCAAATGACCAAAGTCTCTTTCTATATCCTGATAAGCTCTTTAGACTCAATAAACCCATTGTTACTCTAACGTCTTCATCGTCGGGAACAACAGCACGTCCCGGATCGCCGCCGAGTCTGTCAGCAGCATGACCATACGGTCGATGCCGAAGCCGATACCGCCTGTAGGCGGCATGCCGATTTCCAACGCGTTGAGGAAATCCTCATCGGTCGTGTTCGCTTCCTCGTCACCCTGCGCCAGCAAAGCTTCCTGCGCCTTAAAGCGCGCTCTCTGGTCGATCGGGTCATTCAGCTCAGAGTACGCGTTCGCCATCTCCCAGCCATTCATGAAGAACTCAAAACGCTCCACGTAATCCGGGTTCTCCGGCTTACGCTTCGTAAGCGGTGAAATCTCGACCGGGTGGTCCATGACAAAAATCGGCTGGATCAGATGCTCCTCGACATATTCCTCGAAGAACAGGTTCAGAATATCGCCCTTCTTATGGCGCTCCTCGAACTCAATGCCGCGCTCCTTCGCGAGCGCTTTCGCTTCCTCGTCTGAGTGAATCTCGTTGAAATCAACATCGGCGTACTTCTTCACCGCGTCGAGCATCGTGATCCTCTCAAAAGGCTTGCCCAGGTCCATCTCAATTCCATTGTAAGTAATCTTCGTCGTGCCCAGAACTTCCTGTGCCACAACGCGATACATATTCTCAGTCAGATCCATCATGCCGTGATAATCCGTGTACGCCTGATACAGCTCCATAAGCGTGAATTCCGGATTGTGTCTCGTGTCGAGACCCTCGTTGCGGAATACGCGGCCGATCTCGTAAACACGCTCCAGACCGCCGACGATCAGTCTCTTCAGATACAGCTCCAGAGAAATTCGCAGCTTGATGTCCTCATCCAAAGCGTTAAAATGCGTCTCAAAAGGTCTGGCCGCCGCGCCGCCCGCGTTCGCCACGAGCATCGGTGTCTCAACCTCCATAAAACCTTGTCCGTCCAGATATCTCCGAATCGCGCTGATGATCTTCGAGCGCTTGATGAAGGTATCCTTCACATCCTCGTTCATGATCAGATCCACGTAGCGCTGACGGTAACGGAGATCCGTATTCGTCAGACCGTGAAACTTCTCGGGCAGAATCTGCAGACTCTTGGAAAGCAGCGTCACGGAAGTCGCGTGAAGCGAAATCTCGCCCATCTTCGTTGTGAAGACAGTTCCGCTGATTCCGGCGATATCTCCGACGTCCATCTTCTTAAAATGTTTGTAGGGCTCCTCGCCCACGGAGTCTCTCGCGACGTAAATCTGTATATTGCCCTTCAGATCCTGTATATTGCAGAAAGAAGCCTTACCCATGACGCGTTTCGCCATGATACGGCCCGCTACCGACACTTCCTGCCCTTCCAGCTCGGAATAGTTATCCTTAATATCCTGGCTGTGCTGTGTCACGTTATATTTCATGATCTCAAAAGGATTCGCTCCCTCTTCGACCAGATTCTGAAGCTTCTCCCGGCGGACCTTGCGCAGCTGGTTAACATCCTGCTGTGGCTCCTCCTGCCCCTTCTTATTCCCGTTCTTCTCCTGCTGTGCCACTCTCGTTCTCCTTAATTTGACCGTTCTATCTTAAGAACTTTATAGCGGATTTCGCCCGCCTGTGTCTCGACCTTAACCGTCTTACCGACCTTGGACCCCATCAGCGCTTTGCCGACCGGCGCTTCATTGGAAATCTTACCCTCAAGGCTGTTCGCTTCTGATGAGCCGACGATCTTAAATGTAAGATCCTCGTCATACTCCAGATCACGCACGACTACCGTGCATCCGAGGTTAATCGTCTTCAGATCAACTTCCTCTTCCACAACGACCTCCGCGTGCTTCAGAAGTTTCTCGATTTCCTCAATTCTCGCCTCTATATCACGCTGCTCGTCCTTAGCGGCGTCGTATTCCGCGTTCTCCGAGAGGTCTCCCTGCTCTCTCGCCTCTTTGATCTTAGCGGCGATTTCCTTGCGTTTGACTACCTTCAGATTCTCAAGCTCGTCCTCGAGTTTCTTGAGTCCTGTATACGTAAGTAAAGTTTTCTTGGCTTCTACTGTTTCTACCATATTAAACGCTCCTCCATACTACCGTTTCCGGTAATCCGCATTGCTTTTCGCAATTACGGTATTATACTCCTCTGACTGCCTTTTGTCAAGGAATACCGCTTACCGCCACTCTGCCATAAGCTTTCGCAGGTCCTCAAAAGTCTCCGCCGCGCAGGCTTTTCGCCTGATTTCGGAAGCTCCGGGAAAACCTGCCGTGTACCACGCCACGTGGCTTCTCATCTCACGGATGCCGGTGTACTCGCCCTTGAGCTCCACCATCATTCCGGCGTGCCGCAGAATCATCGCCTTGACCACCTCAAGACCCGGCTTCGGAAGCCTCTCTCCTGTCTCAAGCCATCGCGCGATCCGCCCGAAAATCCACGGATTCCCCCTCGCGCCTCTGGCGATCATCACGCCGTCGCATCCGGTTTCGGCAAAAAGCTCTTCCGCCTTCTCCGGCGTATTCACGTCGCCGTTTCCGATCACCGGAATCGACACAGCCTCCTTGACTTCGCGGATGATACTCCAATCCGCCTGTCCGGAATAATACTGCTCTCTCGTCCTGCCGTGCACCGCGATAGCGGCCGCCCCGGCGTCCTCCAGAATCTTCGCCGCTTCCACCGCGTTGACGCTCGCGTCGTCAAAACCCTTGCGAATCTTGACGGTGACCGGTTTCTTCGTGGCCTGAACCATGGCCTTGACGATTCGCCCGGCCAGCTCCGGATTTTTCATGAGAGCGGAGCCTTCCCCGTTCTTGACGATCTTAGGTACCGGACAGCCCATGTTTAAATCAATAATGTCAAAAGGACGGTCTTCGAGGCTTCGGACGACCTCTCCGAGAATGTCCGGCTCGGAGCCGAAAAGCTGCAGTGAGACAGGCCGCTCGCCCGGGTCGACTCGAAGCATCGCTTCCGTGTTCCGGTTCCGATACAAAATTCCCTTGGCGCTTACCATCTCCATACAGACAAGTCCCGCGCCGTATTCGCGGCACAGGACGCGGAATGGAAGATCCGTCACGCCCGCCATCGGTCCTAAGATCAACGGCGAGGCGAGTCGTACGTTCCCTATTATCAATTCTTTCATTCTATTTATGCCCTGACCGGATCGCCGGTTCTGGGCTTCCGGTTCTTCTCGTAAATCAGACGCAGTCCTTTCAGTGTCAGGCTGCTGTCATAAATGTCGATCGTATCTGTCTCGTCAACTATGATCTTGCCTAAGCCTCCGGTCGCGACGACCTTCATGTCCGAAAAGCCCGATTCCTCTCTGACCTTGCGGATAATATACTCCGCTGAGCCCACATAGCCATACACAAGCCCGGCCTGCAGCGAGGTAATCGTCTCTTGCGCCAGAATGGATTCCGGCTTCTTAATCTCGAACTCCGGAAGCTTCGCGGCGTCCTCCCACAGCGAGCGAGCCGCCGTGCGGATACCCGGCGCCGTAATGCCGGCGAGGAAGCTGCCATCCTCCGAAACAAGATCATACGTCGTAGCGGTTCCGAAATCAATGACCAGAACCGGCCCGCCGTAAAGCTCATACGCCGCGACCGCGTCCACGATACGATCCGGCCCGATCTCGCGCGGATTAGCCGTCACGATCCGGATTCCCGTCTTCATACCGGGTCCTACCACGATCGGAATCTGGTGCAGATATTTCTGGATTCCCGACACAAGAGAATGCATCAGATCGGGAACAACGGACGAAATGATAACCGCTTCGATCATGACCGGGTCAAAACCCGACTGCTCCAGCATGCTCATCATGCTCATGCCGTATTCATCCGATGTGCGCGCCTGCTTCGTCGTCAGGCGGAATGTGCCCTTCAAAGCGCTGTCCGCGAACAGGCCGAGCACAATATTCGTATTGCCTACATCAATCACTAAGAGCATCTGTCGTCTCTCCTAATACAAATACTTTGTAAAAAAGTTCCAGCGCCCGTAATAAATCGCTTTTGTCTCTCTGGAGCTCGCCGATCTTCAGACGGCTTCCGATATCATCGTAAGACCCGTCCGAGTCCTCACACCGTGTCTCAAAGAAAAGCGTGCCGTCCTCATCGAAATAAAGCGTCAGAATTCCGCCGACGTCCTCGGTAAAGAGCACGCACATAATCTTCAGCTCGTCCTTGATGGATTGGGGAAGGCGCTCGAAATCCTCGTTGAGATAAAACTTCTTATCATAGGCGCTTGCGCCGCAAAGCACTACTTTATCCTGATACATAGCCGCTCCTTATTCGTTATCGCTGCCCAAAGTCGCGACCATGACAGCCTTGATCGTGTGCAGTCTGTTCTCTGCCTGGTCAAACACGAATGAAGCCGAAGACTCGAATACATCCTCTGTTACCTCATTGCCCTTGACAGCCGGCAGGCAGTGCAGGAAAATCGTGCCGGACTTGCCCGTCTTCGCCATCAGCGCTCTGTTGACCTGATACGGCTTCAGCAGGCAGATTCTCTCCTCCGCCTTGTCCTCTTCGCCCATGGACGCCCAGACATCCGTATAAATTACATCGCTTCCATTGACCGCGTCCACGTCATCCGTTACCTTGACACTTCCGCCGGACTGTGCCGCGTAGCCTTCGCACAGGTCTACAAGCTCTTCTGTCGGCCAAAGATCCTTCGGCGCGATGATCGTGAAGTTCAGACCCATCTTCGCGCAGCCGATCATCAGAGAGTTCGCCATATTGTTCCGGCCATCGCCAAGATAAACAAAGTTCACGCCATTCAGATGTCCCAGATTCTCTCTTACCGTCAAAAGATCCGCCAGCACCTGTGTCGGGTGATAGTCATCTGTCAGGCCGTTCCATACCGGAACGCCGCTGCTCTCCGCGAGAATCTCCACGCTTCTGTGCTTAAAGCCGCGGAACTCGATGCCGTCAAACATACGTCCGAGCACGCGCGCCGTGTCCTCGATTGTTTCCTTATGACCAAGCTGAATCTCGTTGCCCGAAAGATATGTCGGGTAACCGCCCTCGTCCAGCGCCGCTACCGTAAAAGCGCATCTCGTTCTCGTCGAAGGTTTCTCGAACAAAAGCGCGATATTCTTGCCTTTGAGGCTTGTTCCCTGGATTCCCTGTTTCTTCTTCATCTTAAGCTCCGCCGCCAAATCGAGCAGATACTCGATTTCCTCGCTGCTGAAGTCTTTCAGTGTCAGAAAATTTCTACCTTTTAAATTTACCATAATGACCGACCCGCTTTCTATCAAACTAACATTTCATTGTTCTATTCACGCTGTTTAATATTCTACTATATTTTACGAAAACATTCAACGAAAAAGACGACTGTCCGAAAACAGCCGCCTTACTCTTAATTCTTCTTGAACCCGCTTACCGGAAAGCGTTACCGCCAATGTCATACGTTCCGCCGCTGCCGGCTCTGAAATACAGGCAATCACCAACGTTGCTCTCACCCGCGAGCGCCGCCCGCGCCGCTTCATAGCAGACATCCGGCGCTCCTGACGCCAGTACTCTCGCGAGTTTGCCGCTCGCTACCGGCGAGAACTGACCCGACTGATAAATAACTCCCTCAATCGTGCCGGCGAAAGAGCCGCTCTTCACGCGGTTCATGATAACCGCGCCGACCGCGAGATCGCCATCGTAATTCGCGCCTGCCTCGCAGAAAAGAATCGCCGCGAGCAGATCCACATCATCCGCCGAGGCGCTTACCGCGCCATTGTTCGTCACGCCCGACGCCGCCTGAGCTTCCGCCGCCTCCTGGGCCGCTGCCGCTTCCTGAGCCGCCTTGGCCGCTTCTTCCTCGGCTTTGATCTCGTCTGTCGTCATGCCGTTTCTCGGCTGAACCTGTACAGACGCGTAAGACGCCGGTATATAATAATTCGCGGTACCGTCCGTTACCTCGTACCAGCCCGAAAGCGTCGCCGTTACCTTATAAGTCTGTCCCGCCGTCGCCACTCCGATCACGCCGGCGTCTTCCGCCGCGGCGTCGAAAAGCTCTGTGTCAGCGTTTACCGTGGCTTCCTTGGCGCATTTCGCTTTCATTACGACTTCCGCTTCTTCACCGAACAAAAGCTTAGACGTCTGAACGTATCCATTCACGTTTCCTGTCCGGATCCATGTCCACTGGCTGTCCGTACTCAACACATCCACCTTCGTGTCGGAGAAAATCTTCCCGACTTCCGCGCTTGCCGTATCCGCGCTGACATACACCGCCGTTTCTGAGGCGATATTCGCCATCGCCCATGTCGCGGCCCCGCTTGCGCTATCTTTAGCTACGCTATCGCTCGACGTGTCGCTTGCCGTAGTTCCGTCCTCCTGGGCCGATAAAGTCAGAAGTGGTCCGGAATCCTTGACGCTTCTGCTGATCACGACCGCGGAATCCTGATTGGATACTGTTCCTGTCGCCGCCACCGGCTCAAAAGCCGTTGAAAGCATCGTCGCTGTCAGAAGCACCGTAATCCCGGCAATTTTTACTGATTTCATAGAACCTCCTGTTATTATTTCCTGCTATTGTAACAGCATTTTTTCTAAATTGATTCAATTATAATTCGTATTTGTTACAATTTTATTAAGATTGTTACGAGGAATATAATAACAGGGTCAAAAGCTTTTGTCAACACTTTTTTGTTTCTTTTTGGTTTACGGATGGTTACGCGGGAATCAACGATTCATCCGCGAACACAAAAAGAGCCCTCCGGGAGGAACATCGTCCCTCCCGAAAAGCCCTATACAAATCTACATAAATCCAACCTAATTTGACTCGCCCGCCCTCTCCCTCTGACGAAACGCTTCATATTCCAATATCGACACGGCGATCGCCGCGTTCAGAGACTCTACCTTGCCGCGCATCGGGATCCGGATCCGGACGTCAGCGGCTTCCGCGGTTTCCCGGCTCAGGCCGTTTCCCTCGTTGCCGATCAGGAAAGCCACGCCGCCGAGATAGGATTCCTCGTAGTAGCGGCGGCTGCCGTCAAGATAAGCCGCGAAGCTCCGGACACCGCTCTTTTTAAGCTCCGCGAGTGTGTCCGTCAGGCTGTCGACGACCGCGAAGGGGACGCGCAGGATCGAGCCCATGCTGCCGCGGACGACTTTGGGATTGTATACGTCGACGCAGCCGCGGTTCAGGATGATACCGGTGATACCGGCGCCTTCGCCGGTCCGGAAGATCGTGCCGAGGTTTCCGGGATCCTGCAGGTTCTCGAGAATCAGGAAATTCGGGTCTTTGATATTCAGGAGCGCGTCAAGACTTGCCTGGCGCTGCCGCGCGACAGCCAGAATGCCCTGCGGCGTCTCCGTGTCGGCGGCGTGGGCGAACACCTTGTCCGTCAGAATTTCCACGGCCGTGTTTCGCGGCAGCCGCGGTTTCTCCTTTGCGAGGAAGGTCTCGCTGACATAAACGGTCTCCAGATCGGCTTCCGGAATTTCCTCAAAAAGCCGCTTTCCCTCCGCCAGAAAGACGCCCTCCCGGTTCCTGGCCGCGGAGGATTTCCGCAGCTGGACCAGTCTTTTTACCTGCTCGTTTTTTACGCTTGTAATCATGTTGTCTCCCGTTTATCAAACCTTGAACCGATAGCCGACGCCCCAGATTGTCTCGATGTACTGCGGATTGGATGTGTCGACCTCGATTTTCTCGCGGATCTTCTTGATATGGACCGTCACGGTCGCGATATCGCCGACCGACTCCATGTCCCAGATTTTGTTGAAAAGCTCTTCCTTCGTGAACACATGATTCGGGTTCGAGGCCAGAAACGTCAGCAGATCGAATTCTTTTGTCGTGAAAGATTTCTCCTCGCCGTTCACCCAGACGCGGCGGGCCGTCTTATCGATCCGGATGCCGCGAATTTCCACGATCTCGTTTTCCTGTTGATTCGTGTTCACGAGCCGCTCGTAGCGGGCCAGATGCGCCTTGACGCGCGCGACCATCTCGCTGGGGCTGAAGGGCTTCGTCATGTAATCATCCGCGCCAAGACCGAGACCGCGGATCTTGTCGATGTCGTCTTTTTTCGCCGATACCATCAAAATCGGCGTGTCGCGGACCTCGCGGATCTGTTTGCAGATCTCGAAGCCATCAACGCCCGGCAGCATCAGATCCAGAATAAAAAAGTCATAGTTGCCTGTCAGCGCTTTTTCGAGGCCTTTCTTACCGTCGGTCTCAATATCCACGGAAAACCCGCTCAGCTCAAGATAGTCTCTCTCCAGCGCGGCGATGCTTTCCTCGTCCTCAATAATAAGAATTTTACTCATTTAACCGGTACCTCCTGATATTTTCTGATGACAAAGCTCATCGTTGTTCCATAACCCTCCCGGCTTGTCGCCCAAATCTTGCCACCGTGATCGTCCACGATTTTCTTGACGATGGAAAGCCCGATCCCGCTTCCGCCCTTGGACGAGCCGCGCGACGCGTCCGTCCGGTAGAAACGGTCAAAAATAAACGGTAGATCCTTCTGGGCGATTCCTTTTCCATTGTCCTCCAGCTCAACCTGTATAAAGTCACCGACATCCTTGACTCTGAGCTGGATGATTCCGTTTTCTTTCTCCATATACTTGATCGAATTGCTGATAATGTTGCTGATGACCCGTCGGAGCTGCTCCGCGTCAGCGATGATGCGCACCTGCGGGTTCACGCTGTTCTCGTACTCCAGCTTGACGTTCTTGGAGTCCAGCTCCAGCTTCAGTTCCTCGGCGCAGTCGTCAAAATACCTCGCCGCGTTAATAATATTGAAGGTGTACGGCACGCGGTTCGTGTCGATCTTCGAGTAAAAAGTCAGCTCATTGATCAGCCAGTCCATCTCGCTTGTTTTGTTGTAGATCGTTCGGATGTAGCGGTCCATTTTCTCCGGCGTGTCGGCGACGCCGTCCATGATGCCCTCCACGTACCCCTTGATGGCGGTCAGCGGCGTTTTCAGGTCATGGGAAATGTTGCTGATCAGCTCTTTATTCTCTTTGTCGTAACGAAGCTTTTCCTCGGCCTGGTCCTTCAGTCTCTGGCGCATCTCCTCGAAATTGACGCAAAGCTCGCCGATCTCGTCTTTGGAATCCGTGCCCTGCATCGTGAAGTCCAGATTTCCTTCCTTAATGTTCTTAGCCGCCGATGTCAGCTTGGTGATCGGATGAATCAGGTATTGATTCAGCCACCAGGAAAGCGTGAACGCCGTAATACAGAGGATCAGCAGGATCATCGTCAGGGTGTCGCGGAGCATGTGCTTCGTCTGCGGGATGATGCTGACGCCGCGCGTGAACACGAATACGCTGCCCGTCGAGCCGTCCGAAAAAGTAAAATCGATCTGCCTCTCAATGGACTGCGACTCGCCTCCCAGATAAAAAGCGGCGGAATTCGACAGCTTCCCGGCGCCGTAGGCCGGCAGAGCCGACGTGTCGATTCCTGTGTCGGACTGGCTGTCGTCATAGACGATCGTGTCGTTTTTTCGTACTACGAGAAAAGAGAACTTCTCCTGGAGATCCGCCTCCGTCTGTGACAGGTAATCGTCCTGGACCAGCTTGTCCGGATCCGAGGAGGCGATTCCCGAAACCTCTTCGTAGACGTTCTCGTTCAACGCGTCCAGAAGGCGGAGCGTATTCGTCAGATCGCTGTACGTGACTCCGCTTATGTCATACCGGCGCTCGATCAGTCGGACCTGATACCGGGTCAGTCCCAGGAACATCACGGTACCCAGCAGAATCGGCACCAGGATCATGACCAGAAAAGCGATTACAAGTCGTGTCTTTAGTTTCATATCAGCCTCACTATTATTTGATTTTCTTAGGCGGCCCCAGAAGCTCTTTGAGTTTCCGTTCCGTATACTTGATGCCGGAACAGTTCCGGGTCTCAATCTCAAAAAGCGCGTGCCCCGACAAATGCTCAGCGATCTGCTCCAGATCCCGGCATCCCGGGTCTGTCGCGTATTTATTGACGATCAGGTCCACTGTCTCGTCGGTCACGACGCATTCGTCTCTGCGCATTCCCATGCGGGCCAACGCGTTCGGCAGTGAATATCGCTGAAAGATTACTTTTTTCTCGTCCATCGTGTACGCCGGAATGTCAATGACCGTGAATCTCGAAAGCAGCGGCGCGCTGATCTCGTTCTTGTCGTTCGCCGTGGCGATCGGGTAGACGCCCCCGGTCGGAATCGCGCATTCCACGTAATTATCCGTAAAGCCGAGGTTATCCAGAAGCGTCAGCAGCACGTCCGCCGGATTGCCGTTCTGGCTGTCGTGATTCGCCTTGTCCAGCTCGTTGATGACAAAAACGATGTTGGAGGTTCCTGCCCTGGCGAACGCTTCCATGACCCGGCCGGGCTTCGCGTTGGAGTAAATACGGGGCGTTCCCGTAAGCGCTTCCGCGTCCTTGACCGTGCTCATGTCCAGAACAGCCCATGGAATGCGGAGAATCCGGGCAACCGCGTACGAAATCTGCGATTTGCCGGTTCCCGCGGGACCGGACAGCAAAAGCCCGTACGAGGGCAGTGTGTGCGTTCGGTTGATCTGGATGATCGTCTCGATTACGCGCTGCTTCACTTCCTCCATCCCGTAAAGCTCCTCGTCCAGAATATGTCTGGCCGCGTACGGGTCAATATCGTCAAAACGCGTGTCCATCCAGCGGATATTGAGTGTCATGCCAAGCGCCCGTTTCGCGTGGCGTCTCTCGTCCGCGGAGATTTCGGAATGCTCGCAGGTATATATGGTGCGCCTCGCCCACTGCTCGATGCCAAGAGGCAGTGTCGCGCCCGCGCAGTCGAGAAAATTCTTGATCATCTTGATATCGGCGAACGGCTCGCTGATTTCCTGCTCTTTAAGCGGCTGTTTCCGAATCGGCGCCGTAAGCAGTCGGTCGACCATAAGCCGCAGAAGCTCGTTCGTCATTCCATCCTTCGTAGAGCTTTCCCCATCGGCGATTCTTACGCCGCTTACGTAAAAAAGCTCCTCTCGTGTCACGCCGCTTAAGATAAGCGGAAGCTTCGCCTCCGCCAGCTTCACGAACAAAGACAGGAAGCGTTTGTCCGCCCCCGCCGCCGTCAAAGCGATTATTTTATCCGTGTTTTCCTCGTATTTAAAAACAACGCCTCGCTCCGGGTTCGCGAACCCGCCCGAAAGCTCCTTGGGATGTTTCTTCGCGATCGCGGGCGGCAGGTTCAGACTCAGCAGCGCGACCATCATGCCGGCTCCTTCACCTAAACGTACCGCGCGCGCATTGTCCCAAGTCGGGCACGAGCCGTATCCGCCGCTGTTGTCAGGCATCGCGAGTCCCAATGTCACGAGAAGATCAAAAATCTCGTCCGCGTCCTTCTCCTTCACGCCGTCCTTCAGTTCTTTCGCGTTCTCCTGCCAGAATGAGACAAGTCCCTCTTCCAAAAAATCGCTCATGTCATCCGGCAGACGTTTATGGTATTCCTTAAGGAACGCGTTCACACCCTGAATCGCCTCGTCCTTCGAAAACCGCGCCTCATCGCCCATACCGCGCCACCTCTCTTTGTTTTTCAGTATATCGCGAATGTGATTTTAGCGCAATGCCATAAAAAAGGCTTCGCTGAACAATCTTGTCAGCGAAGCCTTGTAAATACGCGCTTTAAGTCAGCTTATTCAGCTGCCGCGGCCTTCAGGAGATCAACCTTGTCAAGCTTCTCCCACGGAAGATCCAGATCCTTGCGGCCGAAGTGACCGTAAGCCGCTGTCTGCTTGTAGATCGGACGGCGAAGATCCAGCATCGCGATGATGCCGGCCGGGCGAAGATCGAAGTTCTCTCTTACGATCTTGGACAGCTTCTCGCTGGAAATCTTACCGGTTCCGAAAGTGTCAATCGCGACAGAGGTCGGATGCGCGACACCGATCGCGTAGGAAAGCTGAACCTCGCACTTGTCCGCGAGTCCCGCCGCCACGATGTTCTTCGCGACATAACGAGCAGCGTAAGCCGCGGAACGGTCAACCTTCGTGCAATCCTTGCCGGAGAAAGCGCCGCCGCCGTGACGAGCCATACCACCGTAGGTGTCGACGATGATCTTACGTCCCGTAAGACCGCTGTCACCGCTTGGTCCGCCGATTACGAAGCGTCCTGTCGGATTGATGAAGTACTTGGTGTTCTCGTCGACCATATCCTTCGGAAGGATCGGGTCAAAGACATATTTCTTGATATCGCTGTGGATCTGCTCCTGCGATACCTTCTCGTCATGCTGCGTGGAAAGCACGACCGCGTCAAGACGCGTCGGTCTGCCGTTCTCGTCATACTCGACCGTTACCTGTGATTTCCCGTCCGGGCGCAGGTAATCGAGCGTTCCATCCTTGCGGACCTTCGTAAGCTGACGGACAAGCTGATGCGCGAGAGAAATCGGATACGGCATGTATTCCGGTGTCTCGTTCGTCGCGTAACCGAACATCATACCCTGATCCCCGGCGCCGATCTCATTCTTATCCGCGTCGCTCATCTCGTTCTCCTTCGCCTCAAGAGCCTTATCGACTCCCATGGCGATGTCGGTGGACTGCTCGTCAAGAGATACCAGCACGCCGCAGGTATCGCAGTCAAAGCCATATTTCGCGCGGGTGTAACCGATATCGCGAATCGTGTCTCGGACAATCTTCTGAATGTCCACATACGCGTTCGTCGTAATTTCTCCCATTACCATAACAAGTCCCGTAGTTGTGCAAGTCTCGCACGCGACACGGCTCATAGGATCCTTCTCCATAAGAGCGTCAAGGATCGCGTCCGAAATCTGGTCGCACATCTTATCGGGATGCCCTTCCGTAACGGATTCTGAAGTAAACAGTGATCTTTCCATTTCTTAATTCCTTCTTTCTTGATTCGTTGCCTCAAAACAGTGACCATACAGATAAGAATATCCCGCCAGGCATCTAATCAAGATCCGCGCGTTCATACTATTATTCTGTATTAAAAAAGCCCGCCAAAAAGCGGACTCATTAAAAAATAAAGTAATGAATCCCTCTTATTGTTCGATTTCTCGCTCAGGTAGGCACCTTCCTCAAAAGAGGGGTTGCCGTGGTTTCACAGATCCTCTGTACCTCCGCCACTCTGAATAAAAGGGGGTATTTCAAGTTCTATTAAATTTATCCTGCAGGATTCATCACCTACCGGACTATCATACTACGCGAAAACGAATCGCGCAACCTCTAACTTACTTTCAATCTGAATTTCTGTATTTCTTTCTCGTCCGAGACCTTCTCAATTACCGCGCCCAGGCTCGCGAGCTTCATGTTAAAGTCCTCATAGCCTCTCTCAATATAGACGATGTCATCGATCACGCTGACGCCGTCCGCCGCGATCGCCGCGATAACAAGCGCCGCTCCGGCCCGAAGATCCGGCGCGCTGACACTGGTGCCCATATAACGCTCAATACCATTGATGATCGCCGTGTTGCTCTCGACCTTGATATCGGCTCCCATGCGGGCAAGCTCGTCCACATATTTAAATCGATTCTCGAAAATTGTCTCCGTTACGATGCTTGTGCCTTCGCAAAGTGCCAGCACGACCGAGATCTGCGGCTGCATATCCGTCGGGAAACCGGGATAAGCAAGTGTCGTGACCTGTGTGTGCCGGAGTTTTCCGGAAGCGATCACGCGCACCGCGTCATCAAATTCCTCAATCTCACAGCCGATCTCAAGGAGCTTGGAAGTAATCGCCTCCAAATGCTTCGGAATCACGTTCTTGACCGTGATATCTCCCCGCGTAGCCGCGGCCGCGGCCATAAACGTCCCGGCCTCGATCTGATCGGGAATAATAGAATACTCGGATTTATGAAGTCTCTCAACGCCCTTGACGCGGATCACGTCCGTGCCGGCGCCCTTAATGTTCGCTCCCATGCTGTTCAGGAAGTTCGCCACATCGACAACATGCGGTTCCTTCGCCGCGTTCTCGATTGTCGTGCCGCCCTTCGCCATAACCGCCGCCATCATAACATTGATCGTGGCGCCTACACTGATCTTGTCCAAATAAATATGTCCGCCGCGAAGCTCCTCCGCCTCGGCGATTACCGCGCCATGCTGAAGATCGACGTTCGCTCCCAGCGCCCGGAAGCCCTTGATATGGAGATCGATCGGTCTGCTGCCGATATTGCAGCCGCCCGGAAGCGCGACTTCCGCGTGGCCATATTTCCCTAATAACGCGCCCAAAAGGTAATAGGACGCCCGTATCTTCTTAATGAACTCCTGCTCAAGGCAGAAGGAATGAATAGTAGAGCCATTTATCTTAACTGTATGACGGTCCACCCGGATCACAGTAGCGCCGATATCCTGAATCGCCTGTAAAAGCACGTTCGTATCGCGCACGTCCGGCATATTCTCAATCAGAACTGTTTCGTCCGACATGATCGCCGCCGCGAGAATCGCTAACGCCGCGTTCTTCGCTCCGCCGATCTCGACCTCTCCCTTAAGCGGGTTTCCGCCTTTAACAACGTATTGTTCCATTTGACACCTCACGCTTTTTCCACATACAACAAAAACATTATACCATATTTCCGACCATTGTAAATAGCCCGGCTTTCATTCGTAATCTTTTTGTAATATTTACCCAGACATTTCGATTTTAAGCGGCCATATACCCGCGTTTTTTTAGGTTTCGGCGCGTCCGCCGTCAAAAGCGTTGTCAATCCTGACGGTTTTTCGAAACGCCGCGGCGGATCGCGTCCGCTCCGTATTTTCCCCGGATTTCCTCGACCGCGCTCGCGAGCCTGTCTCTTTTGGCGTCTTCAGCGTCCCGGAACAGGCTGATCTGAACCGGCTCCCCTTCCTCACTCAGCTTCGACGCGCGAATTCCCAGAAGCCGGATGGGACGTCCGTCCCATAAATCTTTAAAAAGCTCCAAACTTTGCCGGTAAAGCGCTCCCGCGGCCGCCGTTGACTCCATAAGCTGACTCTGGTGAGAGGCTTCCGTGAAATCGCTGTATTTAATCTCGACACTTACCATACCCGCCGTCTGCCGGGACACTCTTAATCTTTTGGACACGCTCTCCGCGAGAGAGCGCAGAACCTTCGCCGCCTCTTCTTCCGAGCGCGCGTCCTTCGAGAGCGTGACGGAATTCCCGACGCCTTTCGCCCTCGGCCGGACCGCCTCTACCGACCGGTCGTCAATCCCGTTGGCGTATTCCCAGAGGATCCGACCATGCTTTTTCAGATGAAGCTCCAGAATTTTCACATCCGATTTCGCCAGATCCCCAATCGTCTCAATACCCAGTTTACGCAGCGCCGCCGCGGAAGCTTTGCCGGCCATATACAGCTCTCCTACCGGAAGCGGCCACATTTTATCCCGGATTTCTTCGGGCCAGAGCGTATGTACCTTGTTCGGCTTCTCGAAGTCAGACGCCATCTTCGCCAGCACTTTGCGGGAGGAAATTCCGATATTGACCGTGTATCCGAACTCGTTTGCGATCCGCGCGCCGATTTCTATCGCGAGCGCCTCCGGCGAAGCGTATCCCCGGACAGCCTCTGTCACGTCCAGAAAGCACTCATCCACGCTGAGCTGCTCCAGAATACTCGAGTACGTCCGCAGAAGCTTCATTAACTCTACGGAACGCTTATGATACAGAACGTGATCCGGGGGAGCGGTCACCAGAAACGGGCACTTCTTCAGCGCGTCGGTCAACGGCTCGCCTGTGTGAATCCCGTATTTCGCGGCGGGGATGGATTTAGCCAGCACCACACCGTGACGTTTCTCACGATCCCCGTTAATTACGGAAGGAACCTCGCGAAGATCCCGCGAGGCTCCCTCTTGTAAACGTTGTACCGCTGTCCAGCTCAGGAAAGCGGAATTCACGTCGATATGAAAAATAATTCTTTCTCTGTTCATTGGCCTCACCCAACGTCTTTATAGTTGAATCATCTAAGCCGCGTGCCGCGGTTTATTTCTTCACGCTGAAACCAAATTTGCCCAGCTTCTTCCCCAGCCCGTAATACTCACCATGGGAATACACTAATGGATTCGCCTTCGCCAGGTCGAACCGGCCGGACGCGTCCATGTAATCCGTATCGCAGTGCGTGGAGACGACCTCCGCCACGAACATGTCATGACTGCCCAGCTCCGTAATGGATTTCACCCGACACTCGATATTAACCGGGCACTCACCGACCATCGGCGCTTTCACGACAGAGGCCGGAACCTTCGTCAGGCCGCAAGTCTTCCATTTATCCACGTCGCGCCCGGAGCGTACACCGCAGAAATCCACGGTCTTTACCAGCGCTTCCGTTGTCAGATTGACAACGAACTCTCCTGTTTCCGCGATCATGTCCCGAGAAAAGCGTCCCTTGCGAACGGAAATACTCAGGCACGGCGGTTCCGAGCAGACCGTTCCGACCCACGCTACCGTAAGAATGTTATCGTTCCCCTTACCATCCGTCACGCTTACCAGAACCGCGGGAACCGGATACAGAAGATTTCCGGGTTTCCAGGTCGTTTTGGCGGAAACGCCGCGCGGAACCGCTTTAACGATTCTGTCCGTCTTCGCGTTTCTGTCGGTTCTGTCCATCTTCGCGCTTTTAAATGATTTGTCTTTTCGCTCAATTTTACCATATTTATCCGACTTACCGTACTTATCAGTCTTACTGTATTTATCGGACTTACCAAATCTATCCGTCTTACCATATTTATCCGTCTTGTCGAATTTATCCGACTTGCCGAACCTATCTGACTTACCGTACTTATCCGACTTGCCGTATTTATCCGACTTGCCATATTTATCGGTTTTACCATATTTATCGGTCTTACCGAATCGATCGGATTTGCCCGCTTTATCACTTTTATATCGCTTATCGCTTTCCCATTTGTGACTCTCGCGTTTGTCGCTCCCGTGTTGGCCGCCTTCGCGCTTTTCCCTCATTCTATTCCTCATTTCCGCGGGCTTACTGCTGAAGCCCGACAATGAACGCCGGAATCAGCTGCTTCTTGCGGGACACGACTCCCTTAAGAACCGCCGCGTGATCCACGACCTTCTGATCAAAAGACTCCTCCACCAGAGCGTTCGCGCCGTTTCCGACACAGAGCAGCTCCGTCGACTCATCCAGAATATTCGTCAGCATAAAGAACAGCATCAGACCGTCGTTCGCTCCCAGAAGCGTTTCCATATACGGAACCAGCTTATCCTTAAGCGCTTCCAACTCGTCGGCGTTCATGGAATTGATCTGGCCGACGCCGAATTTCTCGTCGCCTACCGTAAACTCCTTATAATCCTGATGGAAAATCTCTTCCGGTTTCTTGCGGCGCAGGTTGCTGCCCGCCTTGAACATCTCCGACGCCATCTTCACAGGCTCGACCCCGGCGATCTTCGCCAGAGCCTCCGCCGCCGCCTTATCAGCTTCCGTGCAGGTAGGAGATCGGAAAAGCAGCGTGTCCGAAATGATCGCGCTGCACAAAAGCCCGGCGATTTTCTTCGGAATCTCGACACCTTGTTCCTTATACATTTGATACATTATCGTCGCCGTGCAGCCTACCGGCTGATTGCGGAAAAAGACCGGCGAAATCGTCTCCAGACTTCCCAGTCTGTGATGATCGATGACCTCCAGGATCTCCGCTTCGTCGATGCCGTCGACCGCCTGGCTCTTCTCGTTATGGTCAACCAGGATGATCTGCTTCCGGTTGTTGTTGATCAATCTCCGTCTGGATATCATGCCGACATACTCGCCCTGATCCAAAATCGGGAAGTTTCTGTAACGCTTCTTCGCCATCGTGTCCTTCAGATCGTCCACATAATCATCCATCGTGAACGTAATCAGGTTCTTATGACGCATAAAAAACTTGACCGGTATACTCTGATTGATCAGGCGCGCCGCGGAAAAAGTATCATGCGGAGTCGTAATGATTACGCACTGGCGTTCCTCCGCCATCTTGACGATTGTGCCCGCGACCTTCGCGCCGTCGCAGATTACAAGACAGCTGGCCTTCATTTCCAGCGCGCAAAGCTGCGACTCATACCGGTTGCCGAGAATGACCAGATCGTCATCCTCCATGTAGTCCTCCATCAGATCCGGGCTTCCCGCCCCGATTAATACCTTGCCCTTCACGAAATAACCGTGCGCGTTGCCGGTCAGTATCGTGCCGTCAAGTGTTTCCAGGATATTCTTGTACTGTGTTCTCGCCATGGCGAGAACCGTGCTGTCATACACGTCCATATAAGAAGTCGCGATATCTTCCGTCGTGATCAGACCCTCAAGCTTCTTCTCCTTAAGAATCGGCAGGGTCACGACATCGAGCTTCTTCATAAGAGCCCATGCCTTCTTAATAGAAATATTGCTCTTAACGCCTCTTAATTTATCCACGTCAACATCCCGGACCTGCGTGCGCACATCCGCCAGGCATTCCGGCGGGTCCATCTTAAAATGGCTGAGCACGAAGCGCGTTTCCTCGTTGATCCGGCCCGCGCGTCTGGCCTCGTAACGGCCGGACGTTGTCTTATTCTTCAGATAAGCGTACGCGATCGCCGAACAGATTGAGTCCGTGTCCGGATTCTTGTGACCGATGATATATACCGTTTTATCTTCTTCCATTCCATCACTCCCTTTTTAAAGAATGCCATTTTTTTCAAAATTCGTCAATAGCGCGCCGATAATTCCTTTCCCTTTTATATGTTTTTGTGTTATACTAACTTCGATATCCCGTCACGACATCGCGGCGGGCCAATGATGATCGTGGGAGAGGTGTGTAGCATGAGTGAAGAAACAGAAGTAAAACAAGAAGTAACCCCAGCGGAGCAATCCGGCTCAATGGCCGATTTTGAGGACAGGCTTGATCCGGATAAGTTCGACGCGCCGGTATGGGATAAGTTCCATGAGATGATGGAGAAGAAGGAAGTTTTCACCGTCACCGTCAAGGGAGTCGTAAATGGCGGTCTGGTCGCTTACGTGGATGATATCAGGGCTTTTATTCCGAAGTCCCATGTCGCGCGTAACCGGGTAGACGATCTCAACCCGTTCCTGGGCAAGGAGCTGGAAGTTCGGATCATTGAGTCGGAGCAGGCCGGCAAGAAGCTGATTCTCTCCGCCAGAGAGGTAATCCGCGACAGAGATCGCAAGAACCGCGAGGACGCTGTTAATTCCGTATCCGTAGGAACCGTTACGACCGGCAAGGTCGAGACTCTTCAGCCTTACGGAGCTTTTGTCCGTCTGGAGAATGGTCTTTCCGGACTTGTTCATGTTTCACAGATTTCCACGAAGCGTGTCAAGACTCCCGCGGACGTTCTGAAAGTCGGCGACGAGGTCAATGTCAAGGTCATCGCTGTCAAGGACGGCAAGCTCAGCCTCAGCATGAAGGCTCTTCTTGAGAAGGACGGCGGACAGGAAGAATACCATGAGCGTGAGAAGATCGTGCTTCCGAAGACGGAGAAGCTCTCCACGAACCTTGGTGACTTACTGAAGGACATCAAATTATAAAATCTTCACAAGATAATAAATACCGGCTGGACATTCGGGAATTCCCGATGCCGGCCGGCTTTATTATATTATTCGCTTATTTGCCCTGAATCCGCCTGTTCAGGCGCTCCCTTGGGCTCTTCGGCCCGCGCCTCCTGCTGCTCCTCGAGGCATTTGAGAATCGCTTCGTTCAGCTTCAGCATCCTCTCATCAAGCTGTGAGACCATCTTCGCGCACTCGCGCAGGTCCTGACTGATATAATCCGGCGCGTTTCCTTCGAACTTATAATAAATCTTATGCTCCAGACTCGCCCAGAAATCCATGGCGATCGTTCGGATCTGTATCTCTACCTTCGTGTCAACAACACTGTCCGAGAGAAAAATCGGCACAGATATAATCATGTGATAGCTCTTGTAGCCGCTTTCTTTCGGATTCTTAATATAGTCCTTGATCGACAGGACTTTCAGATCGCTCTGCTTACCGATCATCTCAGCCATACTGTAAATATCCGACGTAAAAGAGCAGATGATCCGTATTCCCGCGATATCATTGACATACTTCACCATATTGTCAATGGTTGTGTCATGTCCCTGCTTGCGCAGTTTCTTCACGATGCTCTCCGGCGTCTTGATCCGGGTCTTGATGTGCTCGATCGGATTGTATTTGTGAACATGCTGAAACTCATCGTTCAGGATATCCAGTTTCGTACCGACCTCTTTAAGCGCCGCGTTGTATAGAAAAATCAGAGTTTTCCAGCTATCTACCTGGTTCTCCTCGCTGTACTGTTTTAAAATATTCTCCATTTCTGTTTCTCTGTTTCGTTCCCCCATAATAAATTCCCGGCTTTCCTGACCTTACCGCCGTAAGGCCGATTAATCGCGGAACTTCACTCCGCCTTCAATAGACATGGAATCCACTATCGCGAGTGACTCGATGCGCACGCCCATCTCGTTTCTCAGGTATTTGCCGCCTTCCTGAAATCCCTTCTCAATCACGATACCCGCGCCGACAAGCTTCGCTCCGGCCTGGTTCACGATTTCCACAAGTCCCATGAGCGCTTTCCCGTTCGCGAGGAAATCATCAATCAAAAGCACCTTGTCATCCGCTGTCAGGAAATCCTTGGACACAATAATATCATAGGTCGTGCCATGCGTGTACGACTCTACCTGTGTCGTGTAAACAGGTCCCGCGATATTCTTCGTCTTCGACTTCTTCGCGAACACTACAGGCACGTGGAAAAACTGAGCCGTAATACACGCGATGCCGATTCCGGACGCCTCAATCGTCAGAATCTTCGTGATTTCCTCTCCTTCATATCTCCGTTTGAACTCCCGGCCGATCTCCTCGATCAGCGGAATATCCATCTGATGGTTCAGAAAAGAATCCACCTTGAGCACATTGCCTTCCCTGATTACTCCATCCTTCATAATACGTTCTTTCAGAATGTCCATTACCGCGTCCTCCATAATTAATTGTCAAATCGACGTGCCGCCGACCGCGCCCGTTAATACCTCTTGATTCTGTCTCCGCCCCTGTCCAGCTTATAATTCTTCGTTGTCAGGAACTGAAACACAACGCAAATGACGGCCGCCACCGCCGGAATCGCGTACTGACCCAAAACTCCGCTCACGACCGCGAGCGCCGCGATACTCTGCCCCGCCAGAACGCCGCCGTAAACACCGGTCGTAATGATTACGATCTGCTTGATAAAAATCACTCCCAGAATCGCCAGCGCCAGTCCGACCAGCGCGCTGATCAGGAGCATGGTGTTTGTCTCCGCGCCAAGCAAATTCGTCACAAACAGGCCCAAAACAAAGCCATAGACCCAGCAAATGACAAAAACGCCGAACACGTAAATCTGATACGCCAGCACCGCGACAAGGAGTCCGATAATAATCGCGATCAAGGCCGCCATAAGCGTGTTGTCGATAAATCTCTGGGCAATCCATACGCCCAGCGCGATACCGGCTGAAAAGCCGACCAGAGTAACCCAGATTTTCAACAGGCGATAGCCTAAAAGTCCCGTTAAAAGAGCGACTACAAGCAACGTAATAAGTATGGGAATACTTTGATTCTGTGTAATATTATTATAATTTGCCAGAAACTGATCAATACTCAGGTTTTGAAACATAAATAAGCCTTCCTTTCATTAAGCGCTCAGTGTTCTTGCTGCCCGCGACCGCGCGCCGCTTTAAAGATTATATCATATTTTAAAGCAAGGTTATAGATAAATCATGGTATAATACAAAATAACGTAATGAAAACGTCCCAAATCAAAAAGCTTTTCGCTCGGAGGTATACTATGAACTACAGAATCCGTGTCTGTTATGACGGAACCCGTTACCACGGCTGGCAGAAACAGGGTAATTCCGAAAACACCATTCAGGGCCGTCTTGAAAATGTGCTGTCACGCGCCGCGGGACGCCCGGTCGAGGTCATCGGGGCGGGTCGCACGGACGCGGGTGTTCACGCGCTCGGTCAGACCGCCAATTTCCATCTCGACACGGATCTCTCTCCGGAAGAGCTTCAGACGTATCTGAACACATATCTTCCCGAGGATATCGGCGTCTCCGATATAGAGATGGTTCCCGAGCGTTTTCACAGCCGATACAGCGCTCATTCCAAAATCTACCGCTATGTCATCAGTAAAGATAAAGCCGTCAATATTTTCGAACGTAAAACCATGTGGGCCTACTATGAGACCGACCTTGCGGCGGGCGCGCCTTTTAAAACACTCAATCTGCCCGCTATGAGAGCCGCGGCTTCCTGCCTGATCGGAAAACATGATTTCCGATGCTTCTGCGGCAATAAACATTTTAAGAAATCGACCGCGCGGACCATTTGCCGGATCGATATCGAGGAAAGCGCTTCCACACTCGCCTTCACGTACGAGGGCGATGGCTTCCTTCCTTATATGGTACGTATTATGACCGGCACACTGCTCGAGATCGGAAACGGCAGCCGCTCTCCCGAAAGCGTTCGCGCGATTCTGGAGTCCGGTCTCCGCGAAGAAGCCGGCATGATGGTTCCCGCCCGTGGCCTTACTCTCGTCCGCGTGAATTACGACTGACGCCACGGATCTCAGTCATTGCCCGCTTCCGTGAGCTCCTTGCCGGTAATCTCCTCTACCTCCAGCTTCAGCATATGAAGCTCGTCGAATAACCAGTCCGAGTACCTGTTGATCGTTTTCTTACCATAACGCGAAAGCAGCGCGTTCATCGCCCTGACCTGCTCGTCTTTGTCCTCAACGAGCGAGATCCGGCCCTTCCCCGCCACGCTCTGGTATTTCATCCGGCAGTGAATCGTTTTGCTGGGAAGTTCCTCAAACCAGCTGGCGGAAAAGCCCGCTTTGTCGTTGTCGCGGATCAGCTCCAGTTTACGTCCATCTCTGGTGCAGTGCAGATAAATCGTGACGAGGTCTCCCTCTCTTATAACGCCAAAGTTCATTGGCACAACATATGGATATTCCCCATCCATGAGTCCCAACTGTATTACATCGCATTTCGAGAGATATTCCATGATCTTTTCGAGATCTTTTGTAATCGTCGGATGATGAATCATCGTTCTTCCTCCTGTCATAAAACCAAATTTATATTATTATATCCCCCTTAGCGTAATTTAGCAATAATCCCCTGAAAACAGGGCTTTTAGGACTTTTCCAATGTATACAAAAAAACAATTTTGAATTAAAAATAATTCTGGCCGTAAGCCCTTTTCTATCATTTTCCAATGTGCTATGATATGGTATCATGTTGTGAAATTGATAACACACTGCTTTAATCTATTTTTTATTTATTCATACGTATCTTTCATTATAAGGAGGAATTACATCATGGAAAAAGGCAAGAAAATCAGTATCCTCGGCGCTGGCAACGTAGGCTCCTCAATAGCTTTCTCACTGGCTATTCAAGGTCTGGCGTCCGAGATCGTTCTTGTTGACATCAACCGCGACAAGGCAATCGGAGAAGCGATGGACATCTATCAGGGAACCGCTATTTGCCCGCCGGTCAACATTATCGCCGGTGATTACAAGGACATGGCAGGCTCTGACATCGTAGTCGTTACTCTTGGTTCCGCTCGTAAGCCGGGCCAGACGCGCATCGATCTCGCGCAGGGCAACATCAATATCATCAAGAGCGTTATTCCTGAGGCGGTTAAGAACGCTCCGGAAGCGATCTATGTTGTCGTCAGCAACCCTGTCGACATCGTTACTTACACAATGCTGAAGATTTCCGGTCTCCCTGAGTCCCAGATCTTCGCGTCCGGCACACTTCTTGACACGATTCGTCTTCGCGCGGCGATCGCCAAGAACGTCGGCGTTAACCCTAAATGCGTGCACGCTTATGTATTCGGCGAGCATGGTGACAGCTCCATGATTCCCTGGTCGCTTACAAGCATCAGCGGTATCCCTCTGGACGAGTACACCTCCAGCGAGCGCTTCAAACAGAGTGATTATGTCGCTCCCGACCGCTCCGCTTTACTGCAGGATGTCCGCACATCAGGGGCCAAGGTCATCAAGCTCAAGGGCGCTACCTTCTACGCGATCGCGATCACCGCTTCACACATCTGCGAGTGCATCCTCCGCGACACGAAGTCCGTCCTGACGCTTTCCACGATGATGCACGGCGAGTATGGCATCGAGGACGTATGCCTCAGCCTTCCGACTGTTGTCGGCGCTTCCGGCATCACGAATATCATGGCTCCGAAGCTTCCCGATAATGAAGTCGCGGAAGTTGTTAAGAGCGCGAACGCTCTTAAAGAAGTCATCGGCTCTCTTTCTATATAATATAGGATCGTCAATAAATATTCCGGCGGGCGCGCGAGCGTCTGCCGGTTTTTTAATATGTTGCGCGACGCTTAAATAAATGCTATGATTGTTGCAACAGCTGTTCATATTTCAAGGAGGGGTCTTATGTTTTTTTTACTTCCGGGACTGTCGATTCTTTTGATTTATTTCCTGGCGGCGATTCTGCCCGCGGTCTTTCTGATGCGTTATATTTATAACGCCGACAAGATTGAGAAAGAACCGCCTTCACTGCTGCTTTCTCTGGTATTCTGCGGCGTTGGCGCCGCGTTGGTGGCAATTGTGCTCGAGTCGATCGGCGGCAAGATCCTGTCCGCGCTTGTCAGCTCCAATAATCAGTTTTATACCGTACTGTGGGCTTTTCTTGTGGTCGCAGTCGTCGAGGAAGGCGCGAAGTTCCTCTTTCTGAAGCTTCGGACCTGGAACGACCCAAATTTCAACTATCGCTTTGACGGTGTTGTGTACGCCGTGTTCGTGTCGCTCGGCTTCGCGGCCTTCGAGAACATCGGTTACGTGTTCGGCTACGGGCTTTCCGTCGCTTTTCCGCGCGCGTTCCTGGCGATTCCCGGGCATATGGGCTTCGCGGTATTCATGGGCTCCTTCTATGGACGCGCTAAGATGTTCGACGACTATGGCAACCGCTTCGCGAAGAACGCGAACCTGATTGCGGGCTACCTGATCGCAGTTCTGCTGCACGGCTTCTACGATACATGCGCCTCTTCCGGCAACGTGCTTTCCACGGTTTTATTCATCGCGTTCGTCATTATTATGTATATTGTGGTGATACGCCGCGTGAAGACGGACAGCGCCAATGACCGCCCTATCTGATAAGTCAGAAACTTGTTAAATACCTATTGCCATTTTTCGTCTCCTCAGTTAAAATAGTCTGGTAAGGAGACATAGCTCAGCTGGGAGAGCATTTGCTTGACGTGTAGAGGGTCGCAGGTTCGAGTCCTGTTGTCTCCATATTAAAAGAGCTGTGAATAATGAGAAATCGTTATTCACAGCTCTTTTATCTTCTTACAATCTCGAATTTTACAATTTTTCTATTTATATGATTTTTCAAAAATTTCCAGATAATCATCATCTGTAAGTAGAATCGGATCCGCCATTATATCTCCTCCAAGCACTTCATGAAGCCGTTTTGGATACAATTTTAATTCTTCCTTGCTTATTCCTTCGTCACTCATCTTAAGTTCGGCGCAGCCAACCACGGAAATCAACTTTTCGAGAGCTTCGATAAAATCCTGACTGGAACTGGGATTACGAACTCCCATCGCCTTCGCCATTTTAATCATCGCTTCTTCCGCGACACCTCGTTTCGCGAAAAAGCTATAGTACTCCTTTGCGATCATAATCAACCCCGCGCCATGGATAAGCTTAGGATGATAGCTCCCCATTACATGCTCCATAGTATGTTCCGATGTACATAACATATAATAAGCCGCAAGAGAGCTGGCCAAGGCCATGTTCGCTCTCGCTTCTTTATTTGTCCCATCCTTGTACGCGATCGGCAAATATTGTGAAATCAGTTCTATTGCTTTAAGCGCGAACATTTCTCCCATCATATGCTCATTTTTATTAATCATACTTTCAGTCGCGTGAAAAAGCGCGTCCATTCCTTGATAAGCAGTGTATCGAGGCGTTATACTCATCATTAAATCGGAGTCAACTACAGAGATTGATGGAAACATTGATGGAAAGAAAATCCCTGTTTTTTCGTTTATATCATCATCTGAAATAACTGCCGCTTTATCCACTTCGCTTCCCGTTCCCGCGGACGTTGTAATCGCGATAATTGGTATTGCCGGATATTTTGGCGCTTTCTTTCCACCCAGCCGACTTAAACTATAATCCCATATATCTCCTTCATTACGAACCATAAGCGCTATACATTTACCACAATCCATTACTGACCCGCCGCCAAGCGCGACAACAAAATCACATTTGTTCACTCTGGCCATTAGCGCTCCACTCATTACATTTTCCCTTGAGGGATTAGGTCTGACCTGATCAAACACTACATATTCTTTATTGGCGCGCTCTAATTGCTTCTCCAAACAAGAAAGATAGCCATATTTTTTCGCGGACTGACCAGCAGAAATAACAATAAGCGCCTTATTGCCCGGTAATTCTTCTTCATGTAGACGAGAAATCTGGCCCGGTCCATAAAGAACTTTCGCGGGCATATAAAAACTAAATTGGTTCATCAAATATACTCCATTTTCTCATTAAATTTTCAATTCTGAATAGTTGATCTTTTCTTTTAATTTTTCCGATCTCATTCTAATGACCATCTATATTATAGTATTTTAAGTTATATCAAACTAAATCCAACTTTATTCCTTTGTCACGGAGTAGTTTAACCCATTCTTCAGATAATTTTTTATCACTAATAATTCGATCAAAACAATCCACATCCGTTAAAAAGCACGGTTTAATTACGCCAAATTTACTCGAGTCAGCCAATAATACTCTCTCCGCGCCTGACTCAATAATGGCTTGCTTAATTCCCACTTCATAATTATACATACACGTTACGCCCATTTTCTCACTAATGCCTGCCGCTGACGAAAAAACTTTCGTCGCTCTAGTATTTTGAATTAACTTAATATTTTCAGGTGACTCGAACAATGTAGTGTCCGGATGATAATATCCTCCACCAAAAATGATTGAAATGTTCTTGTTATAACAAATTTTATTCAGAATATTTAAATTACACGTAAGAATTGTTATTTTTATGTTTTTGTCAATATGATCTGTCATAAACTCAACTGTCGATCCATTATCAATAATAATACAGTCATCTGGTTGAATAAGAGATGCCGCGTACCTTCCGATTCTTTCTTTTTCCTTCATATTAACAGTTGACGCCTCTGACAAGAAATAATCATTTGTTCTTTCTCCTATTGCCAGATATTCCGTGTTTAATACAGCGGCTCCCGGGATATCAAGAATAATCCCTTGCTCTTTCAATGAGTTTAAATCTCTTCTCACAGTCATTTCTGAAACATTTAACATTTCAGCCAGTTCAGGAATTGACGCTCCATTTTTTAATTTCAAAAATTCTATAAGGTCTTTTATTCTTTCATCCTTTTTCCCCATAATAACACCTCGTTCTTCAATATTAATATTTTTTGGTAATTATATCACATTTTCACGTTTTAAAAATATTGATTTAGCGAAATGTTGTTTTACGCGTTTTAAAATTTTTTCTACTGTGAAACCATATTTTTCAAACAATAGAATGGCCGGAGCGGACGCTCCAAAAGTGTCCATCGTAATGTAACATCCTTTTATTCCTACCAATCTTCCCCATGATATACTGCTGCCAGCTTCAATAACCACTCGATTTTCCACAGTTTCGGGCAATACAAATTGTTTATATGACAAACTCTGTTGTTCGAACAGTTCCACGCAAGGCATACTTACCACTCGTGTTGAAATTTGTTCTGATTCTAACATTTTTGCCGTGTCAATCGCTAATCCTACTTCTGACCCTGTCGCTATAAAAATCATGTCTATATTCGCGTTCATCTCTTTTTTTATAATATATCCACCTTTAAGCGCCATTTTACTTGAATTGTTCAACACGGGCAGTTTCTGCCTTGAAAGTATCAAACAGCTTGGCGTAAATCTAGAATTTAAAGCGGAATACCATGCCGCCCTTGTTTCTATTTCATCAGCCGGCCTGAATACAAACATATTTGGCATTGATCGAAGCATAGTTAGCTGTTCAACAGGCTGATGTGTTGGACCGTCTTCTCCAACCCCGATACTATCGTGTGTTAAAACGCTTATTTGTGGAATTCCGCTTAACGACGCGAGCCTTAACATAGGTTTCATATAATCCGCGAACACAAAAAACGTAGCGATATATGTCCTTATTCCCCTATGCAGCAGTATGCCGTTCGCAATCGCTGTCATTCCTAGTTCCCGAATTCCATAATGTATGTTTCTTCCACCCGGATCGGATGCCGAAAAATATAGTTCTCCATTCATAACCGTCTTATTAGAAGGTCCGAGATCAGCCGAGCCACCCATAAAATTAGGTAAAATGTTTTTTATCTCATTTACTATTCTTCCTGAAATGTCTCGTGTAGCGCCTTCCTGTTTCCTTACGTCCCAAAACGCTTCGTTATCCAAAAGATTTTCTATATCCCATTGGCAATAATCTTTATCAAGTTCGGATCTTAATTCCGGGTACCGTTTACTATAGTTTTCAAACAGTTGATTCCATTCTTCTTCTTTTTTTCGGCCTTCTTCAGCGTATCCACTGTAATAGTCATATACTTCTCGCGGAATGGAAAAAGCCTCTTCTAATGGCCATTCCAATTTTTCTCTGAGCTTTTTGACATTTTCCACGCCCAAGGGCTCACCGTGCGCGCTCGCCATTCCTTCCTTGACTGAGCCATACCCGATTTTTGTCGAGATTTTGATGAATGAGGGCCTTTGTTTTTCTGCCTTCGACGCTTCAATCGCTTTGCCAATCGCGCGCGTGTCATTCCCATCTTCCACACAAATAGTCTGAAACCCAAAGGCTTCAAAACGCTTCATTACATTTTCTTGAAACGTTATACCAGTATCGCCTTCAATAGTAATAGAATTATCGTCATAAAGAACAATCAATTTTCCAAGCTCATTGGTTCCAGCGAAAGACATTACCTCTGAAGAAATTCCTTCCATCAAGCAGCCATCACCGCATAATACGTATGTATAATGGTTAATTACCTCGCGGCCTTTACGATTATATTTAGCGGCCAAATGTTTTTCAGCTACCGCCATCCCAACCGCCATTCCCAATCCCGCGCCTAACGGTCCGGTAGTCGCTTCCACGCCAACCGTATGACCATATTCCGGATGCCCCGGCGTTAATGATTCTAATTGACGAAATTGTTTTAAATCATCAATTTTCAAATTGCCATAGCCGAACAAATGAAGAAGCGAATATAACATAGCGGACCCATGTCCTGCCGACAAAACAAACCTATCCCTATTAATCCATTCAGGATTTTGAGGATTGTGATTCATGTGCCTCGTCCAAAGTTCATACATTATTGGCGCGGCACCGAGCGGAAGACCTGGATGCCCTGACGCCGCGTTTTGAATAGCGTCCACTGATAATATTCTAATAGCGTTAACCGCTAATTGTTCATCCATACATTTCCTCACTTCTTAAATTTATAAAAACGCGAAAAGCTCCCATATGTTTCCGAAAATATCCTTAAAATACGCCGCCCTGCACCGCCAATGATAATCCTTTGGTTCCGCGATACACTCAACACCATTCTTTTTCAAATGATTTGAGGCGTTTACCACATCATTAATATTATTAAGTCGAATCGCAATCATGAAATGATGCCCATTACCATCAATATACTCTTTATCAATAGCGTATTTTTTTATTTCATTTTCATTCCACAATGTTAATGATGTTCCTTGAAATTTTAGTATTACATAATCTAAAGCTCTTTGAAACTCAATTTCAAACTCCATCTTTTTTGTGTAAAACTCAATCGCCTTTGTCATATCCGGCACAAAAAGACAAATGTCATTAATATGTGTTAACTCGTTCATTTACGTCTCCTTATTCGTTTCACATATTCATTATGGACTTTTTCAGCAGCGACATAAACGCGCTTTTTACTCGATTCGCTGTCCCAATCACCTCTTCGCTTGATAATGGACGCTCCAAGATTCCCGCGGCCATATTAGTAATGCATGAAATCGCGGCGACCTCAATACCACAGTGATTTGCCGCGATCACTTCCGGTACTGTTGACATCCCGACCGCGCTCGCTCCAAGCAATCTCAGCATGCGAATTTCCGCGGGAGTTTCATAAGACGGTCCTGTAAAAGCGCAATAAATACCCTTTCTAATATTAATATTGAGCTCTCTAGCGGAGCGTGATATAGCATTTCTCATATTTTTGCTATATGCTTCGGTCATATCTGTAAAACGCTCTCCAAACTCTTCCTCATTAGGGCCGATCAAAGGGTTGTTTCCAAGCAAATTAATATGATCTTCAATAATCATCAAATCACCTTGCGAGAAAGATACATCAATTCCTCCACTGGAGTTTGTAACAATTAGTTTTTTTATACCTAACTTTTTCATTACACGGATTGGATATACCACTTCTTTTAAGCTATAACCTTCAAAGTAATGAAAACGGCCCTGCATACAAAGAATTTCCTTTTCATCCATCTTCCCAACAACCAAACATCCCTTATGTCCCGGTGCGGTAGAAATAGGGAAATGCGGAATCGCGCTATACGGAATACTGACCGCGTCTTCAAGATCTTCCGCGAAAGCTCCCAATCCGGATCCTAAAATAACCGCGATTTCTGGTCTCATTGATGTGTGATCTTGAATATATTTAATCGAATCCTCAATATTTTCTACTAACATTTTTCCTCCTGATTATTCATCTTCAACATTCTTGCCTAAACTTGCTGGCGCTTTTACATGTTTAACCGCGAATACAATAACTAAAAGTGTCACCATATAAGGGATGATTTGTAATAATTGACCGGATATATCAAACTTCTGAAGAACGACTTGGAGAGCGTCCGCCGCCCCAAATAGAATTCCACCCGCTAAAATTCCCAAAGGGTTATATCTTCCCAAAATATCAATAGACATCGCGATATAGCCTCTTCCGGCAGTTACGTTACGAGAGAAGAAATCCAATTGATCAATACACATATAAGCGCCGGCCAATCCCGAAAGCAATCCACATAACGCCGTGGCGGTATATTGAATTTTTTTTGTGTTTATGCCTAATGACCGAGCTTCAATAGGATTTTCCCCTATTAATCTTAATCTCAGGCCCCAAGAAGTTTTATATATTAATACCCAGCTCGCGACCGCGGCGATTATCAAAAGAGCCAGTATAATTGAGACGTTCCCTAAAATAGGTAAACGTACTTTTCCTAATGTTGGGACAAGCGGCGATTTGCCTCTATTGTCCCAAACCACCTGCATCAGCAAATTAGTTCCCCCCAAAGCGAGAAGATTAATTCCAACGCCGCCGATAACCTGATCCATTTTGAAACGGATAATTAAGATTCCTTCCAAAAGCGCGATCAGCATGCCGCTTATCATTCCTCCCAACAATCCTATCCAAGGATTATTCGTTACATAAGTAAAATAAGTGGCTGAAAACGCGCCCGTCAGCATCATACCTTCCAACCCCATAGCGACAATGCCCGCGCGGGAAGAATAAATACCGCCTAACGCCCCTAACGCGAGAGGCACTCCCATGCGAATCGCTGAACTTAGAATAGATTGAATAACCGCCATCACTTCGGCCATGCTATTTTCTCCCCTTTCCAATCTTATTTTCCACAAATCTGAAAATACCTTCAAACAATCTTGGGCATCCTAGCGTAAGTACAATAATCGCCTGAATAACTACAATAAAATCATATGGGATTTTCGCGGTACGGTTTACAACTGTCGCGCCTGCTTTTAATATTCCAAGCAAAAGCGCCGAAAATATATTACCTATAATACTAAGTCCCGCCAATGAAGCAACTGCTATTCCATCCCATCCATAGCCTGATGAAAATCCATCAATAAACCTTCCATTAACACCTAGTACAATAACAGCTCCGCCTAAACCCGCGATTGCTCCACTGATAAATACCGCCATAATCATAACTTTTCCAACAGCGATTCCACCAGTTTCCGCCGCCAATTTGTTTTCTCCAGTCACGCGAATCTGATATCCGAATTTTGTGTATTTCATCACAAAAAACATAAGCATGGTCAAGACCGCGAAAATTAATATTCCTGAAGATAATTTCGGTGTTTTAACCAGATAAAAAAGCGTCGCGCTGTCCCTCACTTTTTCGGATTGGGCCACTGTACCGGCCACTTTCAGCGGACCATTCACCAAATATGAAGTGAAATATTCCATAATAAAATTCAACATAATTGCTGTAATGATCTCATTCGCGCCGAACCGAATCTTGAGAAAAGCGATGAGGGATCCATATAACCCTGACGCGATAATCGCCATTGCGAGAACCAATGGTAAATGTATTACCAAAGGTAGTCCTTTAATATAAGCCCCAAAAATTGTCGCTACAATCGCGCCGACATACATCTGACCTTCAAGTCCGATATTACATACCCCGACTCGAATACTAATAATATACGCAAGTCCCATAAAAGCGATAATCATTGCCTGAGACAGTGAATTAATGACAGCTGATTTATTGCCCAGACCACCTTTAAAAATCGCCTCATACGCGCTTATTGGAGAATAACCGCACATAGAAAAAATAACAGCGCCAACTAGAAGTGAAATAAAAAGCGCTAAAACTATTACAACAAATTTTTTACTTTTACTCATGGTTATCCTCCTTTCCAAGTTCAAGCGTTCCTCCCGTCATAAGAACGCCGAGCTCTTCTCGCGTAAAATCATTTTTCTTTCTCAACCCAACAATTTCGCCTTTGTACATAACTGCTATTGTATCGCTTAAATTAATAATTTCCTGCAAATCTGACGAAACTAATAGAATGGCTTTCCCTTTGTCCCGAAAATCTCGCAAAATAGAATAAAAGTATTCACTAGTCGAAATATCAACCCCACGTGTCAACTGAGAACAAATAAGCACCTTAGATGATTCTTCAAACACTCTCGCCACAACTACCTTTTGCTGATTTCCACCCGATAATTGACTAACCTTGGTTATTTCATCAGGCGCTTTTATCTGATATTTCTCTATTCTTTCCGCGCTGATTTTTTTAATGTTTTTTAAGTTCATCAAACCTTTACGCGAAAATTTTTCATTATCCTGATATCCGAGAATCATATTTTCAGCAATAGACATATTTTCGGCGACCGCGTACTTCAGTCTGTCTTCCGGTATATGTCCAATCCCCTGTCTTATAAAATCTTTTGTTTGTCCTGATAATGGCAGGCCGTCAAGTTTTACTTTAAAAATTTCCGGTTTCAGCAATCCAGTCAGCGCTTGAACCAACTCGCTTTGTCCATTTCCCTCAACTCCCGCAACTCCCAGAATTTCCCCTTTATGGATTTGAAAATGAACGCGATTAAGAATGACACGCTTGTCTTTTTTATAAGTAATGTTATCAACATCAAGACTCACCTGGCTGCCTATTACGTGATCCGCGCCTTCACTTAGATTTGTTGACTTTCCTACCATAAACTCAGCGAGTTTCGCTACAGACGTCGCCCGCATGTCTTCTGGCGCGACTCCGCCTGTAACAGATCCAGCCCGCATAACAGTAACTCGATCAGCGATTTGAAAAACTTCGTATAATTTATGTGTAATAATAACACAGCTTTTTCCATCTGCCTTCATTCGACGAAGGACTTCGAAAAAACGATCTACTTCCTGTGGAGATAATACCGCTGTCGGTTCATCTAAGATCAAAAAATTCGCGCTGCGATACAATACTTTTAGAATTTCAACCTGCTGCTTCTCTCCGACATTTAAATCCTCGATTAACGCGTCCGGAGACACAGAAAAGCCAAACTTTTCTATCATAACTGAAACCTCGTTTTTAGCGCGGTGAATATCAATAACGCCTTTATACGTGGGTTCGGCGCCGGCAATTACATTTTCAACAACGCTCATAGCGTCTGCCAGCATAAAGTGCTGATGAACCATTCCTATTCCCAAATCAATCGCGTCCATTGGGGTCTTAATCTCTACTCGTTCTCCATTAATTTCAATGGTACCCTGATCCGCCTTAGTCATTCCATATAGAACTTTCATCAATGTTGACTTTCCCGCGCCGTTTTCTCCAAGAAGCGCGTGAATTTCTCCTTCTTTGATTTCCATAGAAACATGATCCAGCGCAAGCACCCCAGGATATCTTTTCACAATTTCTTTCAGAAAAATGTTGCTCATGTATTTCCTCCCACAGGTTTCTAAAGCATGCACGCGGCCATTGCTTAATAATATTTATTTGGAATATGACAAGTCACTATTCTTAGCCACCCACGCGTCAACTTCCTCCGTTGACTTAGGTAATTCAAGATCTCCTGATGTAAGTTTTGATACAATGTTGTTAATCTGATCTTTCAATTTTTGCGGTACAGCAACTGAGGTATTACCATAAGAGAGCTTAAAATAGCCATTTGAGATGCTCAGCTTACGTTCCCCGCATTTTATTGTGCCCGCCTGTAACTCCTTACACATTGAGTAGACTGTATCATCCAAACTTTCCACACACGAGCCCATAACACTCGCTGGCGCTGTGTCGATCGCGCTTTCATTTGTGCACCCTATGGCGTATAGTCCCGATTCTTTCGCTTGATTCACTACTCCTAATGAAGATCCTCCCGCCAATGTCATGATAATGTCCGCGCCATCATCATAAATCGACTTAGCAATTTCTTTCGCGGTAGCCGGATCATTAAACGCTCCAACAATGCCTGTTCTGGCATCCACATCCGCGTTGGCAAGCTTTGCTCCAGCTTCAAAGCCTAACGCGCCATCCTGCATAACCGGTGAGTCCACACCAATCACAATTCCAACCTTTTTATCTTCGTTCATTCCACTTAAAGAAGTGTCTTGTGTCATAGCTCCGGCAAGATAGCCTCCCAGGAATGTATAATCTCTAAAATCTTTTACCAGCGAGATTACATTGTCTTCATCTACGCTTGTATCAATTATAGAAAATTTCTGATTTGGATACTGCGGCGCGAGTTCTGTTAACGCCGTCTCTGCCTCACTGGCGTTCAACATAATCAAATCATAACTTCCATCGTCCGCGTATTGAGAAATATATGTCGCGTAATCTGACGCCGACTGCGGTTCTGAATAATCAAAAGTTATGCCCAACTCAGATTTAGCTTTCTCCAATCCAGCATAGGCCAGGTCATTAAAATTCTGATCTCCTAATCCACCTGTTCCCACAATAAGTCCTACTTTAATTGTGTCTTTTTTTGTGTCGCTTGACGTATCAGCGGTACTTTCAACAGTTTTAGATCCGCACCCCGCAAGTAAAGACATACTCATAGCCACTGCTAAAATCGCGCTTAAAAACCTTTTCTTCATAATTCTTCTCCTCTCACTAACGTTCTTTCTTTATCATATTCAAAAATGAGTTGCCATATGGGAAATCATAATTAAAATATCTCGCAACCGTCTTAGCTATATCAGAAAAGCTTTCTCTGGTGCCAATATTAATTCCTTTGTTTAGCTGTTTTCCATAAACTATAATGGGAATATACTCTCGAGTATGGTCTGTGCCAGGCGTAGTAGGGTCACATCCATGATCCGCTGTAATTAATAAAATATCCTCTTCTTTTAACTGTTCTTTGATACATGGAATAAATTTATCAAAATATTCCAAAGCGTCAGCATAACCTCTAGGATTATTACGATGTCCATATAGCATGTCAAAATCCACTAGGTTCGCGAAAAGCAGGCCGTCAAAATCACTTTTCAAATAATTAATTATGGCATTTATCCCATCTTTATTATTTCGAGTATGATTAATTTCGGTTAATCCTTTCTGATTGAAAATATCTTCAATTTTTCCAACCCCAATTACATCTTTTCCCTTTTCTTTGAGCAAATCAAGAACGGTCTCACCAGGTGGGTCCACAGAAAAATCTTTTCTATTCTCTGTTCGATAATAATTACCCGACTTTCCGGTAAAAGGACGGCATATTATTCTGCTTACCGTATCATCGCCCCGCATTAATTTCCTCGCAATCGCGCATATTTCATACTGTCTTTTCAACGGAATAACGTCTTCATGCATAGCAATTTGCATCAGACTATCAGCGGATAGATACACAATCGGATAACCTGTTCTTACATGTTCGTCTCCCAGCTCTTTGATAATCTCCGTGCCTGACGCGGGATAATTACCTATTACTTTCGTGCCTATTCGCTGTTCAAGTTCATTAATTATTCGAGGCGGAAAAGAATTTCCGAACACTTTGAACGGTGATGTTACAATCAACCCGGTTATCTCAAAATGGCCGTTTGTCGTGTCTTTCGCTTTTACCACTTCTTTAGCCTTTCCGTAACAACCTTCAACCTCTTTTTCTTTTCGCAGACCTAAGCCTTCAATATTATATAATCCAAGCTTTTTTAAATTTGGGATATTCAGACCATGAGCGAATTGATCAACATGTTTCAAGGTATTTGTTCCAACATCACCAAAATCCGCGGCGTCCGGTTGCTCTCCAACCCCAACGCTATCAAGTACTATGATGATAAATCTTCCCATAAAGTATTTCCTTCCGCTATTTAAGACTACTATACTTGTTAATAAAAACAAAAGGGACACTCTTGTCAAACAGTGTCCCTTTTACCTTATTTCTCACCGTTTGCCGCGTTCATAAATCGTCTTTGATATGTTATTATCTGAGGCGCGGATGTATTTTGCGCCAAATATTTAGGTTCTGTTGTAATAACAATTCTGTCAGTCATGTCCCGGAACTCTGGTTCCGCCATTAATTTATCTAATTCCGGATACATTCTCGATCCCTCAATACTGCAAACAATTAATCTTGTGTCTTCCAGATTCGAATTACGAAGCATTCTCAGATTATGTCTGACTCCATCCATTCCATCGAATCCCTCTTTATCATTAATCTTCCTATATTCCATCGTCTCCCTGGCTATTTTCTCAACCAGCCTTAAGTCAGCGTCCGTATCATCTTTCGATAAAATATCCCACTGAATCATAAAATCCCTTAGTCCCGTCAAGAATCTTTCATCGAATGTTTTCTGGTACGCGGTCAACATACCATTAATATATGACGTTACGCCATATCTTTGTCTGACAAAGCTATTGATGAAATATGGTTTTGCCTGCAAGGCCATCGCGGTTTGCCACGGTTCAAACATCAGCGTGTAATTTACTCTGAATCCATGATCTCTTAATTTTAAAGCAAGATTATGGCCATATAAATAATCCGCGGTGGCGCCTTGGTTCCACCGAGTAGTCAGTTTTTTGTCTCCGGTCAACAATTCATGAACATTTCCCGCGTTGACCGGACCTGTGTGAGGTACTTTAATTACCATCCGATATTTCGAAAACATTTCACGAAACTCTTCCGCTTCTTCTAAAATTTGGCTAAAATCAGCGAAAGGATTATTAATTTCCACGCTTATATCACAACCCGGACCAAGAATATCACTTATTTCCTTCATGACTTCATTCCTGGTTTTATACTTATGCCCCACGTTAGTTTTTGGGTTATTAATAAATAAGTCATATATAATACCCGGATTGCAAGTAAGATTACCAATTAGATTTTTAATGGGTCTTAGTTCGTTGGGATTCGCGGTATCTGCCGAAAAAATAAATTTGGTCGGTCTTTTACACCCGTTTTTATCATATGAGATATTTCTAATAAGGTCAATCTCAAGTACCTGACCTTCGACCATATTATATTTAATCTCAAATCCCGCTGGTGTTTCACCCTCCGGAACATGGAACAGATCAATCACTTCTTTAAACCGATCACTCACTTTAATATATTTTACTTTATCAAGTAAAAAAGCATATTCCTCAAAAGTGATTGACTTGTGAATCGCTCTTCTCGCGTAGCGCTCATCCGATTGAACAATCTGTATATCCTTGCCCAGTAAAGACGCCAAATCGTAGTTTAATATACTCATATAATACCTCTATTTTGCCTTTTTAATTTCTTCTAAATAATTACTATATTCTTCCACCAGTTTGCCAGCGCTTCTAGTACCGCAAAGACTTACGCCAAGATGCTCGAACATATACAAAGCCGCCGCCATAGTAAACGTTCTGGGTACGCCCGACACCTTTATTTTCGTATTGCCGAAAAGATTCTCCTTCATAATTCTCACTTGACTTTCTGTCGGGAAGGCCTGTGAGCCAGTAGCAGTCTTTACATAAGTTACGCCAAGTTCACAACATAATCGTGTTAGTTTAGCAATCTCTTCATCTGTTAAAAAACCCACTTCGAAGATCAGCTTTGTATCACACTTATCACCACAAATTCTCACGAACTCACTAATTTCATTTCTCACCAAATCCCAGTTGCCATCTCTGACCGCTCCAATATTTACAACAAGATCACAAGCTGTACACCCTAAGTCAACCATCTCTTGCAGTTCAAATAATTTAGCCTTTGTTGACATCGCGCCATACGGAAAACCAATGACAGCGCTTGGACCAACATCGCTTCCCGCTAACTCATTAACAATCAATTTTCCCCAACAGGAATTGACATTTACAGAATTAACATGATATTTTTTCGCAGTATTACAAGCGTCTATAATATCTTGTTTGCGCAAATCGGGTGCCAGAAAAGCTAAATCAAAGTGCTTCGCGAATTCTTCTACAGTCAGCATACGTCCTCCTTTTTTTAACAAGCCATTAAATGTTTACTACAATAACAAAATACCATCTTTCTGATTGTTTGTCAACATAAAATGTTATTATTATACCATTTATATATTAAATGTTTTTATTTTGTCATTTTTATGTCATTATTTTCACATTATTGGTCATTATATATTAGCGATTTTTGTAGTCGTGACATCAGCGTATCATTATACTATAAAGAAAACGTTTTATGAAAAAGCTTGATATTCGGCCTCTAGGCATTACTTATATATAGTACCGTTTTTGAGGAGGACATAGATCAACTGGAAAAACGCCGTGAGGAGATCAAGAGTTCGAATCTCTCCGTCTCCATTAAAAAAGAGAAAGTCATGTAATTCATGACTTTCTCTCAGATTGTCGGCAAACATCGCCTCAGTAACTGGCCCAGAAGCAATGATTTCTTTTTCAGTCTGGGCTCCGTTTTCGATGATAACTTACGCGCTTTCCTCCGCTTTCCGGTTCTCGCCAGTCCGCGATCCTTTCTTCAAATACGCCTTAATGAAAATTCCGCCCAGAGTTTCTTCCAGCCAGAGAATTCCACACCCGCACAGGAAGATGATCAGCAGATTAAGCTGGTTCCAATGATTTGAAATAGTAATCAGTGTTCCGGTCGAATAGTCAATATTTCCTGACCAAAAGAGGTTTGTGCTGGCGGCGACCGAAAGAGCGAGCCCCAGGAAGGCGCATGATGGTTTGTTGAATAATGTGTTTTTCAATAACCCCGCGTGCGTGAAAACAATCAGCGCGGTTAAAACGCCATATTCCACAAGGGTAAACAACAGAGAACCACCTGCCCTTTTTACCATCTGGGTCGTGCTGACACTTATGAACCCCCATACAAGCCCTACGCAGTATGAAAGAAGCATATTAAGAATGTACACGCGCTTTGTCTCCTGCTGCATGTAATATAGAATCGTCGGCATCATGACGAGCCAGAAAACGCCTTTATATGGATCATTCGGAACGATTTCCAGAAGATATCCGCCGATGAATAAGGCAAGACCCGCTCCTATCGCCGCCAGCGCCACACATGTCAATCTGATTTTCTTTTCCATAGTTTTCCTCCTGAGAAGGTAAAATCGAATCAAACACAACTTGGTTCACGAATTTTTTATTTCACTATAATAGTCTCCAGTCCCGGCGCCGCGTATTTCTTCATCATATCTTCATCCAGCTCAACTCCCAGTCCCGGTCCTTTCGGAACATAAAGAGTTCCGTTCTTGATCACGGCTGCCTGCTCCTTCACGATATCGTCCTGAATTCCATCCGTCTCAAATGTCCCGTGCAGATAGAGATACAAACCGAGTTCATCATAATAGCGGCCGCCTCTGTCGCTTCGCGATACGGCGAAATGCGCCGCGGCCGCGCCCGCGATACTATTGTCCATATTGCAGATTTGATAATCTCTTCGCGCGGTTTCAATAAGATCGCAAAATCTTGCCGCTCTGCCGATTCCGCCTGTTCTTGTAATCAGGCAGTGAAAGCTGTCGAAAAGATTCAGCCTGAGACACTCATACGCCTGGGGCAAAGACATGCCGGAATGATCCGCCGTCAAAGGAACCATTACTTTTGATCTCAGGAATTGCTGTCCGCTTATGTCATATGGATTCAATGGCTGCTCCGCGAAGTTCAGGCCACACTCTTTGTCCAGCCTTTCCAAAAGCCTCGCCGCGTCGATCGGGTTATAGGCCATTCCCATATCAATCGCCAGCGGGATATCCGGGCCTATCGCTTCCCGAACCGCTTTCACGCGGCGCTCCGCGTTTTCAGGTTCCCTGTTCACGTGAAGCTTGATCGCCCTGTATCCCGCGTCAACAGCCATTTTAGCTTCTTCCGCCACTTCTTCCGGCGTGGGAAGGAATGAGACGATGTGTTCCAGCGGGATTTCCTCTCTTCGTACTCCGCCGAGAAGCTCATAAACAGGAAGATTCAGGATTTTTCCCTTCAAGTCATATAAAGCGTGATCGAAATGGGCGAAAACATGCCAGTTCTCGGCATATTGACCACTGATTGATCTCTCCATTTTTCCCAGAATGTCATTAATTCTAAGGGGATCTTCGCCAATCAGGATTGTTGCCATATCTTTCATCAAAGCCATAGCGCCTTCCCTCGAGCACCCGGCCGCGAGCTTCGGCGCCGGCTGGAAGGAATACGCGCTGCCTACTCCTTCAACGCCTTCATCTGTCTTGATCCGGACCACAATAAAATCATCCGATGCCGGAGTCGGGCCAGTCGACACAATGAATTGCTTCTTATGGGTCTGATTAATTGGTACAATTTCAACACTTTTAATTTTCATGTCCGCTCCTTTTTATCTTGTTCCGTTATACACCGGTATAATTTCCCGCGGAACCTTGTTCAAACGAACCGTTCCTTTTTCTGTTATCAGAAAATTATCACAGACAAAACACCCAACCTTCTTGTTCATGTCATATAAGGAAGGATGAATGGCGACTACGCTTCCCGACTGAATGGGCGCGTCATTTTCAGGACGGATAAACGGCATTTCCACTACATCATAGCCTTGTCCATGGCAAAAGAACCTTTTTTCGGGCGGAAAACCATTCGCCACCAATTCGTCACAATAATCCCGGTATATTTGACTGGAAACACTGCCCGGAATCAGTCTGTCCGCCGCGAACGTCTGCGCCTTAAAAGCGAAATCCACCGTTTTTCTCAATTCTTCGGAAGGTTCCGACAAAGAGAAAACCCTGGCGCATTCACCCCAGAACCCGACATTGCTGGAGACTTCCACCATTATTTCCACACAATCTTCTTTTGTGATGACCTCGTCATCCGTATAGATCCACTCACTGAACATCGGCATCGTCGGATGTTTTCCCAGCATGATGTTAAGATCCATACAATCCAGCCCATCCGCGATGGATCTCAGCTTTTTACCGACATCCCGAAGTGTCATCCCCGCCTTCATAACACTCGGAATCGCCATCATGATTTCATCAATTATGCTCGCGCAATCCCGCGCCTGTTGAATCTCATAGGGTGATTTCACGCATTTTCTGGCATCCACAAGACTCGACGCGTCCACAAATTCCAGGTTATTTATTGTTCTTTTCAAATATTCCACGATTCCGACCGGAACAAGGTTCATTCCGACAATACCGATTCTCCGATAACCATACTTCCGGATCAGCTCCCCGATCGCTTCCGCCCAGATTTCAGGAGCGTAATTCGTGGTGGGGCAGGCCGGCACCCCGATCAAGTCTTTCACAAACGGATGAAGTCTGACTCCGCCCGCGTGGAAACGCCCCGCGCCGCTTTTCTGATCTTCTACGGGAATCGGAATCAGCGGGACTCCGGGCACGCCATGGCCGATCAAAGAGATGCCTTGTTTTGAAAACAGGCCTGACATCGGATATAAGCTGACCGGACTATCGGTGATATATCTCAGATAAGAACTGTAGATCCGGTCTGTTGAGTGAGTCAGCAGGCAATCAAGGGAATCTTTTTCCATGTCCTTCAGCAATCCGTCCCATCGATTCCGCATCACCTGTTCATCTGTCATTGTACGGTTACTCATCTTATCAACCTCAAATTCTTTTTCCGACAAGAAACCTGCCCGGCGCGAAAACACCAGGCAGGATATCCCTGTCGGATTATGTTATCATTTAGCGGACAACGTAATCCCCGGCGACATATTTGGGCGGAATATAGGGAATCTGCAGATAAGATTCGTATTCTCCTCCTGTATAGATCACATGCTTGCTGCCGCTCTTATTCACTGTGTCATAGGCGAATGGCTCAAACCATCCTTCCCTCTCAAAATGTCCGGATATTTCCACGCGAAGCTGCTCGCCCTTGTGCCATATACGGCTGATAGGCCAGATTTCCACGTCGCATGGCACGATTTCTCCCGCCGAAAGCGTCTTGGGATTCTTGTACGCGTTGACAGGATTAAAGTCCGTCGATTTTTCCTGATCCAGTTCCCGCAGTGACACCCGCAGACGTCCGACTGTTCCCGGATGCGGCGCTCCGATAATACTAGTCGGTATAAATTTCCCGTCAGCGTCAAGCTTCTGGATCGCGATAAACAGATCCATGTCATTATTATTCTCCGTTTCGACAAAAAGATGAAGCTTCATATAACCGGTGAGTTCCGTATCCTCATCGAATTTGATATCAAATGTCGAACGGCCTTTTAAGGCGTCGTATTTAATTTTCGAGACCTTTGCCGGAGCGCTATAGTCCATCGAATGTCTGGAAGCGTCCAGATACAGCTTCTTATATTCTGTGCGCGGAAGCGGAAAATCATCCTCAGGGCGCAGCTTGCGAAAATCATAATCATAGGCGTCCATAACATCCAGACGTACTCTGGGAGTCGATTCCCACCCATTACGGATTCCCTTTAAATAGCGGTCAAAGAAGAGCGTCAAATCCGCGATAAATTCATGCTTATAGTAATTCTCCCATTCAAAGTCTCTGTATATACGAATCCATTTCTGCTTGGAACTGATATGACGATATCCGTTAATAGAGCCTCTCAGATGAAAATGAGTCCAGCCGGCCGTAATATACGCGGGACAGTCTATCGCTTCGAGATCAGGAAGCTTTTCCTCCCAATAATCATCGAATTCCGGGTGCTCCTTTGTGTTAAGATAAAGATCCTCCATATCATTTTTTCCGTAAAAGCTATAGCACAGATATGGGTTGAAACCACATTCCGGAATACCTCCGATACAGATCAGTTCGCGGTATGTATCAGAGATTCCTTCCCACGGAGCGATCGCCGCGAGATGAGGCGGCTTCTGAGACGCGGCTTTCCATTGCGCGACCGCGGGGCCGGAATCGCCGGACATACCGATTTTTCCGTTGCTCCAGGGAAGCCGGGCAAGAAACTCAATCAGATCATACGCGTCCCTTGCTTCCTGCTGAGTCGTAACGAGGATATCGCCTTCTGAATTATTGGTTCCGCGAGGATCGAACTTGCAGATCGCGTAGCCCTTATAGCACCAGTACTCCGGATCCGGGACCTCAAATCCGCCGCTCTTGGAATAGGAGCCAAACGGCACGCCGAATGTCTGATAAGACGAAATTTCTTCCGGATCCTCGTCATCTGAGCACTGACGCTTTCCAAACCAGCTGTACCCGATAATACACGGAATATTCAAGGCGTCTTTCGGGCGGTAGATATCACAGTAACATTTAACGCCATCACGCATTACGACTTCCACATCGCGGTCACACACGATATCCGCGTTCACATCGTATGTACACGGATTAAGCTCCGGCCAATCCCCAAAACCATCATCCAGGAAAACCGGCAGCCGTCCTTCCTTCTTCGCCTTTTCGACCCATTGTCCCTTAGCGGGCCGTTCCGGCAGTTTACGAAATACTACCGTCGTTTCTTTTCCATTGCAGAGCATTGTTTTTTTCTTAACGCCAAAAGACTTGGTGACAGATAAATCAATCGACGCTTCTTTACTTTCATTTTCTTTTACTGCCATATTCATTTACTCCTTATCCGCGCTACAACTTTAAACAGTTGGCTGGTACTTATAATTCTGAATCGGAATATCTTCCGTAAAGGTCACGATTTCCCCGTTTTTCTTTTCCGCGATGACCCATTTCAGCCATTCTTTGTTATTCGTTTCAGGATACTCTTCCCTGAAATGGAAGCTGCGGCTTTCTTTTCTCATAAGGGATGAGCGGATCATAATTTCACAGGAAGTGATCATCGTTTCAGCCTCGTGGCAGAGTTTCAGATCATGGAAATCTTTCGCTTTCATATTCTTCATTTCTTCTTTGATTTCCAGAATTTTTTCCAACGCTTCCTTCAGGGTCGTCTCATTCTTGCGAATAGTAACGTCAATCGGAAGAGCCGCGTCCTGAATTTTGGTGATGATTTCGCGCGGATCAACGCCATCCTTGTTGTCCAGATAAGAGAAGAAACGAGTCTTCAACGCTTCAACTGTGTCAGCCGCCGCGTCCGGTATCGCTTTCATGTCAAGAGCTTCCGCGGCCGCGTTTGTCCCTCCGATTCTGCCGGTTGTCGTACAATACATGAACGGGCCTCCGCGCTGTCCTGCCGGCTGAGGCGCCGCGCCGGTGATCGCGCTTCCATTGCCTGTATCCAGACCAACCGCGTACAAACCGGGGACTGTCGTCCTGAACTGCTGGTCGACACGAATGAAGCCCGCGTTGCCGTGAAGCGTGAATTTCGCCGGGATTTTCCTTCCGAGTCCGCCGAAGACTTCATTTTCTCTCGCGACAATTCGCTTCATCCAGCTGACTTTGTCGGGGAATACACGACGTTTGCCATCTATATATTCATCGCTGGCGTTGATGACCTTAAACGCGTCATTCATCTCATCAAGATTCATATAAATTGGCTCGTTTCCAAGTTTATATTCATTGATAATACCAAGGATCAATTCTCCTGATACATCCTGCGCGTCGTAATGAACGTATTTGTCCCAGATATTCTCACCATTTTTATTATAGACATATCTCTGGCAGCCATGAATTGTCTCGCCCGTCGCGGAGGCCGCGACTTCCATAAAGACAAACTCGCCGTTTCTCATCTGCGCTCCGGCGTTCAGAGCCATTGTGTTTCCCTCGCCGGAATTCGTAAACATACGCGCCGCCCTGAAATTACAAGCTCCACACGCCAGCACAACTGTTTTCGCCTTAAAAATATAAAACGAGCCGTCCAGAATATCATACCCGACAGCGCCTGTGACTCTGTCGTCTGTCTTAATCAGCGCGACCATATTCGTATGGTTTTGGATTCTTACGCCTTTCTTTTCGGCCGTCTTTCTCATATTATCTGTCGCGTACAGATTGATGCCGATCTGTGACCACGCGCCGACAGGATTATCAAAGAACGCCAGATCACCATTCGCGTCTGTCGTAAGATCCACGCCCCACTCTTTCAGTTTCACGATGGTTGGATAAATATTTTTCGCGTAATTTCTCAACGCGTCCTGATCATTAAGGTATTTGCCGGTGTATTCCGTAATATAAGCCACGTACTTTTCAATATCCGCTTCCTTCGGCAGCGCCATCATCCCATTCCCGCCTCTGGGTGACTGACCCGCTAAGCCGACATACGCTTTATCCACCAGCAGCACATCCGCTCCTCGCTCCTTAGCGCTTATCGCCGCGGGAAGTCCAGCCATACCACCGCCGATCACCAGGACATCCGAAGTAAATACTGTTCCAAAATCTTCAAGTTTTTTCATAATTTTCTCCTTTCTCTGTTATCGCAGATACTCAAACACCGGAGTCGGTATTTTGGGCTGAACATGAAGGGCTCCCACCGGACAATGCTCTTCGCAGATCAGACACCATTCACATTCTGTCGCGTAGGCGGCGTACGCCTTTTTTTTCTTTTCGTCAAATCTAAGCACGTCAACCGGACAGGATCTGACGCACTGCTTACATCCAACGCATTTCTCTTCATCAACCGTAATGTTCTCGACTCGTACCATAAAACCAACCTCCTTTTTTTAATTGATGGGAATATTTTGTTCTGATTTAATTCTATCTATTTATCTGTTTTATGTATATATTCACTCTTCTTTCCAAATTCAATGTTTATTTCGCGTTTTTTTGATTTTGTTCTGTTCTTATTTAACAAAACACCTTCTTTGTACAATCAGCGATCGAGTAGGAGGGAGTGATTAACTCCCGTCCTCTCACAGCACCGTGCGTACCGTTCGGTACACGGCGCTTTCAATAGTTGACGCGCACAGACTGATAGGCTGTGGCTAAATCATAAAAGCCACTGTTTATCAGTCTTTCTTTGTTTAATGCCCATATAACCGCTTTGTTATTGGAAATGAACCAGTATTTCTTGCGGCTGTACGCAATAGTTGCCGCATAATGCTCTGCCACTCCCAACTTAACCAAGTTTCTCATTTTCGTCCTTGGTAACTTCCATTGTTTCCATATACACATACGGATTCTGTGATATAGCCATTTATTCAAGTCTTCTATCTTTTTCTTCATATCCGCAATCCCGTAATAATTCAGCCACCCACGCATATATTCCTTTATCTTCTCAAGCGCGGGACGAATACTCTGACAAGATCTTCGGGAACTAAGTTCTTTCAGCTTCGACTTCATTTTCTTCCATGACTTTCCATGAACTCGGATATAAATACCCTTTCCGTTCTTTCCCAATGTAAAGCCAAGGTACTTAAAATTTCGGATCGCAAACACGCTGACCACACGGCTTTTCTCTTGATTCACTTTCAATTTCAGTGTTTCTTCGAGGTATTTCGTGCTTGATTCAAGTAATCGTTTCGCGGCTCTGTCGCTTTTTGCTAACAGAACTATGTCATCCGCGTAACGGACAAAATTCACGCCTCGTTTTTCATACTCCTGGTCGAACTCATTCAGATAGATATTTGCCAACAGTGGTGAAATGTTTCCACCCTGTGGCGAACCTTCTTTTGTTTCCATGACTATACCGTTTTCCATAACTCCACTTTTCAAATATCTCTTTATCCACTGTATAACTCTCTCGTCTTTTACATTTTGACGCAACAGTTTCAAAAGCATTTCGTGGTTGAGCGTATCGAAATACTTTGATAAATCCAGTGCCACTGCATGAATGTATCCTTGTTCCGCGTATTCCTTTATTCTCTTAATAGCATCTTTTGCGCGTTTCCCCGGACGATAACCATAGCTACTGTCCGAGAATCGCGGCTCATAAATAGGCATGAGCTGTTGTGTAATGGCTTGTTGGAAAATACGGTCTTTGACTGTTGGAATACCAAGCTTTCGTATTCCACCGTCTAGTTTTGGAATTTCAACTCTTCTCACTGCGTCAGGTGTGTATTTTCCCTTATAAATCCTCGTGATAATAGTCTGTTGATTTTCCTTTAGGTACGCTCCGATTTCGTCAACGGTTATTCCGTCAATTCCCGGTGCTCCCTTGTTTGCCTTTACCCTCTTAAAAGCTCTGTTTAGATTGTCCTTGTACAGTATCTTCTCCAAAAGTTCCGGCTGCGCGCTGTTCTTTTCTTTCCATATCGAATTAAATGACCGGCGCGCTTTCGCATACCCTTCATGTTCCGCGCTATCTCTTTGCGAACAGCCATTTTTATCAATGTTTTCCGCGCTCATTTGGTCATTCTCTCCTTTCTCGGTCATACTTAGAACTCCTACTGATTCGGTCCTTCACTTCTCGGCTAATATGACCTCTGCTGACTTCTGTATGTTCAGCACCGCCTTGCGACAATGGTTACTCCTTTCAGAGCGTTCCATACAGACCTCCCCGGGTACTCACACGTTCTTTCTCTCCATCCATCTGCCACATCTACCATGCATGATTCCGTGTAGTTATTGGGCTTCGACTTGAGTGACAGCCTTACCCTCATGAATGGCTTAATGTGATTTCTGTTCGTCAGACCAGAGATTTGCCCGCGGGTTAGTATGTTCCCCCACATCCAGCTTCCTTCAGATTCCACCTCACGATGGACACCCTTGCCTTCGGCTATATCCTTCCCACTACCGGGCGGATTCCGGACTTACACCGGTTAGAACGTGCGCCCGCCGGGCGCACCACGCGAAAAAAATCCACGAAGTCTTGTAAAAATACCAGCTTCGTGGATTTATATTTTGCTCTTTCTCCATATGCTTTCTTTATAACCCTTTAATCCAGTTCGTGACATCTGTCTCCGATTCGCTTCCGCTGAAACGCTGACCTGTCTTCCAGTTTCCTGTTCCGGCTAACGATTCCAGTGTTTTCGCTGAGGATCCGATACTGCTGCTCGCGGATGTACAGAATGGGATCACCGTTTTCCCCGTAAAATCATAGGATTCCACAAAAGTATCCAGAATACGCGGCGCTTCTCCCCACCAGATTGGATAGCCAATATACACTGTGCTATACTGTCCAAAATTCTCCACCGTTCCTGTAATGGCAGGGCGCGCGGATGGATTATTCATCTCCACTGTACTACGGCTGTTATTATCATTGTAATTCAGGTCCGCGTCCGTATATAGTGTCTCAGGCGTGATTTCATAGAGGGCCGCGCCTGTCCCATCCGCGATGTGTTCCGCGATTGCCTTTGTATGTCCTGTATTGGAAAAATACACGACCAGAACAGAACCCGCGTTAACCGCGACTGTATTATCCACAGTTGTATTATCCGCGGCCGCGCTATCAGCGCTTTCTTTCACGTTCTGACCGCCGCAGGCGCATAATCCCAGTATCAGTAGTCCTGTCATAACAATTGCCGCGATTTTTTTCATGCTTATTGCCTTCTTTCATGATATGTTGTCGTACTCTGACATTGTGTCAGTGTCTTCAGCATACCACATTCTGACACAATGTCAATACTATGGCGGAACTTTATGTTGTCATTTTGTTGTCAGACTATGCTCCTTTTATGACTTTTTTACAAACTGCTCAATTACGCGCGCTTCTGTCAGCATGCTCTCGCCAATATCTTTGAAGGTGGAACCGATCCAGCCGACGTTGATCGCGTCCACCAGCTTCTGATAAACGCCTGTATATGCCTTTACCGGAACAATCTCCGTAAGGTCACAGCCCAATTTCCTTTTTATTATTTCTGCCACACCTTTCGTGTGATGCCCATATGAATAGTAAAATTCTACTCATTCGCTTTTCTTCTTTTTCGTTGAGATTCTAAAAAACATTTTCCGGCTGAAGCGATCCGTAATAATAGGATGCCGTCGCGCCTCCGTCCGCCAGGAATGTGGAACCGGTTATAAACGCGCCTCTCGCGCTCATCAGAAGTTCCGCGATATTCGCCATTTCATCCGCGGTTCCAGGACGTCCGGCCGGACATTTCGCGAACATATTCTTATAAAACGCGCCCCGGATGCCATTAAACTCATCGATCGCGAGCGGTGTGACAATAATGCCCGGCGCGATGTCATTGATCCTCGCGCCACGCGCGCCCCAGCGCGTCGCTTCATACATAACCCTTTTTTCATTGGCGCGTTTTGACAGCTGATAGGCATGAAGTGTGTCTTTGATATTTTCAGGCTGTAAAAAATCAAGCGACAGCAGTTCTTCTGTCGGAGTCATGGCAAGCGCCCTGTCCTGCTCCGGTGTCAGCGCGGGCATACGAAAACCGGATTGACTGGAGATCTGAACACCCGATCCGCCCTCCGCGATCACTTTTCCGACCTCTTCCATCAAGACAGCGCTTCCGTACAGATCGACTTTCAGAATAGCCTCAATGGAAGCCTGACTTGGTGACATCCCGGCCGCGTTGACCAGCATCTTTATTTCTCCATACCGCTGACCTTTCTGAATCATTCCGACAATGGATTCTCTTGAAGAAAGATCCATCTCTACAGCTTCTGTATCAAATCCGGCATTCTTCATCGTATCTGAAATCGCTTCCGCGTTCGCGAGCTTTTTGTCACCTACCATAATCTTCATTCCATATCCCACGCGGCGGGCAATTGCCATACCGATCTGACCGGCGCCGGTAAGCAGCATTACATCTTTTCTCATAATATATTTCTCCTTTTCTGATTTACATGCCTAATTGATACCTGAATCCTTGACTATATAGTAATTACTTTCCAATTTATCAGCAATTTCAATTCATAATGGATTCCATAAGTAAAACTTATGTGATAAAATGTCAATAAGAAAGTGAGGTCAGAGCCATGCTAACGCGTCAGATGAATTATTTTGTACATGTCGTTGAACGCGGCAGTTTCACGGAAGCCGCGGAACAATGTTATATATCACAATCCGCGATCTCACAGCAGATCCGGGCCCTCGAAACCGAGCTTGGCGTAAAACTGATCATCCGTGAAAACCGGAAATTTCATCTGACTCCTGCCGGTGATTATTTCTACCGGCACAGCAAGGAACTGCTCTCAGAAATTGATAAAATGAAAGCCGAAACGAAACGTCTCGGCCTGGACAACGAACTGCGGCTTACCATCGGATATTTAAGCGGTTACAGCGGTCAGGAACTGTATCAGGCCATCGCGCGGTTTACCGAGAAATATCCCGAGGTATCGATCAACATAATAAACGGAACGCATGAACGTCTTTATGAGCTTCTGCGAAATGGTACTGTTGATATGGTTCTGAACGATCAGCGACGCGCTTTTTCTGATGAATATGTAAATGATGAACTGATCGAACGCGCGTGTTATGTGGAAATATCCGCCAAAAATCCGCTGGCTTCCAATGATCATCTCACGCTTGACGAACTGAAACGCGTGCCATGTATCCTGATCGCATCTCAGGAACAGCGTCATACAGAACAGGATTATTACGAAAAAACACTTGGCTTTGGCGGCAATTTCATATTCGCGGACAATCTTGACGAAGGGCATCTGCTTGTCTTAAGCGGACGCGGCTTTCTGCCCATCGAAAGTATAGGCGCGCTTCCCGCGGCAGGAAGCGGTATCAAACGCCTTGCTCTTTTTCGCGGCACATCACAGCTCAAACGTAAATACTGTCTTTTCTGGAAAAAGGAAAACGCGACCTATTACGTTGAAGAATTTGCCCAAAGCCTTCACGAACAATTATGAGAGCGTCGCGTACGTATTGGGGTTTTCAACTACATTTTTTACCCGATCCGCAGGATCTGCTCATATATCTGTAATCAAGCTTTTCCTGAATCTCCCGCAAAAAGACTCTTGTTTCATCCGGCCTGATACTGCCCAAAGAATACAGGGAAATGATTGACTGTGGGCCATCATGTGTCACCGCGAAGTCAACCTTCCAATCATGATCTTCCAGATTGTGGAGCGCCTCATTTCTTTCCGCCTCAGACGATACCTCCTCTTTCCACCATGATACATGATTAATCCGATATGGCATCAGCCTCATATACGCTTCATCGTATGCCGCGAGATCTTCCGCCACAATATCCTTTCTTGAAACATTCCGTTTTTTCAGACATTTGTCTACGTCTTTTACCTCAAAGATCCCGCCTTGTATATCATGTGACGCTGCCCCTCCAAACGTAAAAAATGTTTTCTCCGCGATACGGAATACCTGGCCGCGCGTCAGATGAATAACAGAGTCCCTGATCTTGCGCGCCTTCCCCTCGCGCCACATGGTCACCGGAATACTGTTCAAATCATCAAAGTCCTCATGATTGCCATCCACAAATAACGTTGTAAATGAGCGTTTATCCAGTTCATCCAGCGTATATTCTCTTTCCTTTGAAGGCGTCCAGAACCCAAAGTCTCCGCATATTATCACATAATCATCCTTGGTCATTTCCTTCTGCTCAGGAAAATTCTTGCTATTAAATCTTTCAAAATTTCCATGGCAGTCGCCTGTAATGTAAATCATTGCTCCGCTCCTTCATCTTCCATGAGCCTTTTCTATTTGTCTCAACTCTTATTTAATATAATTCAGCAAAAAATCTGATACTCCTATGATAATCAGCCCATTATCATCCATCGACGCGCTCACTGGCTTGTTAACAACTATTATTTTCTGAATCGCGTCGTTTAATTTCAGAAAAGGTCGTTCCTCCCGCGCTCTTGTTTTAACATCATCTATATTCGCGGTAACCTGAATGTAATATTTTCTTATTCCTTTAACAGCTATGAAATCTATCTCATTATTCTTTCTGATTGATTTCCCATTTTTATCTTTTTCAATTGTGTCAAAGGCACCCACATTCACGGTATATCCATTGTATATTAGCTCATTATAAACAATATTCTCCAAAAGCTGTCCTTCGTCCGGGTACGCGAAATTTAATCTCGCGTTGCTAAGACCAGTATCCGCGTAATAATACTTTCTTAAAGCTCCTACTTCAGCTCTGCCTTTAATATCATATCGCTTAGCTTCCCTGATCATGAAGGCATCTACAAAGTATGAAATATATTTTTCGATTGTCTGTCTTGTTATTTTTTCCTTTTTTGCGCTCCTATAAGTATTCTCAATCTTTTCCGAATTCAAAAGACTGCCGATACCGGCACTAATAATATTACATAACTCATCCAATGAATCCGTCTTCTTAAGTTTATTATGTTCTAAAATATCCGCGAAATAAGTTGTTTTAAACAGCCCTTTTAAATATTCTTTTCTTTCGTCCTCATCTATCAGCACTGCCATTGGCATCCCACCATACTGCATATATTCATACACGGCATCCGTCTTTGAGCCGCCGACATAATTATAAAATTCTTCAAACGAGAGTGGAGACAAAGCAATATTAGTTGCTTTGTCCCTAAATTCAGTAACTATATCCGAAGATAACATTTTGGAATTTGATCCTGTTACATAAAGATCAGTATTGGTTTCTCTTGATAAACCTAGAACAACATCAACAAAAGATATAACTTCCTTGTCTTCTTTTCCGGCAAGTTTGTGTTCCCCATTCGTAAGCATAGGATTAATGATCGTATAAACCTTTTGAATCTCATCCAAAAATATATAGGTTTCCTCTTTTGAAGAGCGCCAAGTGCGCGCGAACTCTCCTAACGCGATCGGATCTCTAAGGTTGCTGTTTCTATCATCATCCAAATCAATCATAAGAATGTCATCATCTGACACTCCGTTATCAATCAGATATTTCTTATATATTTCTTTTAGTAAATAGGATTTTCCACAACGTCTTATTCCTGTAATTACCTTGGGAAAGCCATTTTTTCTACTTTTTATTAAGCTATCTAAATATTTATCTCTAGCAATCACGCAATCACCTTTTCTGTAGAATTCTACATTTTCTATTTTTATTATATATTCATGTTTCAATATCGTCAATATGTCAAGATCATTTTTTGTAGAATTCTACGTTTTATTCTTTTTAATAAAGGTATCACAGCAGTAAAAAAGGCCATTAGTCACTCCTTTCGAAGTGGCTAAAAGCCTTGGCTTAACAGTTACAAGTAACTATTTTGCCGCAGAAGACGGTGTGACCGAAAGGTCACGCCGTTTTCTGCATTTTCAGGGTTCTTTCATAGGTCACAGGCTCACTGACATCGCCCAATTCCATATCGCCGACAAAGTTGAAGATAATCTTGATCTTCTGCTGCCGGTGGCCGCTGGATTTGTCCGGCGCGTACACGACGATCTGCTTGATATACTCGTTCACGATCGTCTGCGTCAGTTCCTCCACATCCACATATTTCTTCGTCAGGGCGAGGAAGCTGTTAAGGCCGTCGCTCATGTCCTGCTGCTTTTTGAGCCAGTCTTCCGATTCCGCAACATTGACTTTCAGATGCTCCTGCTCCGCCTCATAGTCTGCGGACATCTTTTTGTACCGTTCTGCCCGGAGATTTCCCAGCACATAATCCTCATAGAGCCGGGAGATCAGCACATCCAGATCGCCGAGGCGCTTTTTTGTCTGCTCCAGCTCGCGTCTGTCGCTGCGGATACTTTTTTCCTGTTCGGCTCTGCGGCAGCGCAGCCATTCTTCCTGAAAGTCTTCCGCATCCTCGCGGATCAGCTCATTGACGGCGCGAATCCGTTCCAGGACAAGCTCCCGCAGGACATCTTCGCGGATATAGTGCGCCGAGCAGGTACCCCGGCCGCTTTTGTAGCGGGCGCAAACGTAGTGATCCTGCTTTCCCCCAAAGCTCTTGCAGGTGGCAAAATGGAGTTTGCTTCCGCAGTCAGCGCAGATCAGAAGTCCGGAGAACAGGCCCTGCCGTTCCGCTTTCGCGGGGCGGCGTTTGTTTTTCCTCAGCTCCTGAACCCGGTTCCATTGCTCCTGCAACACAATCGCTTCCTGTGTATCCGGCAGAATAAACATCTTGTCCGGGCCGTTGGGAATCCGCTTTTTCAGCTTGTAGGATTTGGAGTAGGTCTTGAAATTGCAGGTACAGCCGGTATATTCCATCCGTTCCAAAATGCCGACAATGGACTGGTTGCTCCAATGGCAGGGCCGGTCGGGCAAAGGTTTACCCTTCTGTCTGGCATACAGCGCTCTGGTGGTCAATACCTGTTCCTGCTCCAGAATACGGGCAATTTGGTCTGGCCCCTTACCGGCAATGGTCAAATCAAAGATATGCCTGACCACCGGCGCGGCTTCTTCATCGAGGACCCACTGATCCTTGTTGTCCGGGTCGCAGCGATAGCCGTAGGGCGGCTTGCCAAGATGCTGGCCGCTGGTGCCTTTCTGCCGGAAAACGGCCC